>Ga0207692_10000830_pt1 | contig 11077 bp, 11 predicted proteins | sample LARL52metaG_FD_184345 | JGI IMG/M metagenome (GOLD analysis project Ga0207692, IMG submission 184345) | Corn, switchgrass and miscanthus rhizosphere microbial communities from Kellogg Biological Station, Michigan, USA - LAR L5-2 metaG... | ecosystem: Host-associated > Plants > Roots >...
GAGGAACCCGCCGTGCCGGTCGGCGAACAGCGTGCACCCGCGGACGCGTTGGGGCCGTGGGAGCTGTGGCCGTGGTCTCTGGCCGCCATGGTTCCCGAAGCGGCACGAGCCGCCGGCGCGGGGGCGCCGGCGCTGGTCATCTGGCACTTCAGCCGGCCGTGACCTCGGCCTTGATCTGCTCGAACTGCGCGGCCATCGCCGCCGACAACGCCTGCGCGGCGGACAGCGGCCGCACCATCACGGTGAACTCGTCGATCAGGCCGTCCTCGTCGAGGTGCAGGAAGTCGCAGCCCTGGATCTCCTTGCCGCCCACCTCGGCGCGGAAGACGAGCGCGTGGTTGCGGCCGTCGTGGATCTCGCGCTCGTAGCGGAAGTTCTCGAACACCCGCAGCACGCCGCGCAGGATCGCGGCGGTGATGGGCTTGCCGGGGTACGGGGCGAACGCGACGGGGCTGGTGAACACCACGTTCTCGGCGAGGCAGGCCGCCATCGCGTCGGTGTCCCGTGCTTCGACCGCCTTGCGGAATGCGTCCACGACCAGACCCTCACATACTCAACTTGTTGACTAGGTCTCCAGACCGTAACCTGCGAGTATGTCGCTGCGCAACGCCGTGATGGCCGCCCTGCTCGACGGGGAGGCGTCCGGCTACGACCTGGCCAAGGCGTTCGACGCGTCCGTGGCGAACTTCTGGATGTGCACGCCGCAGCAGCTCTACCGCGAGCTCGACCGGATGGAGTCCGACGGGCTGATCACGGCTCGCACGGTCGAGCAGCAACGGCGACCGAACAAACGGCTGTTCTCGCTCACGCCCCAGGGGCTGGAGGCGTTGGCGGAGTTCACCGGCGAGCCGCACCGGCCCACCGCGGTCCGGGACGAGCTGCTGGTCGCGGTGATGGCCGTGGACGCCGGTGACGTGGCGAAGGTCAAGGCGTCGCTGAAGGAACGCAGGCAGTGGGCCGAGGCGAAGATCGCGCGGTACGAGCGCCTCCGGTCCAAGCTCCTCGACGGACGGACCGAGGAGGAGTTCCTGACCACGGCCGAACGCGTCGGCCCGTACCTGACTTTGTTGCGCGGCTTGTCGTTCGAGCGGGACAACGTGCGGTGGTGTGCGCGCTGCCTCACGGTCCTGGAGCGGCGTGGTGCCCGGCTCCCGGCACCCAGGTGAGGTTGAATCGGGTCCATGAACGGCATTTCGGCGTTGCAGGAGGCTCTCAGCGCGCCCGCGGAAGAGGCGCGGAACCGGTTCGCGGGGCGGCTCAACGGCTATCTGGACGGATCCGACGTCGTGCACGCCGTGCGGCTGCAGGGCTGGCTCGGGCTGGAGGTGCCCGGCCCCGGCTGTCACGTCGGCACGGGCAGCTGGGACTTCACCCGGTTCAAGGCGACGACGTCACCGGTCACATGCGGACGGTGCCGCAGCGCGGGACTGCTCACCAGCTCGTTCACCGGCGGCCCGCATCAGCAGACCCTGGATCTGGAAGGGATCTGATGGCGGCGCGGTTGCGCACGCCCATGCCGGTCAACGCGGTCATGCCGAGACGTTCGTAGTACGGCCGCAAGGCGTCGTCACAGGTGAGGTCGACCGAGTAGAGGTGCCCGGCCTCGGCCAGGATCCGGCGCATCAGCTCGGTGCCGATGCCACGGCCCTGGAACTGCGGCAGCACCTCCAGCCACGGGACGAACCCGGTCAGCACGCCGTCGCTGATCAGGTTGACGAACCCGGCGACTTGGCCGTCACAACGGGCGATCACCACGCGGTGGCTGCCGCGCAGGACGGCGAGGTGTTGCGCGGCGGAAGGTGGTGTGGGCCACCCGACGAAGAATCCCGCGAGGTCGTCCTCGGCGAGGTCGACGATGTCGGTGGAGTACGAGATCACCGAAGCAGTGTGAACCATTCGACCGGATCTTCCGTGGCTGTTGTTCGTAACATCCGGAAGTTAAGCTCCGCGCGTGACCCTGCCACCAGCTCCGTTGCGCCGTGCGCGCTGTGCGGCTGTTGGCGTGGTCACGGGAGCGCTTGCCGTTCTCGCGCATACGACCGCGGACGGCGAGTTACCTGACACCGGGTTGGTTCTCTCCCTCGTCGCGTTGCTGACGTGGGCCTGCACGGGGTTCGCGCGCCGTGAGCTGACACCGGCCAGGATGCTCGCGTTGATCGGCGGCGGGCAGCTCGCGATGCACTTCCTGATGTCGCTGGCCGCGTCCCGGCACGCGCACCACGCCGAACCGTCCCGCATGATGGCCGCGCACGTCGCCGCCACCGTGCTGACCGTCGTCGTGCTGGCGGCCGCCGAACGCACGGTGCTCGCGCTGGCCCGCGCCGTCGCGTCGGTGCTGCCGCGCAGGCCCGCTCCCCTGCCCGCCACGGCACCCCTGGTCGCGGTCACGCCGCGGCCGATGCCCGCGGTGGTCGTCTTCCTGGACGTGCTGTCGTGGCGCGGTCCTCCGGCTGAACAGGTCTGAAACCCCTTCACAGGGCCGTTTTCCGGCGGTCCTGCACCTGTTCATGCCCAACGGGAGCCGTGCCATGTCCACCACCACCGCTCCGTCACGCACTTCGTTCGCGTGGCGGGGACTGTTCCTGCGCCTGCACTTCTACGCCGGCGTGCTCGTCGGCCCGTTCATCCTGGTCGCCGCGCTGACCGGAGTCCTGTACGCCCTCACCCCGCAGCTGGAGTCGTGGGCCTACTCCGACCAGCTGCGCGTTCCTGTCACCTCCCAGCGACTTCCGCTCGCCCAGCAGATCGACGCCGCGCTCGCGACGTCCCCCGGCGGGACCCTGGTCGCCGTCCGGCCGGCGCCGGAACCCGGTGACACGACTCGGGTTCTGTTCGCCGAGAAGGGACTCGGCGAGTCCGAGCGCCGCGCGGTCTTCGTCGATCCCGGCACCGGACGCGTCACCGGTGACCTGGTCGTCTACGGCACGAGCGGCGTGCTGCCGGTGCGGATGACGCTGGACCAGTTGCACCGCAACCTGATGCTCGGCGAACCGGGTCGTCTCTACAGCGAGCTCGCCGCGTCGTGGCTGTGGGTCGTCGCGTTGGGCGGCCTCGTGCTGTGGATCACGAGGGCGCGCAACAGCAAGCGCATCCGCACGCACGGTCTGATCGGCGTGTGGGTGTTGGCCGGCGCGTTGTTCTTGTCCGCCACGGGTCTCACGTGGTCCGCCTACGCCGGTGAGAACGTCGCCACGCTGCGCGAGTCGCTCGGCTGGGCCACGCCGTCGTTGCAGATCCCCGGCAACAGCGGTGATCACGCCGAACACAGCTCGCACTCCTCCCATGGCGCCGGCCACGCCGAGGTCGACGCCGTCCTCGGCACGGCTCGTGCGGCGGGCATCGACGCCGACAAGATCGAGATCAGCCTGCCCGCCGCGTCCGGTGGTGCCTGGAAGGTCACCGAGATCGGCCGCGGCTGGCCCACGCAGGTCGACGCGGTGGCGGTCCAGGACGGTGCCGTGGTCAGCTCGGTGAAGTTCGCCGACTACCCGCTCGCCGCGAAGCTCACCAGGTGGGGCATCGACGCGCACATGGGTGTGCTGTTCGGGTGGCCCAACCAACTGGTGTTGCTGCTGCTCGGCGGCGGCCTGGTGACGCTGGTCGTGCTGGGCTACCGGATGTGGTGGAAGCGCAGGCCGACGCGCGGGTTCGGCCGTCCGACCCCGCGCGGGCAGTGGCGCAAGGCCCCGCCGGTCGCTCTCGCCGGTCTCGGCGCCGGCGCACTGGTGGTGGGCTGGTTCGTGCCGTTGCTCGGCATCAGCCTCGTGGCGTTCCTGGTGATCGACCTGCTCCTCGGCCAACGTGGGAAATCACGCACATCGGTTGCGTGAGCAGGGACATTTACGTCATATTTGCGCGTAGGTGCGCCGGGAAGCCTGGTCGGCTCGCACGTCACAGCTCGTGACGGCGAAGAGCTGACGAAGGGCGCGCGGATGTTACTTCCTCATGCCGTTCCGCTGACCGACGATCCTCAGGTCGTGCACGCGCTGTCCGCCCGGTGGCGGCGCACCAGGACGTTCTTGCTGATCGCCGCGGGCGTGCTGCCCGCGGCGATCAGTCTCGTCTGCGTCGTGCTCGCCGGGATGACCGCGGTCTGGTGGGCGGCGATTCCGGCGGCGGCTGCGGCATCCTGTGCGTGGGCGTTGCTGAACTGGTTGCGCCGCAACGGGTTGAGCGACCCGTACTCGTGGCTGCCGGCCACCGTGCTGATGACCGGCACGCAGCTGGTGCTCGGTGTGCTGCCGAGCGCCGGCATCGCGCTGCGGCTCAGCCCGCACGCGGCGCTCGCGGTGAAGGCGTTGTGCGCGGCCGGGGTGCTCGGTGCCGGGTCGGCGGGCATGCTCGCCCGGCTGGCCTGCCGTCGCCTCCTCGCGGCTCCCGCGCTCGAACTCGGCTCGACCGCGTTCCCGTTGGTGCTGACCGGTCCCCGGGCACGGGTGGAGATCGGCACGGACCGCGTCGACTGGACGACCCTGCGCGGCACTCGGGTCGACGTCGGGATGTCGTTCACCCGGATCGAGCACGTGACCACCGAGGCGAACGCGCTGGTCCTGCACACCTCGTCCGGTTCGTGGACGGTTCCGGTGCCCGACCCGGCGACCGCGAAAGCGTTGCTGCGCCGCCGAATCTCGTGGTGGCAGGAGCGCCGGGCCGCCGCGGCCGCACAGGAGCACCGGCGTTATCTCGACCTCGTCCGGTCGCTGGCGGCGGTCAGCGGCGAGGCGACCCGTGACGGCGTCACGGTGAACGTCGACTCGAACGGCGTGACCACAGGAATCGCGCTCAGCCAGGCCGTGCGCGGCCTCGACCCCGACGTGCTCGCCGCACGCCTGATGACGTGCGCCGACAGGGCCCGCTCCGACGCGCGCAGGCAGGTGGAGGACCTCGTGCTCGACCACGCCGGTCGGAAGTGAGGTTCACACGTCCAGCACCGCGCGGGCGAACGCCTCCGGTGCCTCCTGCGGCACGTTGTGCCCGATGCCGGCGAGGATCCGGTGCTCGTAGGGCCCGGTGAACCGGTCGCGGTAGGCGGCACCGCCGGCGTTCGGCCCGTCGAAGTCGCTGGCGATCGTGATCGTCGGCACGCTGATCACGGGCCGTTGGGCGAGCTTGTGCTCAAGCGCGTCGTACCGGTGCTCGCCTTCCGCGAGCCGCAGCCGCCAGCGGTAGTTGTGGATGACGATCGCGACGTGGTCGGGGTTCTTCCACGCGGTGGCGCTCTGCCCGTACGTGGCCTCGTCGAAGTTCCACCGCGGCGAGGCGAGCTTCCAGACGAGCTTGTTGAACTCGTAGGTGTTCTGCGTGTAGCCCTTCACGCCGCGTTCGGTCGCGAAGTAGTACTGGTACCACCAGCCCAGCTCGGCCTGCGGGCTCAGCGGTTCCTGGTTGGTGACGAGGTCGACGATCAGGTAGCCGCTGACCGACACCAGCGCGGTGACCCGCTCCGGCCACAGCGCCGCCGTGACGCACGCCGTCCGCGCGCCCCAGTCGAACCCGCCGAGCGTGGCCTTGCGGATCTTCAGCGCGTCCATGAACGCGATCACGTCCGCGCCGAGCGCGGACTGCTGCCCGTTGCGCATCGTGTGCGCGTGCAGGAACCGCGTGGAGCCGTAGCCGCGCAGGTACGGGATGAGCACCCGGTGGCCCTTCGCGGCGAGGGCGGGCGCGACGTCGGTGTAGCTGTGGATGTCGTACGGCCAGCCGTGCAGGAGGATCGTGACCGGCCCGTCGGCGGGCCCCAGCTCGGCGTACCCGACGTCCAGCAACCCGGCCCTGACCTGCTTGGTCGGCCCCCACGACGGGGTGGCCCGCGCGGTCGCGGTGACCAGGGGTGTCGTCACTGCCGCCACGGCCAGTGCCCGCGAGAACTGCCTCCTGCTGATCATGTGTCCGACCGTAGGGATCGGCCGGCGAGGCTCGCGAGCGTCAGGTGACGGTGCCGGCGTACGTCATCAACGCCTGCTTCAGCCCGGCCCGTGCCGTCACGCCGAGCTTGGGGAAGATCCGGTGCAGATGCGTGCTGACCGTCCGATGCGACAGGTGCAGCCGTTCACCGATCTCCTTGTTCGTCAACCCGTCCGCGGCCATCCGCGCGATGGTCAGCTCGGGCTCGGTGAGCTCACCGTTGCCGTTGCGCGACTCGCCGGACGCCCGCAGCTCCTCGCGGGCCCGTTCCGCCCACGCCTTGGTGCCGAACGCCTCGAACGCCTCCGCCGCCGCTTTCAGGTGCGGGCGGGCGTGGGTCGCCCGGCGCCGCCTCCTGAGCCAGGCACCGAACGCCAGCTGGACCCGCGCGCGGTCCCAGGGCGAGTTCTCGGCCTCCAGCGCGGAGGTGAAGCGGGCCTCGGCCTCGTCGTCGCGCGCCAGCAGGGCCCTGGCGTACCGCAGTCCGGCGGCGAGAGCGGGCGAGCTCGTCGCGGTGTCGAGCTCCTCGACGATCTTGGCGGCCTCGTCGTGGTGACCGCTGCGGACGGCGGCCTCGACCAGTTCCGGCAGCACGTACCTCCTGAGCGCCGGCTGGTGCGCGGGATCGGCCGGGTCGTGGACGCGCCGAACCGCGGCGAACGCGTCGGCGTAACGGCCTTCGCCCAGCGCGGCCAGGCTTCTGGCGAGCTGGACGGTGGCGAGCACCGGGCGCGCCCCCGCGGCCAGCCCGATCCGTTCGGCTTCGGCGGCCTTGCCCGCGGCCAGGTCGTAGTCGCCTCGCAGCGCGGCGATCTCGGCCTGCACGGCGGCGGCCAGACCGCGCATGTACGGCTGCCGGGTCTCTTCGGCGAGGGCCGCGGCTTCGGCCGCGGCGGGTCCGGCGGCGGCGATGTCGCCCAGGCGGGTCCGGCTCCAGGCCTCGACCGCGAGCGCTCGGGCGAGCAAGCCGAACTGGCCCTGCGCACGCAGACCCCGTTGGGCGGCAACGGAGAACCGGACCGACTCCGCGAACGCCCCGACCTGCAGGGCAGCGCTGCCGAGCAGGCGGCAGTCAGCCGGGTCGGCAGGCGTTCCGGCGCGGAACGCCGCGATCACCGAGTCGGTTTCCTCGGCCGGCCGCACGTAGGCCGCCATCGCGACCATGCGGGGATCACTCGCCTCGATCGGCAGCCGCCGGGCCACCGCGGCGATCCGTTCCCGCACCGCCGCACCCGGCTCGACCCAGAAGCACCGCATCGCGACGCTCCAGAAGATCCGCAGGCCGAGCTCGACATCGGTCCGAGCCACCTCCTCGGCCAGCCCGGCCAGCTCACCGGGCCCCGCGGCGCCCTCCCCCACGCCGTCGTCGAACGCCGTGGGCAACCACCTCGCCAGCGCCCGTTCCCGCGGCGACAGGTCGAGTCCCCGCACCTGGAGCAGAATCCGCTCGACGTCCTCCCGGCGCCCCGCCTCCGCCGACAGCTCAGCGGCCCGCATCAGCCGCCGTGCCCGCGCGCCACCGTCGCCGAGCTGTGCGGCCTTCTCCAACGCGCGGACCGCCGCCGCCGCGCCACCACGCCGAAGCGCCCGGTCCGCGGTCTGCTCCAGCAGGCCCGCCACGGTCTCGTCGGTGCCGGCCACCGCGTTCGCCAGGTGCCACGCCCGCCGGTCCGGCTCGTCCGTCGCGGCCAGCTGCCGGTGGGCTTCCCGGCGTTCGGCTGCGGTGGCCGCCCGCACGACCGCCGACCTGAGCAACGGGTGCCGGAACTCGCCGTGCTGATCGACCAGCCCGTCGTGCGGCACGGGCGCACCGCCGAGCGCCGCGAGCAGCAACGACCTGCGCACCTCCGCGGGCAGCGCCGCGACCCGCGCGGCGAACGCCTCCTCCAGCGAGCTGCCGCCGAACGGCAACTCGGTGAGCGCCAACGGGTTCCCCGCGGCCTGGGCGAGCACCCGCGCGCGACGTCCGGCGTCCAGGCCGGGCGCGACCGCGGCCAGCAGCGCGGAGGACTCCTTCGGTGCCAACGGTTCCAGCGAAAGCGTGGACACGCCCGCGAACAGCGCAGTCCTTGAGGCCACGACCAACGCGGCACCGGACAACCTGCGGGCCACGAACCCGAGCACGTCCTGGCTCTCCCGGTCCAGCCAGTGCGCGTCGTCCACCAGGACGACGGACCTGGCCGCGCTCAACAGGTCGAGCGCGGCCAGGCCGACCAGGTGGACGGGCGGCACGGCGCCCTCGGACAGCCCGAAGACGACCTCCAGGGCAGCGCGCCGCACGCCGGGCAACGCGGACAGGTCGAGAAACGGCCGCAGGACCCGGTGCAGTCCCGCGTAGGGCAGGTCCTGCTCGGCCTCGACGCCGGCCACGAGGTGCCCGGACAGCGTGCTGAGCAGCGCGGACTTGCCGATGCCCGGCTCACCCGCGATCAGCAGCGACCCGCCGGACGCCGCCAGGGTTGCCAGCCGTTCCCGTTCCCGCTCCCGTCCGACCAGCGACATGATCCAACTGTGTCAGAACGTCCAGACCGCGCGCTTGCCCGGCCCCACGACCAGCGTCGAACCGCCGAGCTGCTCGACGTGCCGCGCCACCGGGTGGTTCAGCTCGAACTCGACCCGCTTGAGCCCGGTCTGCCCCATCGCCACCTCGTCGAAGCGCAGGACCGTCCCGCCCTTCAACGCCGTGACGCCGCCGGGATCGGTCCGCAGCGCGAAGCCGCCTGCCCGCAGCAACGGCGTGGTGGCGGCCAGGTCACGTGCGGTCACCGCGATCCGGACCAGGCCGATGTTGCGCATCAGCTTGTCCTGGTAGGCATCCGGCAGGTAGCGGTCGCGGCTGACGTCACCGGGGAACTGCGCGGGCCCGGTCTTGCTGCGCGGGTCGGCGAAGTACTCGTCGCGGTACTCCATCGCCCACGCGCCGAACCGGTCGTACTGGTCGGTGACGAACAACGCGTCGAACCACGGCACCGGCTGGTGGTCGCCGAAGTCGCGGGTCTGCAGGAACTCCGTCGGCGGGTGGCCGTCGGCGGTCAGCCGGGACTTCACCGCGTCGATGTCACCGTCGTGCTCGGTCGACAGCCCCAGACCGGCCGACCCGAGCTCACCGTCCTGGCCGCCGACGTCACCGACGCCGAAGAGCTCCAAGTACGTCTCCTGGCCGCGCAGGTAACGACCGGTCCACACCTGGCCGCCGGCACCGGTCGTCGTGCGGACCTCGAAGTCCGCGAACTCCCTGAGGTACGCGGAGTGCTCGATCGCGTCGGCCGTGGCGCGGTCGAGCGTTCCCCAGGAGTGGTTGTAGTACAGCAACTGCCGCTCACCGGCTTGCGCCGATCCTGCTCCCGTCAACACCAGCAGGACCGCCGAGATCATGCAGAGCAAGCTTCTAATCCCCATGGGTCGATCGTAGGGCGGACACGCTCAAGCCGTGCTCAAGTCAGCTCAAAGATCTTCGTGCTCGGCATCCCTGAGTCCTTTGTGGACACACCATGCCGGACTCGTCGGGAAAGGACTCGGCTCCGGGGCGAACGCCGTACACTCCGGCCCATCATCCGACTGGGGAATTGGGGTCCGCGGTGAGCGGTAGCAGAGTTCTGGTGGCGGGGGCGAGCATCGCGGGGCCGGCGCTGGCCCACTGGTTGCGCCGGCGAGGAGCCGAGGTGACCGTGGTCGAGCGGGCGCCGGAGCTGCGTCCCGGCGGCCAGGCGGTGGACGCGCGGGGTGTGACCAAGGAGGTCATCCGGCGGATGGGACTGGACGCGGCGGTGCGCGCGGCCTGCACCCAGACCGCCGGCGCGCACACCGTGGACGTCGACGGCAACGTGCTGGAGACGTTCAGCGCCGAGGACGACGGCGGTGACGGGTTCATCGCGGACATCGAGATCCTGCGCGGGGACCTCTCCCGAGTGCTCTACGACGACACCCGCGATGGTGTCGAGTACGTCTTCGGCGACCGGATCGCCGAGCTCGCCCAGGACGCGGACGGGGTCGACGTGACCTTCGCGAGCGGCGGGCAGCGGCGCTTCGACCTGGTGATCGGCGCCGACGGGCTGCACTCGGCGTTGCGAGGGATGGTCTTCGGGCCGCGCGAGGAGTTCGTCCGCCACCTCGGGCTCGTGCTCGCGTTCTACAGCGTGCCCAACGAGTTCGGCCTGGACCGCTGGATGATCGAGTACCAGGACAAGGCGACCGCGCGCTCCGCCGGCCTGCGGCCCATCGGGGACGCCACCCGGGCGATGGCCATGTTCGCCTTCCCCGCGGCCGGCTTCGACGTCGACCACCGCGACGCCGAAGGCCAGAAGCGCCTGCTGCGCGAACAGGTGGACGGCCTCGGCTGGTGGACCGAGCGCATCCTCGCGCACCTGGACGACACCCCGGACTTCTACCTCGACCAGGTCGCCCAGGTGGTGATGGACCGCTGGTCGCACGGACGGGTGGGGCTGATCGGCGACGCAGCGTTCAGCTCCTCGCCGATGTCCGGGCAGGGCACCGGGCTCGCCCTGGTCGGCGCCTACCTGCTGGCCGGCGAGCTGGCCGCCGCCGGGTGGAAGCCCGAGGTGGCGTTCAACGCCCACGAGGCGCGGATGCGTCCGTTCGTCGAGGCCAACCAGGAGATCGGGCGGCTGCACGCGCAGAGCCGCGCGGTCCCGCAGCCGGACGGGGAGCCGGGTCCGGAGGCCGACATGGAGGCGCTGATGGCGCTGGTCGACCGCGCGCTCAACGGCGTCGAACTGCCCGACTACGCCAACGTGCCGGACTCCGGCCCCTCGGGTGCTCGATGAAGGGAACATTCATCCACCTGAGGTGGAGGAAGGTTCCCTTCATCGAGGGCGAACGCGCGGGCTGAGCGACGCCATCCGGTGCCACGCCGGTGACGACGCCCCTGCCGCCTGGATCGCCAGCGCGGTGATCTCCGGATCGGCCATCGGCATCTCCGGCCGTGCCGACGTCCACGCGGCTGCCCGCCTCGCCAGCGCGGGCAGCCGCGGGTCGTCCGGCGACCACCCGAACGCCTCGTCGTACTCGCGGTAGATCCGCTGGAACTCGGGGTCTTCGAGCGCTTGCTCCTTGTCCGCGAGCCACACCGCGGCCTCGTCCGGCGCCACGGCCTGCAGGAGCACCCAGACCTCACGTTCCATCCGGACACCCCGCTCGCTGACCCCGATCTCCG
>Ga0207692_10000831_pt1 | contig 11073 bp, 10 predicted proteins | sample LARL52metaG_FD_184345 | JGI IMG/M metagenome (GOLD analysis project Ga0207692, IMG submission 184345) | Corn, switchgrass and miscanthus rhizosphere microbial communities from Kellogg Biological Station, Michigan, USA - LAR L5-2 metaG... | ecosystem: Host-associated > Plants > Roots >...
GGCGAGCTACACCTCGGCAGTGGATTGAGTTGTGCTCCGCCTTGGCGGCGGATGCGGTAGGGAAATGGGATGCCAATGCGGGCCTGCACAAACGCCGGTTGTCTGATGCCGTGTTGCGATCTCTACGACAGACCGCTATCTGGTCTGTTGCGGTTTCAGGTCAAGGGCTGGACTGCCTTGAAGACAGAGGCGGGCGACTGTGGCCGGTCCCGTCCCGCCACCGAGGTAAAGTGGCGGTATTCCGCGGGAAGCGAATTGGTCGCCGAGCATCGAGTCCTTTGCCCGACGATCATACGCATTTGCTAGATGATTTTCCAGCCTGGGCGAGAAACATTCTTGAAATGCTGTCCTCGCCGGGCCCTCTACCTCGCCAAAGCAATCGCGTTGACGATGTTTCTTGTATTGACGTTGACTTCATGACGTGGCGAATCCCGCGGCGACGGTGTCTCGTCACGATGATGGGAATATCTCGCGAGCACTTCCCCCGCTCCTCGCTGCTTTATATTTTTGGTTGGATTGGTCATATGGTGATAGCGGCGGCTAGCGCCACAGAGACCATGCTGGAACTGGGACGTGAGATAGCTCTGCCATTGCCGGTCGTACAACTCGCCGAAACGGCTTATCAGTTTACATTGGAACTGGAAGAGATGTATGACCTTGATAGCGCGTGGCTGATATTCACGAGATTCTTCAGGAACATTAGGAAGAGCCTCGGCATTGACGGACAATACGAGAGAGTACGCGAACGCGTAGACCTACTGGCTCGTCATGCCGAGGTGAACGAACGTACCCGAACAGAGCTAGAAACGGTTGAGGTGACCATCATCGGTGCCATATTGGCTATAGTGCTAATAGGTCTAGCTACACTTAGCGTACCGGAGGTCGGGTCAATGTGGTATTTCCGGCTTGCAGTTATTGGTGGATCCGTTCTGCTGGTTTTGCTTCTTATTGTATATCGTTTCGTGCGCAGCAGGCGCAGATGGCTACGAAGGCTACGCTAATCTGAGCGATAAAGTATTGGCCTTACATGCGGCTTCACTCACATCGGCAATGCCGGACGTGCCCGGGGGTTGGCCGCCGGAGGCACGGACCGGTCAGGTCCCGGAGGCCATGTGGGCGGCCAGGATGTAGTTGGGGTGGCAGTCGAGGTTCTTGCGGCGCGGTCGTAGCGCATCGTGGTGCGTGGATCGGCGTGGCGGGCCGCGATTTGGACGTCGCGGGAGGTCCACGCCCGCATCGAGCATGGTGGTGACGAAGGCATGGCGGAGCATGTGGGGGTGGGCCGGGTGATCCGCACCCCAGCGGTTTGGACGAGCGGGCGTAGGCGGCGGTGGCAGCGTGGCGGTCCATCCGGGCGCCGCGGCTGTTGAGCAGGATCGGCCCGCTGGTCCGGGCGCCGATGGCTCGGTCGATGGCTCGCCCGACCGCTGGTGGCAGCAGGATCAGGACGATCTTGGTGCCTTTGCCGCATACGCGCAGCACCCGGTGGCCGTGTTCTTCGCCGAGGTCGGCGACGTCCGCGCCGGTGGCTTCGAAGATCCGCAGGCCGAGCAGCCCGAGCATGCCTACCAGCGCGAAGTCGCACGGGTTCGAGGACTCCCGGGCCGTGGTGAGCAGTGCCTCGAACTGCAGGTGGGTGAACCCAGGGTCAGTGACTCCGGCGGCACCGACGGCCGACGCACGTGCTCGGCGGGCGAGTGGTCCAGCAGGCCATCGATGACGCAGGTCCGGTAGAACCCGGCGGTGACTGAGAACCGCCGCGAGACGGTGGAGGGCTTGAATCGGCGGATCTCCTGCATCCACCGGATGTACAGCTCCAGGTGCGGGCGGCGCGCGGCCAGCGGGTCGAGGCCGCGGTCAGCGCACCAGGCCAGGTAGCAGCGCAGGTCGGACTCGGTGTGCTCGCGGGAGGAGCCCTTGAAGCGGGCCAGGTAGGCGGCCACCGCAAGCCGCAGCTGATCAATGAGCGGGACCAGGTGATCGGAGGGGCAGACGGCAGTTCGGTGAAGTTCGTTATGTCGAGACATTGCGCCTGCTGATGCCGCCGGCGAACCCTGCGAACGGCCAGGAGCAGCAGAAGAATCACCTTCACGAGCCGATCGTCATCAACCAATGCCTCGCCGCCTTAAGGCTGAGGAAGACCGTCGCGCGGGCCATCAGGCCTTGGCTTGGGGCACGATGGGCGGGTGCTGATCGTGCGCGCGACCAAGAAACTGCTCGACCGCATCGGCCCACCCGGCCTGGGTGAAGGGGAACAATCCACCACCTTGATGGGCCTGTGGTATGCCACCGCCTTGTTCTGGAAACCCCAGGTCGCGCTGTTCGTCAACGAACCGACGCTGCTGCCGGTGCTGATGCCGCTGGCGCCCGCGGCGACCTTGCTGGCGAGGTTCCCGCAGCAACTCGCCGCGGTGCTTGCCGCGCACGGAACCCCAGACGCGGTCATAGATGAGGAACAGCGGCAGATGCGCGACCGTCGCCTCGCTAAGACCGCGAACCGCAGCGTCGTCGGGATCATGAATGAGTTCACCTTCCTGGCCGGGGCCTACCGCGGCGACAGTCCGGCGCCGGATCTACTGGCCCTTGCGGTACGCCTGGCGGCCACGCCCTGCGGCCCTCTCTACAGCAGACACGTAAGTCCCGACCGCGAACTGGCCGCGCTGTTGCGTTCTGTCGCACCGCCAGCGAATTGACCTCGCCGGCGCCCGCCATGTAGCTCGCGGCGTGACAGTGCGCCGGTCACTGCATCCGCAAGGGCTCAGGGCAGGGCGGGATCTGGGTGCCCGGACAGGAAGCGATCCGCAGAGCCGTCATCAATGAGGGAGTTATCAGCCAGCCATTGCACGGCCCGGCGCCTGGCCCGGGTGTCCCGGAACGCGTACCACGCCGGCAGCAGGTTCGGATGCTCCTCGTGGAGCTCGTCTTTGAAGCGGCGGAAGGCTCCCTTGCCCTGGATCGCACGTGCCAGCCTGCGCCCGGCACGTTCATCGGTTATCCCATCGGCGAAGTCGGCCATGTCCTGGTACCAGACCCAGGACGGCAGCGGGCCGATGACGACCAGGTCCAGCTCGTCGAGGTCGACCGGCGTCTGGCCGTCGATGCCGGTGTCGGCTGTCCAGAACGCGATCTCTCCGGTGTCCGGGTTGATCAGCCATTGGTGTTCGTAGTCGGTCTGGTCAGCCAGCGCGTTCGCGATCTCGTCCAGATCGATGCTGTTCAGGTCCAGCACCCGGCCAGGATAAGTCTTTCCCGCTGCCCCCACGCAAGGACTGGAACGCGCGGGCAGTGGCAGAAGAGTGCGTCTTGCTTGCTGGCCGGCGGCGTGTGCCGGTCCACAGGATGGGTGGGTGTCAATCGCTTGGCAGGCGTGTGCCGATGATGTGGAACAGGGGGCTCATAAGCCGGTAGGGATCGCGGCGGCTGGCCTGGAGTTCGACTTCCAGCGCCTGTTCTTCACTGTCGCCGCCGAGGTGGGCGGGCGTCCAGCCGTCGGTGAACAGGCGCACCCCGTACCAGGCGATGCGCTCCACGCCGGATCCGGCCAGGACCGCAGTGAGGCCCTCGACGGTGTCCGCTCGGGTGTCCAGGCCAAGCCCGTTGACCTGGCGGTCGGAGTCAAAGGCGGCCAGGGCCCCGGCCCAGTCGCCCGCCAGCGCCGGGCGGCTGGCCATGCTGGCGGCGTTCTTGGCCACCACCGAGACGATCGCGCCGGGCTGGGCCAGACCGGCCAGCGCAACGGCAAAGGGCCGCGGATCATCGACATACATGACGACCCCATGGCACAGCACCGCGGCGAACCGCTCGCCGCCGAGCGCCTGGTTTGCCTCGGTGGCGCTTGCCTGGACCAGCCGGACCCGGCTGGCTATCCCGGCTGGCCCGGCCACCAGGCGGGTGCGGGCACGCGCGAGCATCGCCGCGGACGGATCCACGATGGTCACCTGGTAGCCGTCCCGGGCCAGCGGAATCGACTGGTCGCCCGCCCCGCCCCCCACATCGACCAGCGCGGCCGGCGGCTCCGGCAGATGATCCCGCAGGTGGCAGGCAATTACGTAGTTACGCACCCGGCCCCGCAGCGTCCCGTAATGCCCTTCCACGAACCGCTCAGCCACCGCAGCCCAGGCATCCTCAGCCGGCACCAGCCCAGTCTGCCGCAGGAACACTCCGGACGAACACACCATCGACCGGCACCCGGCAGATGAGGGTGTTCGCGCGGCATCGGTTGCTGGCCGCACGGCACCGATCCCGGGGGCGAGGGTGGCGGCTGTAGCGTGAGCCGATGGTCCCGGTGATAGTGACTGCGCTCACCGAACCGGCCGCCGATCAGCTGACTGACGTTGCCGAGTTGTTTGACCAGTACCGGCGGCACCACGGTCAGCCAGTGGTGGCTGGGCAGACGCTGGCATGGCTGATGGATCACACCAGTCGCATGCGGCTGGCCGTCTTCACCGCTCACATCGGAGAGGATCTAGCTGGCCTGGCCACCACCGTGGCGCTTCCCGCGTCGTTGCGGCTGGGCTGTTCCTGCAGCTCCGCGATCTGTACGTCGTGCCAGGTGCCAGGTGCCAGGCGCCGCGGGATAGCGCGGGCGCTCGTGGGCGCCATCCGCCAAGCGGCTACCGCCGCTGGGGCCATCCGTTTGTCCGTTCAGACAGAACCCGGCAACATTGCCGCGCTCCAGCTCTACCGCACAAGCGGCTTTACCCAGGTCGAGAATCTCGAAATCTTGGCGCTCCCCCTTCAACACGAGGCCACCTGACCAGTGACTGGACGTTCTCAGTGCGGCAAATGAGGATGGCTGGGCGAGCGTGCCGGTCTGATGCTGTGGCGGGTCTGGTGGAACTGCCTGTTCTTGCGGGCAGGTTGCCCAGAAAGTCCGTTAAAGCGGCAGTTCCACCGCAGGCTTTGGCGGGTATGCAATGAATGTCAGCTGCGCGTTCTCTTGCGCTGGTGGCCAGACTGACGTCAGGGGGGAAATGGCTCAGATCGTCGATCACGTCGTAGTGTTCACCCAGGAGAATCACACCACCGACAATTACTTCCGCGCGATGCGGGCGTGGGGAGCGAACGTGGCGACCGGCTGGCCGGTCCAGGTCAACCCGCCGGCGGCCGATCACCCCCACACCCGGGCGGCATACGCCAAGTGGCTGCATGCGCAGCAGCACGGCACCCCCACGCCGGCTTTGCACACGCAGTTCAGGACCAAGGTGGTGCTGCCGTTTTACGCCTATCTGGCTGCCACCGGCGCGTTCCTGGAAAATCACTGCTCTGGATTCGGCACGAACTCAACCCCGAATCACCTGCTTATCGTCGGCGGCCAGTCGCCCACACTGCGCAACCCGCCCCGCTCCCAGCCCGATCTCGAATGGGACATGCCATCACTGCCGGGTCACGCCCAGGACCACGGGCTGACCTGGAAGGTCTACACCGGCCACAGCGGCTATCCAGTCAGCTTCTATACCCAGCTCAAGGGGTCAGCGAATATCGTCGGCTCCGATCAGATCGTCGCCGACGCCAAGGCGGGCACACTGCCGGCACTCGCCATGGTCTGGCACAGCCCTCCCTATGACGAGCACCCGGTCGCCGACGTTCGCCTCGGCCAGAACAAGGTGTGGCAGGCGGTGGACGCGATCGCCGCGGCTGGACTGTGGGAGCGTACAGTCTTCCTGCTGACCTGGGACGACTGGGGCGGGTGGGATGATCACGTCGTCACTCCTAACCTCGAGTTCACCCCGGACGGCGTCCAGCTTGCCTACGGGCCGCGCGTTCCGCTGCTCATGTTCGGCGGCCCAGTCAAGCCCGGCATCGACTCCCGCTGGAACTCCCACGTATCGATCGGCAAGACCTTGCTCGACCTGCTCGGCCTCCCGCCGCTGGGCGTGCCGCGCCTCGACGACGCCCCCAGCCTGGCCGACCTGGTCGACGCCTCGGCCAGCAACCCACCGCCGCCAGCGTTCGGCACCACAATCACCCAGCCCACGCCTCCCCACCCGGCGCCCAAGCCCGCGCCCGTGCCGCCACCGCCAGCAGGCCCATCCGTCCCGGTCGGACCGGTTCTGCTCCGCGACGGCAGCACCCTGCCACCGCCAAACGACCAACCGGTTCACCCATAGCCACTGGTGAGCGGGCCGCACCGGAAAGCATGCCAGCACGCTGGCGCCCGCCCGTTCCACTCACCGGGCAAGGTCGTCACGATGGCTGGCGATCGCCCGGAGGAGTTCGCCGCGATGGCCGCTAACTCATCATGCGCGCCACCAGCGGCAGATGAGTACTCTTACAGCAGGAATGACCAGCGATTATAGAACCTGGTCTCCGGCGGCTGCGATGAATGCCTTTACTAGCTCGTGGCACCGCTTTTCGTGTTCCTTGAGCTCGGGGAGATCTGCGGCTTCGTAGATAGCGTCGATCGGTTCGCGGACTGCGTCGGCGAGTCTCACCAGATCAGGATCTCGTGCCACCATCTGTACTCGGAATCGAGCGTGGTCTGCGGCCGCTCCCAGGCGGTCGGCCTCAACCCGCTGGGCGTATACGCCCTCCGGGTCCGGGTGATCACGGTGCTGGCGGAACCAGACTGCGACGACTCCCTGCCGGAGTTCGGTGATAGCTCCGGCAAAGGCGCTGTAAGCTGCGAGCCGCTCTTGGCGCAGCTGCTCGTCGCGGGCAAACGCTTCAGCGTGTCCAGCACTGAGGCGCTGAAAAACGTAGGTGGTCGTTGAACCCAGCAGGGTTCCCGCGACCGCGATAATGCTGGCAAACAGGACGTCCACGATGGATCAGTCTGTCGCACCGGCAGGCCTGCAGCTACAACTGCTGTGCGCCGCATCCTTATCTTCACCTTCCGGGTAATCCGCAAGCCTCCCGACCGACCTCCGGTGGCGTCAACTCAGCGACGGCACTTGGCTGACGCGGAAGCAACGCCCGCTATTCGGCATGTCCGAGTGGCGGAGAGGCCCAACCACCGCCGTTCGCTGAGCCTTTTTCATCCTCCGGTTTCGCGGGTCTGAAGGACGTGGATGGCTTTGGCGATCTGACCGGCGCGCCAGGGGCAGCAGCGGAGCTTGCGCAAGATGCGCCAGGACTTGAGTTGGGCGTTGGAGCGTTCGCCCGGGGGCGGAGCCGGGCATGAGCGCGGTTGGCGTCCTTCTGGGAGGCGGGCTTATTCCGGCCCCGGTAGGGCGTGCGGATGCAGTCCTCGCCGAGGTAGCCCTTATCACCCAGCACGACCAGGCGCGAGGCGGCCAGTTCGGCGATGATGCCCCAGATCCGGGCCGCGGTCAGGTCGTGGACGGCGCCGGGCAGTGGCCCGGACACCCATACGATGTCTCCGCCAGGGCCGGCGATGACCTGCAGGTTCATCCCGTGGCGGCGGTGCTTGCCGGAGTAAAACGGCCTGTCCGCAGCCACCCGATCGATGGGGATTAAGGTGCCGTCGATCACCAGGTAAGCGTGGCCCGCGTCCCTGGCCGCGGCAAGGGCCTGGCGCAGCTTCGGGGCCCGGGCGGCCAGCAGCGCCACGGTCTCGGTGACGTAGCGCCAGGCCGTGGCGGTACCAACGCCGAACCCGGCGCCCACCTCAGTGAACGTCTCGCCCTTGCGCAGGTAGGCCAGCACCAGCAGGGCCTGTTGACCCGGGCCGAGCTTGCGCCACGGCGAGCCGATCTGCTTGCGGTGGCGGCGGATGATCCCGGCGGTGTAAGTAAGGGTCTGGCGGGACAACGGCAGCGCGGCAGGGTAGAAGAGCATCTGGAGCCCCTCAGTAGAGGATGCGGATCTTGGTCGATCGCCTCATCTACCAGGGGCTTCTCTGTGCGCTAAGGCGACACGCCGGAGCTGATCAGCCCATTACGCCGCGCTCCTCAAGATCAGGATGAAAGGCTCAGCGTCCCGCGCTTGGAGGGGATTGCCGCCGACCTCGGCCCGGGGCTGTCGTCTTGGCCGGCGCCAGGCTGAGGTCGGTGCCTAGGGTGGGTGCGGGCGCGCAGTCGTCAGGCGGGCACGTTGCTGGCCAGCACGGCCGGGTCGGTGCGGCCGGAGTGGTAGAGCAGGGCGGTGAGCAGCGCGCCGGCGGTGAAGATGGCGGTGGCGGTCCAGTAGGCGGTGGCGTAGCCGTGGACGGCGGCGTCCTGCAGGAGGGCCGGGGTGATGGCGGCGTGGGGGCGCAGGAAGCTGGTGGCGGCGCTGGCGGCCAGGGTGCTGAGCAGGGCGATGCCGACGGCGCCGCCGACTTGCTGGGTGGTGTTGACCAGCGCGGATCCGACGCCGGTGTCCTGGCCGCGGAGCCGGGCGGTGCCCAGGCTGATGGCGGGGGCGAAGATCAGGCCGAGGCCGAGGCCGAGGATCAGCAGCGGGCCGAGGACGGCGGTGGGGTAGCTGCTGGTCACGGTCAGGCGGGTCAGCCAGGCCATGCCGGCGGCGCTGGCGAGCATGCCGATCGGCAGGGTCAGCCGCGGCCCGATCCGGGTCAGCAGCACGTTCGCGCCGAGCACCGAGCCGGTGATGACGGTGGCGACCATGGGCAGGAACGCCAGCCCGGTGCGGACCGGGGTGTAGGTCTGGACGGCCTGCAGGTAGTAGGTCAGGAACAAGAACACTGAGAAGATCCCGGCGCTGGCCAGGGTCAGCGCGATGATCGAGGCAGCCCGGTCGCGGTCGGCGAGGATCCGCAGCGGCAGCAGTGGCGCGGCGGCCCGGGCCTGCCAGCCGGTGAACGCGGCGAGCAGCACGGCTGCGCCGGTCAGGGACAGCCAGGACGCGGGCGCGTGCCACCCGCCGGCCTCGGCCCGGGACAGCCCGAACACGAGCAGGAACAGCCCGGCGGAGACCAGCGCGGTGCCGGGCAGGTCGAGCTTGGGCCGGTGCGCCGGCCGGTCCCCGCCGCGCAGGAACGCCGCCGCCCCGATCAGCCCGATGGCGGCAAAGGCCAGGTTGACATACAGCGTCCAGCGCCAGTTCAGGTACTCGGTCAGCAGCCCGCCGAGCAGCAGGCCGAACGCGCCGGCGATCCCGGCGACCGCGCCGAAGATCGCGAACGCGCGGCCGCGGGCCGGGCTGTTCGCGAATGTCGCGGTGACGATCGCGAGCGCTGAGGGTGCGAGCAGCGCCCCGAACGCGCCCTGGGCGGCCCGCCCGGCGGCCAGGACCGCGAAGTTCGGCGCCGCCCCGGCCACCGCGGACGCGGCGGCGAACCCGGCCAGGCCGGCCATGAAGGTGCGGTTGCGGCCGAACAGGTCCGACAGCTTCCCGCCGAGCAGCAGCAGGCTGCCGAACGCCAGCGCATAGGCGGTCACCACCCACTGGCGGTCCGCGTCAGAGAACGCCAGCCCCCGCTGCGCCGACGGCAGCGCGATGTTCACCACGGTCACGTCCAGCACCACCATCAGCTGCGCCACGCTGGCGACGGCGAGCACCCACCACCGCCGCGCCACGCCGCGCGTCTCGCGCGCACCGGCCGGAGCCGGGGTATAGATCTTCGTTGCCATGACTGGCCTCTCGTGTCCGGTTCGCGGGATCCGGGGCTGCCGCCGAGGTCCCCGCCCATCAGGATCTCTGAGACATTTTGTCTCACAGAGCCACTATGCCACCTCTCTCGACTATGAGTCAAGTTGTCTCATAAACTAAGAGGATGACATCGCCAGCCACTGATCCGCGCGCCGCCCGAAGCCGGGAGGCGATCCTGGCCGCCGCCTGGGACCTGCTCGCCCGGGAAGGGCCGGGCGCGATCACCCATCAGCGGGTGGCCCAGCAGGCCGGCGTCGGCAGGGCCACGGTCTACCGGCACTGGGCCGCCCCGGAGGACCTGCTCCGCGACGTGCTGTACACCGCCGAGCTGCCGTTCTTCGCCGCTCCGGCCGTCCCGGTGCGGCCCTGGCTGCACGCCGAGCTGCGCCGGCTCGCCGACGAGCTCGCCCTCCCGGCGGTCGCATCGCTCGCCATCGCGCTGATGGAGCAAACACGGTGCGCCAGCAGCGCCGGCGCCGGCCCGCACCGGCACGTCACCACGATCACCGAGCGGCTCGCCGCAGCGTTCGCGCTCGCCGTTGACGCCGGCGAACTCGACACCGCGCCCGACGCGGCCCTAGCCGCCGCGCACCTGATCGGCCCGCTGGTCTACCGGACCACACTGCAAGCCACGGAGGTACCCGACAGCCTGCTCACCGCGGTCATCGACAGCGTCGCGCACTGGCGGGCACCAGACCCGGCGCGATCCCGCCCGGCCTCAGCACCCGGCCAGCCTGCGGGCAGCAACCAGGAGCCCAATGCGGTGGCCCAGGCGTGACCGGCCGCGGGACCGCAGCAGGACTGGTGAAGCCCGGGTTCCCCATCCCGAAACGGCCGTTTCCGGGACTACCACCACCAGCGGCGGCCGCCCAGGTCAGCCCGTCCCGGAAACTAGTCCCGGAACTGCGTGTCGCAACGCCGGTACCGGGAGCGGGCGGTTCATGTCGCTGCGGTGCAGCACGTCTGGCCACACCGTCACGACCAGACAGGCATCATCTGAGCTGCCTCGTCGTGAAGATGATCTTGGCTGCCTGCGAATCTGACGCCACCCGGACCCGATCGATCTTGGTGCTGGTGTCAGCGCCATCCGCTACCGTGCGGGGGTATCCGTGAAGGGCGGAGCAGGCGATGGCGCGACGTGTGGCCGAGTTCGAGGCCCTGGGCCCGTGGTCGCTGCAGACCAGCCGGCGGTTCTGGGAGGGCTTCACCCCCGCGGCGCTGGCAGGCGAGCCGGCCGGGCCAGGACTGCGCACGGTGTTCTGTGCCGAGGGTGACTGGCGCCGCGCCGAAGCGGAGGTGACCCAGGCCGGGGATACCGCCCGTGTGGCGCTGGCCGGCGACGGTGATCTTGATGCGGCCGCGGCGCAGGCGTGCCGGTTCCTGGCGCTGGACGTCGACGGGCGGGGTTGGCCGCAGGTGGGCCGCCGGGACCCGGTGATCGCCGACGCGCAGGCGCGGCTGCCCGGGCTGCGGCCGTGCGGTTTCCATTCCCCCTACGAGGCCGCGGCATGGTCGGTGCTGGCGCAGCGGCTGCGCATAGTGCAGGCCGCCCGGCTGCGCGCTGAGCTGATCGCCCGC
>Ga0207692_10000833_pt1 | contig 11041 bp, 9 predicted proteins | sample LARL52metaG_FD_184345 | JGI IMG/M metagenome (GOLD analysis project Ga0207692, IMG submission 184345) | Corn, switchgrass and miscanthus rhizosphere microbial communities from Kellogg Biological Station, Michigan, USA - LAR L5-2 metaG... | ecosystem: Host-associated > Plants > Roots >...
GGCACGCCAGGACGGATAGAGCGTCGCCAGGAACGACAGCGTCAGCGCCATGATGACCACGGCGCTGGTTTCGCCGAAATCGATTTCGGCCGGCAGCTTCGAGAGGAAATAGAGCTCTGGCGAAAACAGTTCGGTCGAGGTCAGCCAGGACAGGAATTGCCGGATGGTCTCGATGTTCAGGCAGATGATCAGGCCGACGATGAAGCCGACGATGGTGCCGACGACGCCGATCGCGGCCCCGGTGATCAGGAAGATGCGCATGATCGCCCCCTGCGAGGCGCCCATGGTGCGCAGGATCGCGATGTCGCTGCCCTTGTCCTTCACCAGCATGATCAACCCGGAGACGATGTTGAGCGCCGCCACCAGCACGATCATGGTCAGGATCAGGAACATCACGTTGCGCTCGACCTGCAGCGCGTTGAAGAAGGTCGAGTTGCGCTGCCGCCAGTCCACCAGGAACACCGGGCGTCCGGCCGCCTCCGTCACGGCCTTGCGGAAGACGTCGATGCGGTCGGGATTGGTGGTGAAGACCTCGATCGCGGTAACGTCGCTGTTGCGGTTGAAATAGCCCTGCGCCTCGGAGAGCGGCATGAACACCATGCCCGAGTCATATTCGGACATGCCGATCTCGAACACCGCCGCCACCTTGTAGGGCTTGATGCGCGGCGTCATGCCCATCGGAGTGACCGCGCCCTTCGGCGAGACCAGCGTGACGCTGTCGCCGGCATGCAGCGAGAGCTGGTCGGCAAGCCGTCGCCCGATCGCGACGCCCTGTCCGCTGTCAAAGCCGTCGAGCGTGCCCTGTTTGACGTTCTTGGCGATCGAGGTGAGGTTGTTGAGATCATCCGACCTGATGCCGCGCACCAGCACGCCGGAGGCATTGAACGGCGAGGACGCCAGCGCCTGGCCGTCCACGACCGGCGCAGCGAGCCGGATGCCTTGCACCTGGCTGATGCGGTCGGCGACATCCTTCCAATCGGTCAGCGGCGATTCCAGCGGCTGCACCAAAAGGTGCCCGTTGAGCCCGAGGATCTTGTCCAGCAGCTCCTTGCGAAAGCCGTTCATGACGGCCATCACGATGATCAAGGTAGCGACGCCGAGCATGATGCCGAGGAAGGAGAAACCGGCGATGACGGAAATGAACCCTTCGCGGCGCCGCGCGCGCAGATAGCGTCCGGACAGCATCCATTCGTAGGCCGAGAAGGGCGCGGTTTCGACGTGCTCGTTCATGGTGCCATCCATCGTCCGATAATCCCATGATTCGGGGCCAAATGTGGCCGTTCTGGCCGCCTATTCGGGTGCGCCCGGTGGATAATCCCAAAGGTCCGACGGATCCGATGTTCGCTACGCGCCGGCCAGCCGCGCAATCGCGTCCGCCGGCGACAGGGTCTCGCGCATGCCGTCGCTGCGCCGCTTGATCTCCACCTTGCCCTCGGCGAGCCCTTTTGGCCCGACCATGATCTGCCAGGGAATGCCGATCAGGTCGGCAGCGGCAAACTTGGCACCGGCGCGCTGATCGGTATCGTCATACAACACATCGACACCCCTCCCCGACAACTCACGATAAAGTTTTTCACACGCCGCGTCGGTATCCTCTGCACCCTGTTTCAGGTTGAGGATCACGGCCCTGAACGGGGCGACCGCCTCGGGCCATTTGATGCCGGCCTCGTCATGGCAGGCCTCGATGATCGCGCCGACCAGCCGCGAGACGCCGACGCCATAGGAGCCGCCATGGATCGGCACCTCGGCGCCGTCGGGGCCGGCGACCATCGCCTTCATCGCGTCGGAATATTTGGTTCCGAAATAGAAGATCTGGCCGACCTCGATGCCGCGGGTATGAACCCTGTGCTCGGCCGATACCTCCTGCTCGAAGCGCGCGGCATCGTGGACGTCCTCGGTCGCGGCGTAGAGCGAGGTCCACTCTCTGATGATCGGCGTCAGATCGCCGTCATAGTCGACGTCCTCGCCCGGGATCGGCAGGTCGAGCACTTGGCGGTCGCAATAGACGCCGGACTCGCCGGTCTCGGCGAGCACGATGAACTCGTGGCTGAGGTCGCCGCCGATCGGTCCGGTCTCGGCGCGCATCGGGATGGCCTTCAGGCCCATGCGGGCGAAGGTGCGCAGATAAGCGACGAACATCTTGTTGTAGGCGCGCCGCGCGCCGGCCTCGTCGAGATCGAAGGAATAGGCATCCTTCATCAAAAATTCGCGGCCGCGCATCACGCCGAAGCGCGGGCGCTGCTCGTCGCGAAACTTCCACTGGATGTGGTAGAGGTTGAGCGGCAGGCTGCGATAGGATTTCACATAAGCGCGAAAAATCTCGGTGATCATTTCCTCGTTGGTCGGCCCGTACAGAAGCTCGCGCTTGTGGCGGTCGGCGATCCGCAGCATCTCCGGGCCGTAGGCGTCGTAGCGGCCGCTCTCGCGCCAGAGATCGGCGAGCTGCAGCGTCGGCATCAACAGTTCCAGCGCACCCGAACGGTCCTGCTCCTCGCGCACGATCTGCTCGATCTTCTTCAGCACGCGGAAGCCGAGGGGCAGCCAGGCATAGATGCCCGCCGCCTCCTGCCGCAGCATGCCGGCGCGCAGCATCAGGCGGTGCGAGACGATCTCGGCCTCCTTCGGATTCTCTTTCAGGATGGGCAGGAAAAACCGGGACAGTCGCATGGGACGGGGCTCGGGCGAGGAATCGGAAGCGGGGTTTGGGCAGTGAAAGCGGATTGGCGCGGAAAACACAAGGCGAAGCTGAAGGAAAGGGCCTAAGCCCGGATTACTTCTGCATTTTTTGCCCCGGACCAGCGGCGGCGGCACCCCCTCGGCAAGCGCCGCGGGAATAAACCGCCGCATCCTTCGCTCATCCCTGGGCCGATCCGAAGTCACAGGCTCAAGGACATCATGGACAGCAAATCGCCCGACGCCGTCAAGGCATCCGTCTTCCGAAACGCAACACGTCCAGCGCTTTGCGGCCTCACCGCCCTGCTGCTTGCAACAGTAACGACCGCGGCCGCCGAGGCGGCGGGTGATGCCGCGCGCGGCGAAGCCCTCTATCGCGACTGCCAGGCCTGTCACTCGTTCGACAAGAACCAGATCGGCCCAATGCATCGTGGCGTGTTCGGCCGCACGGCCGGGAGCGTTCCCGGCTTCGACTATTCGGAGGCGCTGAAGAACGCAAAAATCGTCTGGACCGAAGCCAACCTCGACAAATGGCTGGCCGACCCGGAGGTTCTCGTTCCCGGCTCAAAGATGTACTTCAGCGTCGACAAGGAAGGAGATCGCGCCGACCTCATCGCGTTCCTGAAGGAGCGCGCGAAATGAGCGGCGCGTTCCGTCACATCTTCATGCCGGAATGACCTTCCGCGGCTGGCCCCTTGGCGCCCACGCCCTGGACGTCGAGGGTAACCGCGACCGTGCCCGCCTTCTCGAACTGCAGCGTGACCGGCAGCTTGTCGCCCTGCTTCAGCGGCGCCTTCAGGTCGAGCATCATCAGATGGTAGCCGCCCGGCGCGAGCGCGACGGTCTTGCCGGGCTCGATGGTCAGGCCGTTCTCGAGGGGACGCATGGTCATGACCCCGTTCTTGACCGCCATCTCGTGCACCTCGATCTTGCCGGCAAAGTCGCCTGACACGGCAACCAGGCGGTCGGGCGCGCTGCCCTTGTTCTCGATGGTGAGAAAGCCGCCGCCGGTCTTGGCGCCGCCCGGCGTGGCGCGGCTCCAGGCCTGGCTGATGACGAGATCGCCGGCCTTGACCTCCTCGGCGCGCGCCGGCGCCGCCGCGAGACAGCTCACCATGGCAGCGAGCACGGCAAGGCCCGCGAGCGGCTTGAAGATGCGATTATTGATGTGCATTGCGTATAGCTCCAGTCGAAGGAATCTAGGGGTGTATCATGGGATGCTGGAGGCCGAGCGCGCCCACGATGGCGAACACGGCAAGGCCCAGTGCAAACTCGATTCCGCTGTTTCGCGCCAGCCGCCGCGAGGCATCCGCCTTCGCGGCGAGCTGCGGCGTAAGCCAAAACCGGTTGACGCAGGCAAATGCGATCATCAGGGCGACGACCGCTATCTTGGCCAGCAGAAGCTCGCCATAGGCGGTGCCCAGCAGCACCTGCCAGGTCCCAACGATGATCCATGCATTGATCACGCCCGAAAGCACGAGCGTCGCGACAGCGACCATCCCAAGTATCGAAAACCTCGCAATGGCATCCAGCTCCAGCTTACGCCAGGCCGGAGACTGATGACGGGTGCTCGATGTCAGCAGACCCGCCAGCAGCACAAGTCCGCCGGTCCAGGCGGCGGCGGCCCAGAGATGCAGGACGTCGGAGACGAGGTGCAGCATGCCGAGATCGCCTGCGGTCGACCCGGCATGCCCGGTCCAGGCAATGGCGCCGGCAAACGCCAGCGCGGAGGCCAGCGTCAACCAGCGCAGCCGCCAGACCCGCTCGCCCGCGAGACCGATGGCCAGCAGCACGGCCAGCCCCAGCCGGATCACCGCAACCTGGCCGAATTGCGTGACCTCGACCACAGTCGAAAGCCCGTCCTGCATCAGCGCCTCCCACAGCGACGCGCCCGTGATCTGCATGGTCGCCAGCAGCAGCCAGCCGAGCCCCGTCACCACGGCAGCGACGAAGCTCGTCCACGCCACCAGCCTGACCTGCGCGGCTAGCACGGGGAGCGCCTCCGGCGCGACCACGGCGGCTGGTTCGGCAACGACGCTGCGAAAGATCAATGCCCCGGCCGCGATTGCACTGGCGGCAAAATGAACCGCCCGCACGGCGATCAGACCGTCGCCCAGCCCTGCCTCCGGCCAGCTCACTGCCCGACCTGGAACGTGAAGTTGCCGTCGGTCGTATGGGTGTCGACCGAGAGCACGCGCCAGTTGACGTGATAGGTGCCACTGCCGCCCGGCTTCAGCGAGATCGACATCTGGCTGCCGCTGACGCGCGTCTTGCCGCTGTCGATCCGCTGCCCCGCCGCGTTGGTGACGGTGATGGTCGAGAACGCCGGCTCGAGTTTTTGGGTGAAGTACAGCGTCACTTCGTGCGGCGGGCTCGCAACGGTGTTGCCGACCCTGGGCTCGGCATGGTCGAGCATCGCATGCGCGATGGCCTCGTCGGTCGCAATCAGCAGCGTCAGTGCGGCGGTCCAAACCAGCAATGCCTGTCGCATGGCTCAGTTCCTCGCAAACGGGCTTGCCGGGGCGGTAGAGGGCCCAAACAGCGGCCGGCCGATGCCGCGGGGATCGATGTCGTCGAGGTAGAAGTGCAACTGCCCGATCACCCCGACATTGCTGCCGCTTTGCCGGTTGATCGGGATCAGCGCCTCGACACCGACCTGAAACTTGTTACCGACCCAGAGGACGCCGGGATTGATGGTTCCCGTCGTCTGCGTCCCCGACGTCAGCGTGTTGGCCACGGGCGTCTGCATGGTGGCCTCGACGATCGGGATCAGGTGGTTGACGAAATCGGGTAAGCCGAGATCGATCACCGACGATTTCAAATAAGGCATGCTGTATTGGATCGTCAGGCCCCAATTCAGCACCCGCGCATTAAATTCGGTGTCGAAGGACAGATCGCCCGTGTCCGGATCGATGCTGGCGGTGGTGGTCGAACTTCGACCGGGGATCGCGTAGCCGACCTGCCCGGTAATCGCCACTGGCCGCAGCCAGGACAGGCTGTCGGGCAGATCGCCCATCCCTTTGCCGAAATAGATCGTCGGCGTGTAGACGTTGAAAGCCTCCGCACCGACGGTCGACGACCCCGTTCCGCCCCATTCCACGCTAAGGCCAACCGACATCACGAACTCATGCTCCGGATTCTTGTAGACCCGGTACTTGAACGTGGTCTCGAGATTCTGGAATCCGTTGGCGCCAGGCGCCGTCGAATCCATCATGTCGAGAAAGGTGTATGTCGTGCCAAAGGAGATCGCGAAATCCTCGGTGATGCGCTTGGAAAATTCGGCGGAAATGTCGCGCTGCCAGACCGGCGGAACGTCGCCAGTCTTGAAGCTGTCGACAGTCGGAAGGGAAAGCTCGTCATTGACGCCGGGATCGTCGATCCCGAGCGTGGCCGGGAAGAAGCGGTTGCCGACGATTTCGTGGGCAGAGCTTTGGGTGACGCAAACGAGCGCGACGGCGAGCCCGGACAGGCTCGCGCACGCCCAACGGATGGACATGGCTATTCTCCGAAAAACAGTGATTCGACTTGAAAAAAACGATAGAGCGGCCGTCTCCGGCCACAAGCTCACGCCGATTGCGGAGGCGCGCGCGCCTGCGCGGTGGATTGGCGACGCGATCGCAAATCGGCCTGCGCATCCTCGCGCCAGACGACAAGCGCAGCATTGGTGCGCGGAATCGAAAATGCGAGCGGCTGCGGCGCGTCGAATGACGCCTGGCTCTGCGCCAAGCAGCAGACCGCACAGCTACCGTCCTGCGCGTGCGGATCACTCGATCCGGGCGGCGTCGTGGGATCGCTGTGACATATCGCAAGCGCACTGAGCGGATCGGAAGCTGCACGTGCGGCAGCCCAACAGGCGGCGATCGGCGCAAGAAGCTGCACCGCCAGTGCGATCAAAACGATCGGAAGAAATTTTCGCAGCCGTTGCCGCATAAGCCTGCTCGCCCAATGCCCTTGGGTTAACATCCGAGTTAGTTGAAGTCGAGTTTTGCCTGCGACTTTCGTGCGCATGGCGCCGATTATTCGAATCGCACGTTGCCGCTGTGCCGCGATTCGCCGGTTTACAAAGCACGATCAGCATCTGCAGCTCTTGATCGCGATCACGATTGTGACTCATTACGGCGGTCGAAATCGGACCGCTGCGCAAGGGCGGGCGCGACAAAAAATCTTCGCACAAAGATTGGGCTGATGAGCCCGACGAGGCTTGCTTCGATCGACGCTAACCCACCATGATACCGCTCTTTTGGATCCGTTGCAATTATGTGCAGCCAAAAGGGTGCGTTTTCGAACATTGCCCAGAGTGCAGGTAATTTGAACAATCGTTGCCGAAAAAGATGACAAGACAGAAAAGTTGGTCTACGAGTTTGGGCCCAGGCTTCCGCAAGGAGAGTCTGGTGGTCCAAGTCTCGGGAGGAGCCCTGACGCGCACAAGCAGCGTCGCCCGTCAACCAACATCAAATTCAAATCGGGAAAACAGGGTCGACACAATTTCTCGAGCAGGGCACGCTACCCTGCTCTTCTTTTTTTGGGGCCTCCCAAATCGTAGCGTCCCACCCCGACATGCTCGCTCATCTGAGCCTTGCGACATCCTCGCGCCGACGTGAGCAATCCGATCCAGCACAGCTTTGAACTGGCCACCGCGCGTTGCGCGGACATCACTCCGCTGGTCTATGACAGACTGTTTCGCGCGCATCCCGAGACCGAATCGATGTTCGCGCGCGACGCCAGCGGCCACATCAAAGGCTCGATGCTGGCATTCGCGATCGATGCGATCCTTGACTTTGCGGGCGAGCGCAGCGGCACCTTCCGCATGATCGCTTGCGAGGTGCAGTCGCACGAGGCCTATGGCACCTCGCGCGAATTGTTCTCTGCCTTCTTCGACATGATCGGCGAAACCCTGCGCGAACTGCTCGGCGCCGACTGGTCCGCCGAATTCGACGAAGCCTGGCGCACGCTGCTGGACGAGATCGCACGCGATACGGCGACGGTATAGGCCGCGCCAGCTATGGACCGCGTTCTCGGCGCTTCCCGCACCGCAACCAGCTCATGCGATGAAAGTTTGAGACTGCACGGATGGCGCGGGCGGAAAGACTGTGACAGACTTTATTCCCTCCGCGGTGCGCGCCAACGACGCCCGACGGTCAAGACAAATGGATCAAGGGAGCAAGCGATGTCCGGGAATGACAAATCCTCCACCACCAGACGCAATCTTCTTCAGGCGGCCGCGACCGCCGGCGCCGCCACGACGCTGCTTGGCGGATTGAGTATACCAGCGATGGCCGCCGAAATGGCGCGGTCCGAGAAGCCGCTGAAGGCCGCCTTCTCCAACGCCGGCCTGCAGGCGACCTGGTGCGCCCAGGGCAAGCAGGCGGCGGAAGCCTGGGGCAAGCTGTTCAACGTCGAGGTCACCTGGTTCGACGGCCAGCTCGATGCCGTCAAGCAGCGCGCGGCGATCGACAACATGGCCTCGCAGAAGTGGGATTTTGTCGCGATCCAGGCGTTCGGCATCGGCACATTGACCCAGCCCGTCCAGAAGATGATCGACGGCGGCACCCCCGTGATCGACATGGACACGCTGATTGCGCCGCTCGACCAGATCAATGTTCATTCGTTCCTGGCCCCCGACAACGAGTTCATGGGCGCCTCGGTGACCCAGGCCCTGGTCAACCAGCTTGGCGGCAAGGGCAAGGTGATCATGACCCAGGGTGCGCTCGGCCACACCGGCGCCCAGGGCCGCGCCAAGGGCTTCACCTCCGTGGTCAAACAGTTTCCGGGCATCGAGGTGCTGGATACCCAGCCGGCCGACTGGGACGTATCGAAGACGGCGCGGCTATGGGAGACCTATCTCACCAAGTATCCGCAGATCGACGCGGCGTTCTTCCACAATGACGACATGGCGCTCGCCGCCTACAACATCATGAAGGCGCATAACCGCACCAACATCCTGATCGGCGGCGTCGACGCCATGCCGCCGGCGATCCAGGCCGTCGCCGAAGGTCGCATGTTCGCGACCGTGCGCAATCCCTCCTGCCGCATCCATGGCGGCGCCATCGTCGCCGGCGTTGCGGCTGTCGTGTCGGGCGAGAAGACCGACAAGGGCATCCCGAAGAACGTCGTGACCGACGGCCCGGTCGTGACCAAGGCCAACGCGCCGGGCATGCAGTGGATGGAGGATCACTTCCTGATCTGACCTCGCGATGTCTGACGGCCGCCCGCCCATCCTCGAACTCAAGGGCATCACAAAGGCCTTCGGCGGTGTCGAGGCGCTCCGTGGGGTCGACTTCACGCTGTTCCCCGGCGAGATCCATGGTCTCGTCGGGGAGAACGGCGCGGGCAAGAGCACGCTGATGAAGATCATCGCCGGCGTGCACACGGAGTTTTCCGGCCGTTTCGTGCTGGATGGGCGGGATGTGCATTTCCGCTCCGCGCGCGACGCGCTGGCGGCCGGCATCGCCATGGTGCATCAGGAGCTGAGTGTCGCGCCCGATTTGTCAGTTGCCGAGAACGTGTTTCTCGGCACCCAGCCGACCAACCGGTTCGGCATCGTGCAGTGGCGAAAAATGGCCCGCGAAGCCCGTCAGCAGCTCTCCCGCCTCGGCATCGACGTCGATCCGAACAAGAGGCTCGGCGATCTGCCGATCGGCCTGCAGCAGCTGATCGAGATCGCCCGCGTGCTGTTCTCCGGCGCGCGCATCATCATTCTGGACGAGCCGACCTCGGCGCTGTCGCCGCCGGAGGTGGAACGGCTGTTCTCGACCCTGCGCCGGCTGCGCGATGAGGGTACCGCCATCGTCTTCATCTCGCATTTCATCGAGGATATTTTGCGCGTCTCCGACACGGTGACGGTCTTCCGCAACGGCCGGAAAGTCGCGGAGACCGCGGCCGCCGCGACCAGCAAGGGCGGTCTGATCGAGGCCATGATCGGCCGCGGCGGCGAGGCGCTCGAAGAGACCTACACCCACGACATCGCGCTGCCGCCGAAGGCCGGCGGCGCGGTGGTGCTGGAGGCCAACGGCATCTCGCTCGCCCGCAGCCTGCGCGACGTCTCCTTTCAGGTGCATGCCGGCGAAGTTTTGGGCGTCTACGGTTTCATGGGCTGCGGGCAGCTCGAGCTTGCGCGCATCCTGTTCGGCAAGCTCGCGCCCGACGATGGTAAGCTCGTCGTGGCGGGCGGCGGCAAGGCTTTTGGTAACACCGCGGACGCGCGGCGGGCCGGCATCGCTTACGTTCCCGAGAGCCGTCGCGCCATGCTGTTTCACCAGGAGCCGGTCTACAAGAACGTCTCGATTGCGATCCTCGATCGCATCTCATCCCTGTTGCTCAAGCCGGCGCAGGAGCGCGCCATTGCCAAGCGGCAGGTCGAGCAGTTGCAGATCAGGCCGGCGGCCGTCGACCTCGACCTCGGCATGCTCTCCGGCGGCAATCAGCAAAAGGTGGCGCTCGCGAAATGGCTGACCCATCCGCCGCGCGTGCTGGTGCTGTGCGAGCCGACCCGCGGCATGGACGTCGGCGCCAAGAGCGACGTGATCCAGATCATCAAGAACCTGCGCGATCAGGGGCTCGCGATCATCGTGCTGTCGACCGAACCCGAGACGGTGCTGTCGCTGGCCGATCGCATCATCGTGCTGAAGCGCGGTGCGGTGGTGCGCGAATTTGCGGGCGAGGCGATCAGCAAGGACCGCCTGCTGGAAGCGGCGTAACGGAGACTTGAGGCATGGCGAGCGGCGAAGGCGTGACAGTCCCGGAGGCGAGCCGGCAGCGATCGCACAGGCTCGCCACGATCCTGCGCTCGCAGATGCGCAACATCGCGCCGTTCCTGACCCTGATCCTCCTGTCCGCCTTCTTTGCGATCGCAAGCCCCTCCTTCGCGACGATCGACAATGTCGGCAACATCCTGACCCAGGTTTCGGTGACCGGTATCATCGCCGTCGGCCTGACGTTCGTGATCCTGTGCGCCGAGATCGACCTTTCGATTGCCAGCATCGCCAACGTGACCGGCATCGCCGTGGCCTATTTCACGGTGCAGGAATCCTATGTGAACATCGCCAACGTGCCGTTGCCCGGATGGGCCGCCATCCTGCTGTCACTCGTGCTGTGCGGCCTGCTCGGCTTCGTCAACGCGTTCGGACTGACCGTGATCGGGATCCCCTCCTTCATCATGACGCTTGCCATGATGCAGATCGCGGCCGGCATCTCGGCGCTCCTGGTGCGCGGGCAGATCGCCTACAAGGTGCCGGACCTGATCGCGACGCTCGGCTCGGGATCGATCGGAGGCATTCCCTGGATCGTGATCGTGGCGGCGATCATGCTGCTCGCCGGCCATCTGGTGCTGACCTACACGCGCTTTGGCCGCTACGTTTACATGGTCGGC
>Ga0207692_10000835_pt1 | contig 11036 bp, 5 predicted proteins | sample LARL52metaG_FD_184345 | JGI IMG/M metagenome (GOLD analysis project Ga0207692, IMG submission 184345) | Corn, switchgrass and miscanthus rhizosphere microbial communities from Kellogg Biological Station, Michigan, USA - LAR L5-2 metaG... | ecosystem: Host-associated > Plants > Roots >...
ACAAACTCTATTTGAACAAAAAGGACGGTACGTTCGAAGAGCGCGGCGTTCCCTCCGGCATTGCGTTCAGCGAAGATGGCGTTGCGCGCGCCGGGATGGGCGCTGACGCCGCCGATTACGACCGCAGCGGCCATCCCAGTGTGATCATTAGCAATTTCGCTAATCAGATGGTCTCGCTGTACCACAACGAAGGCAACGGATTATTCGTGGACGAAGCGCCTCAATCTGAAGTCGGCCGCGCCACTCTGGTGACGCTCGGCTTTGGCTGCTTCTTTTTCGATTACGACAACGATGGATGGCAGGACATTTTTGTCGCCGACGGCCACATTGAAGATCAGATCGAGCACGTGCAGAAGCGTGTCAGCTACGCCGAGCCTTCGCATCTTTTCCGCAACCTGGGCGGCGGCAAGTTTCAGGAAGTCACCGCGCAAATGGGTCCGGCCTTCGCCGCGCCGAGAGTGGCGCGGGGCGCAGCTTACGCCGATATCGACAACCGCGGCTTCCTCGATATTCTCGTCACTACCAATGCCGGGCCTGCATTCTTATTTTATAACGAAGGCGGCTCTAATCAGAGCCTGCGAGTGAAGCTGGTTGGAACAAAATCGAATCGCGACGGGATCGGCGCCGTCGTGCGCGTTACTTCCGATAACAATAAGGACAAGCAATGGAAGATGCTGCGTTCCGGTTCCAGCTATCTTTCGCAAAGCGAACTCTTGCTCACCTTCGGCCTGGGCGCGCAAACTAAAGCCGACGCCGTTGAAATTGAATGGCCCAGCGGCGACGTTCAGAAACTGGCAAACGTTGCTGCGGGGCAAACGGTTACGGTTCAGGAAGGTAAAGGCGTAATCGCCAATCGCCCGTACGGCAAGCCCCCGGACGCTTCACGAGGTAAATAGAACTTCAACCCGAAGGAGCGAGTGCGACGAAGAACCTGCTGTACATCTCCGCCGCCGCAAGCGAAGGGTTTACCCTGTGTTCCCCCGTGCCCTCTGTGTTTAAATCTTTAACCAGATGACTCCCCGAATCCCAGCAGCCGTAGCCGGAACCGTTTTGGCCGCACTCGCCCTCTTCGCCACGCCGCAAAAGCCGAAAGCCAATCCCATCGAAGCTGCCCGTCTCAACAACCTCGGCGCTGCTTACATGAACCAGCAGCTCTTTGAGAAGGGACTCAACTCCTTCCGGCGATCCTCAGAACTCGACCCCACCTTGGCGATTGCGCGCCTCAACGAAGGCATCGCCCTCCTGAACCTGCAAAAAATCGACGAAGCGAAAAACGCTCTTGACGCTGCCCTCACGCAGGACCACAAAATTCCCAACGCCTGGTACAACCTCGGCCTTCTCGCTAAAAATACCGGCGACGCACAGGCCGCGATCGACGCCTTCAAACACGTAGTCGAACTCGACGCCAACGACGCCGACACCTGGTACTTCCTCGGCGCGTCCTACGTGCAAGCGAAGCAGTTTCCGCAGGCCATTGAAGCTTTCCAGCACGCCCTGCAACTCAATCCGATCCACGCTTCCGCCGAGTTCGGCCTTTCTCGGGCTTATCAGCAATCCACCGATCTCGACCACGCCCGCGAGCACCTGAAGAAATTCCAGTACATCACGCAAAACAAGATTGGCGCGCCGATGAGTTTGGCCTACGGCGAGCAGGGGCAGTACTCGCGCGCAGTTGAGTCGCCGTCAGCGGTGTTGAAAGCGCCGCCGCAGATTAAGGTGCAGTTTGTGGATGTGACGAAGGCAGCGGGGCTTACGGGGAAGGCCTTTCCGTGGGAGATTGGCAAGTTTTATCCTCAGGCAATCTCACTGATCCCCGGGGCGTGCTTCTTGGACTACGACGGCGACGGGCGGATCGATGTTTTCTTCGCTCGCAACGGACCCGAAGGCGGCCTTGCGTTATTCCACAACTTGGGGAATGGAAAATTCGAAGACGTGACAAGGAAGGCGGGTCTCGACCCAAGTGAACGGGGGGTAGGTTGCACCGCGGGCGATTACGACAATGATGGCGCGACCGATCTCGCTGTTAGCTTCGACGGCTGCCTCCTGCTGCTTCACAATGAGAAAAACGGTACGTTCAAAGATGTGACAAGCGCGGCTGGTATCAAGAGCACTGGCCCCAACGCGGGCCTGACCTTCATCGATTATGACCACGACGGCGATCTGGACCTCTATGTTGCCGAAGCCACGGCACCCACAATTGCCGACCCAATAATGAAACGTGATCAGAACACCGGCAGGCTAATAACTATTCCCTCCCCCGCGACCCTCCCGGACCAGATCCTTCACGACGATGGTATGCCGGGAAATAAAATGTGGCGTAACAATGGCGACGGCACCTTCACCGACGTCACCGATAGCACCGGGTTGTCTTCGCCCGCCGCCAGTACAGCCGCCATCGGTACGGATTACAACAATGATCGGGCCGTGGACATTGTGACCACCGGCTGGCACGGTTCGGCGGCAATATTTCAGAATCTAAGGGAGGGCAGATTCTCTGTGCGCCGGCCTTCCCCTGACTTCGAGTCTCAGAAGACCATCGCCGTTGCTGCGCTGGATTTCGATCACGACGGCTGGATGGATTTGGTGTTTACGCAATGGGGCACACCCGGCCTCACACTGTGGCGTAACAACCATGGCAAATCCTTCGACCGCGTCGACCTTCCCGAAACCAACTGGGCCCGCGCCTACGGCGTCGCTGCCATCGACTACGACAACGACGGATGGGTCGACCTTGTCGCCGTCGGCGAGACCAAAGAAGGCAAGGGCGAAGTGCGGCTGTTCCGCAATCTCGGTGCGGATGGTTTCAAAGACGTCACCGCTGACGTTGGCCTCGACAAGATTCAACTCAAAGACCCGCGCGCCATCATCACCGGTGACTACGATGGCGATGGCACAACCGACCTGCTCATCACGCAAAATCACGGCCCCGCAGTATTGCTGCGCAATGAAGGCGCCAATCAGAATCACTGGCTGCGCCTCTCGCTCAAAGGTCTGGCCGACAACAAATCCGCCATCGGCACCAAGGTCGAAGTATTCGCGGGAGGCAACCGGCAAAAATTCGAGATCGCCGGTTCCAACGGATACCTTGGCCAAAACTCCACTGACATTGTGGTCGGCCTGGGCGATGCGAAAGAGGCCGACATCGTCCGCATGTTGTGGCCCACCGGCGTCCTGCAGGATGAAATCAATGTTGCCGGCGACAGACAGCAGAATTTTCTCGAGATCGACCGGCGCGGCAGCTCCTGCCCGACTTTATTCGTGTGGAACGGCGAGCGCTATGAATTCGTCGCCGACATGCTAGGCGCGGGCGTGGTCGGACACTGGGTTGGGCCCGGCCAGCGCGATATTCCGCGTCCCGTCGAATACATCAAGATCGATCGCAACGCGATCCGCGAGAAAGACGGCAAGCTCAGCTTCCGCTTTATGGAGCCGCTGGAAGAAGCCGTCTACCTCGATCAGGCGCGTGTTCTGGCCGTTGATCATCCCGCTGATCTTGATGTTTATCCTAACGAATATTTCGCCTCGAATCCGCCATACCCTGAGTTCAAAGTAGTCGTCAGCCAGGACGCGCGCCCGCCCGCAGGCGCGAGGGATGAGCACGGCCACGATGTGTTGCCCAAGCTCAAGGCTCATCGCTACGTCGGTGATTTTGCGCTGACGCAATTCCAGGGCTTTGCTCGACCGCATAGCCTGATACTCGATCTCGGCGAGCCCTATCGCGGAGGCCCGCTCTGGCTGCTGCTTCATGGCGAAGTGGAATATTTTTCCGCCAACAGTATGTACGCCGCGTCACAAGCGGGCGTGCACGCGATCTCTCCTTATGTGGAGGCGCTCGGCGCGAATGGCAAGTGGCAGCACGTCGTCGATGATATGGGATTCCCCGCCGGCGGCCCGCGCACCATGACCGCCGACCTTAGTGGGAACCTGGCGCCGGGCACTCAGAAAATTCGTATTACCACCAATCTGCAAGTTTATTGGGACAACATTCTGATCAGCCGCACGCCGCAGAACATTTCAGAAAAGGGTGTCCGGCTTACGGCAGTCCCGCTCGCTCGCGCCGACCTCGCCCCGCACGGATTTCCCCTGAAAATCGAAGGCACACCTCCCGGCAATGTGCAATACATCTACGAGAAAGTGAGCGCGACAGGGCCGTACACGCGGCCCGCCGGAACCTATACGCGCTATGGCGATGTCCTGCCGCTGCTAACCGCACTGGACGACGAGTTGGTTGTGTTCGGCTCGGGCGACGAAGTCCGCCTCGACTTCGATCCTTCAAACTTGCCGGCGCTTCCGCAAGGCTGGGTGCGCGATTACTTCTTCGCCGCCAACGGCTACGAAAAAGATATGGACTTCTACGCCGCCGAAGGCAACTTTGTTGCCCCCTTACCTTTCCTCAAAATGAGCGACTATCCGTATGCTCCGCGCGAGTGGTTCCCGCTGGACGACGCACACCTGAACTATCTTCTCGAATACAACACGCGGCAAATGTCGGGAAACGAGCAGCGGGGATACTGGTTCGACTACGGGCCAAAGTGAACCCCTGAATAGCGGCCCACAAAATCGTTTTAACATTGACATCCCCCGCCTCCGCATAATCCAATAGGCGGACTCATGGAAACCACTTCGACCGTGTCGTCCGCCCCGCGTCTGCGCCGCACGCTTACTTTATGGGATCTCATCCTTTACGGCGTCATCGTGATTCAGCCCGTGGCGCCCATGTCGGTGTTTGGAGTGCTCAGCAACCGCGGCCGCGGCCACGTGGTCACCACAATTCTTATCGCCATGGTGGCCATGCTCTTTACGGCAATCAGTTACGGAAAAATGGCGCGCGCCTATCCCAGCGCGGGTTCGGCGTTCACCTACGTCGGCCAGGAAATTAATCCCGCGCTCGGCTATGTCACCGGCTGGAGCATGGTGATGGATTACATGCTCAATCCCATGATCTGCATCATCTGGATCAGCCAGCAGGCGCATGTTTTCGCCCCAGGCGTTTCCTACGGGGCCTGGGCGGTTTTCTTCGCGCTGGTTTTCACTGCGCTGAACGTTCAAGGCGTGAAAACTTCCGCTCGCGTAAACACGGCTCTGGCGGCGGGAATGGCCGTTGTGATCGCGATTTTCTTCGTGGCTGCGGCACGGTACATTTTCGGCCATCCGCACGACGGCACCGCATTTTTTACGCGGCCTTTTTACGATCCCTTGAGTTGGAATACGAAGGCGGTGCTGGGCGGGACGTCAGTTGCCGTGCTCACCTACATTGGTTTCGATGGCATCTCAACGCTTTCGGAAGAAGCTGAGAATCCGCGCAGAAATATTTTGCTGGCCACGGTGCTGGTGTGCGTAGTGATCGGCATTTTATCCGCCTTCCAGGTTTATGCAGCGCAGCTGATCTGGCCCGCTTCGGAGCCGTATCCCAATACCGACACGGCTTTCACGTTCGTGGCCGGGCGCGCCTGGGCGCCGCTGTTTGCGATTGTAGGATTCACACTGGTGGTGGCCAACTTCGGCTCTGGCATGGGCGCGCAATTGGGGGCGGCGCGACTGCTCTACGGCATGGGCCGCAGCAATGCATTGCCGAAGTCTTTTTTTGGCGCGGTCGACGCCAAGCGGCGTGTGCCGCGCAACAATGTTCTGTTTGTGGGCGTCCTGGCGTTGGCAGGCGCTTTCCTGCTGCCTTGGTTGGCGGGAGCTACCACGGGCTACGACCTTGGCGCGAACCTTCTTAATTTCGGCGCGCTGATTGCTTTTATGGGAGTGAACGCTGCGGCCTTCGTCCGCTATTACTTGCGAAGTGAAGAAAAGAGTTTTGGAAATCTAGCCCCACCCGTGCTGGGCTTCGTGATCTGCTTTTTTCTTTGGATCAGCTTAAGTCCCAAAGCTCTGGTCTTCGGCGCGATATGGATGGGAGTGGGAATCGCCGTGGGAGCCTGGAAAACCAAAGGTTTCAGAGGCAACCTGGTGGATTTCGAGTTGCCGCCGGAAGAGTAGAAATCGAATGAGAACTTAATCCTTCAGCAGTTGCCGCGCAATCACCAGGCGCTGAATCTCGCTGGTACCTTCCCCAATCGTGCACAGCTTCACGTCTCGATAGTACTTCTCGGCGGGATAGTCTTTTATGAACCCATAGCCCCCGTGAATCTGCACGCCTTCGTTGGCACACTTCACCGCGATTTCACTAGCGTATAGCTTTGCCATGGACGATTCCAGGGTGGTCTTCATGCCTGCATCTTTCATGGACGCCGCGCGCATCGTCAGCAGACGGGCAGCGTCAATCTCGGTGGCCATGTCGGCCAGTTTCCACTGGATCGCCTGGAATTCTCCAATCGCCTTGCCGAACTGCCGCCGCTCCTTGGAATAGTTCAGCGCGGCCTCGTATGCGCCTTGCGCCATTCCCAAAGAAAGAGCCGCAATCGAAATGCGGCCGCCATCGAGGACGCGCATGGCGTCGATAAAACCATCGCCTTCCTTGCCCAGCAAGTTTTCCGCCGGAATCACACAATCTTCAAAAATCATTTCCGCGGTGTCGCTGGCGCGCAGTCCCAGCTTGTTTTCTTTCTTGCCTGGACGGAAACCCTTCGTATCCTTCTCGACAATGAACGCGGAAAGCCCATGCGTCTTGGCGGCGCGATCGGTCACCGCAATTACCACCATCACATCCGCGTAGTGGCCGTTGGTGCAAAAAGTTTTGGTGCCATTAAGTACCCAGTCCTTGCCGCGACGTTTCGCGGTCATGCGGGCACTGCCCGCATCCGATCCAGCGGATGGTTCCGTCAATCCCCAGGCGCCGATGAATTCGCCGGTGGCCAGCTTGCTGACGTACTTCTTTTTCTGCGCCTCGTTGCCCGCCAGAAAGATGTGATTGGAACACAGCGAAGTGTGCGCCGCCACGATGATGCCCACCGATCCGTCCACACGCGAAAGTTCTTCGATGGCGATGACATATTCCACGTAGCCCATCCCAGCGCCCGCGTACTCGGTGGGGAAAACCATTCCCAGCAATCCAAGCTTGCCCAGTTCTTTGACGGTAGGCCGCGGGAATTCACAGGTCTCGTCCCATTTCATGACGTTAGGCCTGATCTCGCTCTCGGCAAACTCGCGCACCGTTTTCTTCAGGTGTAACTGCTCGTCATTCAATTGAAAATCCAAGACTCCTCCAACCCGGCGAACAATTTCGATTAGAACATAGCGGGAGAATGGGGAAAAGTTACCTCGGGAAAGGACAACGGAAAGTGCGGGAAGCCGTGTCAACACTTGCGATCATGCGTATAAAGCGCTTCAGCCCAACCGACCGGATGGTTTGGGGAATTCCTCTCGCGGGCGCGGTGTGAATATCAGCGAGCGACTTCATCCGCCACAAGGAAGCGCTCAAACACTTCATTGGAAAGCAGCCGCCCGCGTGACGTCAGATAAATTAAATCTTCATTCTTCTCCATCAGCCCGCTTTCGACGAGCTCGCGAATCACCGTGCGAGCGTTCTCCAGAACCCCGTCGCCGAATTTCGTGGACAATGCCCGCAAGCTTATGCCGCGCGTAAGGCGCAGTCCAAGGAAGAAGCTTTCCTCCAACGCTGACAGACGCGAGACCACGGTTCTCTGTAGAGTTATTCCCCTCACGTACTGTTCCAGCGAATCACTAGCAGCAAACCGCACCGCATCGGTCTCCGGTATGTCAGTGAGAAGCATGGAGTGCGCGTCCAAGCCGAAGCCAAAGTAAGGCTGCCGCGTCCAGTATTTCAAGTTGTGCCGCGATTCCCATCCCGGGTGCGCGAAGTTGGAAATCTCGTATTGCGAAATTCCCGCCAGATTCAGTTGGTCACAAGCAGCGAGATAGAAATCTGTCGTAGCTTCTTCATCGGGCACGAAATGCGCGTGATAGCGTGTGCCGCCTGCCAGCAGTTCTCGCCCTAGGCGCGAGTCTTCGTCCACTTCCAGCATGTAGACGCTGACATGCGGAACACCGGACGCGACTGCCTCCGTCACAGAGAAATCCCAACTGGCCGCAGTTTGGTGCGGCAAACCGGCGATAAGATCAATATTGATGTTCGTAATGCCCCCGGCACGCAAGCGGGCAATGTCGTCGATCACAGTCGAGCGCTTGTGCAGTCGGCCGACCGCCGCGGCTTCCTGATCGACGAACGATTGCACTCCCAAACTTACGCGGTTCACGCCGCAGCGCTGCAGGCTCTCGAGAAGGGAGGGCGTCAACGTGCCGGGGGCACATTCCACCGTGATCTCGGCTTCAGGACTCACGTCAAACTGAGAGCACACGGTCGCGAAGAGCCGCTCCAATTGCTTAGTTTCGAGCACCGTCGGCGTTCCACCGCCTAGGTAATTCGAATCCACCGCTCGTTCCAGCTTTCCGCCCATCTCCGCCGCGACCTGCGGCGAGTTTTCAATATCGGTACAAACTCGATCCACATAGCGCGCGAAGACCGTCCGCGAAAATACGTCAGACGCGAAGTTGCAATAGCTGCATTTGGTGCGGCAAAACGGGACGGAAATGTAAATGCCAAGCGGCATGTCACCATTATCCCACCTGCGCACCGAGAAGATTCTCCACAAACGTAAAGGTTTTCCATCCTGCAGCCGGCCCCGACCATCGATATTGAGGTACCCTGTTAGCAGCGCCCACAGCGCTATTTCAGCGTTCGAATTATCCACGCCATGTCTCAGGAAGAAGAAGTATTAGGCAAAGCGTATGACAGCCGCCTGATGGCGAGGCTGCTGAAATACCTGCGTCCCTACCGCTGGCAGGTGGCGATCGCGCTGGTTTCGATCCTTCTCAAATCTTTCGCCGACGTGCTCGGGCCCTATCTCACCAAGGTAGCCATCGATCGTTATCTCGCGCCTGCGAAAGGCCTCTCTTCAGGCTTGTGGAGCTGGCTCAGCCCGCGCGCCGTCACCGGCATCGCGCAGATCGCGGCCATCTACGTCGGACTTCTGCTCATGACCTTTGTGCTCGAGTTCCTGCAGACCTACTTCATGCAGTGGACCGGGCAGAAAGTCATGTTCGATCTGCGCCGCCAGATCTTCCGTCACCTGCAGCGACTGCACGTCGCTTTTTTCGATAAGAATCCTGTCGGCCGGCTGGTGACGCGCGTCACCACCGATGTGGATGCCTTGAATGAGATGTTCACCTCCGGGGTGGTCTCGATCTTCGAAGATTTGTTTGTGCTGTTCGGAATTCTTGGCGTCATGTTGTGCATGAACTGGAAGCTGGCGCTCATCACGTTTGCCGTGTTGCCTTTCATCGTGGTTGCGACCAAGATCTTTCGCGACCGGGTGCGCGATTCCTACCGGCGCATTCGCGTGGCCATCGCGCGCATCAACTCCTACCTGCAGGAGCACATCAGCGGGATGGTGGTGCTGCAGCTTTTCAATCGTGAACGCAAGGCCTACGACCGCTTCTCGGAAATCAATCGCAGCCACATGGACGCGTTCAAAGACGCGATCATGGCCTACTCGGTTTACTACCCGGTGGTCGAAATTCTTTCTGCCATCGCGATTGCGTGCGTGATCTGGTTTGGCGGCGGCGATGTGATGCGGAACATTTCCGCCACCAGCGTCGCTCTTAGCTTCAACTGGAAGACGTTGATCGTTTTCCGCCTGGTGCCGACGGTGGCGTCCCTGGGCGTGCTGGTTGCCTTTATCCAGTACGCGCTGCGCTTCTTCCGCCCGATCATGGACTTCAGCGAAAAATACAACATCCTGCAATCGGCCATGGCGGCCAGCGAGCGCATTTTCAAACTGCTCGATACACCGGTGCAGGTGGTCTCGCCCGCAGTCACCAAATATCCCGATGGCCCCGGCCGCATCGAGTTCGACCATGTCTGGTTCGCCTACCGCGATTCGGCGGAGGGCGACCGAGAAGCTGACTGGGTTCTCCGCGATGTGACCTTCACCATCGAACCTGGCGAGACCGTAGCCATCGTCGGTCATACCGGCGCGGGCAAGACCACGCTCATCTCGCTGTTGCTGCGCTTCTACGACGTGCAGAAGGGCGCGGTGCGCATCGACGGGGTTGACGTGAAAGACATGGACCTTGCCGACCTGCGCAGCCGCTTCGGTGTCGTGCTGCAAGATCCCTTTCTGTTCAGCGGGACCATTGGCGGAAACATCCGGCTGGGCACAACTCGCATCCAGCAAGCCGACATCGAGAAGGCTGCCGAGGACGTGAACCTGGCCGACTTCATCCGCGCGCTGCCCAAAGGGTTCGACGAAGAAGTGCGCGAGCGGGGCTCGACGCTTTCCACGGGGCAGAAGCAGCTCATTTCTTTCGCACGCGCACTGGCGCACGAGCCGAAGATTCTGATTCTCGACGAAGCCACTTCCAGCGTGGATACGGAAACCGAATTCCGAGTGCGCGACGCGCTCAGCCGCATGGTCGAGGGGCGCACGTCGCTGATCATCGCCCACCGCCTTTCTACAGTGCAGCGCGCCGACAAGATCATCGTCATGCACAAGAGCCAGCTTCGCGAGATGGGGACGCACCAGCAACTGCTGGCCCAGCGCGGGATTTACTTCAAGCTTTACCAACTGCAGTACAAAGATCAGGAACTGAATGTGGCGCGAACGCTGCTTGGACCCGGCTCAGTCTCAGCTGCGAGTCCTGAGGTCACCGCGAGTGCGGACGACTAAGTTCCGTTAGAGAGACCTTACAACCGCTCGATATCCAGATCAAAAAATTCCAGGCCCTTTGCGTAAAATATCTGGAATCAGCGGGTTGCGCTGTTCTGGGCCTGCCGAGGTCTGGGTAAAATATTAGAAACAAAACGCTTACCTGTAAAATACTGCCTCCAGAGGACTTAGGGGATTTGCCCTTGGACAAGTGCTCTGGAATCAACGGCAGGATCGCAAAATATTCTATCCACGGTGGTTAGCTTTGTTGCTATTCAGATGCCAAAGATTCAATGCGTAGAGAGATAGGATTGCAGTCTTGGGAATCGAAGTCAAGGGAATTGTGGGAGGATGGGCATCCTTCGTCCGTCCTCGCATCCGGGCGTGCCGCCAGCGCGGATGACTGAGCCAAGGTCGGAGAGG
>Ga0207692_10000839_pt1 | contig 11022 bp, 10 predicted proteins | sample LARL52metaG_FD_184345 | JGI IMG/M metagenome (GOLD analysis project Ga0207692, IMG submission 184345) | Corn, switchgrass and miscanthus rhizosphere microbial communities from Kellogg Biological Station, Michigan, USA - LAR L5-2 metaG... | ecosystem: Host-associated > Plants > Roots >...
CAAACGCGTTCCATCGTTTGTCGCGAGGGAAAACCGGTTTCCACTTTTCGTTAACGCGGCCCTTCGGGTCCGGATCATGCTCAAACACAACACCCAGGGCAGCTCACCATGACCGATCCGTTTGATCTGGAGCGATTTGTCGATGCGCAATCGCCGGTATACAAGCGTGTCGTCGCCGAACTGGGCGGGGGCCGCAAGCAAAGCCACTGGATGTGGTTCATCTTTCCCCAGCTGGCCGGTCTCGGACATAGCGCAATGGCGCAACGCTTTGCCATCGCTTCTATCGAGGAGGCCAAAGCCTACCTTGCGCATGGCATTTTGGGGCCAAGGCTTCGGGAGTGCACCGCTCTCGTCAACGCGGTCGAGGGCCGCACGATCACGGAAATCCTTGGCAGTCCGGACGATCTCAAATTCTGCTCGTCGATGACGCTGTTCGGCGCAGTGTCGGGCGAAACGGAATTCGCCTCTGCAATCGCGAAATTTTACGGGGGAAAGCAGGACCGCAGGACGCTGGACCTGCTTCAATCGCTCCGGCCTGCATGAGCCGACGCGGCTTTTTAGAGAAATGCCTCGATATTGACGATGGATATGCCGAGCGATTTCAGGCTTTGATGGGTTGCAGCCATCGAACCGTCGATGTCAATGCCGCGGCAGGCATCCTCGATCACGGCGACTTCGAAGCCAGCCTTGCGCGCGTCCTCCGCCGAGTAGCGGACGCAGAAGTCGAATGCGAGTCCCGCGACAAAGACGTTCTTCAAATGACGTTCGCGCAAATAGCCGAGCAGGCCGGTTGGGGTCTTGTGGTCGTTTTCGTAGAGCGCCGAATAGGAATCGATGTCGCGATGGAACCCCTTGCGCAGTACGAGGCTTGCCTGCGCGGTATGCAGCGATTTGTGGAATTCAGCCCCTTCCGTATCCTGAACGCAATGATCGGGCCAGAGCACCTGCGCGCCGTAAGGCAGCTTGATCGTGTCGTAAGGCTTCTTGTGCGCGTGATTGGAGGCAAAGGAGACGTGGTCGCCTGGATGCCAATCCTGCGTCAACACGACGTTGCGGAATCTTTGCGCAATGCGATTGATCACAGGTACGACCTTCTCGCCGTCGGGAACGGCGAGCGCGCCGCCGGTGCAAAAGTCGTTTTGCACGTCGACCACGATCAGGACGTCTTGCTCGGAAATTTTCATCGCAGAACCTCAAGTTCGATTCCGAGATCGAGGATCGACAAGCTGCGACCAAACTCTCGTCGGAACCGATGATCAGCGCATGATCCGGAAAAGTGTGCAGCGGTTTTCCGAAAAGATCATGCGCAAATAATAAGCTAAAGCGCGATGGCGATTTCGACCCAAAGCCATCGCGCTTTAGATCGCTTCGCCGCGCGCCGAAGCGGCCGCATTGCGGATCGCGGAAATATTGGCCTTGTAGGCTTCCACGGTGCCGCCCTTGAACACGGCCGAACCCGCGACGAAGGCGTTCGCGCCGGCCGCGGCAAGCTGAGCTGAAACATCCGGCGCGACGCCGCCATCGACTTCGATGTCGATCGGCCGCCCCGCCGTCATGGCGCGCAGGTCCTGTATCTTGCCAAGCGCGGAAGGGATGAAAGCCTGTCCGCCGAAACCGGGATTGACCGACATCACGAGCACCAGATCGATCATGTCGATCACATATTCGATCGCCGTGATCGGGGTTGCCGGGTTGAGCGACACGCCGGCCTTCTTGCCGAGAGCGCGGATCGCCTGCAGCGAGCGATGCAGATGGGGACCAGCTTCCGCATGCACCGTGATGTGGTCGCAGCCGGCCTTGGCAAACGCCTCGAGATAGGGATCGCACGGCGAGATCATCAGATGGGCGTCGAAGATTTTCTTCGTATAAGGGCGGATCGCCTTGATGACGTCGGGCCCGTAGGAAATGTTGGGGACGAAATGCCCATCCATCACGTCGAGATGGATCCAGTCGGCACCCGCCGCGTCGACGGCGCGAACCTCCTCGCCGAGCCTGGCGAAATCGGAGGACAGGATCGAGGGCGCGATGACGAGAGGACGAGACGCAAATGGCTGGGACATGCGCGGGCTCCGAACCTTCGATCATTGAGGGCGATTTCCGCCTAACACGCGCAAGGCCAACGGGCAATGCAAGCCACAGGTTGCGGAAATTTTTGCCGGTCGCGGCACCAATTGCCGGTCGGCGCAAGCCGTTCCAGACATGGAAATCCCTCATTTCGCTGGATTTTCCACCATGGCACGCGGCTTGCTGCATGGCTTGCAGGGGGTCGCGATGAGCGACCTGTCGGAGTTTTCTCATGCTGCTTGCCCTGGGCGCGGTGTCGGCCGCACTGGACGCCATCCAATCGCTGACGACGCCCAAACCGTCGTCTTCGCACGGAACAGGCTTTGGTCCGGCTTCGCCCCCGCCAACCGGCAGTCCCTCAACGCCGCCAGCAGGGACGGTGCCGGTCACGGGCTTTACGAACGGACCGCAAATATCGCCTGACAATATCAGCGCGCTGCTCGCAGCCCAGAGCCAGTCCACCGGTTTTAACCGATCAGACGCAACCCCGTTGCTCACAGCGCCGCCGACGTTTTCGAACGCCGCAACCTCGGCCTATAACGCCATCGATCAGTTGGTCCAGGCAAAGGCCGCGCCGATTCCGCACCCACCCGCCTCGCTGTCACTCAACGTGTGAAGTCTTCCTGACGCCCGTCAGCGCCTGATCGCCCGTTCTATCCGAAACGATCGCGCCACGCCGGCAATGCGTCGGGGAACGGCAGGGCGGTCGCGGCATAAACGCCCCGCGCGATCGCTCGCGCCACCACATTGGCCGCGATCATGCCAAGCTCGGTGAGGCCGACCAGTGGACCGATCGGCCTTTCACCCGTTGCGGCCGCGAATACCACGTCGCCGTCCATCGGCGCGTGCACCGGATAGATTGCGCGGGCAAAGCCGGTCTGGGCGATCATCGCCAGACGCCGGGCCTGCGGTTTTGTCAAAATCGCGTCCGTCACCACCACCGCGAGCGTCGTATTCTCCACGGCCGTTGCGGACGGACCCCCCTTGATGCGCATTTTCAGCATGTCCGGCGTGATTGCGGCCGGCAATCCGCGCCCGCCATATTCGCCGCCGATCTCGAATGGGGCTGCCCAGAACCATGGGCCTTCGCCCACCGTGACGGTCCCGACCGCATTGACCACCGCGAGCGCGGCGACCTTTACGCCACTCTCCGTCTGCGCCGAAGCGGAGCCCAATCCTCCCTTCAGAATAGCCGTATTGGCGCCAAGCCCCGCACCGACGCTGCCGAGCGTGAAGTGCGTGCCGGCTGCTGCGGCCGCGGCATAGCCGAGATCGCGATAGGGCGCGAAACGTTCCCATTTCTTGTTGCCGCCGTTCAGAAGATCGAAACAGATCGCGCCGGGCACGATGGGAATAAGCGCCCCGCGCACCTCAAAGCCGCGGCCTTGTTCGGCAAGCCACGCCTGCACCCCGCTGCCGGCGTCGAGTCCGAACGCCGAACCGCCGGCAAGCGCGATCGCATCGATCCTTTCGACCGTGTTGGCGAGGTCGAGTAGTGCCCCTTCGCGCGTGCCGGGCCCGCCGCCACGCACATCCATCGCCGCCACCGCCGGCTTGTCGAAAACCACCGCCGTCACACCGGAGGCAAGCGCTGCATCGTCAGCATGGCCGACGCGAACACCATCGATATCGGTGAGGAGGTTCTTCATGGTCGGTCCTTGCTGATGCTTTCCACGCCGCCTGATTGAAAAACGCCCCGGCGAACCGGGGCGTCGACAGGTCACAGAGTCGTGGGGGTTCAGTCTTCAAGAGCCCTTCGGATTGACCTCGGTGTAATTGCCCTTGGAATCCCACTTGTAGACGACGTAGTCGATCTGCTTGATGTCGCCCTTGGCATCGAACTCCATCTTGCCGATCACCGTATCCCACGCGTTGGCCTTGATCGTTTCCATGACCTTCTTCGGATCGGTGGTGCCGGCCTTTGCTGCTGCCTGCGACCATACCTGGATCGCGGCATAGGTGTAGAGCGTATAGCCCTCGGGATCGATGTTGTTCGCCTTGAACTTCTCGACGATGGCCTTCGCGGTCGGCTTGTTGCGCGGGTCGGGACCGAAGGTGAACAGCGTGCCTTCGCCGGCGGGACCCGTGATGGAAGCGAACTCCTTGTCGGCGAGCGCATCGCCGGCCATCAGGACGGTCTGCATTCCCTGGTCGCGCATCTGGCGCACGATCAACCCGCTTTCCTGGTGGTAGCCGCCCACGAAAACCAGATCGATGTTCTCGCGCTTCATGCGCGAAACGATGGCGGTGAAGTCCTTGTCGCCCTTGTTGTAGGACTCGAACATCTTCTCGGTGAACCCGGCCTTGTTGAGCGCCTTCTTGGTCTCATCGGCAAGGCCTTTGCCGTAGGTGGTCTTGTCGTTGAGAATGGCGACGTTCTTGCCCTTGTAATACTTGATGATGTAGTCGGCGGCGACCAGGCCCTGCTGATCGTCGCGTCCGCACACGCGCGCGACGTTCCAGAGCTTGCGCTCGGTGAACAGCGGATTGGTCGAGGCCGGCGTGATCTGCAACACGTTGCCGTCGGCATAGGCTTCCGACGCCGGGATCGACGACGAGGAGCAGTAGTGGCCGGCGACGAACGGGATTCTGGCACTGGCGAATTTTTCCGCCACCGAACGTGCCTGCTTGGGATCGCAGGCGTCATCGCCGACTTCGAGCGCCAGCTTCTTGCCAAGCAGACCTCCACCGGCATTGAGATCCTTGACCGCCTGTTCGGCCCCGTTCTTCATCTGGCGGCCGAATGCGGATTCGCCGCCGGTCATTGGACCCGCCACTGCGATGGTGATGTCTTGCGCAAATGCTGCCGTCGAAAGCGCAAGCGACGCGCCGATTGCCAGGCCAATGAGCTTTAGTGATTTCATGAGAGGTCCTCGCGGATAGTTCGCCATGGGGAATTGGCATTCTCGGCTGATTTCACGGCGAAGTCATCGGTAAATTTCAGGCAGAGGCGTCTTCCGGGGGCGCCTTTGTGGTCATTCCGGGGCGCGAGACCATTAACCCCGCCTGCCGCCTTCCAGATAGGCGGCGCGGATTTCGGGACGTTGCAACAGTTCCGCGCCTGTTCCCTGCAGCGTTATCAGCCCGTTGACCATGACATAGCCGCGATGGGCGAGCCTCAGCGCGTGGTTGGCGTTCTGCTCCACGATCAGCACCGTTAGACCATCCTGCCGGTTGAGTGTCCGGATTGCGTCGAAAATCTGCCGCGCGATCAGGGGGGCGAGGCCCAGAGACGGCTCGTCGAGCAAGAGCAGGCGAGGGCGGCTCATCAGCGCGCGGCCGATCGCTAGCATCTGCTGTTCTCCGCCCGACAGGGTTCCGCCGCGTTGCGTCATGCGCTCGCTGAGCCGCGGAAACAGGGCCAGCACCCGCTCGAGCCCCGCCGAGCGGTCTGCTTCGCTACAATCGGTGGCGTCTGCGCCCATCTGCAGGTTTTCGGCTACGCTCATCCGCGGAAAAATCCGTCGGCCTTCGGGCGATTGCGCGATGCGCAGCCGCGCGATCTCGTGTGTGGGCATCGCGGTGATGTCGCGGCCGTCGAACAGGATCTGCCCGGAGCGGGCGCGCGGCTTGCCGAAGATCGTCATCATCAAGGTCGACTTGCCGGCGCCATTGGCGCCGATCAGCGCGACGATCTCGCCCGGGCTTATCGCGAGATCGACGCCTTTCAGCGCCTCGATCTTGCCATAGGCGGCACGAAGGCCGCGGATCGCCAGCATCGGCTGGGCGGATGAAGCGTTCATGGAGCGCTCCGTTCCTCGCGGACCGGAGCTGTATCGCTCCCTCCTCCTGAAAGGGGGAGGGGTGGGGAGGGGGTCAATTCGCGCGCTCGTCTCTCCATGTTTGCAACGAGGTTGGCAAGCACGCCTTGCAAATTCTCGAAGACGTGGTTGTTCCAATACCGGACGACCGCGATTTTCTTTTCGGAGAGAAAGCGCGTGCGGCGCGCGTCCGCTCGCTTCCGTTGAGCAGCATGCTGGCCGCCATCGAGTTCAACGGCAACGCGAAGTTTTGGACAGTAGGAGTCGAGGGTGAAAGCGCCGATCGGATGCTGCCGTCTAAAGTGAAAGCCATTTAGCTGGCCACGACGAAGCGCACGCCACAGCCTGGTCTCTGCTTCCGTCATATTACCGCATGGCTTCCTTGCACGCGCGGTCATCGCCGGTGTGCGCGAGAAACGCAACCCCCTCCCGCTCGCTTCGCGATCGAACTTCCCCTTGCCGGGGGAGGTTGGCAGGGTGCGCGGGGCGGTCACGGGCTGCTCTCCATGACGGCAATTGCTTCCTGCTCGTCGGCGCCGAGATAGGCCGCGATCACCTTGGGATCGTCGCGGACGGCTTGGGGCGGCCCTTCGGCGATCTTGACGCCATAGTCCATCACAGCGATGTGGTCAGAAATTTCCATCACGACCGACATGTCATGCTCGATCAAGAGGATCGAGGTGCCCAGATCGTCGCGGATCGAAAGCAAAAGTTCACTCAACGCCGCGCTTTCGCGCGCGTTAAGGCCAGCGGCCGGCTCGTCGAGGCACAGCAATGCCGGCTCGGTGCACATCGCGCGGGCGATTTCCAGACGCCGCTGATCGCCATAGGGCAGGTTGCCGGCGGCATCATCGGCGCGCTCGAGAAGCCCAATGCGGTCGAGCCATCGCTTAGCCTGGTCGATCGCGTGTTTCTCCGCCGCGCGCCAGGAGGGAACGCCGATCAGACCGAGAATGGTGAGGCCCGAAGCCAGCATCAGCGCGTTGTGTTGGGCAACCATCAGATTCTCGAGTGCGGTCATCCCGGGAAACAGCCGGATGTTCTGGAACGTGCGCGCCACCTTCGCCTGCCTGGCGATCCTGAAATCGTTCAGGCGCTCAAGCTGGATGCTGCGGCCACCCTCATGGGTAAGGCGGATCGCGCCCGAGGTCGGCCTGTAGAAACCGGTGATGCAGTTGAACACGGTGGTCTTGCCGGCGCCGTTCGGCCCGATGAGGGCCGTGATCTTGCGGCGCTCCGCATCGAACGACAGGTCGTTGACGGCGACGACGCCGCCAAAGCGCATGGTTAGATGATCGACGTTGAGGATGTTGTCGGCGTTCATCCCCGGCCTTCCCTGGCGAGCTCGGAGGAAATCGCCTCGCTGCGTTTCAGAAACACCGTCGGCGCCCGGTAGCCGACCAGTCCCCGGGGCCGCCAGATCATCAAAAGCACCATCGCCATGCCGAACACCAGCATCCGGTACTGATCGAATCCGCGAAACAGTTCGAAGCCGCCGATCAAGGTGAGCGCGGCAAGCGCAACGCCAAGCTGCGATCCCATGCCGCCGAGCACCACGATTGCGAGCACCAGCGCCGATTCCTGGAAGGTGAAGGACTCAGGACTGATGAAGCCCTGCCTGGTCGCAAAGAACGCCCCGGCAAAGCCGCCGAACATGGCGCCGGTGGCAAACGCGGTCAGCTTGGTGGTGGTGGTGTTGATGCCTAGCGCACGGCAGGCGACTTCGTCCTCGCGCAACGCTTCCCAGGCGCGGCCGATCGGCAGGCGGCGCAGCCGGATCGTCACCCAGTTGGTCAGGAGCGCCAGCGCGAGGATCACGTAAAACAGGAACACGATGCGATGCGTCGGCGAAAATTCGATGCCGAGCCTGGCGGCAAGGCCGTCCTCGCCCGCCGTCAGCGGGATGCCGAAGAAGGACGGCCGCGGAATGGCGCTGATGCCGTTCGGCCCGCCGGTCAGGCTTTGCCAGTTGATGATGACGAGACGGATGATCTCGCCGAAAGCCAACGTCACGATGGCGAGATAGTCGCCGCGCAGCCGCAGCACCGGAAATCCGAGCATCACGCCCCACAATGCGGCGAGAATGCCGGCGAGCGGCAGGCAGGTCCAGAACGACAGCCCCAAATTGGTCGACAACAGCGCGTAGGAATAGGCGCCGACCGCATAGAACGCGACATAGCCGAGATCGAGCAGACCGGCGAGCCCGACCACCACGTTCAATCCCCAGCCAAGCATCACATAGGTCAAAACGAGAATGCCGAGATCGAGAATGTAGCGCTGGTTGTAGAAGATCACCGGCACGAGGAAGGTGAAGATCAGAAGCAGTGGCGGGATGGCGCGGCCTGCGAAATCGAGCGCGGTCTGCAGCGGTTGCGGAACGGACCTCGTGGTCCCCGCCGGCCCCCACCATTGCCGGAACAGTTCGATGACGATGCTGCCGACAAAGACGATGAGGACCAGGATGGCGAGATCGTCGAACCGCGTCCAATAGATCAATTGTCCGGTGGGGCCCGCCTCGGTGCGGATCCCGACCATCAGCGAAAAAAGCACGAGCGCCACGAGCGCGCTGATCAGCGCCTTCTTCAAGATGAATGCGACGCCGGGCAGGCGGGAGACGTGCGTCAATTCGGATGTGGATGATGTCACGTTAGACTTTTTCGACTTCGGGGCGGCCGAGCAGGCCGGTCGGAAGGAAGATCAGAACCACGATCAGGATCGAGAACGCGGCGACGTCCTTGTATTCGACGGAGAAATAGGCCGACCAGAAGGTTTCGATCAGACCGATCAGGAGACCGCCGAGCATCGCACCGGGCAACGATCCGATGCCGCCGAGAACGGCTGCGGTGAAAGCCTTGATGCCGGCGACAAAGCCCATGAAGAAATCGACCAGGCCATAGTAGAGCAGGTACATCATGCCGGCGACGGCGGCGAGAGCGGCACCGATCACGAAGGTCATGGAGATGGTGCGGTCGACATCGACGCCGAGCAGCGCCGCCATCGTCTGATCCTGCTCGCAGGCGCGCATGTCGCGCCCCAGCCGCGTCCGCGACACCAGCCAGGTGAAGAGGGCAAGCAGCACGACGGTGGCGATGACGACGAGGATCTGCACATTGGACAGCCGCACCACGAAGCCGTCGCTCTCGAACAGGCTGTAGCCACCGGTGATGATCGGCGGCACCGGCTTGACGCGCGCGCCTTGCGCGATCTGGGAGTAATTGATCAGCACGAACGACATGCCGATTGCCGACAGCATCGGCGCAAGGCGGAACGAGTGCCGCAGCGGCCGGTAGGCGATGCGCTCCACCGTCCAACCATAGAGCGCGGTGATCGCCATCGATACCAGAAGCACGATCAACAGAATGACCGGCACCGCGGTCAGTCCGATCGAGACCAGGATCAAAAAGGAGATCAGCGCAATGAAGCCGCCGATCATGAAGATATCGCCATGGGCAAAATTGATCATGCCGACGATGCCATAGACCATGGTGTAGCCGATGGCGATCAGGCCGTAGATCGAGCCGAGCACGATGCCGTTGATCAGTTGCTGGGCGAAATAATCCATGCGCTGCCGCTGCCTGGCGCATCTTCCGGCGAGATTATCCGGTTTGCCGTATCAGAACATGCGCAACTGAACTCTTGACGCGGCGAGCGCCCTGGCAGGCGGACGGCGCGTCGCTCATTTCTTAACAGTGGGAACCCGCTGCGGCAACAGCGCGAGCGGTAAGTCTAAGGTCTTGTACAGAGATAGTTTTCGCGAAGCCAAGCCATCGGCCCGGCGGCGGCGACAATCGTTTGAGCAAGGTTTTCAGGAACAAAAGTTCCTGCGCAACCAACAACGGGTTCCCCAGTTGTCCCTCTTGCGGCATTCAACAAGGGAGATCCCGATGTCCAGCCAGAACCAGAATCCGGGCAAGCAGCAGAATCAGAATCCAGGGCAGAAGCCTGGCCAGCAGCAGAATCAGAATCCTAACCAGAAGCCCGGCCAGCAGCAGGGTGGTGGGCAAAAACCCGGACAGCAGCAGCAGGATCCGAACCGCCAGGGACAGAACCCGACCCAGCAGGACAAGGGCGGCCGCTAATCTCCAGTCAACGAAGTGAATGCATTGAAATCCCGCCGAAAGGCGGGATTTTTCTTTGTCAACTGCCTGCGTCCTCATCACGCCACGGCTGTATTCGCGCGAGCGGTCATCTGGACCTCTCAGGGAACCTCAACTACGGTTCCCCTGGCAAGCGGCAACGTCCGGGTGAATGGTTTCGATCATCTGCCGGATGGAACGACCGCGATACCAGGAGGAAATGCCGATGAACATGACCCGCCGGGGTGTATTTGCGACCGCAGGGGCCGCAGCGAGCGCTCTAGCCTTTGGAGAGCGGGCGCAAGCCCAGTCTTTCGAATTCAAGCCGAACCAGCGCTACCCCGAGGCGTCGGTCGAGATCCTCGATCCAAGCTTTACCAAATATCGCGTGTTCTCCAGCACGCTGGAGCAACTTGCGACGGGAATGCGATGGGCGGAGGGACCGGTCTGGTTCGGCGACGGTCGCTATCTCCTCGTCAGCGACATTCCCAACAATCGCATCATGCGCTACGACGAAGCCAACGGAAACTGGGGCGTGTTTCGCCAGCCGTCAAACTTCGCCAACGGCCATGCGCGCGATCGGCAGGGCCGCCTGATCTCCTGCGAACACCTGACGCGCCGCGTGACGCGCACCGAATACGACGGCAAGATCACGGTGCTGGCCGACAATTTCAACGGCAAGCGTCTGAACTCTCCCAACGACATCGTATGCAAGTCCGACGGCTCGATCTGGTTTACCGATCCGCCGTTCGGGATCGCCGGCGAGTGGGAAGGCGACAAGGCAACGCCGGAATTGCCGCACTCGGTTTACCGCATCGCTCCCGACGGCAAGCTCGGACTGGTCACCGCGGATCTTGCCGGCCCTAACGGGCTTGCCTTCTCGCCCGACGAAAAGAAGCTCTACATCGTTGAATCACGCGCACAGCCGAACCGGCTGATCTGGTCTTACGACGTCGGCGCGGACGGAATGACGCTGTCCAACAAGATCAAGCTGATCGACGCCAACGGGCCTGGGGCTTTCGACGGACTCAGGGTCGATACCGACGGCAACCTCTGGTGCGGTTTCGGCAGCAACGGCGCACCAAACGCCAAGGGCGAGGAACTGGATGGCGTCAAGGTGT
>Ga0207692_10000840_pt1 | contig 11020 bp, 9 predicted proteins | sample LARL52metaG_FD_184345 | JGI IMG/M metagenome (GOLD analysis project Ga0207692, IMG submission 184345) | Corn, switchgrass and miscanthus rhizosphere microbial communities from Kellogg Biological Station, Michigan, USA - LAR L5-2 metaG... | ecosystem: Host-associated > Plants > Roots >...
TGAGCCTCACGGCGGGCCAGGCCGCCGGGCGGTTCCGTACCTGGCACGGCGCAGAACCCGAGGGCGTCTGGCACGCGCCCGGCCGGGTGAACCTGATCGGCGAGCACACCGACTACAACAACGGCTGGGTGCTGCCGTTCGCGCTGGACCGGGGCGTGGTGGCGGCCGCCTCACGGCGCGGCGACGACGTGCTGGACATCCGCTCGCTGCAGTCCGGGGGACCGGCGGTCGTGCCGCTGCCCGGGCTGCGCCCGGGCGGCGTGACCGGCTGGGCCGCCTACCCGGCCGGTGTCGCCTGGGCCATGCGGGAGGCGGGCCTGCCGGTGGGCGGGGCCAGCCTGGTCATCGACTCCGACCTGCCGCAGGGCGCCGGCCTGTCGTCCTCGGCGGCGATCGAGTGCGCCGTGGCGATCGCCCTCGCCGACCTGTACGGGGCGGACGTGCCACGGACCGAACTCGCCGCTTTGGCCAGGCGGGCGGAGAACGAGATGGTCGGCGTGCCCAGCGGGATCATGGACCAGTCCGCGTCGCTGCTGTGCGAGGCAGGGCACGCGCTGCTGCTCGACTGCCGGAGTGGGCAGAGCACCCGGGTGCCGTTCGACCCGGCGGCGGCCGGGCTCGCGCTGCTGGTGGTGGACACCGGCGCCCGGCACGCGCTGACCGACGGCAGGTACGCGCAGCGCCGGGCCGAATGCGAGCAGGCGGCGCGGGCGCTCGGCGTGCCCAGCCTGCGCGACGTGGCCGACCCCGCGCGGACGGCGGCGATCGGGGACCCGGTGCTGGCCCGCCGGGCCCGCCACGTGGTGTCGGACAACTGCCGGGTACTCGCGGCGGTGGACCTGCTCGGCGCGGGCGACGTGGCCGGTCTTGGCCCGCTGCTGCACGACTCGCACGCCTCGCTGCGGGATGACTTCGAGGTCTCCTGGCCACAGGCCGACGTGGCGGCCGATGCGGCCGAGCGGGGCGGGGCGCTGGGCGCACGGATGGTCGGCGGCGGTTTCGGCGGCTCGGTGATCGCCCTGGTGCCCGCGGACGACGCGGCCGTGCGCGCCGCGGTGCGGGCCGCGTACGCAGGACGGGGCTGGGCGCCGCCCACCTTCCTTGACGCGCCGCCCTCCGCGGGAGCGCGCCGCATACTGTTAATCCTGACCCCACCACCCCACCCAAGTAGCCCTGACCCCACCACCCCGCCCAAGACATTCTGGCCGCGGGGATCCCGGGGCCGCGGGCGGCCCCGGACACGAGCGAGGAGCGGGACATGGCAGTCACCGAGGACGCGACGGCGATCGCGGGCGAACTCACCAATCTGCGGCGCGCCATCCACGCCGAGCCCGAGGTCGGCCTGAATCTCCCGCTGACCCAGGAGAAGCTCGTCGCCGCGCTGGACGGCCTGCCGCTCGAGGTCACCCTCGGCTCGGCGCTGAGTTCGGTCACCGCGGTGCTGCGGGGGGGTGGCGGGGGCGGGCCGGTCGTGCTGCTGCGCGCCGACATGGACGCGCTGCCGGTCGCCGAGCGGACCGGGCTCGGTTACGCCTCCCGCACCGACGGGGCCATGCACGCCTGCGGGCATGACCTGCATTCGGCGATGCTCGTCGGGGCGGCGCGGCTGCTGTCCGCGCGCCGGGCCGAGTTGCCCGGCAGCGTGGTGTTCATGTTCCAGCCGGGTGAGGAGGGGCACGGCGGCGCCAGGTTCATGATCGAGGAGGGTGTGCTCGACGCGGCCGGCAAGCGGGCGGCCGCCGCCTACGCGCTGCATGTCGCGTCCGCGGAACTGCCCTTCGGGGTGTTCAGCACCCGGGAGGGGCCGATGATGGCCGCGGCCGAGTCCCTGGACATCACTGTCACCGGCCGGGGCGGCCACGGCTCCCAGCCGCATCACGCGGCCGACCCCATTCCCGTGGCCTGCGAGATCGTGACGGCGCTGCAGGTGATGGTGACCCGCCGCTTCGACATCTTCGACCCGGTGGTCATCACCGTGGGCAGCTTCCACGCGGGCACCACGAACAACGTCATCCCCGACGAGGCCAAGCTGGAGGTGACCATCCGCTCGTTCTCCCCGCAGTCACGGGCCCTGGTGCGGGACTCGGCGGTCCGCCTGGTGCAGCAGATCGCGGCGGCGCACGGGCTCACCGCGACGGCGGAGTTCACCGGCTCCTACCCGGTGACCATCAACGACGACGCAGAGGCCCGGTTCGCCGCCGGGGTGGTGGCGGACTTCCTCGGCGAGGACCGGTACCACCCGCAGGCCAACCCGATGGCGGGGGCCGAGGACTTCTCCTACGTCCTGGAGGACGTTCCCGGTGCCTTCATCATGCTGGGCGCCTGCCCGCCCGGTGTGGACCCGGCCACGGCGCCGTTCAACCACTCCGCGCTCGCCGTGTTCGACGACATGGTGCTGGCCGACGGCGCCGCGCTGTTCACCGAACTGGCGGTGCGCCGACTCACCCAGGGCTAGGGCGCACTAAAGGCTGGCGACCGAGGCCTGCTTTTCGCGTACCGCCTCGGCCGCCGCGCGCAGCGCGGCCAGTTCCGGCTCGGTCAGGTCGCGCGCCACGACCCGGCGTATCCCCGTCGCGCCAAGCTCGGCCTCGACGCCCAGGTAGACGCCGGAGATGCCGTACTCGCCGTCGACCCACGCGCACACCGGCATGACCGCGCCGGCGTCCTCGGCCACGGCCCGCGCCATCCTGCCGCGGCCGCGGACGGCGCGTAGTACGCGGACCCGGTCTTGAGCAGCGCGACGATCTCCGCACCACCCTGCCTGGTCCGCTCCACCAGGGCCTCGATGTCGGCGGCGGGCAGGCGGTCGGCCAGCGGCGCGCCGTCCACCGTGCACGCCGACGGCACCGGGACCATGGTGTCCCCGTGCGAGCCGAGGGTGAGCGTCCGCACCGCGGAGACCGGCACGCCGAGGCGCTCGGCGACGAAGTAGCTGAACCTCGCCGTGTCCAGCATGCCCGCCTGCCCCATCACCCGGTGCGAGGGGAAGCCGGAGACCTTGGCCGCCAGCGCGGTCATCTCGTCCAGCGGGTTCGAGACCACGATGAGCACCGCCTCGGGCGCGTGCTTCACCACGTTCTCCACCACGCCGCGGACGATCTTGGCGTTGACCTCGATCAGGTCCATCCGGCTCATGCCCGGCTTGCGGGCCAGCCCCGCGCTGACGATGACGATGCCGGAGCCCGCGATCGCCTCGTAGCCCTCACCGGCCAGGCCCGTGGTCTGCCCGGTGACCTTGGTCTCGAAGCCCTCGACCGGGCGCGACTGGTTCATGTCCAGCGCGAGCCCTTCCGGCTTTCCCTCGATGATGTCGGTGAGCACGACCTCGTCGAAAATGTCGTACTCGGCCAGCCGCTGCGCCGTGGTCGAGCCGTAGAACCCGGCGCCGACCACGGCTACCTTCCCCTTGCGGGCCATCTCTTCAGGTCTCCTTCTGCGTGCTCAGGCGGCTGTTCGGGCGGCTGCGTCAGGAACTCATCGCGGCGCGGAGGTTGTCGTCCAGCGCCGCCAGGAAGTCCTCGGTGTTGAGGAACGGCGCGTCGGCACCGATCAGCACGGCCAGGTCCTTGGTCATCTTGCCGCTTTCCACGGTCTGAATGCAGACCTTCTCCAGAGTCTCGGCGAACGTGGTGACCTCGGGGGTGCCGTCCAGTTCGCCGCGGTGCGCCAGGCCGCGCGTCCAGGCGAAGATGGAGGCGATCGGGTTGGTCGAGGTGGCGTTGCCCTGCTGGTGCATGCGGTAGTGCCTGGTCACCGTGCCGTGCGCGGCCTCGGCCTCCACCGTGCGGCCGTCCGGGGTCATCAGCACGCTGGTCATCAGGCCCAGCGAGCCGAAGCCCTGGGCGACCACGTCGGACTCCACGTCGCCGTCGTAGTTCTTGCACGCCCAGACGACGCCGCCGTCGCCCTTGAGCACCTGGGCGACCATGTCGTCGATCAGCCGGTGGTCGTAGCTGAGCCCGGCTACCTCGAACTCCGCCTTGAACTCGGACTCGTAGATCTCGGCGAACAGGTCCTTGAACCGGCCGTCGTAGGCCTTGAGGATCGTGTTCTTGGTGGACAGGTACAGCGGGTAGCCGCGGGCGAGCGCATACCGCATCGTGGCCCGGGCGAAGTCCCTGATCGAGTCGTCGTAGTTGTACATGCCCAATGCCACGCCGCCACCGGTGAACCGGCTGACCTCGAGCTCGAAGCCGTTGGCGTCGGTGCCCTCGTCCGGCTCGTAGGTGATCAGCACCCGGCCCGGGCCGGGGACCACGAAGTCGGTGGCGCGGTACTGGTCGCCATGGGCGTGCCTGCCGATGATGATCGGCTTGGTCCAGCCGGGGACGAACCTGGGGACGTTGTGCACCACGATCGGCTCGCGGAACACCACGCCGCCGAGGATGTTGCGGATCGTGCCGTTGGGCGAGCGCCACATCCGCTTCAGCCCGAACTCAGCGACGCGTGCCTCGTCGGGGGTGATCGTCGCGCACTTGACCCCGACGCCGTACTTCTTGATCGCGTTGGCCGCGTCCACAGTGACCTGGTCGTCGGTCTCGTCGCGGTGGGTGACCGACAAGTCGTAGTACTTCAGGTCCACATCCAGGTAAGGCAGGATGAGCTTGTCCTTGATGAACTTCCAGATGATCCTGGTCATCTCGTCGCCATCGAGTTCGACGACGGGATTAGCTACCTTGATCTTGGGCATTGGAGCTTGTTCCTTCCCTTCTGCGGCCTGACACCGTTGTCACGCGCCAGAACTGCCCTCCGCCCGCCTTCCCATCCCCCCCGGGCCGGGCAGTGGCTTGTCTCACCTCACAGCGGCACCGCGAGCAGCAGCCCCGCGGCCAGCAGCCCGGTGGCCAGGGCGGCCAGCGTGACCACGTCCGTGCGGCGCTTCCTCGACGCGAGCAGGCCGGCCCGGCGTTCCGGCAGCACGAGCCTGGCAAGTGCGGCGGCGAACATGAGGCCTGCCAGTGCCAACGTACCCCCCTTGGCGGCGTGTTCGCCGCCAGCCCACAGCCAGGCGCAGATGGCCGCGATTCCGGCCACGATGAACAGGTACGGCAACCACCCCCCGGATTCTGACGCCGGCCGGCTCACCGCTGGCCGACCGGGATCCAGGTGAGCCCGCGCTCGCCGATGTACTCGCTGTCCGGGCGGATCAGCCGGTTGTCCGCGTGCTGCTCCATCACGTGGGCCGTCCAGCCCGCCATCCGGCTGACCGAGAAGACGCCGGTGAACAGGTCGGTCGGAATCCCCAGGTAGTGGTAGACGGTGGCGGCGTAGAAGTCGACATTGGGCAGCAGGCCCTTCTGCTCGAACACGACCTCCTCCATCCGCCTGGACATCCGGTAGAAGGTGTCGTCGCCGGACTCCTCCGCCAGTTCCCCGGACATGGCCCGCAGGTGGGTGGCCCGCGGGTCCTCGGTCCTGTACACCCGGTGGCCGAAGCCCATGATCTTCTGGCCGGCCGCGAGGCGCTGCGCCACCTCGCGGTCCACCGCGCCCACCGGGTCGCCGGGCTCCGCGCTCCTGATCTCGGTCAGGGTCCGCATGACCTGCTCGTTCGCGCCCCCGTGCAGCGGGCCCTTGAGCGTGCCGATCGCCGCGACCACGGCGGAGTGCATGTCGGAGAGGGTGGCCGCGCAGACCCTGGCCGCGAAGGTGGAGGCGTTCATCGTGTGGTCCGCGTGCAGCACCAGGCAGGTGTCCAGCACCTGCGCCTCGTGCTCGGTGGGCGGGGTGCCCCGCATCTGGAGCAGGAAGCTGGCGGCCAGGCTGAGACCTTCGCCGGCCGGCGGCAGTTCGCGGCCGCTGCGCGCGGCGTGATAGGCGGCGAGGAGAAGCGGTTGCTGCGCGGTCAGCCGCACCGCCTTGCGCGCGTTCGCCTCCGGCGAGTTCGAGTTCTTGTCCGGGTCGTCGGCGCTGGCCAGCGAGACCAGGGTGCGCAGCGCCTCCATCGGGCCCTGGCTGGCGGCCACGTCGGGCAGGCAGGCCGTGACGAGCTTGCCCGCGGCCCGGCCGCCCGCGACTTCCGCCCGGTAGGCGCCGAGTTCCCCGGCCGACGGCGCGTGGCCGCGCTGCAGCAGGTAGGCGACCTCCTCGAAGGTCGCGGATCCGGCGAGCTGATGGATGTCATAGCCGCGGTAGAACAGCAGACCGGCCCGGCCGTCGATGTCACTGACCGCCGTGGAGGCCGCGATGACGTCCGCGAGGCCCCTGGCCGGCTTGTCCGCCAATTTGTTTTCCTTCCGCACGACCCGTCGGCAGTGTACTGGCGACCGCCCGCGACCAGTTCCGTCGGCCCTCCGGGGTCGCCGGAGGTGCCCTGGGCGGGCGGCCGTACGGTGGGACCAATCGCCGCGCGGGTGATAGGAAGTGGGCCCGAGGGGGTAACCAGACCGTAAGACCTCAGTCGCTACATAGGCAGGCAGGAGAACCTTGTGGAGGGGCCTTACATTCGCATCGAAGAGACCGGCGACGTCATCCCGCTAGCCGAGGCGGTGACCACGGTCGGGCGTGGTAGCGGGGTCGATATCAGGCTGGCCGATCCCAGCGTCTCCCGGTTGCATGCCGAGATCGTCCGCCACGGCCCGTACGCTTACGTCGCTGACCTGGGTTTATCGCGTAACGGGACCCGGGTCAACGGGCGGCTGGTAGCCCGCCGGGTCCTCGAGGAAGGCGACGTGCTCAGCTTCGGCGCGGCACGCTGCCGGGTAGGCGGCATCCCCAGGGAAGACATTTCCGCCGAAGTCGAGCTGCGGCGTTCGGCGAGCCCCGAGTTGACCCGCCGCGAACTGGACGTCCTCACGTCCTTGTGCCGCCCCGCCCTGTCGGACGAGGCCTTCGTGGCTCCCGCGACGGCCAGGGAGATCGCGGCCGACCTGGTCGTGACGGAGGCGGCCGTCAAGCAGCACCTGCTGCGCCTCTACCAGAAGTTCCGGATCCCAGAGGGCCAGAACCGGCGAGTCCGGCTGGCCAATGAGGTGATCGCCCTCGGCCTGGTCCGTCCCCTGCCGCCGGCCGAGCGGGCGGATCGCCCGCCGCAGTCAGGCACGGCCGACCGTGCCGAGTCACCGGCCACCGGCCCGGTTCCGGGCGTGGTGCCGCCGCCCCGGGGCACCGCGCGGCCGGCCGGCCAGGCCGACGGTCTGCGCAGCGCGGGCCAGCCTAACGGCATCGGCCACCGGGCCGGATAGCACGCCGCCGCCGGGCGGTCGCCTGCGCCGGGCGCGCGCTTTGCCGCTCCGAGGATGACAAGTCCGGAGCTTACGTATGCGTCTAGTAACCGGCGCCCGTAAGCGGCACTACCGCGTTACCCGGGCATGCCGATCGGCTTCGTGAGCGTCTGGGGCGGCCGGCGACATCTACACGACCGCCGGCAACGGCCCCAGGGGTTCTCTGGGTGGCCTGGGTTACTTCAGGTGACTCAGGAACCGGCCGGGCAGGAACCGGCCGTGGAGCAGGTGGAACTGGTGCGGCACGCTCAGGTGGGGCAGGTAGCCCAGACGGCGGATCGGTCCCAGATGGGTCACCCCGAAGTGGATGAAGTTCGCCGGGACGACGGTCGGCCAGTAGACCGAGGGTGAGGACACCGCCGCGCTGAGCGCCCCGAGGGCGAGCGCGGCCAGCCCGAGCACCACCACGATCCGCGTGGCAGGGCTCTTGGTGAACGTGCCGAAGAACCGCCGGAGTTGGGCCCGCGGCATGCCGGAACCCGGCCCAAGACCGTAGAACAGCACCAGCGTGCCCGCGGCGTAGGCGAGGGCATGGTACGGCCAGGCACCTGGCGAGACCGCGACCGCGATGCCGGCCGCGACCGCGGCGGCGGCCAGCGCGAACGGCGCGAGGATCAGCATCGCGAACAGGGCGCGCAGCACGAGCCACGGCAGGGTGACCACGGTGACGACCGGGTCCATGGTGCGGGCCCCGCGGGCCACGCGGCGCGCGGTGGTACGGCGCTGGACCAGGCCGGCCGTGCGCAGCGCCGCGATCAGCAGCAGCGCGGCCGCGGTGCCCGCCACCGGCAGAACGACGCAGATGCTGGCGACAAGCACGACCGCCGCCACCACCATGAGCGCCTGCCCGCGCACCCGTTTGGCCGGCTCCGGCGCGGTCGCCGGGCGGGCCGCCGGAGCCGGGGCCGGCGCGGCAGGGGCGCCCCCTGCCCGCGGTGCGACGTCACGCCGTTCGTAGCTGACGGGGGTGAGCACGTCCGCGAGGTCGTCGGGGAGCGGCCGCCCCTCGGCGATCGGGCGGGTGCTCGGCCCGGAGGTCGCAGGGCCAGCCCCGTTGCCGGCCACCATGCCGGGCCAGCCCGGCGCCTGCGGGGACCCGGGCGTGGGCAGCACGGTCGGCCCGCCGGCTCCCGGGGCGACGACGGTCGGCGGCACGTAGCCCGCGGGCCCGCTCGCCACCGGAGCGGGCGGCACATAGGCCGCTGGCCCGCCCGGCGCGGCTGCCGGCGCGGCACCGGATCTCGTCGCGGTCCTTGCGGCCGCGTCCCCGGGTGCCGCCTGGCCGCCCTGTCCATGGTTCATCACGAGGGTGCCGGGGTCGAGCACCGCCGTCTGGGCGCGCAGTTGCACCGCGGATGGCCGGTGCGCGGGATCCCTGGCGAGCGTCGCGGCCAGCAGCGGGACCAGCGGTGCGGGAACCCCGTTCAGGTCGGCCTGCCCGTTCACGATGCGGTAGAAGATGCCCTCATACGGGCCGGTCCCATAGGGCGGCCGGCCGATGGCAGCGAACGCCACCGTGGCCCCCCACGCATGCACGTCCGAGGCCTCGCTGCTCGGCCGGCCCTCGATCACCTCGGGGGCCAGATAGCCCGGAGTGCCCATGAACATCCCGGTCATGGTCAGCCGGGTGGCGTCCGGCCCCTGCGCGATCCCGAAGTCGATCACCACGGGCGTGTCCTGGAACAGCATCACGTTGCCCGGTTTGACGTCGCGGTGGACCACACCGGCGGCGTGCACCGCGACAAGGGCGTCGGCGAGCCCGCTGGCCAGCCGGGACAGTGCCGGCCCGCGCAGCGGGCCGTCCTGGGTCACCACGTCGTCCAGGGTGCGGCCAGGCACGAACCTGGTCACGATGTACGGCATGCCCCCGTCGAGGTCGGCGTCGATCACCTCGGCCACGTTCGGGCTGCGCACCCGCTGCATCGTCTCGACCTCACGGGCGAGCCGGCGCCGCGCCGTCGGATCGCCCGCCACGCTGGAACGCAGGACCTTGAGCGCGACCGTCCGGTGGCGGCGGTCGCGGGCCAGGAAGACAACCCCCATGCCGCCCTCGCCGATCCGGTCGAGCAGGCGGTATTCCCCGAGCCGTTCCGGCACCAGGTCCTGATCGTTCATGGCATGTCCCAGACTACGGAGCCCCCTTCCGTATCCCCGCCGGATCGGCCATTGCGGCCACCGGGTGATGTGCTAGGAACCTGCGACGAGCTTGCGCAACACCTCGGCCGCGTGTGCGTTCTGCTGTGCGTGGGCGGCCAGTTCCCTGGCCAGTTCGTCCACCCATTCCTGCATGCCAGCGGGCTGGCGGGAGAGGACGACGCCGCGTACCTCCCGGCAGATCTCCGCGGCGGGCGGGCGTCCCGGCTGCACCGCGAGGGTCAGCACCTTCTCACCGAGCCGCACCGTGACCTTCGTGACCTGGCCGGGGCGCCCGCGCATCCGGTCGGACATGGTCCGGTCCCGGTCCACCACCACACAGCCGGCCGGCAGTGCGTCCCCCAGTGACTCGGTGAGCACCCGCGCGTACAGCGCGACGTCGGCACTGTCCGCGCGCAACGCGGCGGTGATCTCCTCCAGGGACAGGCCGTCGCCGGGCTCGGTCATGACCGCGCCCGCGAGGGGGATCGGCCGGCGATGATCAGCGGATGCATCGGCTTTGCTCCTTGCCCGGAACACTGCGGGCTTGCCACCTGCCCGAGTCAGCGCCCGGCAAAAGTGGCTTTCCCAGGCCCATTCTCGATGAAACTGCGCATTCCCGCGCGCTGGTCTTCGGTTGCGAAAAGCGCGGCGAAGTTCAGCCGCTCGATCTCCAGGCCGGTTTCCAGGTCGACCTCGAGCCCGGCGTCGATGGCCTGCTTGGCCGCGCGGAGTGCGACCGCCGGGCCGCCGGCGAACTGGGCCGCCAGGTCATGCGCCACCCGGTAGACCTCGGCGTCCGGTACGACCTTGTCCACCAGGCCGATGTTGAGCGCCTCCGCCGCGCCGACGAAACGGCCGGTGAAGACGATGTCCTTGGCCCGCGCGGGCCCGACGAGCCGCGGCAGCCGCTGGGTGCCACCGGCCCCGGGGATGATGCCGAGGAGGATCTCGGGCTGGCCGACCCTGGCGCCCTCGCCAGCCACCCGGAAGTCGGCGCACAGCGCCAGTTCCAGGCCACCGCCGAGCGCGTAGCCGGTGACCGCGGCCACGACCGGCTTGCCGATCCTGGCCACCGCGGTGAAGGCGGCCTGCAGCCGGCGGCTGTCCCCGGCCACCTGGGCGAAAGTGGCCTCCGCCATCTCCTTGATGTCGGCGCCGGCCGCGAAGACCTTCGCGCCGCCGAAGAGCACCACGGCGCGCACCGCGGGGTCGGCGTCGACCTCCGCCGCGGCCCCGGCGATCTCATCCTGAACCTGCGCGTTGAGCGCGTTCATCGGTGGCCGGTCAAGCCGGATTGTCGCGATCGCCGCGTCCCGTTCCACCCGGACGAACTCGCCCATGCGCACCTCCCGTGCCGGGGGAACCGATCCTAGTTCACCCCGGCCCGGGCTGGCTTCAGGCGTGCGGCGGGCGGTGCAGGAAAGCGTGGACCACAAGACACACTCTAGTGAGATGCGATACAGAGCGCATCGATTTACATACATAGAGTTACTGCTAGCACACTAGGGACCGGTTCCATAGCCAGCTACCAGGGATAACGCCTTCGGGGCTTAACAGGGCCAAGTCCCCGTGACGAAGGAATGGGGACTTGGCCCACCGGGGGGTTCCAGGGCCATGGGGTCCGGGGGCCTGCCCCCGGGGAAGGCGTAGTGCTCCCCCGG
>Ga0207692_10000842_pt1 | contig 10999 bp, 10 predicted proteins | sample LARL52metaG_FD_184345 | JGI IMG/M metagenome (GOLD analysis project Ga0207692, IMG submission 184345) | Corn, switchgrass and miscanthus rhizosphere microbial communities from Kellogg Biological Station, Michigan, USA - LAR L5-2 metaG... | ecosystem: Host-associated > Plants > Roots >...
GCGCCTGTCCTTCCGGTCTTCTCGGTGCGTCGGTCATGGCAAGTAGTCCCGTCTAGTCTGACCTTCGTATGGTTAAGAATAAGCAGCAACCATGTCATTTCAAATTTGCTATGCTTAGCACTATCAGGTCAACAATCGCTCGCACAATTTCAGAGACCAACCCTTCCTAAGACCAGGACGCAGACAGAGGCGACAGCAATCATGGAGCGCGTCGCAGGGATAGACGACTTCGAGGTGGCGGAGGCGACCACCAGGGCAGCCGTGGCGCGCTGGCCAGCGGCGCGCATCACGCTGCGGCAGGCGCTGTACCCACATTTCTTCGCACAGAAAGGCAGAGACAAAGACCGAGAGAAACCGAAAGATCCACAAAAACTGCGGCAGGTTTTGCTGCGATTTTCTGCAACTGGGTCCTGTGCATACCCCCTACCCCCCGCGCGGGGGAGGAGCGGTGGTCGTCGGAGACTCTCTTCTCACTGCCGCACGCGCTGGTCTGGCTGCTGTTTTGGCTGTCGCGTTAGACTAACGGCACTGTGCAGGTGCGAGTCTCACAACAGTCTCATCTCACAGCAGTCTCATGATCGAGAGCAGAGGTTAGGCTGAGCGGAGAACTGTGAACTTTACGATGTTTGGCGGGCTGCGTTAGCTAGATGCCAAGCCATTGATATCCTTGAGGCAGCTATTCAGACTGTGGAATAAATGTTTATTAAGAAAGAAATAAAAAGATAGAAATCCGCAGAGATTTTGCGTCCGGTTTTCTTTTTTGTTTTTAGCAGATGGCACCTACCACTCCCCCTACCCCCAGCGCGGGGAGGGGGTGGAGAGAGTCGGGGCCGCGGCGTGCCTTCAATACAGCCCAGTCCCAGAACTCTGTCGCGGGCGAATGCGACTCTCGCAATGGGTCCCATCCTTATCCAGCCTGTGTCGTGTTGACGACTCTGGGGGAAACAGACCTGGCCACTTTCACGTCGTCATCCCGATGGCACGTAACAACAGCACGTCGAACGCGCAGCGCGATGGGCGTCTGCGGGACTGTGCATTGGCCAACGCCCAAATTATTCAGCTTGCGCCCTACTTGGCGCGGAAGCAGGAGCGCCTTTTAGCTAGCCAGCTCCATCATTCGCCGATATTCGAAGGCGATATCCGCGCGTGCGTTGCCGCCATGATCGAATGGAGCGCACGGTATTAGTGCGCAGCTCGGCGGTGGCTTTGCTTTACATGGCGCGGGCAGGCCCGCATCGGCGTCGGCGTCTTTAGACCTAGGGCCTATTGAAGACCTAGGACTGGACACTGCAAAGCTCAGATCGAACCACAGTATGCGTTTGTTCGTTTAGACATCGGTGGCCGTTGCGAGAAGGGCGGAACGCTCGTGTTGTTTCATCTAGGCAATCCCCCACTCGTCGGCCATCTGGCCCGTTTTCGGCGCGGGAGGCTCTTAGCACAAGTCTTCGGCAGCCGCGCGCAGTTGATGGAGAACACAATGGCCGATGAATTTACCTTCCTGGGAGTGGCCGCAGGGATAGGTCTCGTGTTGCTTATGATTTTGTTCATCTAACCTGGGAAACCCATCGGCGGCTGCGGACTGGGCCTGCCCGGTTCGGCAAAGTCAGTTGGAACATGCTCACAATTGCGGTGTTCTTCTTCTCGCTTTGGGCGACTGCAGCGGAGAAAGGAGATGATCGAGTTTCTGACCCACATGCCAGCCGACACTGTGATATTTATCACAATGGCAGTTCTGGGTTTGGCGGGAATGCTGATAATGCTGAGACGGCTGATTTAGGCGTGTCCACTATCTGTCCTTAATTGTCCAAAAACGCGGCGGCCTGCTCGGCTGGTGGCGACGGAAGAAGATCGCCTGAGCTTCCGCTGGCATGTTTCTCCTTTTCATGCTGGCGGCTAGGGCAGGGATCGGTCCTGTCATGACGGTCCCTACCCGCTACCGTGGCAACGAATTTGTTTTGCTGATCGTCCGAAATTTTTCAGAGCCAAATTTCCTTGGGAAAAAAGCTTTCTGCCTTTGACGAACGCTTGGCACCGGCTCTAACCTCACCGCCATCCGGCCACCGGCGCTCCATTGGAGCATTTCATGCCATTATTCGGCGGACGAGCCTCGATGTTGGAAGTCCAGAACCAGGCCTTAATCAAGACGGCCAAGGAGAGGGCACAGCGGATCGAAGAACTCGAATGCGAGCTGCAGATTCTACGAGCGCGGGCAGAGCAGGCCAATAACAAAGTCGAACGCGAGCTGCAGCAAGCACGATCCGAGAGAGAGCGGCTAACGCTCGAGCGCGACTTCTATTCAAAGAGGGCCTTGGCGTTGGAGCAACACAATCGGGAGGTCACCGAGGCGGCCACCAAATATTCTTTATGGGGCCAGAGCCTAGAACGCGAACTTGTTAAGATCGATCCCGATGGCGCACGCGCGCGCCAGTTCGGAGCCTGGTCCGCAAGCCAGGTCAGCGCCCTGGAGCCACCGCTTCGCGGTGCAGCTTAGCGCCTTCGCCTGCACGCCAGTTTTTGCGGACAACGATACGGAAGCCGTCACGTTTGTTCTCGTGCACCCACCCAGCCCCCCAGCGGGCGCCTTCTCGGCTGGTGGCGACGGCGGAAGAAGATCGCCTGAACGATTCGCCCGTGCGGGCCTTCCAGAGCATTATCGAATAGGATGGATTGTACTCAATCTGGAATTTAGCGATTATTAGCGCGATCTAGCGGTTGATGGGTACGGAGCATGATCGTGCACTGCATACCTTTTGTTACAGCAGTTGTCCTTTCTTCGACTGTTTTTGCTATGGTCTCGGTTCGAGCCCAGGTCAGCATTGATGTCTCAAAGATCACTTGTGATGAATACGTGCATGACAAAATTCCGACCTCCGATTTCATCTCATTCTCAGCTGTCGGGCCGTTGCCTTTGGAGGCGCGCTCGATGCTCTCGCGCTGGCTAATCGCCAACTGGTTAAGCGGTTACTATCATGCCAAACGCAACAACTGGATTATTCAAACAGAGAGCTTCGAGGACAATGTGAATAAGCTGAATAATTATTGCTACGATGAGAAGAATTTCAAAGTGCTCATCATGGACGCTATTGAAAGAGTACTGGGCAAGTAAGCAATCTCTTGGCGAGCGGTGGCCTTCTCGGCTGGTGGCGACGGCGGCAGAAGGCCGCCTGAACTTCCCCGGAAAATGTTTGGGGCAGCCAGAGATTGTCGAACAATTAGGTTGCGTACTCATAGATCACCCAGCCATCTCCGGTTTGCGGGCTTTTTGCGGTTCGCCCTCTGGCTCGCTGCTTATGTGATCCTGGGCTTGCTTTTGGCGATCTTCGTGCAGTCGCTCGGGAATTGGCTTCTCAGCTAAGCGGATTTCACGCCTAGTGCCCGACGGGGCTGTTTGTAGCCCCAGTGAGTGGTTAACATTGGAAAACGGCTGGGGTCTTTCCGATGCTTCGAACTTGTCAGCGCATCATTGCGCTCGCTGCGATGCTCGTCAGTCCATCGACGATGAGCGCGCAACCAGCCGATGCGAAGCTTACCCTGGCGTGTCAGGGCACGGAAACTGACAAAGGCGGCGCGAGCAGTTACTCCCAGCAGATAAACATAGGGATAATAGTGGACTTCCAGAAAAAGGCAGTCCTTGGCTTGAGCCACGACAGTGAGCCCGTCCCCATCACTAATATCAGCGAAACGACAATCTCGTTTGCCGCAAAAAACACAGGCTGGGTCATGAATGGCACTCTTGACAGGGTGACCGGCGCGCTCATCGCGGCTTCGATTAAGTTCGACCCGAACACCCGAAAAACAATATTGTCGGTTTCGTTTGACCTGCAATGCAGACCAACACAACGGATGTTCTAATTAGGACGTCAACGGCGATGCCTCGCGCTTCTTAATTCGTCATCGTCCTCAATGCGCTGGTGGCCGCTCTATCGACAACGGGACAGGCAGCGGACGAGACGCTGACGTTGCCGCGATTTTCGGATTGAGTGTTGATTGAGCCATTTTTCATCTCCTCTGTGTTGTGCGGTCGCCATCGACGGCGGCTCATTCAACGTTTACCCTTGGCGCTATGGGGTGAAGGGAACGAGTGGATCGATAGGGACGACGGTATAAGCAGCCAGCAGGTTGCGCATATTTGGCCGCATGATCTGCGGCCAGCATGCGCACATACCCTGCATCGCGTTCAGCCGTAGCGCGGTCCAGATACAGATATTCGGCGAGCAGCAATTCTCTCGCCTCTGGCGCGAAGATGAAAATGGCCGACAACGAGTCACCCTTTTTGATAACGAACGACGGGATTCCACCCTTCTCGCTTTTCGGTAATTGCAAACATCAGCTTTGCTCCTTCCTCCGTTTATCGCTTGAGATCGTCCAATGAATCGCCTAGCGGCCCTTGGTTACAAGCTAAACAGCGTAGTACTGGGACGCAGATGCGATTTCGTCCAGGCAATGCGCTGTGATTTTTCCGGCACGATCCAGTGCTGCGAGGGCGATATCGTCCTTCATCAGTGGACACTCCCACTGGATGGAGCAGTTAGAACAGGGGATGGAGCATCAAGCTCCACCCCCTGCTGCGAGGGGGCTGGGGGAGAGACAGGCAGACTAGTAGAACAGTCCGCCACTAAGCCCCCACCCTCCTCCCCTAGATCTAGATGGGAGTGGTGCTTTCCGGTCTAGTAATTACCCTCCCGAGTGGTGGATTCCGGCCTGGTACCAGTGGTGGATTCCGGCCTGGTATTTTGTTTTCCAATCGTGAGTCGCCTCGACCCACTTGCTGTCTTGAAAAGTCGTTAGATAAGTCAGGCGGTACATTGATGGCACGCGCAGGTCGGCGTAGGCGCGTCGCCCTGGCCTGACGATCTTAATCAGCCCAGCGGCCACGAGCTCGTCTAGACCTTCGCGGATGCAACTTCGTTGGATACCGGCGCGTTCGAAATCGTCATAGGTGCAAATGAGCTTGCCGTTCTCACGCCCACCATGGCGGCAGTGTTCAAGCTCTAGGCAATCGAGAATCCGCCGGGCGGTGAGGCCAAGCTCCCGCAAGACTCGGATCATTGCGGGTAGATGGGCCACAAACTGCAGGCCGATCTTAGGTCTGGGATATATGCTGCGTCGGCGCTTCCTCATTGGCTGCTCCCCGAAACGATGTCGAGGGCAACACCAAGAGGCGAAGCGGCGCGGCCGTGCGAAGCTCTCAGTAATGCTTTGCGGATTACATTGACCGGAACGCCATGCTGCAGTCCTAAAGAGCAGACGACGGCAGAGTCTTTTGCGGCGGAGTCAGAATCGCTGCCTGCCTTGCTATTGCTAATGAATATTTCAGCCAGTTCATTGGTACCGGGGAAATATGAAATTGTGGCTCGATAATTGAGCGAATTGCATTGGAATCCGAACGTAAGCCTATTGCGTGCTACCGTGATATTGCGTAAGTCTGCGGTCATTCCGAGTTGCCCCTCGGGAAGTTGGAAATTGCCCGACCTAGCGCCTCCAGCGTCGCGGTCGGGCGGTCAGCTTTTGGCGCGGGATTCCTGCCAGATCCGGTTATTGCGGATCGTCACGCCGACCTTGCGTTCGGAGATCTGCGTGAAGACGGGTCCCTTACCAGCCTTGCGCAAGCGTCGGCCAGTCGCCAGTGAGAAGTTATTCACGTCGCACCACAGCGAGAACGGCATTACCCAATCATCGTCCGGCGCACGCTCACGCGCGCGGCTGCGATGTACTTGTTCGAACGGGATCATGGCGGCTCCTAGCGAATCAGGAGCCTTCAGTCTGGCAGACCGAAATTCCGTAAACTAATTGGTTTCAATTTCCGGAATTTTGACCCGCAGCCTTTTGGAGTTCGTATAGGATTGCCGCTGAGTAGGGGTCAAGCGTGGGGCCTCCGTCCCGCTCTTCGCGCTTAATGCGTTTTGCATCTTGGAGGCGGCTTTCTAGCGTTTCGAGCCATTTTTCCAGATCGGCGGTCGGCCGACGTGGACGCCATTTCGGCTCCCCCATGATGGATCGAATCGCCTCTCGATCCGTTGAAAATCCGTTCTTCTGCCTTGCCGCTTCGACGACACTCAGGAGTTTGAGGAGCCGTTCGGGCGACCATTTCGAGGGCTTGGTGGCTCGGACCACGGCTCCCCAAGTGCCATGTTTTAGTTTGCGCTTTGCTGGCACACCCTAAATCCGGGCACATGCTTGACTGCGAGGGCGACAGCGAGGCTGAAATAGTCATCTTTATCTGCGATCTTGTAATGCTCCAATAAGAGCGGCAGCTTCTCAATAATCGTTTGCTCAATGACCTGCTTAATCCATTCCGATTGTTCCTCGTTCGTCGTCTGGATTGGAATGCTGCCTACACGAATCGGTTTGGCGAGTTCGCCCTTATAACGACGCTTCTTGGTTTCCATTACAGCACCTGCCGCAGAGGCACGATCTTGCGCTCGCCGCCCTCAATCAGAGTCCGCACATGGTCGCTCCACAACGCCATCGCGGCGCGGGCTTCGTTTGCGTAGACGCTCCTATTGTAGATGCCTGCGACCCCGCTTGTGACCGGATTGATGATTCAGGATTTGCTCGACCACGTGGGGCTGAACACCGATGTTGGCCAAGCCGGTGGCGACGCTGCGTCTGATGTCGTGGTGCGTCCACGGCTTCAGGCTAAGTTTCTCATCCAGCGCTCGCTTGCCGATGGACCAGCCGGTGAACCCGTGTTTCCGACCAAACAGGAGGTCGAACCCATCGCGGCGGGAGATCGATTCAATGATCTCTGCCATCAGCGGTGTAACTGGCAGCTTGTGCTCCTTCGTGTTCTTCGCGCGCTTCTTCGGGAGACTCCACGTGGACATGTCATCGCTAAACTCCGTCCACTTCATGCCGCCGACCTCAGCGCGCCTGCATCCGGTGCAGACAAGCAGCTTGATCACCTTGGCGTAGTTATCGTCTTCGAGCGCATTCCAGATCGCGACCAACTCCGGGTCCGTCAACACGCGGTCGCGTGACCCCGGTGTCAGCGGCTTGAACGAGTTCACGACGGGATTGTGCTCCATCAGGCCCATCTGCATCGCCCAAACGAATAGGCTCGACAGTGCTGAGCGGAATGCGATGGCCGTGGGTGCACCGCTCGCCCTTGATACCGCGAGCAGCCGGGCGGCGATGTCCCTTGCGACTAATTCGGTCGAGCGGGACACTGTGTAGCGGCTTCAGATACAGCGGGCTTTCAAGATACGTCCGCAGCATCCGCAAGGTGCCCTCCTTCACACCGGTCTTCTGCGCAAGGTAGTCCGAGACGACGGATCACAGGCTCAGGGAATCCTTCTCGCGGCGCTCGGTCTTCTTCGCCTGAGGATCACCCCCTAGCTCGACCTCGGCGTGAAGCTTGCGGGCCTTCTCCAGCGCCTGAGCCGATGTGACGGTATCGGCCGAGCCGATGATCATGCGTCTGGTGCGCCCGTGCTGCCGGTACTGGAAGATCCAGTGGCGGAGAATGAGCCCCCTGCTCGCGCGACGCAGCCGCAAGCCGAAGCCGGTTGGTAGGATCATGCCCGACTTGAACAGGCCACACTGGATCAGCCTCTCGCAGAAGAGGATGTCGTCGCTTCTGCCCTCCGCGAGATCGATGTTTTCCGCCGTCCTCAATTTCATGATATTCGCGCCCTTGATAGGGAAGCGCCGGGGAAGCAACTTCGTGATTCCCAATGATACTTCCTGAACGCGCGCAATAGCGAGAATATCATAGATAATCGGAAAGACGAATGCTCTTGATTCTTCCCGGCAACTTAGGAACAGTGGAAATCATTATTACGACGAGAGCAAGAAGTAAGAAGACGTATAGCTCGCTAACCGAAGGGAAACGCGGCCGAGATCACCACCATCCACCGAGCCGGATTTCGCTGCGCTCAATCCGGGCTACAAGGTTGAGACGAAGGGGGCCGCCATGCTGGCGCCGGACGAGAAGCTGAAGCTTTCACCGAAGCCTTACCTTTCGGCAACGGCGCACTTTGCGAGTGGCACAGACACGCCGCGCGATTTCCTCGAACTCTGCCTGGCCGATCTCGCCGCGCTCGAGCCCAAGATCGGCGCCTTCGTCAACCTCAACCTCGCCGGCGCACGCACGGTAGCCGATCAATCGACCGCGCGCTGGCGCGCGGGCCGGCCGAGGTCGCCCATCGACGGCATGCCGACAGGCATCAAGGACATCATCGAGACCGCTGACATGCCGACCGAGAACGGCTCGCCGCTGTTCGCCGGCTTCCGTTCCGAACGCGACGGCGCGAGCGTGGCGGCGCTGCGCGAGGCCGGCGCGGTCATCGTCGGCAAGGCCGTGACCACCGAATTCGCCTCGACCGAGCCGCGCGGCACGCGCAACCCGCATGACCTGCGCCGCACGCCGGGCGGATCGAGCAGCGGCTCCGCCGCCGCCGTCGCGACCGGCATGGTGAGCACGGCCCTTGGCACCCAAGTGATCGGCTCGACCATTCGCCCGGCCAGCTATTGCGGCTGTATCGGCTTCAAGGTCTCGGTCGGCGCGCTCAATCGCGGCGGCAGTTATGACGGCTTGAGCCAGAGTGCGACCGGCGTGCTGGCGACGACGTTGGAAGACGCCTGGCAGGTCGCCTACGAGATCGCCATTCGCGCCGGCGGCGATCCCGGCTATCCCGGCCTGTACGGGCCGCCAAGCGCTCCGGCGCCGCGAAAACCGCACCGCCTTGCATTTCTCGAAACCGCGGGCTGGGCTGCCGCCTCACCAGGCGCCAAAGCGGCCATGGCCGATGCGCTGGCCCGCTTCAAGGCTGCCGGCATCGACGTTCGCACGCGCCAATCCCATACCACCATCGCCGCGGTCGATGCCGCAATCGCCCAGGCGCGGCCGCTCTCCATGCGGATCAACACCTGGGAGTGGCGCTGGCCGCTCAATACCTACCGTGACCGCGACGCGAGCAAGATCAGCCGCGTCATGCTGGCTCGCCTCGCCGAGGCCGAAGCGATGAGCCTTGAGGACTATCGCAAAGATCTCGCCCAGCGCGACAAGGCACGTGCGCTCTACGCCGGATTGGCCGCGGAATGCGACGCCTGCGTGAGCCTGTCTGCGCCCGCTGCCGCGCCACTCGGCCTCGAATCGACGGGCGACCCTAACTGCACTTCGCATGCGTCGTTGCTCGGCATCCCGGCGATCTCACTTCCCGTGCTGCAGGACGAGGGGCTGCCGCTCGGCTTGCAAGTGACGGGATTCGTCAACGGCGATGCGCAAGCGTTCGCCGCGGCGGCGGCGATCAAGGCTTTGTTCTAGACAGGAGTGTCGCGCGCAACCCAGTTCCCTCGCCGCGCGTCCGGCACGGGTGAGTTGACGGAGGCGCCGATGGACGAGCGAACACGCGAGCGTGAGTTGAGCGTGCTCGAGCGCTATCGCGACGACCCACCCAAGCATCCGCGCAGCTACGCCGACCTGCATGAGCACGTTCTTGCGCTTGCACGCGCAGGGTTGCTCGTCATCGTCGACGAGCCGATCAACAAAGACACCGAGATGCACCCGCTGGTGCGCTGGCAGTATCGCGGCGGCATTGCCGAGCCGGAGCGCAAGGCATTCCTGTTCACGCAACCGACGGATTCCAAGGGCCGGCGCTTCAATAGCTCCGTGTTGGTGGCGGGCCTGGCTGCGAACCGGGAAGTCTATCGCATCGGTTTCGCCAAGCCACTCGAGGAGATCGGCCAGGCCTGGGTCAAAGCCATGGCCGATCCGATCGCGCCGCGCCTGGTCACGCACGCGCCGTGCCACGACGTCGTCGTGACCGGCGCCGATCTCGAGCGCGACGGCAACGGACTCGACGCCCTGCCGGTGCCGATCTCTACGCCGGGATGGGACAACGCGCCCTATCTCTCGGCCGGCCACTACATCACGAAACACCCCGAAACCGGCGTGCAGAACGTCGGCAACTACCGCGGGCAGATCAAGGCGCCGCGGCGGCTCGGCATGAATCCGTCGGTCGAGCTGCGCGCCGGCATCTTCGCTCACTGGCAGGCATGCAAGGCACGCGGCGAGCCGCTCCCTTGCGCGGTCGTGGTCGGCTGCCCCCCGGTCATTTCCTACGCCTCCGTGCAGAAGATGCCGGAGCATCTCGACGAGCTCGCTGTCGCCGGCGCGCTTGCCGGCGGACCGATCAATGTGGTGCGCGCCGCGACCGTCGACCTTCTGGTGCCGGCGGAGGCGGAGATCGTCATCGAGGGGCTGATCGACACGCGATGGCTCGAGCCTGAGGCTCCGTTCGGGGAGTCGCACGGCTATGTGAACCTGCAGGAATACAACGCCTTCATGGAGGTCACGGCGATCACGCGGCGACGGCATCCGATCCTCACCTCGTTCATCAGTCAGGTCACGCCCAGCGAATCGAGCGTGATCCGCCGCGTGGCGATGGAGCCGGTTTATCTTCATCATCTACGCTCGGTCCTGGGCATTGCCGCTGTTAAACGGGTGGCGATGCACGAGCCGCTCACCAGCCTCTACGCCGTGATCGCGATCCAGTGCGCGCGCGGCACGCCCGAGAGCGAAATCTGGCGCGCGCTCTACGGAGCGGCGTCGCTGCACCGTTTTGCCGGCAAATGGGTTATCGCGGTCGACGACGACATCGAGCCCGAAAACGCCGACGCGCTATTTTGGGCCATGTCGTATCGCTGCCAGCCGCAGCACGATCTCAAGGTGGTGCCGCACAAGGACCCCGGCCACGGGCCGCGCGGACCGCGCGACGGCGGCGAAAGCGCCGCCGTGCTGATCAATGCCACCCTCAAGGGCACCTACGCGCCGGTGGCGCTCCCGAAGCGCGAATATATGGAGCGCGCGCGGGCAATCTGGGAGCGGCTCGGTCTGCCGCCGCTTGCGCCGCAACCGCCATGGCACGGGTATGATCTCGGCCATTGGCCGCACGAGTTGGAGCGCCAAGCCGAAATGGCGGCGCGAAGCGACTATTTCGAGCTTGGCAAGCAATTGGTCAACGAACGGCGCAGCGACGTCGCCATGAACACGCCG
>Ga0207692_10000851_pt1 | contig 10961 bp, 15 predicted proteins | sample LARL52metaG_FD_184345 | JGI IMG/M metagenome (GOLD analysis project Ga0207692, IMG submission 184345) | Corn, switchgrass and miscanthus rhizosphere microbial communities from Kellogg Biological Station, Michigan, USA - LAR L5-2 metaG... | ecosystem: Host-associated > Plants > Roots >...
ACTCCCGGGGCGCCGCCGCATCCGCAGAGCACCCAGGAGAAGGGCGCCGAGGAACACGGCAATGCCGATGAACAGCAGGTACAGCAGGCCCTTGGCGACCACACCCACGATGCCCAGCACCATCGCCACGATCACCAGCGCCGCTAGCGGGCCGGCGGTTGATCGGGCGGCGCCGGCTCGGTCAGGATGCCGACGGCTATAAGGCTGGCGGGATGGGCGGCCTCCCCGCGGGTCTTGCGGTAGGCGCCCGGTGAGATCCCGAGCTCGCGTTTGAAGGCCTTCGACAGCGAGGCGTTGTTGCCGTACCCGGTGCGGATGGCGATCATGTCGATGCTCAGGTCAGCCGTCCTGAGGTAGCCGGCCGCCTGGCTGAGCCGCACCTTGGCCAGGTACCGCATGGGGCTTTCGCCGGTGGCGGCGCGGAACTTGGTGGCAAGCAGCGTGCGCGACATGCCGACCTCGCGGGCCAGGGCCTGCAGGGTCCATGGCCGGGTCGGCTGATCGCGGATGAGCGCTGCAGCCTTCTCGATCCGCCGGTCGCACTGTGACGGGGGATGCAGCAGGCCCGCCTGCCCAGCGCCGGTCAGCCAGGCCCGGAGCGTCTGCGACAGGAAGACGTCGGCGAGCTTGGCGAAGATCACCTGTGCCCCTGGAGCGCTGCGGCTGGCCTCGTCGCGGACCAGCGCGAACACGGGATCGATCCAGGCTGAGATGGTGGCGGAGCCAGGGTCCATGGTCAGGATCGGCGGCAGGAGCTCCAGCAGCGGCGCGGGTATGGGCTCGCTGAGCGCGAACCCGCCGCAGAGCAGCCTCGTGCGGGGACCGTCGCCGCCGCACCACAGCCTGGCGTCCGCATCAAGGGGGTGGTCGGCGATCAGCTGGTCGAGGCCAACCACGGGCGAGTCCAGCTCGTCGCTCATGGTGTGCCGTTCGCCCCGCGGCAAGATCGCAAGCTCGCCGGTACCCAGCCGGACCGGGTCGAGACTCCCGGCTTGGAGCCAGCACGCCCCCTCAAGAACAAGGTGGAACTTGGCGGTGTGCGCGCCATCGACCACAAAACCCCAGGGCGCGCCCAGATCTGACAGGCAGTACACGCTGCTGTGCACCTTCAGCGAGGCCAGCAGCTCGGTCACCTCATCGTTAGGCGCATCGTTCAGCAGCCTCATGAATCACTCTCGTTGAACGAACGGACAAAAGAATTGTCTTGGCGAACATAGCCACCGGCCTGCGATCACGCAATCCTTCAAGCTAGCGGCGGCGGAGCGAGACGCTCGAGGCGGCGCCCAAGGCGAGCGAGCCGTACCGGCTGACCTTGGCGTCCTGCCGTTTCTGGCGGCTGCCGTGGCAGCTCGCATGGGTCACTGGCAGTTATTGCTGAGCGGAGGTACCGATGGCAACGTTCCTGGTCACCTACTACGGCGGCGGCGGCCCCCCTGCCTCGCCCGAGGAGCGGGAGCAGATGATGGCCGCGTTCCAGGCATGGGCGGCAAGCGTAGGCGACATGATGATCGATCCCGGCGCCCCGCTGGGGCCATCGAAGGTGGTCGCCAGCGACGGCGTCACCGACGGTGCCGCAACGGGGAAGCTGGGCGGCTACACGCTGATCAGCGCGGGCAGCTTGGACGATGCGGTCAAGACCGTCCGGGACCATCCGTTCGTGGGCCGTGGCGGCGCGCTGCAGGTCAGCGAGGCGATGTCGCCTTAGCCACGGCCGGGCGCGGAGGTTCACTGGACATCGGCTCGTTCCAGTACCTTCTTCAGGGTTTGGAGCTGCGCGACCTCGCGGCGCATCTGCCTGGCGATCATCGGGGTCATGAGCTTCATGAACCCCGTTGGCTGAAGGTCGAGCGCGAAGCGGACGACGGTGGCCTGGTCGGTGCCGTCGGTCAGTTCGAAGACACCGGTCGGCCGGGCCGGGCCGGCGGTGACCAGGAACTCCAGCCGCCGGGGAGGGTTGAAGGCGGTTATCCGGTAGTCGCCGTCGATGCGGCGGCCGCCGGGGCCGGCGAGGACCTGGCGGTAGGCCGCGCCCTCGCCAGTGGTGGAGTTGGCGTGGGCGATGTCGAGGACACCGGTGCGCCATTCGCGGTTGTGGGTGCCGTCCGCGAGATAGTCGAAGACCTCGCGCGCCGGCCGGTCGATGGTGACGGTGTATTCGGCGTGTAGCATCTGCTTTGCCAGCCTTTCTTGTGGCTTGTTGGGTGTCAGGAGCCGGCCGCGAGACGTGCCCGGGCATCGGTGAGGTAGCGGCGTTCGACGTCGTTGCGCACCAACTCGAGTGCCCGCTGGTAGTCGTCGAGTGCAGCCAGGGTGTGGCCGAGCCTGCGGTGCAGGTCGGCCCGTACGGCCCAGATGCGGTGGGAGCGGGCCAGCGCCGGGTCGCTGGCCAGGTCGTCGAGCAGGGGCAACGCGGTGGCTGGCCCGGAGGCCATGGCCACGGCGACCGCGCGGTTGAGGGCCACCACCGGTGAGTCCTCGATGGCGAGGAGCTCGTCGTAGAGGGCCACGATCACCGTCCAGTCGGTGGCGTCCGAGCTGGGCGCGGTGGCGTGACACGCCGCGAGCTCGGCCTGCAGGAGCAGCGGGCCGCGGCCGCCCGGGCGCGCCTGGGTCAGCGCGTGGACGCCGTCGGCGATCAGAGCGCGATCCCACCGGCTGCGGTCCTGCGCGTCGAGCGTGAGCAGCCCACCGTCCTCACCGGTGCGGGTGTTCCACCGGCTGAGCTGGAAGCACACCAGCGCCCGCAGCGCCCACGGTGACCTCTCGCCCGGGATGAGCTGGGTCAGCAAGCAGCACAGCCGGTAGCCCTCGAGCGCAAGATCTCCCCGGGTGAGGGCGCTGCCCGCTGCGGCCAGGTAGCCCTCGTTGAAGATCAGGTAAATGACATCCAGGATGGCCGGCAGGCGGCCGTGCACGACCGGGTCGTCGCTGGTGAAGGTCACCTTTTGCTGGGCGAGGATCCGTTTCGCCCGGGCTATCCGTTGGGCAACCGTGGGGATGGGCGTGTGGAAGCCGCGTGCGATCTCTTCGGTGGTGAGCCCAGCCACCATCCGCAGCGTGAGCGCGACCTGGGCGTTCGTGGGCAGTAGCGGATGACAGCACATCGCGATCAGCCGCAGCCGGTCGTCGGCGATCCCCGGCGGCCCGTCATCGGCGGACGGCTGCCCGGCCAGCAGCGGCCGCAGCGACCTGGCCTTGTGGTCTGCCCGCCCGGCATCCCGGACGGCGTTGCGGGCGCGGTTGCGGCACACGGTCATGAGCCACGCGCCAGGCCGCTCAGGCATGCCGGCGAGAGCCCATTTATCCAGTGCCGCCAGGAAGGAATCTTGCGCGGCGTCCTCGGCGGTCTGCAGGTCACCGGCGATCCGCAGGGCGGCAGCGACGAGCCGTGGCCATTCCTCGCGGAAGGTGGCGGCCAGCGCCGCCTCGGCGTCATCGCTCACCATGCGGCCCTTCGCCGGTCGCCGCGTCACACAGCCGCAGGACGGTGACCTGGTAGCCGCCCGCCTGCCCCCAGCCGGCCGCGAGCCGCGCCGCTGCGGCGGGCCCGGCCGCCCGCACGACCAGGCACACCCGCGGCCCGGCCAGCCATGGCGGCCGCACGGCGTAGGAGCGCAGCAGGCCCCAGCGGCGCAGCCACCGGTGCCAGGCGGCGAGGGTGGCCAGGTCACGCGCGGCCCGGGCCGGTGACATCTCCGGTGGAGGCGCGGGCCTGGTGCCGAGCAGCAGGAACTCGCTCACCCCATCGGGACTATCTCGCGCACCTCGACCGAGCCGAACTCAGTGTTCGGGCAGCGGCTGGCGATCGCCACGGCCGTGTCCCGGTCGGGCGCCTCGATCACGAAGTAACCGGCGATGACCTCCTTGCTCTCGGCGAACGGCCCGTCCAGGACCCGCCGTTCGCCGTCTCGGGTGCGGATCCGCTTGGCCTCGGTGACCGGATGCAGCGGCGCGCCTCCTTTGAGCGTGCCGTCGCTGAGCAGGCCCATCGCGTACTCGCCCACCCGCTCGACCGCTTCCTTGCGCTGCTCGTCGGTGGCAACCAGATCCGGGTCCTCAAACAAGACGAGCATGAACTCCATCGATCAGCCCTCCTCCAGGCCGGTACCTCTCCCACCCATACGACACCGCCAGCGGCCCCAATTCGACATAGGGTTCCGGCCAATGACCAGCTGCGTAAGATGTTGCTTACACAGCCAGGAGTGTGTCATGCCGGCGGAGACCAGTGGAGCGCGGATGGATGAGGCCATGCGCGCACTTGCTGACCCCACGCGCCGGGAGATCCTGCGGCTGGTGCACGAGGACGAGCTGGCCGCCGGTGAGATCGCACGCCACTTCCCGGCCATGAGCCGGCCTGCGGTTTCCCAGCACCTGCGCGTCCTCGCGGGCGCCGGGCTGGTCACGGTCAGGCCCTTGGGCAACCTGCGGCTGTACCGCTGTCGGCCCGAAGGGCTCAGCGACGTGAGTGCATTCGTGCAGGAGATGTGGTCCGACCGCCTTGAGGCGCTCAAGGCGGCGGCAGAACGAGAGGAATGGCCGGCCCGCGAGCGGGCCAGGCGCCGCATGGCCCGGGAGACCCCGTCGTGACCGGCCCGGAAGGCGACACCGTCGAGCACGAGATCTGGATCAACGCCCGGCCGGAAACGGTCTGGCGGTACTGGACCGACCCGGCGCGGATCTGCGACTGGTGGGGTGCCTCGGCCGAGCTCGACCCGCGCCCTGGCGGCACCTGCCTGGTGAGGCTCAGCGGCGACGCGGTGATGCGCGGCGAGTTCGTTGAGCTGATCCCCTACCGGCGCATCGTCTTCACGCTGGGCTGGGAGCCGGCCGACGGCGCGCCGCCGGTCCCCCCCGGTTCCAGCACGGTCACGATCACCCTGGCCGCCGGCAATGGCGGCACGATCCTGACCCTCCGTCACACAAGACTACCGTCGGCGGCGCGTGACATGCACCGCTCAGGGTGGTCTCACTATCTGCGCGCGCTCGCCAGCGCAGCCGGGTGGCCCGGTCCGCAGGCCCAGGGCGGACGCTGATCGGCATGCGGAGCACCGGCGCGCCCTGGCCCACCGCGCACCCGCGCCCACCAGCGACAGCGTGACAGCCACAGATAGGAGCCGAGCAGCCATGCCCAGCGTCAACGTGCTGACCGACATCATCATCAACCGGCCCGCCCAGGCGGTGTCGGCCTACGCCGCCGACCCAGCCAACGCCCCGGCCTGGTATGTCAACATCGAGTCGGCCGAATGGAAGACCCCGCCGCCATTGCAGACCGGAGCCCGGGTCGCGTTCACCGCTCACTTCCTGGGACGGCGGATTACGTACACCTATGAGATCGCGGACTTCATCCCCGGCGAACGGCTCGTCATGCGAACGGCCCAGGGACCGTTCCCCATGGAAACGACCTACACCTGGGCACCGGTCGGCAGCGGCGCGACCCACATGACCCTGCGTAACCGCGGTGAGCCAGCCGGGTTCTCACGTATCCTGGCCCCGTTCATGGCCGGAGCGATGCGCAGGGCCAACAGCAAGGACCTGGCCAAGCTGAAGTCGATACTCGAAGCGACCTGACCACCTCGCCTCTCGGCTCAGCCGCCGGCGCCGCCGTGGCCCCGCTGTCACCCTGAGCCACCTCAAGTCGCCGCCGGGCGCCCGCCGTCGGGAGATTAAGAGCCTGCCTCGGACCGCACAGTCGTGGGCCGGGCCTGGGTCTGTGGTAGTGACGGGTACGGGATCGGCCCGCGGCCCCGGGCGGTGTGGAGGAACAGTGACCCCGAAAGAGATCGCGGATCTGTATTACAACGGGTGGATCAACAAGCACGGCGACCTCAGCGAGGTGCCGATCGCAGACAACTTCCGCTTCCGCGGGCCGGTGGCGAGCTTCGACAGCGCCGAGGGGTACCTGGCTATGGCCCGCGAAGCCGGCGCGATGGTCACGAAGTTCACCGTCCGTCACCAGTTCGTCGACGGTAACGGGTGTTGCTCGATCATTGACTGGGAGATGGCACTGCCCGTGGCCCCCAAGACCAGCGTCGAGCTGCTGGAGGTCGAGAATGGCCGTCTTGTCCGTGGTGAACTGATCTACGACGCGCAAGAACTGCGCGCGGCCATGGCCGCGGCCGGCTGACCGGTCCCAGTGCTGCAGCAAGGAGTGGTGTGACCCTGGCCCCAGATGAGCCCAGCGGGAACCGTGAGAACGGTCCCGGTGGCGGCCGGGCTCGCGATGATGCCTTGCTGTTGGGACGGGCCAAGGGCGGCGACCAGGCTGCGTTCGCAAGTCTGGTCGCCCCCTACCGCGCGGAGCTTCAGCTGCATTGCTACCGGATGCTCGGCTCGTTCCACGATGCCGAAGACGTCACCCAGGAGGTGCTCGTGCGAGCCTGGCGGCACCTCGGCCGATTCGAGGGCCGATCGTCGGTACGCACATGGCTGTACCGGATCGCCACGAACCGATGCCTCACCCACCAGGCCCGTGCCGCAGGCCCGCTCTCACCAGGAGCAGGATTTAGCCCACCCCGCCGAACGCCCTCGACGTCGAGGTGATCGCGCTTCAGCCATTTCCCGATTCCCAGCTCGGCGAGCCGTCCGAACCGGGGCCTGAGGCGGCCTACGACCTGGCCGAGAGCGTGAACCTCGCCTTCCTGACGGCTGTCCAGCTCTTGCCCGCCCGGCAGCGGGCGGTCCTCCTGCTCCGCGACGTCCTGGGGTTCACCGCCGCCGAGACCGCAGACGTCCTCGATGCCACGATCCCGGGAGTGAACAGCCTCCTCCATCGGGCCAGAACCACTCTGGAATACCATCGCAGCAAAGGCCGGCCGGTCCCGGCAGGCAGCCGTCTCGACGCGGACGCGGAACGGCGGCTGCTCAACAGGTACGTGACGGCGTGGCAGGCCTGTGACATTCCTGCCCTGCTGGCCCTCCTGCGGGAAGACGCGCTGCTGACCATGCCGCCGCTGCCCGCCGCCTACCGGGGGCGTGACGCGATCGGGCGGTTCCTGCGAACCGTGCCTGCCGCAGGGCGCTTGGACCGGATCACGCTTGTGCCCGTCCGCGCCAATTGCCAGCCGGCCGTCGCTGCCTACGTCCAGGACGGTGACGGACCCGGGATGTCCGCCTACGGCATCATGGTCCTGGCCGTCGACGGCGACCACATCATCGAAATCACCGGGTTCGCCGACCCAGCGCTCTTCCCGGTCTTCGGACTGCCGATGCGAAGGGAGATGTGAATGGCATACGACGAGACGCTGGCCGACCGCATCCGAGCCGCCGCCGCCGTCCTGACCGGCGACGTGACCGAGCGCAAGATGTTCGGCGGCCTGGCTTTCATGCTCAACGGGCACATGTTCGCCGGCGTTGTGGGCAAGGACCTCATGCTGCGCCTGGGCGAACCAGCCGCCAGCCGCGCGCTGAGGCGCCCGCACGTGCGGGAGATGGACTTCACCGGACGGCCGATGAAGGGCATGGTCTTCGTCGAGTCCGACGGCCTCAACGGGCCCGCGCTGGGACACTGGGTCGCTGAAGCGGCGGCCTTTGCGGGGTCGCTTCCAGCCAAGGCGTAAGGCCGCACCACGGATCCGCGTGCCACAGTTAGGCCGTGGCCGCGTTCGGGCTGGTGCAACGGTCTCCTGGCTTCGCCGGGCTGCTGGCTGCTCAGACCATCCAGCCCATTCGGTGACGCGATAGCGACCACCGCGTTGATCTTGAACGTTCAGCGGGCGACAGGCAGCGCCACAGCGGTCGGGTTGCTGCTGTTCGCGCAGGCGGTCCCGCCGCTGCCATGGCGATGTACGCCGGCTGCGGTGTTGCAGACATCGCCGACGTGCCGACCGCCGCGCAGATCGTTGAGCGAATGATGGCCGAAGCGGTGCCGCTGTTGCCGCTCCCAGCACGCTGAGGCCGTACTCGTACGCGGACCACGATCTCGCCCGCCCTGGCGCCTGATCCGCTGGTCGGGACACTGCCCGGATGCCACTCCGAACAATCTGTGCGCAAGCCTCGCCTCCTGTCCACGCCTTCCGGGCGCGCCCTACCTGGCGATCCGCGCGAAATAGGGCCAGAAACCGGATGACACCCGATAACTAGCGCCCGGTCGGCTGCAGCGTGCATGGAACCGCCTAAGAGAAGACTCGAGTCAGGCGCTGGGGGTCTGGCCGGGATGGCAGTGAGCCGGGCCGTAGCGTTGAGAGGCCTGGTGGGAAGCGTTCGGGTCGGCACGGCGGCGGGTCGTCTGCTCGGCCGGGACTCTGCGTGCTGCGCCGGCGTCTTGACAGGACGGGTTGGTTAGAGGATGCTAACGGTTAGTGGATGCTAACCGAGATGCTGAGCGCTGGGGTGCGCTGGCTGACGGGACGCGCTGGGCGATCGTGGCGCGCCTGGCCGAGGGGCCGCGGGCGGTCGGGGAGCTGGCGGCGGGCCTGCCGGTCAGCCGGTCGGCGGTGTCCCAGCATCTGAAGATCCTCAAGGATGCCGGCCTGGTGGATGACGTTGCCGCGGGGACGCGGCGGATCTACCGGCTTAATCCGGCGGCGCTGGCGGCGCTGCGGGATCAGCTCGATACCTACTGGCAGCGGGCGCTGACCGCGTACGCCGAGGCCGCGGAAGTACCTGCCGAGGAGGACTGATGGCTCAGACCGAAGCGGTGACGGTCCGCAAGCAGATCGTCGTCGACGCGCCGATCGAGCGTGCCTTCACGGTGTTCACCGACCGGTTCGGGGACTTCAAGCCGCCCGAGCACAATCTGCTCGGGGCGCCGATTGCCCGGACCGTGTTCGAGCCGCGCGTGGGCGGCAATATCGTCGACCGGGCAACCGACGGCAGCGAGTGCCGGTGGGCGCGGATCCTGGCCTTCGATCCGCCCGACCGGGTGGTGTTCAGCTGGGATATCAGCCCGCGGTGGACGATCGAGACCGACCCGGCCCAGACGAGCGAGGTCGAGGTGCGGTTCTACGCCGAGTCGCCGACCCGCACGCGGGTGGAACTGGAGCACCGGCATATCGACCGGCACGGTCCCGGGTGGGAAGCGGTCGCCGGCGGCGTCGATGGGGCGGAGGGCTGGCCCTTGTACCTGGACCGCTACGCTGCGCTGCTGAAGGACGACCGCTGACATGCCGGCGGTCGTGGCCTGGCCGGTGCGCACGTCGATCAGGCTGGGGCTGCCGGTTCCGGATCCCGGAGCGGGGATCCGACTCGCACCTGATTCCCGTCGGGGTCGGTCAGCCTCGCCTCGCGCATCCCCCACGGGCAATCCTCGGCGACCGCCCCAGCAGGGAGGATGCCGTCGACGTCCTCGACGTAGAGATACACATGGGTGACCGGGCCACCGTCGAGGCGGTGCTCGGACAGGTGCACCTGCGCCGGGCCGCGCCGCAGCCGCACATATAGCGGCCAGTCTGGCCCGAAGGTGTGCTCCGATTCGACGTGGAACCCGAGCTGGGCGTACCACTGAATGCTTGCCCGCGCGTCGGCTACGTGCAGGATCGGGGCCATACCCTCCATCGCTCCCCCTGCCATCCTGGGATTGTGCACGGTGCCAGGATGACCTCCTGCCCGGTACCTGGACAATCTGTCATCCGGCGAGTGTGGTGTCAGGTGAGCTCCTGCTTTCCTGGACATTCTGCGCTTTGTACGGGTGAGGGGTTACGAGGTGGATGATCTTCGCGATGGTGCCGCTGCGGATTAGCCTGTGCGGTGATGGCCGAGACGGATGTGATCCGCACGCCCGATCAGCGGCTGCGCGTGTTTGTGAGTTCCACGCTGCAGGAGCTGGCCGCGGAGCGTAAGGCGGCACGGGATGCGGTGACCGGTTTGCGGCTGGTGCCGGTGATGTTCGAACTGGGTGCCCGGCCATATCCGCCACGGCCGGTGTACCGGGCCTACCTGGCGCAGAGCCAGGTCTTCGTAGGCATCTACTGGCAGAGCTACGGCTGGGTCGCGCCGGGCGAGGAAGTGTCTGGGCTGGAGGATGAGTACCGGCTCTCGGCCGGGCTGCCCCGGCTCATCTACGTCAAGTCGCCGGCACCGGATCGCGAGCCCCGGCTGGCGGAGATGCTGGCCCGGATCCGGGACGAGGGTGGCGTCTCGTATCAGCATTTCGCTGATCCCGCCGAGCTGCAGCGGCTGGTCGGGAACGACCTGGCGGTGCTGCTGAGCGAGCGGTTCGAGATGTCCCGGGCCCCTGACAGCGCTGCGCGCGGCGCGCCGCTGGCCGGGGCCCTTCCGGTGCCGGCCACGCCGCTGCTCGGCCGTGAGCGGGAGGCCGCGGCGGTGGAAGATCTGGTGGTCCGGGCGGGGGCGCGGCTGGTGACCCTGACCGGCCCGGGCGGAGTTGGGAAGACCCGGCTCGCGGTGGAGGCCGCGCAGCGGCTCGGCCCAGGGTTCGCCGACGGTGTGCGGTTTGTCGAGCTGGCCTCGGTCTCATCGGCGGACCTGGTCGCGGCCGCGGTCGCCACGGGACTGGGGCTGACCACCACGGGCGACAAGCTCATCACCGACCTGCAGTCCTACCTGCGAGCCAGGCGGCTGCTGCTGGTGCTGGACAACTTCGAGCAGGTGGTAGGCGCCGCCCCACTGCTGGCAGAGCTGCTGGGAGCCGCTCCCGGCGTCGTGGTGCTGGTGACCAGCCGGGTGGTGCTGCGGCTCAGCGGCGAGCACGAGTTCCCCATCCCCCCGCTGCCGGTGCCGCCCGCCGGGTCGAGCCCGGACCCAGCAGAGCTGGAGCGGTACGCCTCGGTGGCCCTGTTCACCGAGCGGGCGCACGCCGCGGACCCCGGCTTCGAGCTGACCGGCGGCAACGCGGAGGCGGTCGCGGAGATCTGCCGCCGACTGGACGGGCTGCCGCTGGCCATCGAGCTGGCCGCGGCCCGGGTCCGGCTGCTGCCACCGCAGGCGCTCCTGCCGCGGCTAGGCCAGCAGCTCAGCCTGCTGACGAGCGGGGCCCGCGACCTGCCCAAGCGGCAGCGCACTCT
>Ga0207692_10000853_pt1 | contig 10957 bp, 8 predicted proteins | sample LARL52metaG_FD_184345 | JGI IMG/M metagenome (GOLD analysis project Ga0207692, IMG submission 184345) | Corn, switchgrass and miscanthus rhizosphere microbial communities from Kellogg Biological Station, Michigan, USA - LAR L5-2 metaG... | ecosystem: Host-associated > Plants > Roots >...
TAATCGGCTTCGAGCCGAAAGAGGAATACCAGTGGTACGCCTGAGATGACCAGTCCCGATTCAAAGAGCTCGTCCCGGCACCGGGTAGCGGTGCCGGGACGTCGCCAGCACCGGCGATGAAAGGGGCGACGATGCCGATTAACGACCTATCTGGCATCAGCGGGCTTGACGACAGGCGACGTGCTGTGCTCGCAGAGAAGCTTGAGATCACCAACTGCTACGAGCTAATCATGGCCGACCGTCAACACATAGTCGGTGCGTTCGGCCGTCGCACCATCCGGCCCACGCTCGAGGTCGTGGCAGCGTGGCAGGACGAGGCACGCCGCATACACGCCTCGTCGATCGACGCTTCCGTCCCGGCGATCGCGGCCTCCGGATGGGAGCCGACGGCCACGTTCGTTGTGGCGTTCGAGGAACGTGGGCAGGGGGACGCGATGGAGCGACGCGTCGTCGCCGAACAGAACGAGGTCGAACCTGAAGCCTCACCTCAGCAGCGGTCGGAATGGCCGGGCTGGACGTGTGACGATATCTGCCAGTGGATGCTCGAACGTGTCGGTGTTCTGGCCGCCTCGGCCCCGGCTGGCCCAGCGCAGATCACCTCCGCGGCGGAAACCGCCACTGCAGAGGCTCGCGCCGCAGGGACGCGTTCAAAAGTCGACATCGAACGAGCTAACCTCGCCGACTCCCTTGGCTATATCGAGCTGGTGGCAGGTTCTCATCCGCTGCCTCAGGACCGTCTGGTCTGGGCGCAACCGGCGCGGCTGTTCGTGGCGCTCGGGGGTGCCCCGACCGGAACTTCCGTTGTTCTGCAGCTCACTCGGGCCGGAGGGCAAAAGCAGAGCATCGCCGGACATCTGGACGATGCGGGCCGTGTGGCCGAGATCGGGCTGAGCGGGCTGTCCGACAGTGAGTACAAACCGGCCATCGTGGCATGGACGCGGGACGGGTCGGCCTTGCCGCGCGTTGTGAAGCTGCCAACCGTTGAAGTGGTCGGCTCGGCGACTGGTCCCAGCAGCCCGCCCTGAAAGGACTGATTCCATCGGCGGTCGCCGAGAGTCATTCCCCACGGTGGTGAAGACCGACCATGATCTGGTCAGCTTCTGGTCAGGGCGCTGGCGCGCTCTTGGCTGAGTTCGTCCGGTGCCGGGTCGGGTTTGCGTGCCAGCCTGCTCGGCCACCACATCCATCGCCCGAGGTCCAGATTGAGTGCCGTTACGAGGACCGATCGCACGATGATCGTGTCGAGCAGGATGCCGAACGCGACCGCGAAACCCAGTTCGGTCAGGAACGTCGACGGAATCGTGGCCAGGACCGCGAACGTGCCCGCGAGCACGAAGCCTGCCGAAGTGATCACCCCGCCGGTCGCGGCTAGCCCGACGAGCGCGCCGCGCCGGGCGTCGCGCCTGATCGCCTCCTCCCGCACCCGGGTCATCAGGAAGATGTTGTAGTCGATCCCGAGCGCCACCAGGAACACGAACACGAACAGCGGGAAGGATGTATCGGCCCCACCGAACCCGAACACGTGGTTGAAGAAGAAGGCGCTGACACCGAGCGCGGCGGCAAACGACAGCACCACTGTGGCGGTCAAGATCAAGGGGGCTACGAGCGCCCGCAGAATCAGCATAAGGATGATCAGCACCACGGCCAGGATGAGCGGGATGATGAGATCGCGGTCGTGCGCGGAGGCGCGCGCCACGTCGAGGTTGATCGCGGTGTTGCCGCCGACCAGGGCACGTGCGCCAGGAACCGCATGCACTGCGGACCGCACCCGGTCAATGGTGCTGTAGGCGGCCTGACTGTCCGGCGGGGCGGTCAGCGTGCCCTCGAGGTAGGCATAGCCGGCCCGGTTCACTGGCGGCGCCACGCTGGCGATGCCCCCGGTTCCGGCGAAGGCGGCCCGCAGCGGGGCAGCCGCGCCTGGGCTGCCGATCACCACGACGGGCTGGCCCGCGCCGGCGGGGAAGTGCCTGGCCTGTACGGTTTCGCCGATCACCGAATCGGGATGCCCGCGGAAGGACTCTGCGTTGGTCAGGCCATTGGCCTTCAGGCCGGTCAGCCCCAGGGCCAGGACGCCCAGGATTACGGCGGTGGTGACCCAGGTGATCCGCGGCCGGGCTGCGATGCCCCAGCCCACCCGTGCCCATAGGCCCCTCGTTGTCGGCTCGGCCGAGCCATAGCTGGGCCGGTAGGGCCAGAAGACCCCGCGCGGGCAGATCACCAGCAGGGCCGGCAAGAGAGTCAGCATGGAGAACATGCCGACCCCCACCCCGATGGCGAGCACCGGCCCCAGGCTCTGAGTGGAGGCCAGTTCCGCGGCCGACAGCACGAGCAGCGACACGATGACGGTGGCGCCGCTGGCGATGATCGCCGGCCCGGCGCGCCGCAGTGCCTCGGCCATCGCCGGGTGGCGGCGGTCGTGGCGGCGCAGTTCTTCCCGGTAGCGCGCCACGATCAGCAGCGCATAGTCGGTGCTGGCGCCGAACACCAGCACAGCAAGGATGCCGGCGCTCTGCGCGTTGACCGTCAGCCCAGCGTGCGCGGCCAGCAGGTAGATCACCGCCTGTGAGGTGATCAGCGCGACCCCGGACGAGACCACCGGCAGCAGCCACAGCACGGGGCTCCGGTAGGTGAACAGCAAGATCACGATGACGACCGCCACCGCCGAGTACAACAGCGTGCTGTCGATGCCCTTGAACACCTCGCTGTTGTCGGCCGCGTTCCCGAGCGGGCCGGTGATGTGGGAAGCCAGGCCGTTCGCGTTCGACGCGGTAATCGCGCGGATGGAGTCGGCGGCCTTCGCCGCGTTATCCCACCCTTCATTGCCCAGGTCGACCTGAGCGATGGTCTGGATGGCCTTGCCGTCGGCCGACGGGATCGGGCCTGTCACCTGGCCGACGCGGACCCCGTGGAGGCTGGCGAACGCCCGTGCGTCGGCGGCCGCCTTGGCGCGGTCCGCGGCGGTCAGGCCCGAGGCGCGTTCGTAGACGACGACCGCGGGGAAGATGTTCGGCGACTGGAAGCGTGACTGCACGTCGAGAACCTTGGTCGACTCCGCGCTCGCCGGCAGCCAGGCACTCGCGTCGTTCTTCTCGGCCCCCGTGAGCTTCCCTGACAGCGGGAACGCGATCACGAGCACGACCAGCCAGAAGCCCACGACAATCCACTTGGTCCAGCTCCCGGCGGGGATCTCAGTGAGCCTTCTCGCTACCTTGTTCATCGGTCCCCCTCGGGATCTGCTGGCGCTTAGGGCACGTCATCAGGCCGCTGCTCCGCTAGGTCACCCATCTGGCCGCGCTCGCCCGGCATCGAGCTGACCACGGAGATGACACTGGCCAGCGGGAATTGTGCGATGTCGTTGACGTTGCGGACCACATCCGGGCCGGTGGCCTCGAACAGGCACAGGCACCGGTGCTCTGCCGGTGCGTAGATGCGCTGTACGTAGCGGATCTGCCTGCCCTGCTGAATCTCCCGGCGCACCGCCTCATCCAGTGCGCGGTGCACCGTGGCCCGCTGCGGCGATGACAGGCCATGCAGGTCGTGCTCGACCAGGTAGAGCCGATGGCTTGTCTCATCAGCCACGGATCTCCTTCACGCACGGGCCGCAGGGCCGGGAAACATGACGCATGCCTCTTTCCGAGCATGGCCGCCCGGCTGACCGCAGGCATCCGGGAAATCCCGGATACCGGCCCGGATTTCAGTGGCCGGCCGCTGACCAGGCGGCTATCTGTGCCCGGGTGCCGACGCCGAGCTTGTCCATGATGTGCTGGACATGGGTTTCGACGGTCCGGACCGAGATGACCAGTTCGCCCGCGATCTCGCCGTTGGACAGCCCACGGGCCACCAGCACGGCTACGTCCTGCTCCCGGCGCGTAAGCGGCCCCCGATGCGCGGCAGCGGGCCCGGCGTCCGATCGTGCTTTGGGCTGCGCCGGTTCGCCGAGGGCGCAGGCGATGGCCTGGGCCTGGCTCATTGCCGACCCTTCCGCGACCGCTGCCGCGAAGGCACTCTCCGGGACGGCGTCCCGGGCAGCAGCGAGCGCAGCGTCGTGGTGCTCGCGGAGGACAGGCTGTGGGGTGGCCGGGATCGCCGCCCACGCCGCATCTGCCGCCGCAAGCAGCGTCAATGCCCGGGGTGCCTGGTCATGTGCGGCGTCGATCCAGGCCAGAGCGTCCAGGCACAGCACGACCCCCATCGGGTCATCCAGCTTGCGCATGCTGTCCAGCGCGGCACGCACCAGTCCGGCCGCGGCGCCTGGATCGGCAAGCAGCAGCGCCGCCACCCCCAGCCCCCACCGGGCATAGGCGTGGTACCAGGAATTGCCGCTGCTGTCGCACGTGTGGGCACATTTGCCGAACCAGTCAGCCGCCGACCGTGCCTCACCGGCGCACAGGTGAATGTAGCCGAACTGCATCTGTGCCAGCACCACGCCGACTTGGTCGCCGGCCTGCTGGTGCAGCTCAAGGGCGTTCTCCGCCAGCGCATGACCTTGATCTTCTTCGCCCAGGTAATACATGGCATATCCGAGGAAGCTCGATGCGTACGCCACGTCTTGGACATCGCCCGCCCGGCGCGCCGCGGCCAGCGCGGCTTCCAGCAGTGCCCGCGCCCGGGCGGCGTCACCCTGGACGAGCGCCAGGAATCCGGCCACCCAGAGAGCCCGTGGGCGCACCGCGGCCATCTCGTCGAGCTGGTCCAGCAGTGCGGCCATGATGCGGCGCCCCTCGGTCAGGTGCCCGTGGGTCTCCCAGTACCGCCAAAGGTGACATGCCAGTTTCGCCCCGGCGGCCACCTCCCGCACGTCGGACATGCAGAATTCGATCGCGGCCCGCAGATTCTCATGGTCGGCGTCCAAATCGCTGATCCACTCAGCCCGCCGGGGGCCAAAGGCTTCCCGCCGGGCCGCCAGCGCCGCGTACCAGTCCCGGTGCCGGCCGCGGAAGGGCCGCTCGCCTCCCTCGGCGCGAAGTTTCTGGAGGCCGAACTCGCCGATAGTGTCCAGCAGCCGGTACCGGGCCTTGGCGTTTCCCGCGGCATGAGACAGGATCGACTTGGCCACGAGACCATCGACCAGGTCAATTACCGAACGGGCCGCGATGCCTTCGCCGGCGCACACCGCCTCGGCGGCGTCTAGGTCGAACGACCCCGCGAACACCGACACCCGGCGCCACATGGCCTGTTCAGACTTGGTGAGCAGGCCATAGCTCCACTCCAATGCGGCCTGCAAGGTCCGGTGGTGCGGCTGGTCCGCCGGGCCGCCGCCGGACAGCAACTGAAATCGCGAGTCAAGGCGCGCCAGGACCTGCTGGGGCGACAGGGATCGCAGCCGGACCGCGGCCAGCTCGATCGCAAGCGGGATCCCGTCCAGCGCGCGGCACACGGCCGCCACGGTCGCCCCGTTTTCCGCATCCACCACGAATCCCGGCAGAACGGCTGCGGCCCGGTCCGCGAACAGCCGTACTGCCTCATAACACAGCAACTCCTCGGGTATCGCTGACGGGCCGTCGGCCGGCACCGTCATCGGCGGGACAGCCACGGTGACCTCGCCGACTACCCCCAGCACGTGCCGGCTCGTGGCGATGATCCGAAGGCCAGGGCAGGCACGCAGCAACGCATCCGCCATCACCGCGCACGCGTCCGCTACGTGCTCACACTGGTCCAGCACCAGGAGAACCCGCCGGCTCGCCAGACGATCCGACAGTGAGGCGACCGCCCACCGCGCCGACTTGTCGGCCAGCCCAAGCGACCGGGCCACCTCGGGCACCAGCAGGGCAGGATCACGAAGGCCGCCCAGATCGGCCAGCCCGACGCCGTCGCTGAACGCCCGGCGGGCGCCGGACGCGGCTTCAATGGCCAGCCGGGTCTTGCCGATCCCCCCAGGCCCGATGAGCGTGACCAGCCGGGCAGAATTCAATGCCCGGCGGACCAGGACAAGCTCAGCCCGCCGCCCGACGAACTCGGTCAACTCGCCGCGCAGCCTGTCAGCCGGCCGCACATAACCCAAATTGCCCCTCTTGCCACGCTAAGCCAGGGCATGATCGTCCGCAAATGACCGCCCGGCTCTACTCTTGAGGCCACGTACAGCTGAGGGAATCGAGAGCAGTTGACCACCCGGACGCGCGCTGGCTCACTCATCGGCGTGCTGGCCGACCCGCAGGCCCGGCTGGGGATCGGGACCGCGGCGCTGCTCGTCACGGCCCTGGCAGTGCGCCGCGACCGGGTCAGCCCGGACGAGGCCAGGGTGTTCTGCGCGGTCAATGGCTTGCCCGATGCCTTGCACGCGCCCGCCTGGGCAATCATGCAACTGGGCACCCTCGGTGCCGCGCCTGCGGCTGCCGGTGTGGCGTGGCTGGCTGGCGAGGGTGGCCTGGCGGGTCGGCTACTGGCCAGCGGCACCGCCACCTGGGCGCTGTCCAAGCTGGTCAAGCAGATGGTGCGCCGGCCTAGGCCCGCTGCCCTGCTGGCGGGCACGCGCTGCCGTGGCCGCGACGCTGCCGGGCTGGGGTACCTGTCGGGGCACGCCGGTGTTGCCGTCGCATTGGGTGCTGCCGCCCTTCCCCGCCTCGGGCCGGCCGGGCGGGCTCTCACCGTGACCGTGATCCCGGTCGTGGGCCTGACCCGGGTCTACGTCGGCGCCCACCTGCCGCTCGACATCGCCGGTGGCGCAGCGCTGGGACTCGCCGTTGAGGCGCTGGTGAGCCTTGCCAGTGGCGCGCCCGCAGCCGCGCGCCGATGAGCGTCTACTTGAGGGCAGCCCGATGAAGCCGTTCATCGATCTCACCGGCAAGGCGATCCAATTGCTGACTACCGCCCTCGGCCGCCTCCTGCTTGGCAAAGACGAGTCCAAGCCACAGACTCGCCGCCCAGGCATCCCGGACCTCCAAGGCCTCCCACTCTCGGTCTGCGAAGCGTTGGTAACTGGTGATGAAGTCGTCGGTCTGCGCGACCGAGGCGATTGGGTCTGATCCCCCCTCGCGGGGCCACATGGCCGCCGCCAGTCCCACGATCGCCGTCTCGGGCTGGGCGATGACACTGTCCCAGTCATGGACGACGAGAGGATCGCGGCCCGTCCATCGAATGTTCTGGGGCTCCCAGTCACCGTGGCCTATGCACACCCGCCCCAGTGTCGAGGTCAGTCGTTCTCTCACGCGCCCGGCAGCGTCATCAACCCACTCAGGCCCGGCGACGATGTTGAGGTCTTGGCCGTGCTCGTCAAGGTCGGGCCACAGTCGTCGCCCGGGGTGGTCCCATCCCGTCCAGGGAGGCGAGGGCATCAGGCTCGGAACCGCCGCTGGGGCGGGTGCTGAAGCGATCAGGCGAGCAAGGAGGGCCGCGAAGGGGGCTGCTCCTTGCTCGGTGGGCAAAGGACTGCCACCAGGCATTTCCGTCTCGGCCGTGACTGTCATACTGTGCACCCGCGTCGCCACGGTCAGTGGTTCCGGACATGGGAAACCTACGCCGGCCAGCGCAGCCTGGACTTGCAGACAGCCGGCGATCCGAGGCTGGAAGGGACGCGCTTTCACCACTGCCCGGAGACCGCTGGACAACTCGACTCCGACGACGTCGGACAGGTATCCGGACCGGAAGAGCACGCGGTTGAGCGGCATGTCCAGGTAACGCAGACACCAGTCCGCCAGGAGTGCATCACCGAGCACACCTGGCAGCGTACTGCGGCGTCCGGAAACGCACTCTCATGCGCGCGAGCCGCGCGTTCGAGCGAACAGGGAGGCCAGGTCACTCCGGCAGGGCTGGCATCATAAGAAGTGATGAGCACGTCACGTTCCCGCCGCTTCCCGGTGACCGTCACCCACCTGCCGGTCACCCGCTGCCAGATCTGCGACCGTACCCTCGCCTACCGGCCCGGCAACATCAGCGAGGTCTTGACCGAGCATTACCGCCGGACCCATCCCGAAGCGCTCGGCATCCCCGCCCAGTAGCGGAACCAAGGTCCAGCCCGGCCGGGGATGCTGCCCCGGACGTCGCCAGATCCGACGAGCCGGCTGCGGGCCTTAGCGCCGGGCGGCGGCGATCACGGAGCGGAGTCTGCTGCCGACGCAACCCCGTCGCGGTACTGCGGGGGAACCCGGGCTCTGTCTGGGGCTAGCCGCGCGGGGCGACCGGCGGTGCTGTGTTCGGCTGTGCGGGGAGGGCACGGGTGAGCTGGCTGCGGGAGCTGATGCCGAGCTTGGTGAAGACCTTACGCAGGTGGTAGGCGACGGTGGCGGGGCTGAGGAACAGTTGCGCGGCGATCTGCGGGTTGGAGGCGCCGCCACCGGCCAGGCGGGCGATCAGCGTCTCCTGTGCGGTCAGGGTCCCGCCTGTGTTGGCGGTGTGTCTGTGGGCACGCCCGCCGGCCGCGTGCAGCTCGCTCCGGGCCCGTTTGGCGAAGGCCGCGGCGCCGATAGTGTCGAAGATCTGGTGAGCGCTGCGCAGCTGGTCGCGAGCGTCACCGCGGCGCTGCCGGCGGCGCAGCCACTCGCCATACAGCAGGTGGGCGCGGCCGAGTTCCACCCGCAGGCGGGTGCGGCCGAGGCGGCCGATCGCCTCCCGGTAGAGGGCCTCGGCGGCCTCGCCGTCGCTGACCAGCGCCCGCGAGCGGGCCTCAATGCCGAGCGCCCAGTCGGTGCCGCTGGCGCGGGCAGCCTCTGACAGCTGCGGCAGGGCGGCAGCCGCGCGCCCAGGCTCTCCGCTGCGTTCAGCCGCCTCGATGAGCTCGGCGGCCGCCCGGCTCACGAACCATAGGGGGTGCTGGTCCGCGCTGGCCTGCTGCGCGGCGGCCAGCGCCTCTTCGTAGCGGCCGAGGCCGTTGTACAGCACTGCGATAAGCGAGGGCACGAGGCTGAGCCCGCTCTCCCCGCGGCTCTGCGCTTCTTTCATGCCGGCCTCGATCAGCTCGGCGACCTCGGCTTCCCGGCCCCGCATGGCCGTGAGCAACAGGGCCGAGTAAGGCGCGATGCTGCTCCCGATCGCCTCGGTGACCGATGCCACCTCCGCAATGAGCAAAGCCGCTGCGTCGAACTCCCCAGCGAACAGGTGCACCGCCGCGCGGGTGCTGACGGCGATGGGCAGCGCCATGAGGGCGCCAGCCTCCCGGGCGAGTTTGATCAGGCGGCCCGAAAGCGCGTCCCAGCTTTCGTAGTCCCACACCAGCCTGGCGGCAGTGCAAGCCAGCCACAGCCAGCGCAGCCCTTCCTCGGTGGTGACATCCGCGCCGCGGAAAGCGCTGACCGCCCGCTTGACGATCGGCGCCCCGGCCGGAAAACCCTCGGTGATCAGCAGCGCCATGCCATCCAGCAGCAGGTCGGGCGCGCGCGCGAGCTGCGGCGCTGCGGGCGCCGCCCTGGCGGCCTCGGCCACCTCCAGCAGATCATCACCGCCTGCGGGACGGGCGGTGAACAATGCCACCGACAGCGCTTCCAGGTAGGTCTCGCGGGCCAGCCGCACGTCCAGCGGCTCAAACTCCCGCGCCGCCTTCAGCAGCAGGAACGGAGCGTCGGTGCTGCGGCTGGCCGCGAACGCGATCTGACCGCGCAGCAGGCCCGCCCGGGCCCGCTGGAGCTCATCCAGCGGCTCCGCCTCCACGGCGGCCAGCAGCCCCAGTGCCGCGTCGAACACGCCGGCCTGATATTTGCCCCGTGCCGCAGCCAGCGCCCGCTCCGCCCGCCGCGCCGGGTCCTGGGTCAGCGCCGCCGAGCGCTCCCAAAATGCTGCTGCCGCGGCCACCCCCCCACGCGCTTGAGCCCGCCCGGCCGAGCCCTCCAGCTCCGCGGCGACTTCCTCATCCGGTCCGGCCGCCGCCAAGGCGCGATGCCAGGCCCGGCGATCGGGATCGGTCTGCGGATCGGTCGCCTCAGCCAGCGCCCCGTGCACCGCACGCCGTTCATCGAAGGACGCAGCCTGGTACACCGCAGACCGCACCAGCGGATGGCGGAACGTCACCCGCGCGCCGATCACCAGCAACCCGTCGGCTTCCGCGGTGGCCGCAGCCGCTCGGGCGATCCCCAGCCGCCCGGCCGCTCGCCACACCAGCACCGCATCGCCGGCCGGCTCGGCCGCCGCGACCAGCAGCAGCCGCCGGGTCTCGGGCGGCAGAACCTCCAGCCGCCGCCGGAAGCTGTCCTCGATCTGCCCCGCCAGCCCCGGGCTGCCGGGCACCCCGAACCCGCCCGCCAGCCCCCCCGGCGGCAAGCTTTGCGGCAGCTCCAGCAGCGCCAGCGGGTTGCCCCGCGTCTCGGCGACGATCCGCTCCCGCACCCGCTCATCCAGCGGCCCGCTGATCACCGAGCCCAGCAGCTCCCGCGCATCACCCTTGCCCAGCCCCCCGACCACCAGTTCCGGCAGCCCCGCGAACTCCCCGCCCGGCTCACGCGCCGCCACCACCAGCGCCAGCGGCTCGGCCAGCAGCCGGCGCGCCACAAACCCCACCGCCTGCGCCGACGCGCGGTCCAGCCACTGCGCATCATCGATCACACACAGCAGCGGCCGCTCCGCCGCCACCTCTGCCAAAAGGCTCAGTACCGCCAGCCCGACCAAGAACCGGTCCGGCGCCGGGCCGGCCGCCGGCCCGGCCGCCAGCCCGAACGCCATCCCCAGCGCATCGCGCTGCGGGCCCGGCAAACCCTCCACCGCGTCCAGCATCGGCGCGCACAACTGCTGCAGCGCCGCAAACGCCAACTCCATCTCCGACTCAACGCCGGCCACCCGGACGATACGCAACCCAGCCGCCGCCGCGATCACGTCCTCCAGCAGCGCCGTCTTGCCCACCCCGGCCTCACCGCGCACCACCAGCACGCCGCTGTGCCCGCCCCGCGCCGCCTCCAGCAGCCTGCCGAGCGCGGCACGCTCAGGGAGACGGTCCAGCAGCATCACAGGCCCCCGGTGCAACCGTCGGCGCGGATAGCAGCTTCATTGCGAGTTCTTTACGGTACAGTCCCCCTTCTCAGGGCGCCACCAGCTGCGT
>Ga0207692_10000856_pt1 | contig 10934 bp, 10 predicted proteins | sample LARL52metaG_FD_184345 | JGI IMG/M metagenome (GOLD analysis project Ga0207692, IMG submission 184345) | Corn, switchgrass and miscanthus rhizosphere microbial communities from Kellogg Biological Station, Michigan, USA - LAR L5-2 metaG... | ecosystem: Host-associated > Plants > Roots >...
ATCGCAGCTGTCCGGCGGGCAGCAGCAGCGCGTGGCGGTCGCGCGGGCGCTTGCCATGAAACCGATGCTGATGCTGTTCGACGAGCCGACCAGCGCGCTCGATCCGGAACTGGTTGGCGAGGTGCTCGCCGTCATGAAGGAGCTGGCGCAGAGCGGCATGACCATGATGGTGGTGACGCATGAGCTCGGCTTTGCCCGCGAAGTCGCCGACCGGGTCGTCTACATGGACCAGGGCGCGATCGTCGAGCAGGGGGCGGCGCCCGAGGTGCTCGGCGCGCCGCGCGAGGCGCGCACCAAAGCATTTCTCTCCGCGGTGATCTGATGGGGGCCTATCCGATGACGAAAACGAGTTTAGCGGCAGCGTTGATCGCCATGGTCACCGCGGTTGGCGCCGCGGAGCTGCCGCCGGAGATCGCGACCAAGGGCAGTCTCACGGTTGCGATCGTGCCGAACTATCCGCCGATGGAGTTCCGCGATCCCGCAACCAGCGCGCTGACCGGCTTTGATGTCGATCTCGGCGAAGCGCTCGGCAAGAAGCTCGGCGTCAAGATCGTCTGGCAGGAGACCAGCTTTGACCAGTTCATGCCGTCGATCGCGACGGGACGGGTGGATGCGATCCTCTCCGGCATGACGGACCTCGCGAGCCGCCATGAGACCGCAACCTTCATCGACTATCTGCGCAGCGGGCCCCGCTTCTTCGTGCAGCAATCGCGCGCCGGCGAGTTCAACGACATGGCGGCATTGTGCGGCAAGAAGGTCGGCGCCAGCCGCCGCACCTCGTTCCCGAAGGAGATTGCGGCCTGGAGCGAGGCGCATTGCGCCAACAATCAGATCCAGTTCGTCGGCACGGACGGATCGGCTGACGCGCGCACACAATTGAAGCAGGGCCGCGTCGACGCGGCGGTCCAGGGCAGCGAGACGCTGCCCTACCTGATGGATCTCGAACCGAACGCTTATGCGCCGGTCGGCGAGAGAATTTCGTCGCAATTCACCGGGCTTGCGTTCGCGGTGAAGGAGAAGTCCTTGCAGCAGGCGGTTGCGGACGCGCTCGACGCGCTGATCGCGGATGGTTCTTATCATGCGCTGCTCGCAAAATGGAAACTGAACGACAACGGTATCGAGAAGGCGACAATCAATGCTGGACAGTAAAGCGCTCGCGAGTATCCCGCTGGTTCCGGCGAATACCGCGCCGCCGGCCCCACTATATCCCTGGCCGGCGCCTTACACGTCGGCGATGTTCCTGTCCTTCGATGTCGATGCCGAGAGCGCCTGGACGAGCAAGGACGCCACCCACGCCCAGCGCCTGATCACGATGAGCTATGGCGGCTATGAGGCCCGCGTCGGCACGCCAAAGCTCCTGGAACTGCTCGACCAGCTAGGCCTCAGGGCAACGTTCTTCGTCACTGGCTGGTCGGTCGATGCGCATCCCGCAATGGCCGAATCCATCCTCAAGGCAGGCCACGAGATCGGCCATCACGGCTATCACCATCTGCTGCCTGATCCTGGCGATCCCTTTATCGAGGAAGAGCTGGAGCGCGGGTTCGAGGCAATGAAGCGCAGGCTCGGCGTCACGCCTTCAGGCTATCGCGCGCCCTATGGCGAGTTCACCGAGGAGCTGCGGCAGTCGCTGGTCCGCCATGGCATCGTCTACACCTCCTCGTTCCGCGACGACGTACGGCCCTACCGCCATCGCCTCGCCGATGGCCGGGCAGGGACGATCGAGCTACCGGTCACCGCTAGCTATGACGACTGGATGCATGGGCTGTCGGCGCGCTTTTCCCCGCGGCCGATCTTTCCGAAAGAGCATGTGCTCTCGTTGTGGAAGGACGAACTCGACGAGGTCAGGGACTGGGGCGCGATGGTCACGACCGTGCTGCATCCGCAATGCAGCGGCCGTCCGATGCGGCTGCGGCTGCTGCGGGAATTCCTCATTTATGCAAAATCCTGTCCCGATCTGTGGATCGCGACCGGCGCCGCGATCGCGGCGAATTTCGCAACACACGAAGCGGCGGCCGCGAAATGACCGATCGTTCGGCCGCCGCTTACGGAGAGTTTTGAGATGGCTTTGTCGCGCCGCTCATTCTTGCGGGCTGCCGCAGCCGCATCGGCCTTGACGCTGCCCGGGGGCGTGCGTGCGGAAGCGCAGACCACGCTGCGCTTCGTCCCGGTGATCGATCTGGTCTTCCTCGACCCGATCTATGCCACCGCGCAGGTCACGCGCAACCATGGCTTCATGGTCTATGACACGCTCTACGGCATGAACGCGGCGCTCGAGGTTTCCCCGCAAATGCTGTCGGGTCACGTGGTGTCCAACGACGAACGCCAGTGGGACCTGACGCTGCGCGACGGGCTCGTCTGGCATGACGGCGAGCGCGTGCTGGCGCGCGACTGTGTGGCCAGCATCCGCCGCTGGGCGATGCGCGACGGCTTCGGCGGCGAACTGATGGCCGCGACCGACGAGCTGTCGGCGCCGGACGACCGCACCATTCGGTTCCGCCTGAAGCGACCGTTCCCGCTGCTGCCGCAGGCGCTCGGCAAGGCCGCGATCAACGCGGCTTTCATGATGCCGGAGCGGCTGGCGAGCCAGGATGCCTATAAGCCCCTGACTGAAGTCGTCGGCTCCGGCCCGTTCCGCTTCGTCGCCGACGAGCGTGTGCAGGGTGCACGCAACGTCTATGCCCGCTTCGAGCGCTATCAGCCGCGGCCGGACGGCACCTCCGACTGGACCGCCGGTCCAAAAATCGTGCACTACGACCGCGTGGTCTGGACCACGATGCCCGATGCCGGGATGGCCGCGCTCGCGCTGCGCACTGGCGAGCAGGACTGGCAGGAGACCACCCCGCACGACCTGCTGCCGCAGCTTGCCGGCGCCGGCACCATCGCGACCCGCATACTTGATCCGCGCGGCTATACCTGCATGATGCGCGTCAACCATCTGCAGCCGCCGTTCAACAATCCGGCCATCCGCCGCGCGCTCCTTGGCGCCATCGACCAGTCCGATTTCATGACCGCGGTGGCCGGGACCGATCCGGCCTATCAGTCTTCGCCGATCGGCTTTTTCGCGCCTGATACGCCGTTGGCGAGCGACGTCGGCCTCGAGGTGTTTCGCACCCCGCGCGACATGGCGAAGGTCAAGGCCGAGCTGAAGGCCGCCGGCTACAATGGCGAGAAGGTCGTGCTGCTCATTCCCGCCAATTCGCTGGCGCAGAAGCCGCTCGGCCAAGTCGCCGCCGATATGCTGCGGCGGGCCGGCATGACTGTCGAGGTCGCGGCGCTCGATTTCGGCACCGTGCTGCAGCGGCAATTGAAGAAGGAGCCGGTCGAGCAGGGCGGCTGGAGCGCCGCGGTCGGCAACTGGCAGGGCATCGACTGGCTCAATCCGGCGGCCAACACCAATTTGCGCGGCGAGGGCAAGGTCGCCGGTTGGTACACCAGCGCGAAGATGGGCGGCTTGCGCGAAAAATGGCTCGCGGCATCCACGCTTGCGGCGCAGCAGCAGATCTGCCGCGGCATCCAGGCGCTGGCTTTCGAGGAAATTCCCTATTATCCGATCGGCCAGTACAAGCAGCCGACCGCCTACCGCAAGAGCATCACCGGCATCCTCGATGGAACGGCCGTGTTCTGGAGCGTGCGCCCGTCATGAGCTCGATCGCGATCCTCGGCAGTTACGTTCTCTCCCGCCGCGAAGGCGTGCAGGAGGTGCTGCGCGACCACTGGGTGCTGATCGAAGGCAAGACGATCGCGGCGGTCACGCGCGCGCGACCCTCCGCTTCCATCATCTATGACCGGCCCGGCCGTTTCGTCCTTCCCGGCCTGCTCAACCTGCACAATCACTGCTTCAGCGAGGCTGTCGCGCGCAGCCACACCGAGGACGGCAATGGTCGCCGCAACAACCAGAGCATCGTCTATACCGTGCTGCTGCCGCTCACCAAACGCGGTGCCGAGCTGCTGTCATCGGAAGAGCGGCTCGCGGTCGCGCGGCTCGGCATCCTGCAGCTCCTCAAGGGCGGCGCGACCACGGTGATGGAGCCGTTCCGCAACGCCATCCCGGAAATGTTCGACGCCGCCGAGGAGATGGGCATCCGCTTCTACGGCGCGCCCTATTTGTTTTCGACCTCGGACGCGAAAGCGGGCGCGGATGGCGTGGTGCATTATGCCGGCGATGACGGTGCCGCCGATCTCGCAACCTGGGACGCGCTCCATCAGCGCTGGAACGGCCGCGGCGAGGGACGCATCGCGCTTGCGATGTCGCCGCATGCGACGGACACCTGCGGTCCCGACCTGCTAAAAGCCTGTGCATCGCGGGCGCGCGAGCTCGACGTGCCCATCACGACGCATCTGGCGCAGAGCAAGGCCGAGGTCGAGACCATCGGCAGGCGCCATGGCGGGCGCACGCCGGCCGAATATCTGGATTGGCTCGGCCTGCTTGCGCCTGACCTCCTCGCTGCGCATTGCATTGCGAGTACGGATGCCGATCTGAAGCTGATGGCGGCGCGCGGGGCGGCCGTGCTGAACTGCCCGCGCGTGTTCGCGCGGTCCGGCGTGACCGCGGCGTTCAGCCGCTTTGCCGCGCACGGGGTGCGCACCGTGGTCGGGACCGACGGCTACAACATGGACCTGCTCGGCGAGCTCAACGCCGCATCGATGATCTCAAAAATATCGTCGGAGCGCCCCGACGCGGCCAGCGCGCCAGAATTGATCGACGCGGTCACCGCCAGGGCGGCCAACCTGATCAAGCGGCCCGATCTCGGCACAATCGCGCCGGGCGCCACCGCTGATCTCACGGTCATCGACATGACGCATCCGCATCTGCAGCCGCTGTTCGATGCGCGCCGCGCACTGATCGCGCTCGCCAACCGCGCTAATGTCGACCAGGTCGTCGTCGACGGGCGCGTGCTGATCGACGCCGGCCGCTACATCCACGGCGAAGAGGCCGCGATATCAGCGGCCGGGGCGGCGGCAATCGAAAGAATTTGGGATCTGCCGGAAGCACAGGCCGCGTTCAATGGCTGACGCTCGCGCCAGGCGAATGATCAACGTCGCCGCAGCAAAGATGGGACCGTTTCAGCGCGCCGAAGAGCGCGACGTCGTCGTCCAGCTTATGGCTGGGGTTGATGGACGAGGCGAAGGGGCATCCACATCACTGGGCCGCGAACTGAACTGCGCCGACCGCCATGCTGACTGCGGCCTGGGTCGGATCGATCACGGGGATGCCGAGCGCCTCTTCGAGAGGCTTGCGATGGCGTGCCATGCCCGCACAGCCCATCACGATCGCGCCGGCGCCATCCTCCTCTTTCAGCGCCCGGCCGACCGCGATCATCTTGGAGAGCGTATGCTGGCCCGACGCCGTCTCCGCGACGCTCATGTCGAGCGGACGTTCGGCGGCGAGCCGGTCCATCAGTCCCATCTGGCGCAGATAGCGCAGATGCCTGCGGATCGAGAGCTCCGCGATCGCGATGACGCCAAACGTCTCGGCGCGGGTCAGCGCGGTCAGTACTCCGCATTCGGCAATGCCGAGCACGGGCCGTTTGGTCGCCTCGCGGCACACATGCAGGCCGGGGTCGCTGTAGCAGGCGATGACGAAAGCTGCCGAGCTGTTGTCACCCTCGACCCGGCGGCGCAGCGGCATGGTCACGCTCTCCGCGTCGGCCTGGCTCTCGATGCCGAACGGCCCCTCCGCGAGCGTCTCGCAGACGATTTCGGGACCATCGGAAAACATCAACGGTTTTAGCGCCTCGGCAAGTCCCGCGGTGACCACAGTGTTGGAGTTCGGATTGATCACCAGAATGCGCGGCCGGGACATGGAGATTCCTGCTTGAGCTCGATCGACGCCGTGAAACCCAAGCAACCATTATACCACGGATGGGGTGACGTCGCCATGTGCGCGGCGCCATTGCATCGCCATCCAGAACTCACGCCACGGAGATCGTCATGACCGAGCCCGCCTATGATCTGATGATCCGGGGAGGACGCGTCGCGACCGCGAGCGATGTGTTCGAGGCCGATGTCGCCATATCCGGTGAAACCATCGCGGCGATCGGACGCCGGCTGGGACCGGCCGAACGCGAAATCGACGCGCGAGACAAACTCGTGCTGCCCGGCGGCGTCGACAGCCACTGCCATATCGAACAGCTCTCCGCCGCCGGCATCATGAATGCCGACACCTTCGAGAGCGCGACCACATCTGCCGCCTTCGGCGGAACGACGACCGTGATCTCCTTCGCCGCCCAGCATGTCGGAATGCAGCTCACGCAGGTGTTGGAGGAGTATCACGCGCTCGCGCGCAAGGGCGCGGTCATCGACTACGCCTTTCACACGATCATCGCCGATCCCACCAGAGCGACGCTGGAGCAGGATCTGCCGGCGCTGATCAAACAGGGACACGGTTCGATCAAGATTTTCATGACCTATGATCGCCTCAAGATCGACGATGAGCCGCTGCTCGATATTCTGGTGGCGGCGCGCGAGGGCGGCGCGCTGCTCTGCGCACATGCCGAGAACCACGGCATCATCTCCTGGATGACAAAACGCCTGCTCGCGGGTGGCTATACCGATCCGAAGTATCATGCCATCAGTCACGCGCGCTTCTCCGAAGCCGAGGCGTTCAACCGGTTGATCGGCATGGCGGCGCTGGTCGATCAGCCGATCATGATCTTCCATGTCTCGACCGCCGAAGGCGCAAAGGTGATCCGCGACGCACGCGGGCAGGGGCTAAAGGTCTTTGCCGAGACCTGTCCGCAATATCTGTTCCTGACCGCCGATGATCTCGATCGGCCGGGTGTGGAGGGAGCCAAATGGATGTGCAGCCCGCCGCCGCGCCGCAGCTCCGACCAGGAGGCGCTGTGGACCGCGCTCTCGCTCGGCGACTTGCAGACGATCTCGTCCGATCACGCGCCTTACCGTTTCGACGCGACCGGCAAGCTCCGCGCTGGTCCGGCACCGAATTTCAAGCAGGTGGCCAACGGCCTGCCGGGGCTCGAGACGCGGTTGCCGCTGCTGTTCGACGCCATGGTCTCGCAGGGCCGGCTGGGCCTGGAAAAATTCGTCGAGCTGACCGCGACGGCGCCGGCAAAGATCTACAATCTGCATCCGCGCAAGGGATCGATCGCGATCGGCGCCGATGCCGACATCGCGATCTGGGACCCGAACCGCCGCGTCACGATCAGCGACGATCTCATGCATGACCGCGCGGGCTACACGCCGTATGCCGGACGCGTTGTGCAGGGCTGGCCGGACACGGTGCTGTCGCGCGGGCGGATCATTGTCGAGAACGGAACGCTGTCTGCAGCCCCGGGCTCCGGCCGTTTCCTGCCCCGCGGCGGCGGCGAAGCCGCAAAACCGACCGGGCGCCTCGTCGCCGACCTGAACCCGGAGACGAATTTTGGCGCGACGCTGTTGTGAGTAAATGCCGCGTCGACGGCAGCTGGTTCGGGATCGGCGGAGCCAGAAGACGAGGTCGAAGGTCACGATGCCCCTCAGGTAAAGATGGAGCTGCACCGGAAATGGCTGGTCGAGACCGAATTTTTTGCGCGCGGCTGCGCGACGAGATCGCACGTGTCAAGCCATCGCCAGTGCTGCGTGGAGCGCTCGCTCGCGCAGAAGCCTTGGCGACCGGGAACGCCTTCACCTGGAATCGGTCCACATCCGCAAGCTCATTTTTCGTCACCACGCCGCGTGCGATGGGGCTGCGCGAGGGCGCCGTGATCAGGCATGTGCTCAAGAACGCTTCGCCGCAGGTGCTGGCGGTGATGGGGCTGCAATTCGGCTATCTGCCGGGCGGCTGCATCCTGAGTCGGTGTTCACCTCGCCCGGCAGCGGCTTCCTGCTGATCAAGGCGATCATCAATCGCGACATTCCCGTGCTGCAGGGCACGATCCTCGCGCTCTCGCTGATCTTCGTCGCCACCAATCTGGTCGTGGACCTGTTGCAGGCGGTACTGGACCCGAGGATCCGCCGAGCATGAACGAGAGAGCGGTGGTGGCGCAGGGCGGGATTCCCGCGGAGTCCGAGGTCGACGGTGGGCCCGCGACCATCGTGCGCGGCTATTGGCAGTCGGTGCTCCATCGGCTCATGCGCGTGTTCGCCAGCAGCTCCAGGCCGTTCATGGGCGACATCTGCACGTCAGAGATGACGCACGACGTATCATTCAAGCGAGGCGATCCGAGAAACTGCTCGGCCGACCCGAACGTATGCACGACGTAGCCAAGTGACCGCAAAAAATTGTTCATCGACGCGCGGACCGATGCGTCGTCATCGACGATCGAAATCACCGGGGTAGGCAACGATGAGACCGGAGCGGAGCCGCCTGACATGGACTTGAGCGTATTGGCGTCCGGCCGCGTTGGCTACAGGATCGAGGCGAATGTCGCCCTTACCACAACCGGAACTGACATTTCGGTGGCAGGGAACATGGGGTTGGTCGTACCAGTATCGTTCGTCCGAACGCTTGTGCCATGGCAGACTGTCACGCCAACCGATGACATCACCCTGATATGTTCGACCTGACCTTTCTTGGAACCGCAGCGAGCGTGCCATCGGCGGAACGCAATCATCCGGGGCTTCTGGTCAGGGCAGGAGGCCACCGCATCCTGGTGGATTGCGGCGAGGGGACCCAGCGTCAGTTGCTCCGCAGCGGTGCCGGCTTCCGCCGGCTCGACCGGATCCTGCTGACCCACGCCCATTTCGACCACGTGCTCGGCATTCCCGGCCTGTTTTCGACGTTGCAGCTTCGACGCGGCGATGAGCCGATGACGATTCATGGCGGCCCGGACACCCTCGACGTCGTCATGCGCATGCTGGCGGGCCTGTGGGGCGAGGGGCGGGCTCCCATTCCGCTCGAGCTTGTCCCGCTGGTGACCGGCCAGGTCCTCGACGCCGGCGACTTCACGATCGGCTGCTTCCCGGTCCACCACCGCGCGACCGACAGTTTTGGTTTCATTTTCGAAAGCCCGGCCCGCCGTCATGTCAGGCCCGACCGGCTCGCGGCGCTCGGCGTGCCGGACGGTCCGGTCCGCAAGGAGCTGGCTGTGGGAAGGCCGGTCAAGCTCGCGGACGGCAGGACGATCGAAGCCGACGACGTGCTCGGGCCGCCGGATGGAGGCAAGAAGCTGGTCATCGTCGGAGATGCCGAAACCACCGAGGGGCTTGCCGAACATGCGCGCGATGCCGACGTGCTGGTGATCGAGGCCACGTTTCTGCAGCGCGACGCCGCCGTCGCGCGCGATTATGGCCACCTCTGTGCGGCCGAAGCCGCCGCGCTTGCGGCTAGCAGCAACGTCAAGCTGCTCGTTCTCACCCACATTTCCGGCCGCTATACCGACGCGGACATACTGGAGGAGGCGACGAAGACCTTTCCTAACAGCCGGATCGCGCTGGATTTCGATCACATCGTGGTCTGACCGGCGCAGCAGCCAGGCATGTCGGGACGACGCGGCCGGTGGCGCGTAAGCGGCTGGCGGCGATGGACGGTATCTATCTCTTGGACGCCTCGGAAACGAGCCAGTCGCGGAACGCGACCAGCCTCGGCAAGTCTGCACATTCCGGACGATAGACCACGTAATATGCAAGCCGCGAGGCCAACGCGATTTTCGGAAAGAGCCGCACCAGCCGGCCTGCTGCCAGATCGTCACGTGCCATGATGCTGCGCGCCAACGCTATGCCATGTCCGTCGATGGCCGCTTGCAGCACGGCGGCCGAATTGTTGATCCGCAGGCCCCGTTTCGTTGCGACATCCACCGCATCGGCTTGCTCCAGCCAGGTGCCCCAGGTCGCGAAACCGGCGCGCGCATCGACCGAGAGATCATTGATCAGCGTCTGACCGGCCAGATCGGCTGGTGTGCGTAGCCTTTTCTGGCGCAACAGGGCCGGCGAGCAGACCGGATAGATGTCCTCGTCCATGAACTTTTCGGCGGTCAGCCCGGGCCAGACTCCCGCGCCATAACGTACCCCGATGTCGATCCCTTGCGCGACGAAATCCATCAGCTTGAGGCTGGTATCGAGCCGCACGTCGGTGTCCGGCCATGCGGTCTGGAAGCGGTCGATGCGCGGCAACAGCCACTTGGCCGCGAACGCCGGGCTGACCGTCACCGTCAGCACGCCATTGGCCGATGCGTCCTTCAGTCGTTCGAGCCCGAGACTCAATCGCTCGAACCCCGCGCGGATGTCCGGCAGCGCGCGCTGAGCGGTCTCGGTCATCACGAGCCGTGCCCGCCCGCTGGGGCTGCGATGAAAAAGCGGCGCGCCGAGCCACTCCTCGAGACTGCGCACGAGCTGTCCGACGGCCGCGGGCGTCACGTTGAGTTCCGATGCGGCGGCGGAAAAGCTCTCGTGCCGGGCGCTCGCCTCGAAGGCACGCATCGCATTCAGGTAGACGGGCGATTTCATGATGAGAAAGATTTTCTTTAGCGATGGCGAAGAACTTCACATTTGCGGTGGGCCCGCGCATCTGTCAATGACAATCCTGGGATGGCGTAAAAGGTAGCAGTATGACGCCGGACATACCACGATGTGGACTGCCATCCACCTTCGTGAACTGGTTCCTGCGCAAATAGTTTTTCTTCTTGATGCGGCAGTCGCGCGCTGGCCAGCGCTCAGCGAGCGGCGACATGCAAATCAACGGTCGGCCGCCGGCTAATTGGGGAGAGTTCCGCGTGTCGTCATCGGATCGTCCCGTTCTGATCGTCGGAGGAGGCCTCGCCGGTCTGACCGTGGCCCGTCTGATCCACCATGCGGGAATCGATTTTCGTCTGTTGGAAGCGCGAGTTCGACTCGGAGGACGCATCCTGTCCCTGGACGCGTCGGGTCAAGCCTCACGCGATGGTTTCGATCTCGGTCCGTCCTGGTTCTGGCCCGACATGCAGCCATGGTTCGAACGGTTCGTCGACGATCTCGGACTTGCCAGCTTCGCGCAACAGAATGACGGTGACGTCGTCTTG
>Ga0207692_10000860_pt1 | contig 10919 bp, 7 predicted proteins | sample LARL52metaG_FD_184345 | JGI IMG/M metagenome (GOLD analysis project Ga0207692, IMG submission 184345) | Corn, switchgrass and miscanthus rhizosphere microbial communities from Kellogg Biological Station, Michigan, USA - LAR L5-2 metaG... | ecosystem: Host-associated > Plants > Roots >...
CATGAAGGTAAAATGGATGCGCTTGTAGGAATCGATTCCACTGTAACAAGGGGAACTACACAAGAAATCAAAAAGATACTCGGTCATCGACTACATGTAGTACATGTACCGCACAGATTCTATGTACACGAAAAAAGTGAGCATGGAGTAAGACAGGTCCGAGTGATTGGTGGGTGTGAACCATGTTGCATGGCTGAAGGAAAGCATTTCTATGGAAATGTACTAAAGATTCCTCTTCATCAAGTAAGCTCACCTGATGTAGCAGAGCTCACCAAAGTTGTCGAGAACTCGTACCGATATCTTGAGATCGCATTTGCAGAGGAGATCAAGATGGTATGTGATAACACGTCACTTGACTTTGATGAACTACGAAATGCAATCAATACAAAATGGAATATCAAAATCCTTGATGCCCGGGATGGTATTGGAGGTCACTGTCTTCCAAAAGACAGTCAAATGTTTCTTGACTTTTCAAGAAATTCTGTAGTGACAAGTATGATACGAGCTGCGAAGATGGTGGATTCACAGTACAGGTTCCACCTTATTCAAAAAGCCACACAGGAAATACCTCTAGCAAGAGGCTGACACTGCATGAAAATAGTACAAGTGGGTGCGATAATTACTGGGATAGTAATCACGTTAGGCGTTTTATTGGTGGTGCCTGAATTCTTGCGTCCTAGCCCCACCCAACCCATACTTCTCTCGTTTAGTGTAACTAATGAGCAGAATCTTCCTAACTGGTGTCATGATCTATCTAATGTCTTATCAAAATATGATGTAAAGGCAGCTGTATTTGTAATTGGTAAAGTTGCAGAACGACACCCTGATTGTGTTAATGGATATCCTAGTGGTGTTGACATTGGCAGTGAATCCTATGATTATGTATCACTTCCTTCAATTTCTGATTACTCAACACAGTTACAAGAAGTAAAGAATGGAAAAGTGGCAGTTGACAAGGCAGGAAATTTAGATTCTAAATTATTCAAAGCTCCATATGGTGCAACAGATGCTAACATTTACTCTCTGCTGAGTCGCTCAAACATTTTAGCAGACTTTTCCTATAACGAGCAATATAACAAGTATTATGATGGAAAATTCATAAAGTTTGATCTAGTTACGTATAATGGGTCAAAATATTATACAAGCTTCTTCAGACATCTTCCTGCAGATAAACCCGTTCTAGTAAATTTTGATAATTCTACACCTGTATCTCAGATTGACGAATTTATTTCAGAATTTAAATCTAAAAACTTTCGTTTTGTGAGTGCAACTGAATTAACTTCTATGGATCTGACGATACACGGAGCAAATAGAACTTGACTGTAGAACTACAAGAAAAACCACGTCCTGAAGTTAAAGTAATAGAGATTCCAAAATGCAATCAAAAATTTGCACCAAGTGGCAGAATTCAAGTTCGCAAACTGGCATGGGTTTTGAGAATATGTAGTATCATTGCAATCACAGGTGTGATAATATTTAATGTGATAAAAGGCGTGGATCTAAATGATCCTCTTATCGTATATTCCACTTTGATGCCGATACATGCTTTGATTATCTTGTTTATTGGATGGTTTTTTTACAAAAATCCTGCAACTGGTTTGGCAAAAAATGACCTAGTCTCAGTCATAATTCCTGTGTATAATCAAGAATCAATGATTGAAATAGTGATTGATGCAATTTACTGCTCAACTTACAAGAACCTCGAAGTAATAGCAGTAAATGATGGAAGCAAGGATGGTACAAAAGAAATTCTGGATAATCTTGCAAAAAAATATCCAAAACTAAAAGTCGTACATAAAATAAATGAAGGAAAGCGCAAGGCAGTTGCAGCTGGATTCTATGCTTCCACTGCAGACTACATTGTGCTGATAGACTCTGACAGTGTTGTAGATCCTCATGCAATCAAAGAATTCATGAAGGCGTTCAATGCAGATCCAAAAACGGGTGCAGTTGTAGGTTATGCAAGAGCATGGAATGCACAAAAAAGCTTTCTTACAAAGTGCCAGGACGTGTGGTATGATTATGCATTCAACATTCACAAAACAACAGAGAGCGTTTTTGGAAGTGTAATGTGTTGTTCTGGCTGCCTGGCAGGATATAGACGTGAAGCGATTGCCAATTTTATTCCATATTGGATAAAGGCAAGAATTCACAATAGTGATGATAGAGATCTTACTTCGTATGCAATAGCAACACCATGGGCAAAAACTGAGTTGGCTCCAATTTCAAAAAGGATGATGGAGGATACTGCAAATTATGACGACGCAGAAGATAGAATCCTAACTGCTCAAGCCATTGTGGAATGGAAAGCAACCTATGTCGCTTCAGCTCTTGTCTATACCGATGTTCCTGAAAAAATAAAGGGATATTTCAAGCAACAAAAAAGATGGAAAAAGGGCTACGTCCGTTCTAATCTATTTGTAAGTTCCTTTTTCTGGAAAAAAAATCCTCTGATGGCATTAATCTTCTACACTGAATTTATGACAACTTTTACCTCGCCGCTGATTGTTGTGATAGTATTATTCTATGAACCCATAGTGCTTCAACAATACTGGGTCCCATCGATTTTCGTTTTGGGATCGTTACTTACTGGACTCTCTCACGGGTTAGATTGTAAGTTCAGAAATAACCTCTCCAAAACTTGGAAGTATAAACCAATCATGAACCTCATTGCATCTTTTGTCTTGTCTTGGTTAATCTTTCCAGCAATCTGGAATTTTAGAAAAAATGAATGGCTCACAAGATAACATGACATCTATTGTTATGGGCCTTGGTGAGTAGCAGATGCTATTTAATTCTCTCCAGTTTATTGTTTTCTTTGTTGTTGTATTAGGTTCTGTTGCAATTATTAAAAAAAGAAAGTTTCAACACTTGTTTTTGTTATTTGCAAGTTACTTTTTCTTTTATTATTCAAGTAATTATCTAATCACACTTTTAATTTATTCGACACTTTTGGATTTTTATCTAGGAGGTGCAATATACAAGTCCACTAATCCTCAGAGACGAAAAATGCTGTTAATTTGTAGCATGGCAGGAAATTTGGGTCTCTTGGGATTTTTCAAGTATGCTGACTTTGCGATTTCGCAGTTTAATGCATTAGGAGTCTATCTAGGGCTTGGAAGTAACATTCCATTGCTAAATCTAGTTCTGCCAATAGGAATCTCATTTTATACATTTCATACAATGACGTATACGATAGACATCTATCGAGGACATTTAGTTCCAAGCAAGACCTTCAGGGAATTTGCACTGTTTGTTACATTCTTCCCGTCTCTTGTTGCAGGACCAATACTTAGGGCAAGTCAGATTTTGCCCCAATTTAGAGAGCAGATAGCCCAGTCTGAGATGGGAACTAGATTGAAGCTAATTGTTCTTGAAAACTCTAACCTGAAATTTGGTGTCACCATGATGGCCATGGGATTTTTCAAAAAAATGTTCTTCAGCGACAATATCTCGCCTATGGTAAATGACATCTTCAACTACCCTATAGGAGCAGAATCATTTACCATTATTCTGGCTACTATTGGCTTTGGTATACAAATTTACTGTGACTTTTCTGGCTATTCTGATATTGCAATAGGTGCCGCAATGATCTTGGGATTTAAAATCCCTGCCAATTTTAACAGACCATATTTTGCAACATCTCCTTCTGATTTCTGGAGAAGATGGCACATCTCGTTATCGTCGTGGTTGAGAGACTATCTGTACATAACATTGGGTGGTAATCGTGTATCGAAGATCAGGACATATCTTAATTTGTTTATCACAATGTTCTTGGGAGGGTTGTGGCACGGTGCGTCTTGGAACTTTGTCTTATGGGGCATGTTACATGGCGCATATCTTGCTATGCATAAATTAATTCTGGACAGGGTCCCATCACTCAAAGATAATAAATTTTTCAAAACAAAAGTGGGAATTGCAGTTTCAATATTTATCACACAATACTTGGTGTTCTTGACTTGGATTCCATTTAGGGTATCTGATTCAAGTAACCTGACATATTCTATCTGGAAGTATATTGTATGGGACTTTGCAATTGATAAAACAATAAATGTAATTTCATTAAACAAGCTTCCAATTATACTCATTATTACTTTTATTGTTCTACACTATGTGTCATACAAAAAGAATAATTTGATAGAAACAATCTCTGGTTTGAAATTACGATACTGGGTAATGTTTCTTGTAGCAATCACATTTTCAATTTTAATTCTTTATGATGGAAAACCGGAGGATTTCATCTATTTCAGATTTTAGGAGATTATGATATGAATGACACCATAAAAACAAGCATTGTAGCATCTTTGGCATTGCTAATTTCGTTTGCAATGCTTTTTGCATATCTGAATTTGGACACTCTTACTGTAGGTCAAGTTGATACTACCTATGAAAAATTTTCTTCTGCTGTAGCAGATTCTGGAGAAAAAAGAGTTTTTCTAATAGGTTCAAGTTATGTTGAACGTTTAAACTCGACTTACATAAAGCAATACCTCTCTGAAAATGGTCTACAACAATTCCAAGTGTATAATATAGCAAAAAACGGTGCTGGCAATCCGTCTCAACAAATCCAGTTTCTAGAATCCATGGTAGCATCTCATCCTACCGTTGTTGTCTATGGATTGGGTTTTCGTGAATTGGGATACTTACCATATACCAATACTAGTCCTAAATGCGCATCTGTAGGAGGAATCTTCTCTGTGACCAATAACAAAACATCATTTAGTACTCCTAGTGTTCAAGATGCAGCAACATACCTTGGGAAGATAATTCCTATTCAAACAGACTATTTTTCAAACATTGCTGACCCAAAACATGTTACTGTTGATTTCCTAAAATCTCATTTTGAAGAAAATGCCAGTGATGTACAAATAAACAATTCTACATCTGGTATATTGAATGAAAATTTTGTTGAAAAAAGGGATCCGCAGTTTATCAACATTAGAAGTCTTGATGAAATAAACAAACCGCTTGACTATACAGTTCACGTATGTCCTGATGACATGAACAATGAACTAACAAAATTAAATGAAATGGTAACAACATTCAAGAAAAATAATATCGACGTGATATTGTTTGTACCACCATTTTCTCAAAGTTATTTAAACGCTGTAGGTGATAATGGTATACACACATTCTTGTCTGCACTAGGAAAGTTTGCTACTGATAATAATTTAAAATTGTATGATCTACATGACAAGTATGTTGCTCTGAACATATGGGCTGATGCACAACATGTTGCTCAAAATCCAAAGGTAGTAATTTACAGTGACGATATTGCAAAAATTGTTCTAGGCGAATTAAAGTCTTTTACAAATATGAAAACCGTTGACACAAGCGCAGAGAACTTGAGTTACAAAGATCTTTCTTATGCTGATTTAAGATCTGTGAATTTGTCAGGAAAGAACATGACTGGAACTATTCTCATGTACTCTAATTTGTATGGCGCAAATGTGACTGATACAATTCTCAGAGATGCAAATCTTGCACATGCATATATGCATAATTTAGATTTGTCTGGAGAAGATCTGACTGGTACAATCCTAACAGGTGCTGATTTAACAAATGCCGACCTTGCCGACGTTGAACTAGCAGGCAAGGACCTCACTGGAACAAATCTTAGTGGGATTAACTTGTCTGGAGAAGATCTGACTGGAACAATCCTTGTAGGCGCTAATCTAGTAAATGCTAATCTGACAGATGTAGATCTGTCACACAAGGATCTCACTAGAGCTAACCTTGCTGGTGATAATCTGTCCGGCCAAGATTTCACAGGTACAATCCTTGCAGGGGCCAATTTGGATTATGCAAATCTTCATGATGTTGATCTGGCAGGGAAAAATCTGACAGGTACTAGTCTCAAGGGAGTTTACTTGTCAGATAAAGATCTAACTGGAGCGATTCTTATAGGGTCTAATCTAGCGTATGCAAATCTTAGTGGTCTTGATCTAACAAGCAAAAACCTAACGGGTGCATTTCTGTTTAGAACCAACTTGCAAAATGCTGATCTAGCTAATGCTGACCTATCAGGCGATAACCTGCGAAAGACAATATTGACTGGAACAAATCTCAATAATGCCAAACTTCGTAATGCTGATTTATCTGGTAATAGTTTAATTGGGACAGAACTAGTAGGTGCCGATTTACGTAATGCTATTCTCCCTGGTGTAAATCTTGCAGACAAAGATCTAACTGGAACAAATCTTGCAGGAACTAACTTGGTCAATGCCAATCTGACTGGAGTTGATTTGACAGGGAAAGACTTTTCTGGAGCAAATCTTCGTGGCACACATCTGGATTATGCCATTTTATCTGGAATAAACCTTGGATTGAAAAATCTGACAGGTACTACACTACAAGGATCTGATCTAACCAAAGCAGTATTGTGGAAAGCAGATCTTGACAGGACGAATCTAATTGATGCGGATCTTTCTCACAGTGATTTACGTAATGTGGTGATCAAAGATTCTAACTTGACTGATGCCAATTTGTCTGGTGCTAACCTATCTGGAGCAAATCTGTCAGGTGATGATCTAACTGGAACAATTCTGGTAGGGACTAATTTGGCAAATGCTACTCTGACAGGGGTAGATATGTCAAAAGCAATAACTGATCCTTCTAAAATTAAATCAACATCTACCTCTCATACACTACCTCGTACAGTAATATTGTCAAATTTCCAGGCTGCAACTGGTTGGATAAAGCAATCATCTAGTGGAAATCAGTCCTATGATAATACAGATTTCATAAATGGTTCACAAAGTATGAAACTTGTTACTGCTGGAAATGGCTCCCCGATTGTCACCCACAGTAATATTTTCTCACACGCCTTTGATTTGAGCCATTATGTTGCCGGTGCTTGGATTAAAGTAGATAATTCTTCCAAAGTAAAAGAATTCTGGGTATATCTCTCAAGTGACGGGTTGAAATCATCTTGGTTTACCTACAAGATTCCAATCTCAAACCATGTCAAATCTGGAGAATGGATAAAAGTTTCAATTGATCCCAAACAATTTGCTGTTAATGGTACTCCTGATATCTCTGCAATAAACAGAATTCAGATAAGAATTAACGATGATTCTACAGGGCCAGTTACTTTACACATTAATGAAATTCTGGCACAAAAGGAGATATCTAATTGAAAAGTTTTTGCAACAATGGATTCTGGAATACAGGATGTAGATAATACAAAATGAAATTTGCAAAATTATTTTTATTTCTTGTAGTGTCGATGATCTTTATACCGGCATATCCTGTCTTGGCGTATTCTAAGACATCGTGTCAATGTGTTTCGTTTAGACTTGATGATATCCAAGATTATTGGTTAGACAATGTTCAAACAAAAATAATTGATACATTTCATCAAAAAAATGCTAGTTTAACAATTGGAATAATCGGAAATCATATAGGACAAGATTTCAAACTAGTACATGATGTAAAAACCAAGGTAGGGAAGACCAATCCTGCATTAGAAATAGCAAACCATGGTTGGAACCATGAGGATTTCACCCAGTTTAGCAGAGAACAACAAGGAGCATTTATGAAAAATACTAATGATAAGATATCTAAATTATTTGGAGTTGTACCTTCCGTGTTTATCCCTCCTTTTGATACCATTAACTCCGATACTATGATAGCATTTCTTGAAAATAACTTTAGGTATGTCTCAGCTGACGTCTCTCAAGATGCTCCATCTACCTTTACTAAGAATACTCAAGTTTATCATGTGCCTGGAACTGGACAGATAAGTAATCTCACTGGTAATGATAATATCTGGCGTCATTATGATAATCAACATGTTCTTGTCAAAATAATGTCCGATATCCACAAGTATGGATACTCTATGATAATAATTCACCCTCCTGAATATGCATTAAGGACGCAATCTCATTATACTAATGATGTAGACACAAATCAAATCAAAAATCTCGGGTTACTTATCGACAGCATAAAAAAAAGTGGTATAAAAATAGTAACCATGAATCAAATTCCGTCTAATATGCAAAACAAACACTATCCAAGTTGGCTGAATACTCTATTCGCGTGGAATGAAAAAGGATTAATTTCTGACAAACAAGTTTTATCTAATGTCAATTACTTGATTGATAAGAAAATTATTACATCGCATACTGTATTCAAATAAATTAAAGCAGAACTGTTTGATTGTACTTATTTAAGACTTGTTTATTTTAGTAACTGAACAAAGTTACACAAGGTACTAAATTGACGAATTAAAACTGTTCTTGGGTGTGAATGTGTGATTATATCCACAAGTACAAATGACTAATGATAAATTTGAAATTAAAAATATGCATACAAGTACCAGTGTAAGACTCTTGACGCTTTTTACAATTTTTCTATTATTGTTTAATTGTGGTTCTTATTTGGTCTCAATTAGTGCCAACGCACAAGTGGAAAACACTGTAGGATCTGGACCATATTCAAGTGCACAAGGTCCATGCAAGTGCGTAGTTTTTAGATTAGATGATGTAAACAGCGATTTTCTAACAAAAATACAGGTAAGCTTAATGGATCAGTTCATTTCACAAAACCAAAGCATCTCACTAGGACTCATAATGCATAGAATAGTCTCAACATCTCCAGTGGTTGAAAAAATTAAAGAGGGGAAACAAAAAGGCTTGTTTGAATTGGATCTTCATGGTTGGGACCATGTTGATTATTCACAGCTGAGCAAAGAAGAACAACTCGGAACACTACGGCAAGCTAGTGACAAAATGAATACTATTTTTGGTCAGCGCTCCCAAGTCTTCATACCTCCATATAACAAGTTCAATGGTGATACAATTGGAGTTTTACAATCTGTTGGAGTTAGAATCTTTAGTTCAGATACATCTGCTGATAAAAATCCGTATTTTGTAGCAAACGGAATTAATGAAGGCAGATCTGATCTGACACTGTATCATCTTCCCGCTATGGCTAGTTTCAAAGATGACAATGGAAATGGTACGTGGATAAAAGTTCCTATACAGACAATCTTGAATGATGTGGATGACAGTGTAAATAGATATGGCTATGCAGTGGTTTTACTACATCCTCAGAATTTTGCAAAGATGGAAAATAATGTATTTGTTGACACTGTGGATGAAAATGAAATTAAAGATTTATCGCTCTTAATGTATCAGATGAAATCTGAACATTTGCGAATTACGACATTTGAAAATGTAATAGGATCACAAATATCCACTTCCTCTCATGTACAACTCGCTCCTGAATTTTCTGGAATGGAGGTCATTGTCTTGGTGGCATCAATATTATTAGTTATTGGGTTTTCAGTCACCAGAAACAAATACTCTGTATCCAAATAATAATATAAAAATCAGGAAATTGGGGGGATGATCTCTCTTATGCTTAATTTTTTAAAATCAAATTCTGCATTGTCTGCTCTGAATTGCTGTTCTGTACCACCCCATGATATTATATCATTATTATTCATTGAATCTCCTGTTGCAATATTCTTACATCCATATTTTGCAGGATCACCTGGTACTGGCCAACCTGAATCTATTTGTTCAAATACCTTGTGCCAGTTATTGTTGCCTTGATCATCTATCCAAATTTCAAATTTTACTGCAGTGTTGTTTTTGATATTGTATGTCATGGTTTTCATTCCAATCCAACGATCGGTTAATGGATCTGTAACTCCTGTAGTTGCAAATGTTTCTGAATAACTTGATTTGTCTCCTGCGTGGTAAAGTGATTTTTGAACTTCTGCAATTCCATCATAAGTTATGCTTGAATAGTATGAATACCCCTGACAAATTGAGACATGTGGACTGCCACTTCTTGTCACATGTGTAAACTCTTGAGGATAATGAGTACTGTTCTGTAATCTATAGTAACCTGTCATTTCTGTGTTCAACCAAAGTGTGTTTGGTGGTGAATTCACGACTAGTCTCACGCCTTCATTTTCTGGTACGTCAATTCTTTTTGCGTGCCATGAATCATCTGTAGGGTTTTTGTAAAGTTGCATACATATTGTTGGATTGTTACAACTTGAATTCGAATCAGGACCCGTGTAAAATATTGTGTCATTTAATGGATCACTTGAATTCATGTACCATTGGGGACCATCTTTTTTTGTTGGATAGATCTCTTTGACACCGAAAACATCATCTGATTCATTTACTGACGGCATGTAGATCATGACCGAGTCATTATTGTAACTGATATTGGCCTTGAATCCTTGGCTTGTGTAATTATTTGATCTCGTATCTATGTGGTATCTATAGTATCCATCAGGTTGCATGTTCGTAATTGGTATACTGTCAGTCTTGTACAGCGTTCCATTCACAAAGAAAATCTGAACAAGTATGTTTGATCCCTCTCCAATGGGGTACAACTTTACATCAATGTCATGAGAATCAATCGCAGTTCCGTTTCTATATGTGGCATTACGATAGCTTTGTTCCAAAAACCCACTAAGTGTAGATGTCGTATTTTTCGCCCATCCGCGCTCAAGTAGTGTATCAACTGTTTCAGGTTTCACGCATGCAGGAGAATTGTCTCTAGTTTTCATAACTAGCTGCAGATTTTCTTGACAAACAACCATGTTTGCAGAAATTCCTGAATTGTATTGTTCTAGTGGACTCTTGGATGTGAGCCATTTTGGGATTAGATCATGTAAGTCGCCTGTTTCATTCTGCCCCAAGACATTGGGTATGATGATTGATATTGTAAAAATAATAATTATTGAAAATAATGCTCTCAAATAATTATAATTTATTTCATAGTTTAAAAAATTGGCGTATCTTGCATGTGTAAAAAATATAATTCCCAAAGTACGGTACCTTAATTTTGACACCACCTGACACAATTAGCCTCCAAATGCCTATCAATCATTCTTCAAAATAAAAAAATCACAGAGATGAATGAACTACACTATGGTAGAATATACAATAAAT
>Ga0207692_10000863_pt1 | contig 10892 bp, 6 predicted proteins | sample LARL52metaG_FD_184345 | JGI IMG/M metagenome (GOLD analysis project Ga0207692, IMG submission 184345) | Corn, switchgrass and miscanthus rhizosphere microbial communities from Kellogg Biological Station, Michigan, USA - LAR L5-2 metaG... | ecosystem: Host-associated > Plants > Roots >...
TCCCCTCCGGGGCGGCTCGACCGACCAATTCGAGTCTCACTCGCGGTACCCCGACCCTCACCCGCACGGGAGGGCGCAGCTCCAAGTGTGGTGCGACCTCGATGCACGTCATGACCGTGTTTCTACCGGTCTCTTGAAGGCGTATTGCAGCGATTGAACTTTTGGAAATTTCCTGCTCGATCAATCAACTAGCTGTGATATGTCATCATATAAAGGGCGCATTCCACACCAATGGATAGTGGCTCCCGTGAGGGGCGGTGGTTGCGTGCGGTCCGCGCCATAGCGGGATTTCGTCGTTGCCAGCGCGGATTTTTTGCTTAGATGAAGCTTAACCACGGCGCCGTGACGCGAGCGCCCTTGCTCCGGAAACGCCGCCACGTGAACCCACGACACGCAATTCCGCTTTCGCCGAGCCGATCGGCCGCCCGGGCGTGGGGCGCCGTTTTTGCGACAGTGCTGCTCGGCCTGCTGGTGCCCGGCGAGGGCCGCGCGCAGGCCCGGCTGGAGGCGCAGTACGAAGCCTCGCTCGCCGGCATCGTGGTCGGCAAGGGCGCCTGGAACATCGACATCACGGAAGACCAGTATTCCGCCACTGCCTTTGGCGGCACCTCGGGGCTGATGAAGACCTTCTCCTCGGGGTCCGGCAACACCTCCGCGCAGGGCAAGGTGGTCAACGGCGCGCTGGTCGCGTCCAGCTACGTGGCTGGCACCGCGACCGCGAAGCGGACCGAGCAGATCCACATGACGCTGCAGAACGGCAACGTCAAAGACTATGCGATCGAGCCGACGCCACCGGTCGATCCCGACCGCATTCCGGTGACGGAGGCGCACCGGCACGGGGTCTACGATCCGATGACCGCGGCGCTGCTGCGCGTGCCGGGCAATGGCGATCCGCTGACGCCGGACGCCTGCCGCACCGGGGCTGCGATCTTCGACGGCCGCATGCGCTATGACCTGAAACTCGATTTCAAGCGCGCGGAAAACGTCAAGGCCGACAAGGGCTATCATGGCCCCGGGATCGTCTGCGCGGTCTATTTCACGCCGATCGCGGGCTATATTCCCGATCGGCCCGTCATCAAATATCTCGCCGCCCAGCGCGACATCGAGATTACCTTCGTGCCGCTTGCGGGAACCCGCATCCTGGTGCCGTTCCGCATGCGGGTGCCGACCCCGCTCGGCATGGCGATGCTGGAAGCAACGCAATTCGTCACCCAGGCCCTTCCGCCGCACGTCGCCAAGACGCAGTAGGGCGCAGCTTGCCCAGGGATAGCGGTCGTCATGCCCGGCCTTGTGTGCCTTGTGCCGGGCATCCACGTCTTTTGTCTCGCGGGACAGGCGTGGAGGGCCGGGACAAGCCCGGCCCTGACGAGTTCTGGGCTGCCACTGAATCCTGTTGACTCTTGACCGGTTCTGATTCGACTCGGGGCGCTTCGTTTTTTAAGAAATCTCAACGTCGCGCGGGGCCTTGTTTTGCGCGGCAGAACTTGATCTAGTGCGCCTCAATGAGCGTGGCGCGAGATGTTGCGGTGAACGAAGCGGGATTCCGATCCGAGTCAGTGATTCCTTCGCGATTTGTTCGCAAACCGTTCCGAACCTCTGGCCACGCAGGGCAACCCGTCACATTGTGAGACAGTTTTGCGGCGCTCGCGCTATTTCCAATCCGCGCAGCGGTGCCCATCTTTGAGGGGAGCGCGCCATGGGCCAAGATCTCCCGCCGGGGGCGAGATGAATCATATTCGCGAGCAATCCGATCCAGCAAAATTCATCTCGCGTGGATGACAGCGACGACAGAAATATCCTGACAGATGACTTTCTCTTCGACGTCCGCATCGACAACGGAACGGGCTCCCGGTTCCGGTGTCACCGCCGTGCTCGGGCCGACCAACACCGGCAAGACGCATCTCGCCATCGAGCGCATGCTCGGCCATTCCTCCGGGATTATCGGCCTGCCGCTGCGGCTGCTCGCGCGCGAGGTCTTCAACAAGATCGCCGATCGCGCAGGAAGCGAGGCGGTCGCCCTGATCACGGGTGAAGAGAAGATCAAGCCGAAGTCACCGCGCTACTGGGTCTCGACCGTTGAGGCCATGCCCAGGGACCTCGACGTGTCGTTCCTCGCCGTCGACGAAATCCAGATCGCCGCCGACCTCGAGCGCGGCCATGTCTTTACCGACCGCGTCCTCAACCGCCGCGGCCGCGACGAGACGCTGCTGCTCGGCGCCGCGACGATGCGCCCGATGATCGAGCGGCTTTTGCCCGCCGCCTCGATCGTGACACGGCCGCGGCTGTCGCAGCTCGAATTCGCCGGCGACCGCAAGATCACCCGCCAGCCGCGCCGCACCGCGATCGTCGCGTTCTCCGCCGACGAGGTCTATGCGATCGCCGAATTGATCCGCCGGCAGCATGGCGGCGCCGCCGTCGTGCTCGGCTCGCTCTCGCCGCGCACCCGCAATGCGCAGGTCGCGATGTTCCAGAACGGCGACGTCGACTATCTGGTGGCGACGGATGCGATCGGCATGGGGCTCAACCTCGACGTCGACCACGTCGCCTTTGCCTCCGACCGCAAGTTCGACGGTTACCAGTTCCGCCGGCTCAATCCATCCGAATTCGCGCAGATCGCGGGGCGCGCCGGCCGGGCCACCCGCAACGGCACCTTTGGCACCACCGGCCGCTGCGCGCCGTTCGAGCCGGAACTGGTCAACGCGCTGCAGAACCATACCTTTGACAGTGTCAAGGTGTTGCAGTGGCGCAATTCAAGACTGGATTTTTCCTCGCTCGCCGCGCTGCAGGTCTCGCTCGCGCTGACGCCGCCGCACGAGGCGTTGACCCGCGCGCCGGCAGCCGAGGATCTGCGCGTGCTCGACCATGTCGCGCGCGATTCCGAAGTCCGCGACATGGCGCATGGCCGCGCGGCCGTTGAAAGGCTTTGGGAAGCCTGCCAGATTCCGGACTATCGCAAGCTCAGTCCGGCCGCGCACGCGGAACTTGTCACCACCCTTTTTGGCTTCCTGATGCAAAAAGGCCGGATTCCCGATGCCTGGTACGCCGCCCAGGTCGATCAGGCCGACCGCGTCGATGGCGATATCGACACGCTGTCGGGCCGGATTGCGCAAATCCGCACGTGGACATTTGTGGCCAATCGCCCGGACTGGCTGGCGGATCCGGAGCATTGGCAGGACATTACGCGGGAAGTTGAGAATAAATTATCGGATGCGCTGCACGAACGGCTCACGGAGCGTTTCGTTGATCGCCGTACCAGTGTATTGATGCGCCGCCTGCGGGAGAACACGACCTTGAATACGGAAATCGGCAAGACCGGCGAGGTGATCGTCGAGGGCCACACGATCGGCCGGCTCGACGGCTTCACCTTTGCGCCAGATGCCGCGGAAGCCGGCTCTGAGGCCAAGGCCTTGCAGGCCGCGGCACAGAAGGCGCTGGGCGGCGAGATCGAGACGAGGGCGGAAAAACTGTCCGCCTCGGCCGACGAGCAGTTCATCCTGACCTCGGACGGCACCATCCGCTGGACCGGCGATGCGGTGGCAAAGCTGGTGGCGAGCGACGATGCGCTGAGGCCGCGGATTCGCGTTATCGCCGACGACCGCCTGACCGGCGGCGCGCGCGAAAAGGTGCAGGCGCGGCTCGACCTCTGGCTGAAGACGCATATCGAAAAGCTGCTCGCGCCGCTGTTCGAGCTGCAGAAGGCCGAGGACGTCACCGGCATTGCGCGCGGCATCGCCTTCCAGCTGACCGAGGCGCTCGGCGTGATCGAGCGCAACAGGATCGCGAACGAGCTGAAGGATCTCGACCAGCCCTCGCGCGCAACTTTACGCAAATACGGCGTGCGCTTCGGCGCCTATCACGTCTATTTCTCCGCGCTGCTGAAACCCGCGGCGCGCGCACTGGCCTCGCTGCTGTGGGCCGAGAAGCAGAGCAATGTCGATCTTTCCGCGCTGTCGGGCGCGCAGCATCTGGCAAGCTCGGGGCGCACCTCGTTCCCGGTCGACAAGCAGCTCGCCCGCGATGCCTATCGCGTGCTCGGCTATCGGCAATGCGGCGAGCGCGCTGTGCGGGTCGACATTCTGGAGCGGCTCGCCGACCTGATTCGTCCGGCGCTGGCCTGGCGCGAGACCTCGCCCGGCGAGAAGCCGGCGGGGGCCTTCGATGGCCGCGGGTTCATCGTGACGCAGGCGATGACCTCGCTGACGGGATCGGCAGGCGAGGATTTTGCCTCGATCCTGCGCGCGCTCGGCTACCGCATGGAGAAGCGTCCGCCGCTGCCGCCGAAGCCGGCTGCAATCGAGACGGCGCCCGCCGCAGAGGCCGCGCCGCAGGAGGCGGCCGTCGATGCAGCGCCGCAGGACGAGGCGGCGGCCGAGCCGCATGCTGCCGATGCGGACGCGCCGGTTGCCGAAGCCGCGGCCGAGGTCGCAACTGACAGCGCGGCGGAAGCCGTCGTTGAAAACCTCGCCCCCGAGCCCGTTGCCGTTGCGCCGGCAAGCGAGGAGCCGCGCCCGACGTCTTCGCTGCTCCCCGAGGTCTCGCCGCTGCCGGCCGCGCCCGAAGAGCCGCCGGCCGTCGTCGACGTGCCTGCGTCCGAGACCGAGCCTGCCGCCGAACCATTGGCCGTGGCGGAAGACCAGGCTGCGATCGTTGCTGTGCAGGAGGCTGCGCCGGAGACGACGAGCGAAGCTGCGGGCGATGCGCCTGCGGGTGAAGCCGCTGCCGTGCCCACTGAGGCGGCTGCGGCGGCGCCCGCCGAGCCCGCTTTGGTCGAAGTCTGGCGTCCCGGCGGCCGATCGGAGGAGCGCAGGCCGCGCCACGAGCAGCGTCATCGTCATCACCACCGGCCGCATGATCGCGCCGCTGGCGGCGAGGCGGCCGCCGGTGCGCCCGCCGAGGCGGGGCAAGGCGCCGGGCAGGCAGCTGGACAAGGCGAGAAGCGCGAGCGTCACCGGCACGGCCGGCGCGACCGCTTGAAGGAATTCGGCAAGCCGCGCCAGGATGGGCCCAAGGAAGCGACAGGGCAGGCGACCGCCGAAGGCGCCGCCGATCGCGCCAAGGGCGAGGAGCGCCGTCCGCGCGAGCACTTTGAAGCCAAGGGCCGCGAGCAGCACAGGGACAAGCACGACAGGCACGAGAAGAAGGGCAAGTTCGGCGGCGGTCCGCGCGAGCATGGCGATCGCGGCCGCGACAAGGGCGGACGTGACCGCCGCGAGGGCGGTCCCTCGCACCGGCCCTACGCATCGAGCGCGCCCCGCGAGCGCGAGCGGCAGATCGATCCCAATTCGCCGTTCGCAAAACTCGCGGCGCTGAAGGAGCAGCTCGCCGCCAATCGCAAGGAATGATTTTTTTCGACCATCGATTTGATCGGGATTTTGGGGATCCTTGGAGCGTCAGCGGCTGGACAAATGGCTGTGGCACGCGCGGGTGGTGAAGGCCCGTACCAGCGCGGCTGCGCTGGTCGCCAGCGGCCATGTCCGCATCAATGGCGTGCGCGAAATCGCGCCCGGGCACGCGGTGAAGCCGGGTGACGTGCTCACCATCGGGCTCGATCGCGGCGTGCGGGTCTTGAAGGTGATCGGATTTGCCGAGCGGCGCGGCGATGCCGAGGCCGCGCGCGTGCTCTACGACGAATTGCGCCCGCGCCAGCCCTGACGATTTTTCGAATACTGACTATCTATCCAGGCGCAGCCGCTGGGTATCGCGCGCGATTCAGTTCTTGGTGCAGCTTCTCTTGCGGCACTGCATCGACTGCGCTAGTGCAAGCCGTCCAAGAAAATCGTGTCGTTTCGGAGTCCGGAGCCCTGGATGACTTACGTCGTCACTGAAGCCTGCATCAAATGCAAATACACCGATTGCGTGGAGGTTTGCCCGGTAGACTGCTTCTACGAGGGCGAGAACATGCTGGTGATTCATCCGGACGAATGCATCGATTGCGGCGTATGCGAGCCCGAATGCCCGGCCGACGCCATCAAGCCGGACACCGAACCGGGGCTGGAAAAGTGGCTCGAGGTGAATACGGAATATGCCAAGACTTGGCCAAATATCACCCAAAAGAAGGAATCTCCGCCTGACGCGAAGGAATTCGAGGGTCAGGAAGGCAAGTTCGAGAAATATTTTTCTACGAAGCCCGGAACCGGAGACTGACGCACGGGTTCTCTGACTTAACTGTAATGCCGGAAACCGGCCAAAAGCCCCTAGCAAAGCCTGTAAATCATTGATTTTTGCGGGAAATGTGCTATATTGAGCACTTTCTAAGCCGAAACCGGCCATGCGTACCTGTGGCCGCCCTTTGGTTCCCGTAAAAACATCAAACAGGGGCGTGGCAGTTCCGCGCGCAGGCTGTGTCACAGAAATCACGTAAAGCGAGTTCTTCGAAAAATTCAAAGAAAGTCGCCGCGGCCAGCCGTAGCGCATCCAAGAGCCGTGCCAGGTCGTCCGTTAGGGAGACCCGGGCTGCCCCTAAGGCCTCGGCTTCCAAGTCCTCAAAGAACAAAAGAAGCTCGATGCCCCATAAGTCTGCCAAGCCTGCTGCCAAAGTGACTGCCGCGAAGCCCGCCGCGACCAAGGTCGCTGCGCCCGTCAAGACTGCCCCGAAGACCGCTGTTGCCGCCCCCAAGCCTGTGACCAAGCCGGTCGCGACCAAGCCCGTGGTCGCTCCGCCCAAGGTGGAGGAAAAGAAGCTGCCGACCCAGCGTCAGGGTTTCAAGACCAACGAGTTCGTGGTGTATCCGGCCCATGGCGTCGGCCAGATCCTTGCCATCGAGGAGCAGGAGATCGCGGGCGCCAAGCTCGAGCTGTTCGTCATCAATTTCATCAAGGACAAGATGACGCTGCGGGTTCCCACCGCCAAGGTCGCCAATGTCGGTATGCGCAAGCTGTCCGATCCGGTCCTGGTGAAGAAGGCGCTCGAAACGCTGAAGGGCCGCGCCCGGGTCAAGCGCACGATGTGGTCGCGCCGCGCCCAGGAATACGAAGCCAAGATCAATTCGGGCGACATCGTCGCGATTGCCGAGGTGGTGCGCGACCTCTACCGCTCGGAATCGCAGCCCGAGCAGTCCTACAGCGAACGGCAGCTCTATGAAGCGGCGCTCGACCGCCTGTCGCGCGAGATCGCTGTCGTGCAGCACTCGACCGAGACCGAGGCGGTGAAGGAGATCGAGAGCCAGCTCGCCAAGAGCCCGCGCCGCGGCGTCAAGGCCGAGGCTGAAGCCGATGCGGATGGCGAGACCGAAGCCGAAGATGGCGATACCGACGAGACCGACGGCGACGACACGACGGTTGCGGACGAAGCGGCATAAGCTGCTTCTCTCCGAATGGAATTTCAAAGGCCCGGTCGTCCGACCGGGCTTTTTGTTTGGCCGGTTGCGGGCAGGTCCGTCTGCCTCATGGTACCAGCCGTGCGCTCCCGAGAGGCCGGCGCCTGCTTCGCGCCAACCGCGCCGAGCGGCTGACCAATGTCGGGACAATCTTAGCGACCTGACTTTTACCCGACGTCCACTCACCTTCGCTATCGACTGTGGCGAGGGGACCTGGACATGCCGGGCAACATCGCAAAACTACGGGCTTTTTTGACGCGCGCGGTCGTCGCATTCGACGACGCCTCGCGCCATGTCGGCCGCCTCGGCAGTGCGCTCACCGGCGTTGCTGCGATCGCCCTGGTCTGGGCCGGCATCCTGCACGGCATCTCGGAAGACCGCGCACACACCGAAGAGGCCGCGCTCAGGACCGGCGCAAATCTCGCACGCACCTTTGAAGAGCAGATCGTTCGCGCCATTCGCGCCGCCGATCAGACCCTGCTTTACGTCCGCGATTCCTATGCGCGCGACCCGCAGAATTTCGACATGTCGCTGTGGTCGAAGCACAGCCAGTTCCTGACCGATTTTTCCTTCCAGGTCGTGATCATCGACAAGCACGGCATGCTGGTCGCGAGCAACCTCGACCAGAGCGTCAAGGGGCTGGACCTGCACGATCGCGAGCATTTTGCCGTCCATGCCGCGAGCAGTGACGACTTCCTCTTCATCAGCAAGCCGATCTTCGGCCGGGTCTCGAACAAGTGGTCGATCCAGCTCACGCGCCGGATCATCGCACAGGACGGCTCGTTCGGCGGCGTCGTCGTCGTCTCGCTCGATCCCGCCTATCTCGCAAGCTTCTACGATTCGGTGGAGATCGGCCGGAACGGCGTGGTGACGCTGGTCGGCCTCGACGGCATCGTGCGCGCCCGTGGTGCGAGCGGCCCCGCCGCGGCCGTCGGCGCCTCGCTCGCCGGAAGCGTGCTGATGTCGAATCTCTCACGGCAGGCCAGCGGGTCCTACATCGGCGCCAGTGCGATCGATGGCGTCGAACGGATCTTTACCTTTCGCCGGGTCAGGGATTATCCGCTGATCGTCATCGTCGGCCAGGCCACCGATGACGTCTTCGCCGCGTTCCGGGCCGACCGCGACAGGGAGCTGCTCATCGGCATCCTGCTCAGCCTGTTCGTCGCGGTGGTTGCGCTGCTGATCGTCCGTTATCAGGCCGGGCTCGCCAGGTCGCGCGACGCGGCAGAGGCCGGCACGCGCGCCCGCTCCGAATTTCTGGCCATGATGAGCCACGAGATCCGCACCCCGATGAACGGCGTCATCGGTCTCGCCGACCTGCTGGTCACGGCCGATCTGCCGGCCGAGCAACACAAGACGGCCGCGACGCTCCGGGACTCCGCCGATTACCTGCTGCAACTCCTGAACGATGTGCTCGATTTCTCCAAGCTCGATGCGGACCGGCTCGAGCTCGAACATGTGGTGTTCGATCTCCACCGCACGGTCACGGCGACGATCGAGCTCCTGATGCCGCGCGCAGAGGCCAAGGGACTGGTGCTGGCGGCCGCGATCGACCAGGAAACGCCGCGCTTCGTACGTGGCGATCCGGCGCGGCTGCGCCAGGTGCTGTTCAACCTGGTCGGCAACGCCATCAAGTTCACCGAACACGGCAGCGTCGTCGTCAAGCTCGACGTGGAGCCCGCAGCGGGGGCACAGCTTCGGCTGATCTTTGCAGTCCGCGACACCGGCGTCGGAATCCCCGCCGATGCCATCGGCCTCCTGTTCCAGAAATTCTCGCAGGTCGATAGCTCGATCTCGCGCCGCTTCGGCGGCACCGGCCTCGGCCTCGCCATCTGCAAGCGCCTGGTCACCTGCATGGGCGGCGACATCGCAGTCGAAAGCCAGCTCGGACAGGGCTCCACGTTCACCTTCTCGGTGCTCGCCCAGCCTCTGCATGAAAACGAAGCCGAGCCGGCGGAAGCCCGGCCGGGGCCTGCGCAGATTGCCCCGCCGCTTGCCGTCCTGCACGACGCGCCTCCGCTCAAGATCCTGGTGGCCGAGGACAATCTCACCAACCAGTTCGTGATTCGCAGACTGCTCGAGAAGCTCGGCTATGCGCCCGACATCGTTGAAGACGGCATGCAGGCGGTCGTTGCGCTGCAGCGAGAGACTTACGATCTCGTGCTGATGGACATGATGATGCCCGAGATGGACGGCCTGACCGCAGCGCGTGCGATCCGCGAATTGCCATCGCCGGCGCGCGACGTCACCATCATCGCGCTGACCGCCAATGCAACGAGCCAGGATCAGCAGGCCTGCCTCGCGGCCGGCATGGATGATTTCGTCACCAAGCCGGTCACGCGCGAGCGGCTCAGCGCCGCCTTGCTGCGGTCCGTCGAACGCAGGACGGCAAAGCAGACACTGGTCGTTTGAGCCCCATTCCGCGGCATGTCGACGGTCATACCTTCGACATGCATTGATTGTGCGTAAAAATCAGCTCGTGTTCTGCGAGCGGAGCGGCGTCGTCTGGATGCCGTAGTCGTACGGAGTCGCACGCTCAGGATCGATTAACCCTCCGTCGTTCATCGTGACCACTCTGCGAGCGGGGGCGAGCGGCGATCCATGTCGCCACGAGGGGTGCTCCGATTTCATTGAGGATTTTCCATGCGACCGGATTATCTGCGTCGGATGTCGTTGCTCGTCATGACGGCAGTGACGATTGGCGTCGTCGTGCTCTGCTGCGCTGATGCCACCTTCGGTGCCGCGCTGGTCGGCGAAACACGACAGGTCGTTGTGGAGCAGAAGGCGGCGCCGGGCGCGGATGGATTGAAGAAGCTCTACCGGCGGCCGGCCACGATTCCGTTCCCGAAGGACAATCCCTACACGCCCGACAAGGCCGCGCTCGGCAAGAAACTCTATTTCGATACCCGCCTTTCGGTGAGTTCGGCGCAGTCCTGCGGCAGCTGTCACAGCCCGAGTTTTGGCTGGGGTGACGGGCTCGCCGTCGGCGTCGGCCACGGCATGCAGAAGCTCGGCCGTCACACGCCGACGGTCGTCAATGCGGCCTGGAGCGACATCTTCATGTGGGACGGGCGGTTGCCGACGCTGGAAGACCAGGCGCTCGGCCCGATCCAGTCGACCGGCGAGATGAACATGCCGCTCGACGAGCTGATGGCGCGGCTGAAAGCCGTTCCCGACTACAAGCCGCTGTTCGACCGCGTTTTCCCAAAGGAGGGAATCACCCCTCAGACCCTCGCGAAAGCGATCGCGACCTATGAGCGGACCATGGTGTCGGAGCGCGCGCCGTTCGACGCCTGGATCGAGGGCGACGAGAAAGCGATGTCCGAGGAAGCCAAGCGCGGCTTCGTCGTGTTCAACGGCAAGGCGCAATGCGCGGCCTGCCATGAAGGCTGGAATTTCACCAATGAAGGTTTCCAGGACATCGGGCTGCCGAGCGAGGATGTCGGCCGCGGCAAATTCGTGCCCGGCGTGATCAAGATGCAGCACGCCTTCAAGACGCCCGGCCTGCGCGAGATCGCCCATCGCGCTCCCTACATGCACGACGGCTCGCTGGAGACGCTGGAGCAGGTCGTCGAA
>Ga0207692_10000868_pt1 | contig 10880 bp, 8 predicted proteins | sample LARL52metaG_FD_184345 | JGI IMG/M metagenome (GOLD analysis project Ga0207692, IMG submission 184345) | Corn, switchgrass and miscanthus rhizosphere microbial communities from Kellogg Biological Station, Michigan, USA - LAR L5-2 metaG... | ecosystem: Host-associated > Plants > Roots >...
CTGTCCGACCTGCTCCACTCCTACGGCGCGGGGTCGGCGGACGGCCCGGAGATGTCCGATGAGCTGCTGCGGATCCTCGCGCTCGGCACGGTATCGCCGTCGCACGCCGGGCAGTTCCGCGGCTACGTCCGCCAGCTCAGGCACGCCTGGTCGCTCGACGCGCTGCTCAAGGGGACCATGCACTGGCCGTCGGAGCCGGCCGAGCGTGACGTCTGCTACTTCCTGGCCCAGGGCCTGCGGGCCCGGCTGGCCAAAGAGCTCCCGTCGGCCCGGGCCCAGCTCAGCGGCGGCTCGGTGCAGCTCGCGCACCGGGCCAAGGCCCTGCTCACCGAGCTGGCCGAGATCAGCGTGGAGGCCGCTCAGATGGTGGTGGCGGGCGCGCAGGACGGGGTGACCGAGGATGGCAGCGACGCCCGGCTGCCCGCCTGGTTCATGGTCGAGGTGGTCCGCGACCTGCCCCGGCTCGCTGCGGCGCGCGACGGGGCCAAGGTCTAGCCGTGCCGGCCAAGGGCCAGCCGCGCCGCCAGAAGGCCCGGACGGACCCGGCCACCGAGAACCGGAGGCGCGGCCTGGCCGTCGTCCACCAGCATCCGCTGTTCGCGCCGCTGGCCGACCGGGCCGGCTGGACCACCGACCCCGATCACGTCCGGTGCCGACCCGCCGGGTGGGCCGTGGTCACCAGCCTCGGTGACCTCTACCTGCATCCGCGGCGGCGCGGCGAGCCGGAGGAGTGGGCCTGGGTGGTGGCGCACTGCCTGCTCCACCTCGGCTTCGGTCACCTGGCCCAGGAGCGGCTGGCGGAGTGGAGCGCGGCGGCCGGCCTGACCTCCGCGTCCGGCCGTAACCCCCGCGGCCACTTCGACGCGGCCTGGAACTTCGCCGCCTGCGTCACAGTCAACCGGTTCCTGGCCCACCTGAAGATCGGACGGCCGCCGGAGGGGCTCGGCGGCCCCACCGAGCACGACCACCTGGCCGGCGGCGCGGACGACGAAGGCCCGTTCGCGGAGCGGCTCCGCACCCTGGGGAACCCGCCCTACCTGGGCGCCACGGGGACCGGGGGCCCGGACGGCGACCTGCGCTGGGAGGGCCTTCCCCCGGCCAACAGCTGGCGCGGGCCGGCCAACTGGCCCGACCTGCTCGGGACCGGGCTGGCCAGCGCGGTCGGCGCCGCCGTGGACGTCGCGGGCGGCGTCACCGATCAGCTGACCAGCGACAGCGGGCGTAAGACACAGTGGCGGCTGGCGCTCAACTGGTTCGTCTCCTCCTACCCGCTGCTGGGCGCGCTGGCCGCCGCGTTCAAGCTGGTCGAGGACGCCGAGGTGTGCCGCCTGCACGGGATCGCGGTGGCGGCGATCAGCCCGGCCGCCGCCGAGCTGTACGTCAACCCGCTGTCCGGGCTCGACGACGGCGAGCGCCGGTTCGTCATCGCGCACGAGCTGCTGCACGCCGGGCTGCGGCACGACACCCGCGGCGGCGACCGCGACCCCTGGCTGTGGAACGTGGCCTGCGACTACGTGATCAACGGCTGGCTGGCGGAGATGGCGGTGGGTGACCTGCCGGACAGCGCGCTGTACGACCGGGCGCTGCGCGGCAAGTCCGCCGAGGAGGTCTACGACGAGATCGCGGCCGGGCGCCGCCGCACCTGGAAGCTCGCGACCCTGCGCGGCCCGGGGGGCTGCGACATCCTGCCTGGGCGGCTGGACGGAACCGACCCAGCCCGCGGGGTGGATCTCGACGAGTTCTACCGGCGCTGCCTGACCAACGGCATCGACTACCACCGCGGGCAGGGCCGCGGCCTGCTCCCGGCCGGCCTAGTGGAAGAGATCCGCGCCCTGACCGAGCCCCCGGTGCCGTGGGACGTCGAGCTGGCCCGCTGGTTCGACGATCACTTCGCGCCGCTGGAGCGCCGCCGTTCCTACGCCCGGGCCAGCCGCCGTCAGTCCGCCACGCCGGACATCCCCCGCCCCGGCTGGCACCGGCCGGAGGAGCTCATGCACAGCCGGACCTTCGGCGTCGTCCTGGACACCAGCGGCTCGATGGATCGGCGGCTCCTGGGCAAGGCTCTCGGAGCCATCGCCTCGTACGCGGTCACCCGGGACGTGCAGGCCGTCCGGGTGGTCTTCTGCGACGCCGAGGCCCACGACAACGGCTGGATGCACCCGTTCGACATCGCCGGGCGGGTCCGGGTCCGCGGGCGCGGCGGCACCATCCTCCAGCCCGGCGTCGACATGCTGCAGGACGCGCCAGACTTCCCTAAGGACGGGCCCATCCTGGTCATCACGGACGCCTGGATCGACCGGGTGCGGATCAAGCGGGAGCACGCGTACCTGATCCCGGCCGGCGCCGTCCTCCCGTTCCCTGCCCGGGGGCCGGTCTTCCGCTTCTCCTGAGGCCAGCCTCGTCGTGTTAGCACCCGCATACGCGGGGCGCTATCACCCTGCCGCCTGCCCTTCCCGCCGGGCCAGACTGCCGACAGGACAGTCATGGGGAACGGCGGAGGGGTGGGACTGGTGCGGAACGATTCCGGCGGCCGCCGGCTACACGCGTTCAGGTCCCTGACGGGCAACCGGGCGCTGCTGCGGGTGCTGGCCGCGTACCTGCTGTTCATCTTGACCGAGTACGCGGTGTGGATCGCCATGATCGTGTTCGCCTACAACCGCGGCGGCACCGCCGTCGCCGGGTTCGTCGCGGTGGCGCAGCTGGTGCCGGCCGCGATCGTGGCCCCGATGGCGGCCTCGATCGCCGACCGCCGGTCGCCGGTGGCCCTGCTGGCCGGGGGATACCTGGCGCAGACGGCGGGGATGGCGGGCACGGCGGTGGCCATCGTGGCGGGCGCGCCGCTGGCCGCCTACGCGGCCGCGATCGTCGCGTCCACGGCGGTGACGACGACCAGGCCCGCGCAGTCCGCGCTCATCCCGTCGGTGGCGGCCACCCCTGACCAGCTGACCGCGGCCAACGTGGTGGCGGGCTGGCTGGAGGCGGCCGCGGTGGCGGCGGCCGGGCTGCTGGCCGGGGTGCTGATCTCGGCGGCCGGGGTCGCGAGCGTATTCGCGGTGTGCGCCGGGTTCGGCCTGGTGGCCGCGCTGCTCGTGACCAGGCTGCGAGTGGCGGGGCTGCGAGTGGCCGGGCTGGCTACGCCCGTGTTGCCTGATAGGCCAGTGCCGCCGGAGGGGACGGCATCGCCAGCGCCGGGCAGCCCGACCGAGGCCGGGGGGATCGGCGACGGGCTGCGGCTGGCGGTCAGGCAGCCGCGCCTGCGGCTCATGATGGCCCTGGTGACCGCGGACAACGTCGTGGTGGGGGCGCTGGACCTGCTGGTCGTCATCCTGGCCGTCACCGTGCTGCACCGTTCGTCCGGCTGGGCCGGCTACCTCCAGTTCGCCTTCGGCGCCGGGGCGCTGCTGGCGGCCACGGTGAGCGTGGCCCTGGTCGGGCGCCGCCTGGGCGGCCCGATCCTGGCCGCCGCGCTGGCCTTCAGCGGGGCGCTGGCGCTGGTGGCGTTCGGCCTGGGGCTGCCCGGGACGATGGCCCTGCTGGTGGTGGCGGGGGCGGGGCACTGCCTGCTGGAAGTGGCCACCCGCACGCTGCTGCAGCGTTCGGTGCCACCCGAACTGCTCGGGCGGGTCTTCGGCGTGCTCGAAGGGTTTGCCATGGCCGGCCTCGCGGTGGGCGCGCTGCTCGTCCCCGGGCTGGCCCACCTGGGCGGGAGCCGGCTGGCCGTCCTCGGGGTGGCGGCCGTGCTGCCGCTGGCGGCGGCGGCTGGCGGGCGGGCCGTGTTCCGCCTCGATACCGGCACCGACGTGCCGGTGGTCCAGATCGCCCTGCTGCGCTCGCTCCCGCTGTTCGCCGAGCTGCCCGCGCCCGCCATCGAGGGCCTGGCCGCGGCGCTGCGGCCGGTGGAGCTGACCGCCGGGGACGTGCTGATCAGGCAGGGTGACCCGGGCGACGCCTACTTCGCCATCGCGGCGGGCGAACTCGACGCGGAGCAGGACGGGCAGTGGCTGGGCCGCTACGGCCGTGGCGAGGGAGTGGGCGAGATCGCGCTGCTGCGTTCCGTCCCGCGCACCGCGACGGTGACCGCCCACACGGCCGCGACGGTGTACCGGCTGGACCGGGATCTCTTCCTGACCGCGGTGCTCGGGCACGCCCCGACCCGGCGGCAGGCCGACCAGATCGCCGCGGTGCGGCTGGCCACCGGGCCCGCCGCCCCCCACTACGAAGCCCAGCAGCAGGGCAGCTAGGAGACGAGCGTGGACCATCCGCTGGCGATGGACGCCGAGACCATGCGGCGGGCCGGTTACGCGACCGTCGACGCCCTGGTGGCCCGGCTGGCCGACCCGGAGGGCGATCCCGTGCTCCGCCGGGCCGGGGCCGCCGACATGCGCACGCGGCTCAGCGGCCCGCCGCCGGAACAGCCGGGCGACTACGGCGCGGTCCTGACCCGGGTGCTGGCCGACGTCCTGCCGTACGCGGCGCGGACCGATCATCCCGGGTACCTGGCCTTCATCCCGAGCTTTACCACCTGGCCGGCCGCGCTGGCCGAGCTGACCGCGGCCGCGGCCAACCCGTACTGCGGCGCGTGGATGGAATCGGCCGGTGCCACCCAGGTCGAGCTGGAGGTCATCGACTGGTTCCGGGGCTGGGTGGGGCTGCCGGCCAGCACTGCCGGGGTGCTCGTGAACGGCGGCTCCGCCGCCAACATGACGGCGCTGCTGGTGGCGCGCGAGGCGGTCGGCGGCCCGTCCCCCGGTTCGGTGCTGTACGTGTCGGACCAGGCGCACTCGTCCCTGGCCCGGACCGCGCGGGCGATGGGGCTGCGCCCGGATCAGGTCCGGGTGCTGCCGACCGACGACCGCTGGCGGCTGCGCCCGGAGACGGTGGCGGCGGCCGTCCGGGCCGACCGGGAGGCCGGCCGCGTTCCCTTCGCCCTGTGCGCCAGCGCCGGCTCGACCAACACCGGCGCCGTCGACCCGCTGGCCGGCCTGGCCGACGTCTGCGCCGCCGAAGGGCTGTGGCTGCACGTCGACGCGGCCTACGGCGGCTTCGCCGCGCTGACCGCCAAGGGCCGGGCGGCGCTGGCTGGCATCGACCGCGCCGACTCGGTCACGCTCGATCCGCACAAGTGGCTGTACCAGCCGATGGAGTGCGGCTGCGTGCTGATCCGCGACGGGGCCCGGCTGGAGCGGACGTTCGCCATCCACCCCGACTACCTGGACGGCGACGCGGTCCAGGGTGCGGACGAGGTCAACTTCGCCGACCGGGGGCTCCAGCTGTCCAGGGGCTTCCGCGCGCTGAAGGTGTGGGTGGCAGTGCAGACGTTCGGCCTGGCCGCGTTCCGGACCTGCATCCAGCGCAACCTCGACCTGGCCGAGTACGCCGAGGCCCTGATCCGGGACCAGCCCGGCCTGACCTTGATGGCGCCGGCCACGCTCGGCATCGTCTGCTTCCGCCGGGAGTGGCCCGGCGGCGACGAAGCCGAGACCGAACGCCGCGGCACCGCCCTGGCCGCGGACCTGGAACGCGGCGGCACCGCGCTGGTATCCACCACCCGCCTGGCCGGCCGGCACGCGGTCCGGCTGTGCGTCCTCAACCCGACCACCTCGGCGGAGCACGTCCGGCGGGTCATCGAGCACTTCGCCCGCGCCCCGGTCCCCGAGCTTCCGGCTGACCCGTCGCTGGCCAGCGACGGGACCAGCGACGGGACCAGCGCCAGGACCGGCACCGTGACGGACTCCGGCCTTGACGAGCTGCGCGCCGCCCCGCTGCTGGCGGGCGTGCCCGCCGCGGCCAGGCGGGCCGTCCGGGCCCGCGGCGTCTGGGTCGACGTCGCCGCCGGGGAGGAGGTCATCCGCCGGTGGGACGCCGACCGGTTCTTCTACATCGCCCTGGCCGGCCGCTACGACGTCTTCATCGACACCCGCTTCATCCGCACCCTCGGCCCCGGCGACCACTTCGGCGAGCTCGCCGCCCGCGACTGGGGCGGCGGCTACGGCTACGCCCGGCTGGCCACCGTCCGCTGTGCCGAACCGGGTCGGCTGCTGCGGCTGACCAGCGAGGACCTCCAGTGGCTGGCCGACACCCAGCCGGCCGTCAAGGCCAGGCTCGAAGCCACCCTGGCCGAGCGGCTGCAGAACCGCTGATACCTTCTCGGGCCCGGACGGAACGGGGATGCCCGTAGTTTCGTCCTTGGCGGGCGAGGAGGTGATGGCGTGGGCCCTGATAATGACGGAGCCGACGACGGCACGGGACCACCAGCCCGCCAGCCGGCCAGGGACGAGGTGGAACAGCTCCTGGCCGAGCGCGGAGAACACCTGATGCGGGCCGCGGTCGCCCTGACCGGGAACCGCTCGGACGGCGAGGATCTGCTCCAGGCCGCGCTCGAACGGCTGCTGCGGCACTGGGGCCGGATCGAGGGTGACGCGGAGGGCTACCTGCGGCGCACCCTGTACAACATGGCCGCCGACGGCTGGCGGCGGCGCGGCGCCTGGCTGCGCAAGCTCCCCCTGATCCACGCGGGCGGCCGTCACGGGCCGGCTGCCGACGCGGTCGACGCGGTGGACCTGCGCGACGCCCTGGGCCGGGCGCTGGCCCAGCTGCCGCCGCGGCAGCGCGCCGTGCTGGTGCTGCGCTACTGGGAGGAACTCAGCCAGGCCGAGACCGCGGAACTGCTCGGCTGCGCGGAAGGAACGGTGAAGTCCGCCGCCGCCCGCGGGCTCCGGCGGCTGCGCGAGCTCACCGCCCCCTGGGACGACCACCGACCACAACTGACGGAGAAAATGTAATGAGCGACACCGACACGGATCTGCTGCACGACAGCATCGACCGCCTCACCGCCGGCGAGCGGCTGCCCGCCGGGCTGGCGGCCCGGGCGTTCCGGCGGCATCGCCAGCGCCGGATCGCGCTCCGCGCGGCCGCCGCGGCCGGCACCGCGGTGATCGCCGGGGCCGGGCTGTTCGCGGCGGTGGCCAGGCCCGGCGCCGTGCCCGCGGTGGCCGGGCCGGCCCGGCAGGCCCCGGCCGGGGCGACGACTCAGACCCCGGCCACGCTGACCGCGGCGTACGTGTCCAGCCACACGCAGCAGGCCCTGGCGGCGGCCGAACGAGCGAACCTCATCCAGGAGCTGCACACGGTGGGCCAGAACTACCCGCTCGGCCTGACCCAGGTGCTCTCCTTCCACCTGGACAGCGGCGGCACCGGCCACGTGGTCGAGCAGGCGGGCCCCACCGCCAGCCAGGAGAACGTCTGGGCCTACCGGGGCCAGCTGCGCGAGCAGGGACTCGACGCGGCGGGCAAGCCGCTCTTCGACGCGAGCAGCACCACGACGCAGGCGTCGGCCGGGCCGAGGGCGGTCATGAACGTCAGCGGCACCGGGGTGGACTACACGTCGCGCACCTGGTGGCACAGCGCCCTCCAGCTCAGCCTGCCGGCCGCCGGGCAGGACGCCTGCCAGGATGCCTTCCTCCCGGCCCCGGTGGGCACCACGATGGACTGGGCCGCCCAGATCCGTACGGCGCTGTCCTGCGGGCACTTCCAGCTGGCCGGGCACGAGCAGATCGGCGCGACCGACGCCATCAAGCTGGTCTCGGCGAAGGTCAACGGCCCCTACACGGAGACCCTCTGGGTGGACCCGTCGACGTACCTGCCGGTGCGGGTCTTCTGGAACTGGCTCGACCCCCGTGCCCAGGGCCCGGGCACGCTGACCGGCGACTTCCGGTGGGTCAAGCCGACTCAGGACAACCTGGGCCTGCTGCGGGTGCCGGTTCCGAGCGGGTTCACGCAGAAGCATTCCGGCGGCCTGCCGGTGCCCGGTATCAACCTGTAGCGCGGCTCCGGCCGTTCCCCATCAGCATCGAGGAGATGTTGAACGCGGGGGAGTTCAGGAACTGCCGCATGACGTCGACCACGCGCTGCAGCCGGACCTTGTCCACGCTGCCCGGCGGCCCGGTGCTGACCGGGTAGCTGTCCAGGGCCATGACCGCCGCCGTCTGCGCGGAAACGCCGAACGGGGCCGGCATCGCGATCATGGCCTGCTCGACCGCCGCGCGGCTGACGTCCGCGAGCCGCTGGCCCTGTTCCAGCGCGGTGTAGAAGGCGGCCAGGGTGTGCGGGTACCTGGCCGCCCACTGCTTGGTGACTACGTAGCCCTCGACCGGGAAGCTCATGGTCGCGCCCTGGTCCAGGTCGGCGAGCGGCACGCCGCCCTGGGCCTCCTCGTCGCCGCTGGCGAAGGGCTCCGGCATCACGGCCGCGCCGACCGCGTCCGAGCTGAGCTCGTCCGGCATCTCCTGGAACGGGATGCTGGCGAAGTGCACGCTCTGCGGGGAGATCCCGTGCTCGGCCAGCACCGACGCGGTCAGCAGGAACAGGACGTTGTCGGGCGCGTTGATCGCGACCGTCTGTCCCTTGAGGTCGGCCAGCGACCTGACCGGCGAGTCCGGAAGCGTGTAGATCCCCTGGGTCCCCGGTTCCATCAGCGATCCCTCGGCGAAGATGTCCAGGTTGGCCTGACCGCGCTGCTGGGCCTGGATATAGGAGACGTAGTTGCCGCCGGTGATGTCGTAGGTGCCCGTCACCTGGCTGGCGATCGCGGTCTCGCTGCTGGTGACCGGGGTGAAGTTGACGGTCAGGCCCTGGGCCTTGAACAGGCCCTGATCGAGCGCGACGAAGAATCCCGCCGAATCCACGGCCGGCACCACGGCGACCGTCAGGACCGTCTTTTCCAGCCGCCCCGCATTCGCGCCGTTCCCGCCATTCGAGCAGCCCGCCGCCAGCGCCAGGGCTATGGCCGTGATCAGCATCGCCCGCCCGCGTGCCCGTCTGATTCCCATCGCGCCCCGCCCCTTAGCCGCAATCCCTCCGGTAGTCCGTGGCAGCATAAAACGGGTGAACATGGTCATTCAGGTGAATAGCCGTAAACCAGAATTAACAATTCGTAAAGCGATACGCCTGTCATGTGCTTAGCGAAAACGTACTGAAGAGGCTAAAGCTAACGGGTGGTAGACCATGAGATTAGTGTGACTAATCCAGTCAGGCGAAGCTGGTGGCGCCGCCGTCGAGGATCAGCGGGTGGGCGTTGACGTAGCTGGCTTCGGCGGACAGCAGCCAGACCGTGGCGTAGGCCACCTCCCAGGCCGTCGCCTGCCGGCCGAACGGCAGGCTGCGCGCGGTGCGGGCCGGGTTGCGGCGCGACGCCTCCCGCCCGAGCGGCGTGTCCACCAGGCTCGGCACCACCAGGTTGGCCCGGATCTGCCTGGCCATGCCCTCCCGCGCGGTCTGCCGGCAGATACCGAGCAGGGCCGCCTTGGACGCGTCGTACGCCGGGATCCCGGTGGCCGCCCGCAGGCTCGCCGCCGAGCTGACGAACACGATCGCGGAACCTGGCTCCAGCACCGGCAGCGCGGCCGCGGCCACCAGGAAGTGCGCCCGGGTGTTGACCGCGAAGACCTCGTCCCACTGGGCGGCGGTCGTCCCGGCCAGGCCCCGCCCGCGCCCGATGCCGACGTTCAGCACCAGGCCGTCGAGGCCGCCGAGGGCCGCCGCCGACTCGGTCACCACCGACGCGCACGCCTCCGGGGAGGCCACGTCGGCGATGACGACCGGGGCCGCCCGCCCCTCGGCCCGGACCAGGGCCGCGGTCGCCTCGGCGGCCTCCGCGTCACGGTCCGCGCAGGCCACCGCCGCGCCTTCCCGGGCGGCGAGCACCGAGATGGCCCGGCCGTTGCCCATCGGCGGGTCCGGCTCCGGCGACGGCCGCGTGCCCGCGCCCACCACCAGGATCCGCCGGCCCGTCAGCCGGCCGCGTCCCGGCGCGGTGCCCGCGGCCTCGTCCGGCAGCGTCACGACCGGTCCTGCCCGTCCCACATCGTTGCAGCCCCGGGCGGCAGCGGCACCTCGAACGAGTTCAGCAGGAACGAGATCAGCGTGTAGTACCCGCACAGGGACACCAGCTCCACCATTCCGGCGTCGCCGAGGAAGCGGTGGGCGGCGTCGTAGGTCGCCTGGTCCAGGCGCCCGGACTGGCCGAGCTGGCGGGCCACGGCGTAGACGGCCCGTTCGTCCTCCGCCTCGAACGGCGGATCCTCACCGCGCCCGATCGCGTCCACGATCGGGCCGGCCACGCCATGCTCGCGCGCCATCGGGGCGTGCGCGTACCACTCGAATTCCGCCTGCCACCGCGCGCCGGTGGTGATGATGGCGATCTCGGACAGCCGCCGGTCGATGGACGTGCCGAACCTGAGCTTGGCGCCGAGCGCGGACAGCCGCCGCCCGGCGCCGGGGACCGTGACGAACGCGTTGAACGGACCGGCCAGGCCGCCCTCGGCGGTCACCACCAGGTCGCTCCGGTCGCCGACGATGCCGTCCCACAGCTGCTGGCCCTCGGGCCCCAGCTCCTCACGCCGCACATACGGAATCCGGGTCATAAGCCGAACAATAACGATCCCGGGATCCGGCCAGGACCGGGGGACGACGGTCCTGGCCGGGCAGGGCCCTGCCTCCAGGTGCTGCTTCCGGTTACCTCGGAGGGCCTACGCCAAGCTTGGTCACGCCGCTGGAACGGGGCTGACGCGGGGCTGAAACGGGTGCTCGGGGCGGCCGGTCAGGGGCGGGCCGCGCCGACCAGGCTGGACGCGTACCAGCCGGCCAGCGGGACCTTCTCGACGTCGCGCCCGGTCTGCGGGGCGTCGATGATCTGGCCGTCGCCCACGTACATGACGACGTGCCCGATGCCGTCCATGTACAGCAGGTCGCCGGGCTCCAGCGCGGAGGTGGAGACGTGCGGCAGGGCGGCCCACTGCTCGTAGGTGGTGCGCGGGATCGAGACCCCAGCCGAGGCCCAGGCGGCCTGGACCAGGCCCGAGCAGTCGAAGCTGCCCGGCCCG
>Ga0207692_10000874_pt1 | contig 10874 bp, 15 predicted proteins | sample LARL52metaG_FD_184345 | JGI IMG/M metagenome (GOLD analysis project Ga0207692, IMG submission 184345) | Corn, switchgrass and miscanthus rhizosphere microbial communities from Kellogg Biological Station, Michigan, USA - LAR L5-2 metaG... | ecosystem: Host-associated > Plants > Roots >...
GTTGTCCGGGTCGGCGTGGCCGCGGCCGAGCCTGCGGTCCGCGAGCAGCGTCTTCACCAGGTCGTAGTCGGTGACGAGCCACGCCGGGTCGCCCGCGGGTGTGGTCACGCGCTTGATCATTGGATCCCCCTAATCCGTCGCATACGACGCGTCGTATCCAACGTACACTCCAGCCATGGCCGACAACACCGCTTTCCGCGACGCCGAGGCCGTGATGACGCACTTGCGCGCATTGCGGCAGGAGCTGCTGACGACGTCGATGGAGCCGTCCGGTGACCGCGAACGCAGCGGGCTGACCACACCCCAGGTCAGCGCCGTGCACTCGTTGCTCACGGTCGGCCCGGCCACGGTGACCGAACTGGCGCGGCGGCTGAACCTCTCGCACAGCACGACGTCGGGGATCGTGGACCGGCTCGAAGCCCGCGGCCTGGTGTCACGGGAGCAGGACGCGAACGACCGCCGCTACACGCGGGTCCGGGTGACCGCGCCGGTCCAGCAGTACCGGCAGGACCTGGCGGATGGGCCGTACGGGCGGCTGACGCTCGCGCTGCAGGCCGCCTCCCCCGCTCAGCGCCAGACGGTGCTCGACGGGCTGGAAACGTTGCGGGCGCTGCTCACTAGCTGAGCCGCCAGAGCCGGTCGCCCGCGATCACGAAGACCTGACCGCCGGACGTCTCCGCGGCCTTGACCTGGCCGGTGGGACCGTCCGCGGGCCGTTCGCCCTTCTCGGACACGAGCTTCACGCCGTTGTGGTCGACGAGCACCGTCGGCGTGCCGTTGACCGGGACGGGTGCGGCGAGGGGCTGGTCGTCGCCCACCGGGACGTCCGGGACGGTCAGCTTCGTGAAGTCGGAACCCGCCCACCACGCGAGCTTGCCCTTGCTGCGCCCCACGACGTGACACGTGCCGTCCCAGCAGCGGGCGGCCAGGGCCGCGTCGCCGTCCTTCAGGACCGAGGTGGTCCAGGTCTGCCCGTCGAACCGCCAGACCGCGGCGCTGGGCGTGCCCTTCGCGATCTGCCAGCCCACGACGAGCACGCCGTCACCGTCCTGGGTGACGGCCAGGGGGAAGCGCAGGAGTTCCTGCGAGCTCTCCAGCACGGTGCCCGCGGACGACTGCCGGGTCCACGTGTCCCCCGCGTAGGTCCACATCGCGATGTCGAGGCCCGCCTTGGCGCTCTGCCAGGTCCCGATGATCACCGGCCCCCGCGGTGTGCGCGCCACGCCGATCAGGTCGCCCGCGCCGTAGCCGCCGAACGTGCTGAACCCCTGCGGCTTCTCCACGATCTGCCGGTCGTCGCCGGTCCACGCGCTCCACCGGACGTTGCCGTGCGCGCCGCCGCGCTCGCCTCCGACACCGGTGATGGTGGCGCCGTCGGAGGTGATGCCGTACCAGTGCGCTTCCTTGCCGTACGGGGTCGCCGGGGTGAGCCGGACGTTGCTCAGCGCGCCGTTCGTGCCGCGGGTGAGCAGTTCCGGGTGGTCGGACGGACGGGTGCCGATCACCAGCAGGTCACCGTGCCGCGCCAGCGCCTCCGGGGTCGCCGTGAGGTCGACGGCGGTGAAGCCGACCGAGTTGTCCGCCCCGCCGGAGGAGCAGCCGGCGAGGACCAGCAGAACCGCGAGCGTCAGCCTGCGCATGCGGGCCAGTATGACCACATGCGGCCCGAACCCGGTGAGGTACTGCACTTTTCCGAGGACCCGTCGATCACGAGGTTCGTGCCCCACCTCGCCGCCACCGCGCGGCAGCCGGGTAAGTACGGGTGGCTGGACCGGATGCGGACCGTCGCGCTGTACGCGTACCGGTTGCCCGCAGACGTGTTCCGGCCGTTCGGCGACTCCGCGCTGGTCGCGGTGGAGCCGGTCGTGCCGCTGGGGCCGGCCGAACGGGTCGGTGACCTGTTCGCCCTGCACGAGGAGGCGGGCATCGGGCTGCGGGTGCTGCCCCGGTTGTGGCCGTTCTGGGACGCGGTGACGGAGAGTTCGCTCAGGTGGAGCGGTATCAGGTTGAGGAACGCCAGGGGCCGCCGGCCACGTTGAGTGGAATGATCTGCGCCCATGCGGGTGCTGCTGGTGGAGGACGACGAGCCGATCGCGGAATCGCTCACACGCGGGCTGGAGCGCTACGGCTTCGAGGTCCGCTGGGTGCGGACGGGGGCGGAGGCGCTCGACACCGCCGACGACTTCGCGCTGGTGCTGGTCGACCTCGGCCTGCCCGACATGGACGGCCTGGACGTGTGCCGGGAGCTGCGGGCGCGCGGTGACGTGCCGATCATCGTGATCAGCGCGCGGTCCGACGAGGTCGACCGGGTGGTCGGGCTGGAGATCGGGGCCGACGACTACGTCACCAAACCGTTCGGGGTGCGGGAGGTCGTGGCGCGGATGCGGGCGGTGCTGCGGCGCGCGCAACCGGCGCGGCCCGAACCCGCGCAGGAGCACGGGCGGCTGCGGATCGACCGGCGTTCCAGGCGCGTCCACCTCGACGGCGCCGAGGTGGACCTCACGCCGAAGGAGTTCGACCTGCTGGTGTTCCTCGCCGAGGAGCCGGGCGCGGTGTTCACCCGCGAGCAGATCATGGAGGCGGTGTGGGACGAGAACTGGTTCGGCCCCACCAAGACCCTCGACGTGCACGTGGGGGTGCTGCGCCGCAAGCTCGGTGACGCGGCCTCGCTGGAGACCGTGCGCGGCGTCGGATTCCGGTTGGTGCTCACGTGATCCGCCAGCTCGTCTGGAGCTACGTGCTGCTGGTGGCGGTGGCGATCGCGGCGTTCACGGTGCCGGTGGCGTTCACGCTCAACAACCAGATCTACGGCGACGCGGAGAACTCCGCGCGCCGGGAGGCCAGGACCGCCGCGCTGCTGCTGGCATCGGGCGACACGAGGTCGTTGAGCGCGCTCGTGGACGCCTACGAGATGCAGACACCCGGCCGGATCGACGTTCTCGGCCCCGCGCCGGAGGGCAAGGTCTGGGACTCGAAGGGCCTCAAGCTCACCGTCCAGGCGAAGAAACCGGACGGCACGGTGGTCGGCGCGATCCGGCTGTCCTATCCGGACGATCAGCTGACGGCCAGGCTGTGGCAGATCTGGGGTTTCCGCGCGGCCCTGGCGGTCGGCGTGCTGATCGTGGCCGCGTTGCTCGGGCTGTGGCTGGCGCGGCGGGTGACCCGGCCGTTGCGGGAGCTGAACGGGATGGCGGCGCGGTTGCGCGACGGCGACCTGACCGCGCGCGCCGAGGAGACCGGGCCACCGGAGACCCGCACGCTCGCGCGGACGTTGAACACCGCCACCGAGACCATCGGCACGCTGGTCGGGTCGCAGCGGGCGTTCATCGGCGACGCCTCGCACCAGCTGCGGACGCCGTTGACCGCGTTGCGGCTGTCGCTGGACAACGTGGCCGACGGCGTCGACGACCCGCACGTGCGCGAGGACGTCGAGATGGCGACCGCCGAGGTCGTGCGGATGTCCCGGCTGGTCAACGGCTTGCTCGCCCTCGCACGGGCCGAGGCCGACGTCGCGCACCCGGAACCCGTGCAGGTGTCCGACGTCGTCGCCGAACGGTTCACCGCGTGGCGCGCGGTGGCCGACGAACGGTCGATCTCCCTGGTGCGCGAAGGCCCCGGCATCCGCGTGCTCGCCACGCCGGGGCACCTCGAGCAGGTGCTGGACAACGTGCTGTCCAACGCGCTGGAGGTGTCCCCGGACGGCGCCACGATCCTGGTCCGCACCACCCGGCCGGGCCTGCTGGAGGTCGTCGACGCGGGCCCCGGCCTGCCGGAGGCCGAACGGCTGCGCGCGTTCGACCGGTTCTGGCGCGGTCAGGGACTGACCGGCAAGGGCGGGTCCGGTCTCGGCCTCGCGATCGTGAAGCAGCTCGTCACCGACAACGGCGGCACGGTGTCGCTGGAGGCCGCGCCGGGTGGCGGGCTGTGCGTGCGGATCAGGCTTTCTCCGGCATAGCCGACGAGTGGTGGTTCACGATGAGCCACTTCCCGTCGATCTTCTCGTAGACGAACGTGTAGCGGGCGTCCACAGTGGCCGGCTTCCCGTCCTTGGTGAGCGCGAACCGGTAGGTGCCCGCGTCGATCGCGTCGTCGGTGTTCAGGACGGCGACGTGCGAGTCGAGGATCGTGCCGCTCGGCCTGTTCTGCAGGAAGTGCTCGAAGTAGTCGACGATCTCGGCGCGGCTGGACCGCACCTTGTTCGACACCGTGGGCAGCAGAACCGCGTTCGGAGCGTAACGGTCGGCCACCTTCTGGGGGTCACCCGTTGCAAGGGCCGCGTTCCAGTCGGCGAACAGCGCCTTGATCTGCTCCGCCGTCGGCTTCGCGTCCTGCTTCGGCTGCCCGGCGGCGTTGCCGGTGCATCCGGCGACCAGCAGAGCAACTCCGGCGACCGCGGAAACTCCTACCAGCTGCTTGCGCATCGTCATCCTCATCCCCGATCGTGTGGCTGTTGACCTCCACTTTCGGGTTAGGCACGGAAGCGCTCGGACAGCGGCGAGCCAGCGTTGCCACAAGCTTTCGGAAAGCCTGGTAAATGTGGACGTATGGGACTTCTCAACGGGATGATGGGGAACGCGTCGAAGCTCGACCCCAGGGCCGCCGCGCAGGAGTTCGGCCGGCTGCTGTCACAGGGGGAGCAGATCCACGCGGCGTACCAGCTGGTGCGCGACTCGTTCCTGTTCACCGACCGGCGGCTGATCCTGGTCGACAAGCAGGGCGTGACGGGCAAGAAGGTCGAGTACCACTCGGTGCCGTACAAGGCGATCACGCAGTTCTCGGTCGAGACCGCCGGCCACTTCGACCTCGACGCGGAGCTGAAGATCTGGGTCTCCAGCAGTCACGTCCCGATCGCCAAGCAGTTCGGCAAGGGCGTCGACGTCTACGAGGTGCAGGCCCTGCTGGCGGCCTTCGTGCGCTAGCACCGCGAGCGCGACCTCGAACCCGCTGCGGACCAGCATCTGGGCAGTGGAGGCGGAAACCCAGGCTGCGCAGCAAAAATCCCCCGCCGACACGTGGCCTGCGGGGGATGTCGCCTGCGGGGTCTAGCGGGCCTGCAGCATCGGGCGGAACTTGTCGCGGTACGCCCACGCCAGCCCGATCTCGGCGGCGGCCACGACGATCGCGGTGATGATGCCGGACGGCTCCAGGAAGGCGTGGAACAGGAAGATGTTCACGACCATCGGAGCGAGCATCGCGAGCGCCAGCGGCACGAACCGCCCGGCCAGCAACAGGACTCCGGCCACCAGCTGGACCCCGGACGCCAGCTGCAGCATGTACCCGGTGGCGTAGAGGGCGGCGCTGAACGCGACACCGGCGGGCGCCATCGTGCTCGGGTCCGGTGCGGGCATGAACATCAGGAACCCGTTCAGGCCCGTCGTGGCGAACAGCAGACCGGTCAGCACGCGGGTGACGATCGTGGCGTAGCGGCCGACGGCGAACTTGCGGGTGGTGGCGGCGGTGGCGGTCGTGGCGGTCATCTCTGGTTCCTCCTGGGCTCTCGTGTCCTTCCACTGATGCGTCGAACGGCCACCGCGCCGGATCGACATCCGCGCCAGAAAATCTTCAAGAATTTTGTTCGCGCTGGTCAGACGCGCGCCCGTCACCGGATCGGCCGCAGCTGACCGCCCTCGTGCGTCACCCGGAACGCGTATATCCGCCGCCGCGCCGCCCGCTCTGTAGGTAGGTGAGAGTGACAGTGGTCGCGGCAGCCCCGGGTTACGGCAAGACCGAGATGGTCAGGCGCAAGGCGCGGTCGGCGCGGTGGTGCGAGGGCGAGGCGGCGGCGGAGTTCGTCCGGACCCGCAGGTGGGCACCGCAGGTCGTGCTGGACGAACCGGCCGTGCCGCACGACGAGCTGCGGGAGTGGTTGCGGCACACGCCGTGCGAGCAGGTCACGGTGATCACGACCCGGCCGTTCGAGTGGGAGGACGCGGAGCAGATCGGTCCTCGGGAGCTCGCGCTGCCCGAAGCCGCCGTCGTGCCCGAGGTGTACCGGGCGACGCTCGGCTGGCCCGTGCTCGCCCAGTGCTGGCCCGACCACGAGGACTACGTGCTCGCCACCGTGATGCCCTCGCTGCCGGCGCGGGCTCAGCACCTGGTCACGACGTTCGCCCGGCTCGGCCCGGTCCTGCGCGCGCTCTGCGGGGAGCTCGGTGTCGACCCGGCCGCGATCACCGAGCTGACCAGGCTCGGCGTCCTCGTCGACGGCCGGCTGGTGCCGGCCGTCGCGGAGTCCGTCGAGCCCACCGCGGTGAACCACCAGCTGGCCGCGCACTGGTACGCGCACAACGGTTTCCCGGCCGCCGCCGCCCGCCTGCACGACCGGCTCGGCCAGCACCGCTCGCTCGCCGCGCTGCTCGACGAGCGCGGCGGCGAGATCCTGCGCGCCGAACCGACCATCTTCGGCAAGCACCCGCTGCTGCGCGACAAGGCGAAAGCCCTGGCCGCCGTCCACGTCGAACGGGCGAACGAGCTCTACGACGAGGCCCGCTACCCGGAGGCGCTCAAGCACGCCGACCTGGCCGTGCAGCTCTCGGCCGACCGGGAGGCGCTGCGCATCAGGGGCCACGCGCTCGCCAGGCTCGGCCGGATCGAGGACGCGCGGATCTGCCTCGAACGCGCCCAGGCCGGTGACGAGATCAGCTGGTACGAGCCGCGCGCACGCACTCGGCGACAGGGCTGAGCCTCAGCCGGTGCGGCGGTGCCGCGCTTCCGGCCGTGGAGGTCTCGGGTGGACGGTTCGAGCGCTGGAACGCCCCCCAGGGAGCCGCACTCGTGTACACGGGCGAGGTCGCGCAGGGTGACCTGGAAGTGACGGAGCAGGTTCAAGTTGTAGGTGTGCCAAGGGTTTGCGAGGATTCGGGTCCGTCTCTTCCGAAGGAGCGATTCCGGTGGCAACTCGCCTCAACCCGTACCTGCGCTTCAACGGCGACGCCCGTCAGGCGATGGAGTTCTACCAGTCCGTCTTCGGCGGCGAGCTGAGGGCGAACACCTTCGGCGAGTTCGGCATGCAGGGCTCGCCGCAGGCCGACCAGATCATGCACGCGCAGCTGGAAACCGAGTCCGGCTACACGCTGATGGCCTCCGACACGCCGCCCGGCATGCCGTACAACGCCGGTGACACGATCACCATCTCGCTGTCCGGCGACGAGGAGGTGCTGCGCACGTACTTCGAGCAGCTCGCGGACGGCGGCAGGATCGGTACGCCGCTGGAGAAGCAGATGTGGGGCGACGAGTACGGCGACCTCACCGACAGGTTCGGCGTCAGGTGGATGGTCAACATCGGCAGCCAGGGCTGACCTCGGTCGTGGGCGGGGCTCGGCAGTGGCCCCGCCCGCCGCGCTGACGCATCATGTGGACCATGAGCGAGCGTCTGCGCGATGTGGTCGGCCAACTCGCGATCCGGCCGGACGACCGGGTGCTGGAGATCGGCTGCGGCCAGGGCGTGGCCGCCACCATGGTGTGCCAGCTGCTGTCCACCGGCACGCTCACCGCGATCGACCGCTCCACGAAGATGGTCGAGGCCGCCACCCGCCGCAACGCCCCGTACGTCGCGTCCGGCAAGGCCGAGTTCCTCATCGCGTCGCTGGAGGACGTGAACCTCGGCGACCGCCGGTTCGACCTGGTCTTCGCCGTGCGGGTGGGGCTGTTCCACCGCGATCCCGACCGCGCGCACTCGCTGCTGCGTCCCTGGCTCGCGCCCGATGCCCGCGTGCGCACGTTCTTCGACGTGCCGGTGTGACGCTGTTCGGGCTGCGCTGAACCCGGCGAGGTGATTGCGGTACCGGCCGCGATCGGGCAGGTTGTCGAGGCGGGTGATCGTCCGGCGGAGCGCGGGAGGTGAGATGCCGAGGATCAACGACGTCGGCGGCGTCGAGGGGTTCGGGCCGGTGCTGCAGGAGCCCGACGAGCCCCCGTTCCACGCCGACTGGGAAGCGCACGTGTTCGCCATGAACCGGGCGCTGGTGGGGCGCGGTGTCTACAACCTGGACGAGTTCCGCGACGCGGTCGAGCGGACGATGTCGCACGAGTCGTCGTACTACGAGAACTGGTTCCGGGCCATCCAGACGCTCCTGGAGGAGAAGGGACATGTCTGAGCGGTACCGGGAGGGCGACCGCGTCCGCACGTCCACTGTGGACCCCGATCACCACACCAGGCTGCCGGGTTACGCGCGCGGGAAGACCGGCGTGGTCGTCGGCAGCGACGGCGTGCACCCGCTCGCGGACCTGAGAGCGCGGGGAATCGAGCGGCCGCAGCCGGTCCACCTCGTGCGGTTCACCGCGCAGGAACTGTTCGGACAAGGCGATCACACGGTGACGCTGTCCCTCTGGGAGGACTACCTCAGCGATGAGTGACGACCACGACGACTCCCCGATCGCCGCACGCGTCCGGGAGCTGGAAGCCGTCCTGGAGGAGAAGGGGCTGCTCGACGCCGCGGAGCTCGACCGCGCGTTGGAGGCGTTCACGCACAACGCCACGCCTGCCAACGGTTTCCGGGTGGTGGCGCGGGCGTGGGTGGACGACGGGTTCAGGACCAGGCTGGTCGAGGACGCGAGCGCGGCGCTGCCGGAGGTCGGGTTGTCGATGGGCGGCGGGCTGCAGGTGCAGCGGCTGCGGGTGGTCGAGAACACCGAGGAGGTCCACAACGTGGTCGTGTGCACGCTGTGCAGCTGCTACCCGATCGCGCTGCTCGGACCGTCACCGACCTGGTACAAGAGCCCGGCCTACCGGTCCAGGGTGGTCAGTCACCCGCGGGAGGTGCTGGCGCGGTTCGGGCTGGAGCTGCCGCCGGAGACCGAGGTCAGGGTGTGGGACGCGAACGCCGAGACGCGGTACATGGTGTTGCCGCGGCGGCCAGAAGGCACCGAGCACCTGAGTGAGGACGAACTGGCCGAGCGGGTCACGCGCAACGGCCTGATCGGCACCGCGGCCGTCTGAGACGGCCGCGCCCGACGTCGATGAAGGGAACCTTCCTCCACCTGAGGTGGAGGAAGGTTCCCTTCATCGAGAACAAGCCAGGCGCTCAGAGGTTCTTCATGATGGTGTCGATCGCCTTGCCGAGCTGCGCGTACTTCTGCGTGTACAGCACGGGGAACACGCCCGGCGGGTCGGCGGGGCGGTCGCGGTCGACGTAGTCGGTGCCCAGGTTGCAGAACACGACCACGATGTAGTTGCGCTTGTCCTTGCCGCGCAACGACTTCACGATGCCCGCGTTGGAACCGGCGGTGTCGACCCAGCCGGTCTTGTGCGCGAACGTGACCTCGGCGGCCTCGTTGCACGGGCGCACGTCGCGGTCGTAGACCGCGTCACCGACCGTGACGGTGCCGTCCGGCTTGATCCAGCGCGCCGGCACCTGCTGCGGCAGGCCCTGCACCGGGTAGGCGCGGCCGCACCAGTTCGGCGTGGACAGCATCTCGTTGTGGCCCTGGCCCGCCAGCGTGTCCAGGAAGAACTTCCGCGCCGAGGCGGACAGCTCGTTCCTCGTCACCGGCTTGCCCCTGTCGGTCGTCCACAGCACGCCGGGACCGCCGTTGACCAGCAGCAGGAGCTTCGCGGTGTCGAGGCCGCTCATGTTCGAGTCGATCCAGCGGCCACCGTTGCCGGGCAGGGTGTTGGTGACCATCAGGGTCGGCAGGCCGAGGTCGGCGAACGTCTGGTTGACCGCGTCCCACGCCTTCAGGTCGTGGATCAGCTTGATCAGCGCGCAGGTCGACTCGTTCTGCGACTTGGTGATCATCTCGTCGAAGTGCTGGCGGATCTTCTTCACCGACGGCCCGCCGCATGCCCCGCGCACCGGGTTCGGGTCGTAGACGTAGTCCGCGTCCAGGTCGATCTTGCCCTGGTCGGCCAGCCGCAGCACGCCGAAGCCCACCATCAGCTTGAGCACCGAGGCCGGGTACGGCGAGGAGAAGTCGATCGCCGCGTTCTCCCGCCCCGCCAGCACGTCACGGGTGCCCTTGCCGTTGGCGTCCCACTCGTCGTCGTCCCACCAGCGGTAGCGGACCTGGTCGGTCGACAGGCCCCTGCGCTTGACCGGCACCACGACGCCGTTCGGGTACTGCGGGCTGAGCAGCACGTTCGCCACGCTCGCCGGCCGCCCGAACGCGTCGAGCTCGATGATCGCCGCGTCCATGTTCGGCGTCTGGTGCAACGGCTGTCCGGCCGCCGCCATCCGCGCCCGGGCCTTCTGCCTCAGCTCGGCGGGCGAAGCGTCGTACTTCTCACGCTTCTCGCCCCGCGCCGGCGATCGGGTGCCCGACGCGGGCGGCGTCAGGTCGATGACGTCCTTGAAGTTCTGCGCGACGATCGCTTCCCGCAGCCGCTCCGCCAGCGAGTGGTGGTAACCGTCCGCGGCCGCCGCCGGTGCCAGCGCGGCACCGGTCAGCGTCAGCGCCGTGCACAACACGGTCATCCGCTTGAGTCTCATTCACTTCCCCCAGTTCGAAGTGGATCTCACACGGAGAGTAGTACATCACTCACAGCGCGTGCGCTTCGTAAGTCCCTCCACGGAGATGAGCACGGCGCCGGGCCTCAGCTCACCGAGCACGCACGCCTGTGGCAGCGTGATCACGAACGCCACACCGGTGACCGACTCGTCAGCGCGGAACACCCGCGCGTCGTGACCGGCAAGCGCTTTCCGGGTGGCGTCGAGCGAGAAGTCGCCGGACGCGCAGACCTGCTCCACAGCGGACCGGATCCCGGCGGCGACCTCCTGCCCCGCGCGGTTGCCCTCCGGCGACAGCGGTTCGCGCACCACCCGAGGGATCAGCGGGGCGGGCATCGCCGACACGGTGGTGGCCGGCGCGGGAGTGGGCGTCTCGGTTCCACCGCAACCCGCACACCACAGCACCGCCACGGCCAGTGCCCCAGCACT
>Ga0207692_10000875_pt1 | contig 10872 bp, 7 predicted proteins | sample LARL52metaG_FD_184345 | JGI IMG/M metagenome (GOLD analysis project Ga0207692, IMG submission 184345) | Corn, switchgrass and miscanthus rhizosphere microbial communities from Kellogg Biological Station, Michigan, USA - LAR L5-2 metaG... | ecosystem: Host-associated > Plants > Roots >...
GCTTGACCCGGCGCAACGCCTTGCGGAGAACGGCGATCTCGTCGTCGGTCATGCCCAGCGCCTCACCGAGCTTGCTGGTCATCTCGCTGCCGATCCACTGCAGCTCACGGCCTTTGTCGGTGAGCTGGACCAGCACGGACCGCTCGTCGTCGGGATGCGTGACACGCACCAGCAGCCCGCTCTTCTCCAGCCGCTTGATCAACGGCGAGAGGGTGCTGTACTCGAGGTCGAGCTCCTGGACGAGCTCCCGGATCGGCCGCGAGTCGCGCTCCCACAACAGCAGCATCACCAGGAACTGCGGATAGGTGATGCCGGCCTTGTCCAGGATCGGGCGGTAGAAGCCCGTGACCGCCCGCGACGTCGTGTACAGGTCGAAGCAGAGCAGGTCGGAGACCGTGGGGGTGACGCCGGACGGCGCGTCGGGAGTGGTGCTCACGCGGTCCAGGCTACTCGGGACGAACCGGCCAAGCGGCGAAGTCGGTTACGTTGCGCTGACTGGCGGTTCGGGCCAGGGCAGCACGGTGAGCTCCGGCCAGTGTTCGCGCCAGCGTTGAGCTTTGGTCTCGTAGACGCTGCGGGGAGCCAGCACCGGGTTGGGGCGGACGACGAGGTTGAACACGTCGGAGAGGCCGTGCGGCGCGTAGACGCGCCATCGGCCATCACCACCAAGACGGATGCCGAGACAGCAGGTCGTGGCCGCGAACGAGTCGATGGCGACTTCGGTGGACGTGTAAGGCGCGCAAGGAACCCCGAAGTGGTCCTCGTACCACAAGTGCACGTCGAAGTAGAACAGGTCGTAGTCCCTGATGCCGGCGGTCGGCGATCGGCCGGTGACCACGTTCCACACGGTCTGGAACACGCACCCCGCGGTCAGGTACCACCCCGGGAGGTCCAGCTTCGCGGCGCGAGCCAGCACCTCCACGAGCACCTCGTTGCGGGAGAGTGCCGCACGCAACGCGTCGACCTGGTCGTCCACCGGAAGCCGACCGATCACCACGCCGCCCCTGCCTCACGACCGGGAGCCGCACGCAACGCACCAACCCGGTCACCCACCACGAGCCGACCGCACCGCACGCCGCCTCACGACCAGGTTTCGTCCAGGGCTGACGCCTCGTCACCGGCCGCGCGGAGCTCGTCGCGGACCACGCGGTAGGCGAGGCCTTCCGCATAGCCCTTGCGCGCCAAGGCACCCACGAGGCGGCGGATCTTGGTCGTCTCGTCCGCGCCGGACAGGGTGCGGAGGCGTTTGCGGACCAGTTCGCGGGCCCGTTCCTCCTCCGCCTCGCCGTCCACCGCGGCCACGGCCTCGGCCACCACCTCGTCGGCCACGCCCTTGCGGCGCAGCTCCATGGCCAGGGCTCGGCGACCCAGGCCATTGTAGGTGTGCCGCGAGCGGACCCACATCTCGGCGAACTGGGCGTCGTCGATCAGGCCCGCGCGGTCGAACTTGCCCAGCACCACCTCGGCCGCGGCGGCGCTGATTCCCTTGCGCAGCAACGCGTCGTGGAGCTCCTGCCGGGATCGGGCGCGAGCGGTGAGCAGCGCGTAGCAGATGTCGCGCGCTTTGCGCTGCTCCTCAGCCTCGTCCAATCTCGCTTACCTCTTAGAACTCGACCGGCGCGGCGGGGGCCGACTCCTCGGCGTCGAGGGTGGCGCCGATGCCGAGCTTGTCCTTGATGCGCTTCTCGATCTCGTTGGCGATGTCCGGGTTGTCCAGCAGGAACTTGCGGGCGTTCTCCTTGCCCTGGCCCAGCTGGTCGCCCTCGTAGGTGTACCAGGCGCCGGACTTGCGCAGGATGCCCTGGTCGACGCCCATGTCGATGAGCGAGCCCTCGCGGCTGACGCCCTTGCCGTAGAGGATGTCGAACTCGGCCTGCTTGAACGGCGGCGCGACCTTGTTCTTCACGACCTTGACCCTGGTGCGGTTGCCGACGGGCTCGCCGCCGTCCTTCAGCGTCTCGATGCGACGGACGTCGAGGCGCACGGAGGCGTAGAACTTCAGCGCCTTACCACCGGTCGTGGTCTCCGGGGAGCCGAACATCACGCCGATCTTCTCGCGCAGCTGGTTGATGAAGATCGCGGTGGTGCCGGACGCGTTGAGCGCACCGGTGATCTTGCGCAGCGCCTGGCTCATCAGGCGGGCCTGCAGGCCGACGTGGTTGTCGCCCATCTCGCCCTCGATCTCGGCGCGCGGCACGAGTGCGGCGACCGAGTCGATGACCAGGATGTCGAGCGCGCCGGAGCGGACCAGCATGTCCGCGATCTCGAGCGCCTGCTCACCGGTGTCGGGCTGGGACACCAGCAGCGCGTCGGTGTCGACGCCCAGCTTCTTCGCGTACTCGGGGTCGAGCGCGTGCTCCGCGTCGATGAACGCCGCGATGCCGCCCGCCTTCTGGGCGTTCGCGACGGCGTGCAACGCCACGGTCGTCTTACCGGAGGACTCCGGGCCGTAGATCTCGACGACGCGGCCCTTGGGCAGACCACCGATGCCCAGCGCCACGTCCAGCGCGATCGCGCCGGTCGGGATGACTTCGATCGGGGCGCGGCCCTCCTCGCCGAGGCGCATCACGGAGCCCTTGCCGAACTGCTTGTCGATCTGCGCCAGGGCCAGCTCGAGCGCCTTGTCCCGGTCGGGTGCTGCGGGTGCCATCTTCGGTCCACCTTTTGTCGTCTGCCGTTGCTTCGTCATGTTGGACCTGACGCTACTGGCGGGGTCTGACAATTTTGCGAAGCCGGGGGTCGGGGCCACTGTAGCCGAACACGTGTTCGAGCACACGCGACACTCCGAACGGCCAGCTCAGCGACGATTTTCGGGAACTTCGAACGCGTCGCAGACCGCGAGCCAGGCCTCTTTGGCGCCGATGCCCGCCTCCAGCGCCTGGTCGGCGGTGCGGCCGCCGAGCGACGACAGCACGTGGTCACGGGCGATCATCTCGGCCCTGACCTCGCCGAACTCCCCTGCCATGAGTTTGCGGAACATGGTGATGCGCACCGGGAGACCCTAACGAACGGGCCTGCGCAGCGATGCGAAGAGGCACACGACGAGCAGCGGCAGCGCGGTGAAGCCGACGATGAGCCCGAGCGCCGCGTACGACCACGCCGTCACGACGATGCCGGACACCGCGCCACCAACGGCCCCACCGACGTTCATCATCAGATCGGACAATCCCTGCGCCGCTGGCCGGTCCTCGACGCGCACGGACTCGGTGAGCAGCGCGGACCCCGACACCAGCCCCGCCGACCAGCCGAACCCGAGCAGCGCCAGTCCGGCGGCGAGCTGCGGGGCGTCGTGCGACGGCGCCATCCCCGCGATCCCGGACGCCGCCACCACCAGCGACGCGCCGATCGCGAGCACCGGCACCCGTCCGAGCCGGTCGGCCATCCACCCGAACAGCGGGCTCGCGGCGTACATCGCCGCGACGTGCAGGCTGATCACGACGCCGACCACGCGCAACGACGACCCGGCGTGGTTCATGTGCACCGGCGTCATCGACATCAGCCCGACCATCGCGGTGTGGCACAACATCACTCCAACGAGTGCAAGTCGCGCCATCGGACCGAGCGATCCCCAGATCTTCAGACCGCCTGGCGCGCCACCACCGGCGCAGTGCGGGGATTCAACCGGTCGAGTGCTTCTCACGACGACCAACGGGTCCGGTCGCAGCCCGAACTGGATCACCAGCACCGCCACGCCGAGCACCGCGGCCGCCAGCAGGAACGGCCCCGATCCCACCGGCAGGCCGAGCAGAGCGGCGAGCCGTCCGGCGGGATCGGCGAGGTTGGGGCCGATGATCGCGCCGATCATCGCCGCCCACACCACGCGGGAGAGCTCGCGCGCACGACGTTGCGGATCCGCCAGATCCGTTGCGGCGTAACGAGCCGCATAGTTCGCGCTCGATGCCCCTCCGAACAGAAGGAGCCCCACCAACAACAACTGCCACAACCCGGCACTCACGGCGACGGCGGCGATCACCGCACCCAGCGCGCCCGTGCCGTAGCCGAGGATCAACGCCGGTCGGCGCCCACGCCGTTGCGCCAGCCGGGCACCGGGCAGCGCGAGCACCGCGGCACCGGCGACAGCCGCGGTCTGCGCGAGCCCGCCCACGGCGTCGGACCCGGACAGCGACGCGGCGATCAACGTGCTGATCGCGAGGCCGATCGTCACCGCGGCCGCCCCCAGGACCTGGGTGCCGGTCAGCACGCGGATCACCTTGCGCTGCACACCTTCGACCTGCGGCGCGACGGTCACCATGATCGCGATCGTGGCACGCTCGGCCGCGCGCCGACAGGGCCATCAGGGGGCGCTTATTCCCCCGGTTGCACGGACTTCTCGAAGAAGTCGGCGATTTCGTCCGGCTTGAGCTCGTCGGCGTTCTCCTCGGCGTTCTTGGTGAGGATGCCGAACATGGGCCGTCCCTTGGCCGTGAACACCAGCACGCCGGTGCCGCTCGACGTGGCCGCGCGGTAGTTGCCCTCCAGGCCGTTGCCGGTCCAGTCGGCCTCGACGCGGTCGGTCTGGAACGACTTCACGATCGCCTCGGCGTTGTTCTCGGCGCCGGTGACGCTGTCGGTGAGGATGTACTGGACCGCGTAGCCGTCGCGGATCGTGCAGCTCACGACCGTGCCCTTGATCTCCTCCATGCCGGTGATCTGCGCGGAGTCGGCCTTCTCGCAGCCGCCGCCGTCCGGCACGTGGCCCGCGAGCTGGCGCAGGCACCTGGTGAAGCCCTGGCCGTCCCGGGCGGTGTCGTCCTTGCACTGGTCGGCGCTCGGCAGGTCCGGGCCGGAGAACGCGAACACCGCGCCGATCACCACGGCCAGCGCCACCACGGCGCCGCCGATGCCGAGGAGAACCTTCTTGTTGTCCTTCTTCGGGGGCTGTTGCGGGAAGTTCATCGGGTAGTTGCCGCTGACCGCCGGGTTCACCGGGTACGGCCCGGTCACCGGGTAGGAGCCGCTCGCCGAGTACGGCCCGCTCACGTTCGGGTTCGGGTACGGGCCGCTGATCACCGGGTTCGGGCCGCTGACGTTCGGGTTGACCGGGTGCGGGCCGCTGACGGCGGGGCTGACCGGCGCCGTCACGACCGTGGGCGGTTCGACGAACTTGGGCTTGTCGTCCTCGGGCTTCAGCGTGATCATCGCCCGGTCCACGACCTGGGCGCCGGACGCGACGATCGTCTCCGGGTGGTCGGGGTTGGTCGGCACGATGCCGACCTTCTCCGCGATGACCTGCGCGACCAGCGGCATCCGGCAGGAGCCGCCGACGAGGTAGACGTGCTCGGGCGTGACGCCCGCCTTGTGCACGGTGCTGACCAGGAGCTCGGCGCTGCGGATCAGGCTCGGCCGGACCAGCGCCTCCAGCTCGGCGCGTGTCACGACGACCTTCTCGAACGGCTCCGGCATCAGCACCTCGACCTGAGGCAGCGCGGAGAGGTCCTCCTTGGCCAGGCGCAGCTCCTCGCGCAGGCCGAGGCGGGCGCGGTGGTCGTCCACGGTGACCGGGCGCAGCAACCGCTGCCAGCCGGCCGGGTCCTTGTGGGAGATGGTGCGGCCGATGTGCTCCAGCAGCGCCTGGTCCACGTCGAGACCGCCGACGTCGCTGAGGCTGCCGTCGGCGAGGATGCGGTGCTGGGCGTCGAGCACGGAGACGTCGAACGTGTCGGCGCCGAAGTCGTAGACGGCGAGCGGGCGGCCACCGCCGAGCGAGGCCACCGCGATCGCCTCGGGCACCGGGACCAGCTCGCCGGTCATGCCCGCGAGCCTGGCCGACGACAGCAGCTTGTTGCGCCTGGTCGGGCCCCATTCGGCGGGGTGCGTCAGGCGGATCTCGTCGAGCTGCCCGCCGTCGAGCAACGGCGTCACGGCCTCCATCACGCGCGCGTAGATGGCCGCGAGCGCGTCGTTGACCGGCAGGGTCGTCTCGCCGAGCTTGATCGTCGCCTCGTCGATGTGGCGCTTCGGGTTGGGCTCGTAGCGCGACGGGTCCTGACGCGAGCGCCGTTCCGCTTCCCGGCCGACGCGCAGGGTGCCGTCCTCGTCGAGGTAGACGGACGAGGGCATGGTGGGCCCTCCGTCCAGATCCACCACACCGTGGTCGGACAGCACCGCAACCGTGTTGGCGGTGCCCAGGTCGACGGACAGGACGCGCACCGTGCTCCCCTCGCAGGACGTACTGCGGGTGATCGTGCCACAGCGGGCTTCGCCAGGTGCTCGGACCTGCGCGATCAGAAATTGTCAGACCCGCTTGTCATGATGGTCGGCATGGACGTGACAAAGGCTTTCTCACCGGCGACCAGGCAGTGGTTCGCCGGGGCCTTCGCCGCGCCCACCCAGGCGCAGACGGGGGCGTGGGCGGCCGCGGCGGCGGGCGAGCACGCGCTGGTCATCGCCCCGACGGGCTCGGGCAAGACGCTGGCCGCGTTCCTGTGGGCGCTCGACCGGCTGGCCTCCTCTCCTGCCCCGGCGGAACCGAAACGACGCTGCCGGGTTCTTTACGTCTCGCCGTTGAAAGCGCTCGCGGTGGACGTCGAACGAAATCTGCGCGCGCCTTTGGCCGGTATTCGGCAGGCGGCGCACCGGCTGGGCCTCACCGAGCCGTCGATCACCGTGGGCATGCGGACCGGCGACACGTCACCGGAGGAACGGCGGGCGTTCGGGCGCACTCCCCCGGACGTGCTGGTGACGACGCCGGAGTCGTTGTTCCTGCTGCTGACCTCGTCGGCGCGGGAGTCGTTGCGCGGCGTGGAGACGGTGATCGTCGACGAGGTGCACGCGGTGGCCGGCACCAAACGCGGCGCGCACCTGGCGTTGTCGCTCGAAAGGCTGGACGCGCTGCTCGACCGGCCGGCGCAGCGGATCGGGCTGTCGGCGACGGTGCGGCCGGTCGAGGAGATCAGCACGTTCCTGGCCGGCGGGCGGCCGGTGTCGGTGGTGCAGCCGAAGACCCCCAAGACCATCCAGGTCGAGGTGGAGGTGCCGGTCGAGGACATGGCGCTGCTCGGCCAGCCGACGGGTGAGGTGTCGGGATCGGCCGCGGGAGCCGAGCAGCGCACCTCCATCTGGCCTTCGGTCGAGGCGCGGGTGCTCGAACTGGTGCGGGCGCACCGGTCGACGATCGTGTTCGCGAACTCGCGGCGGCTCGCGGAACGGCTGACCGCGCGGCTGAACGAGCTCGCGGAGGAAGCGACCGAGCCGGAGTCGTTCCCGGCCGAGGCCATCGGCCAGTCGGGGCTCACGGTCCAGAAGACCGCTTCCGTGGCCCGTGCGCACCACGGGTCGATGTCGCGCGAACAGCGCACGGCCGTGGAAGAGGACCTGAAGTCCGGACGGCTGCCGTGCGTGGTGGCGACGTCGTCGTTGGAGCTCGGCATCGACATGGGCTCGGTCGACCTGGTCGTTCAGGTCGAGGCGCCGCCGTCGGTCGCTTCCGGTCTGCAGCGCGTCGGCCGCGCCGGGCACCAGGTGGGCGCGGTTTCGCGGGGCGTGATGTTCCCGAAGTTCCGCGGCGACCTGGTGTCGTGCGCGGTGGTGGCGGAACGGATGCAGAACGGCGCGATCGAGGCCGTGAAGTTCCCGCGCAACCCCCTGGACGTCCTGGCGCAGCACATCGTCGCGATGGTGGCGATGGAGACGTGGACGGTCGAGGACCTGACGGCGCTGGTGCGTCGGGCGGCACCGTTCGCGGGGCTGCCGGACTCGGCGCTGCACGCGGTGCTCGACATGCTGTCGGGCCGGTACCCGTCCGAGGAGTTCGGTGAGCTGCGGCCGCGGATCACCTGGGACCGGGTGAACTCCGAGCTGCGCGGGCGGCCCGGCTCGCAACGGCTCGCGGTCACGTCCGGCGGCACGATCCCCGACCGCGGGCTGTTCGCGGTGATGACACCGCCGTCGGAGAACGGTCCCGGCTCGCGTGTCGGCGAGCTGGACGAGGAGATGGTCTACGAGTCGCGGGTCGGCGACACGTTCCTGCTGGGGACGTCGTCGTGGCGAGTCGAGGACATCACACACGATCGAGTGATTGTCGTGCCCGCTCCCGGCCAGCCGGCGCGGATGCCGTTCTGGAAGGGCGACGCACCGGGCCGCCCGCTGGAGCTCGGCCGGGCGATGGGCAGGTTCCTCCGCGAAGTGTCCACGATGGAGGATTCGGCCGCTCGCGAACGGGCCGCCTCCGCGGGGCTGGACGAGTGGGCGACGGACAACCTGCTGGCGTACCTGGGCGAGCAGCGGGAGGCGACGCGGCACGTCCCGAACGACAGAACCGTGCTGGTGGAGCGGTTCCGCGACGAGCTGGGCGACTGGCGGCTCGTCGTGCACTCGCCGTTCGGCGCGCAGGTCAACGCGCCGTGGGCGTTGGCGATCGCGGCACGGCTGCGCGAACGCCGTGGCGTCGAGGTGCAGGCGGCGCACTCCGACGACGGCATCGTGCTGCGGCTGCCGGACGCTCTCGACTACGAGGGCGTGGAGGTGACGGCGGGCGCCGAGGACGTGCTGCTCGACCCGGACGAGGTCGAGCAGATCGTGGTGGCCGAGGTGGGCGGTTCGGCGTTGTTCGCGGCCCGGTTCCGCGAGTGCGCGGCCCGGTCGCTGCTGCTCCCCCGCCGTGACCCGAAGCGCCGCACGCCGTTGTGGCAGCAGCGGCAGCGCTCGGCCCAGCTGCTGTCGGTGGCGGCGAAGTACGAGCGGTTCCCGGTGGTCCTGGAGGCGATGCGCGAGTGCCTGCAGGACGTCTACGACGTGCCGGGCCTGCGCGAGCTGATGGCGGACGTCCGCGCGCGCCGGGTGCGCGTGGTCGAGGTGGAGACGCCGTCGCCGTCGCCGTTCGCGCGCAGCCTGCTCTTCGGCTACGTGGGCATGTTCCTCTACGAGCTGGACGCTCCTCTGGCAGAACGCCGCGCGGCGGCGTTGTCGCTCGACTCGACGCTGCTCGCGGAGCTGCTCGGCTCCGAGGCGATCCGGGAGCTGCTGGACCCGGAGGTCGTGGCGGAGGTCGAACGCAGCCTGCAGCGGCGCAGCGAGGACCGTCGCCCGCGGCACGCCGAGGACACCGCGGACCTGTTGCGGTTCCTGGGAGATCTCTCCGACGCGGAGGCTCTCGAACGCGGTGCGCCCCGCGAGTGGCTGGACGAGCTGGTGGCTCAGCGCCGCGCGATCCGCGTCCGGATCGCCGGTGAGGAACGCACGATCGCGATCGAGGACGCGGGCCGGGTCCGGGACGCGCTGGGAGTCGCTCTCCCGGTCGGTGTTCCGGAGGCGTTCACCGAACCGGTGGCGGATCCGCTGGGCGACCTGCTGAGCCGCTACGCCCGCACCCACGGGCCGTTTGCCGCCGCGGAGCCCGCCACGCGGTTCGGTCTGGGCGTGGCCGTGGTGACGGGCGTCCTGGAACGGATGGCCGCCACGGGCCGGCTGGTCCGCGGCGAGCTGCGTCCCGGCGGCACCCACACCGAGTACTGCGATGCGGACGTGCTGCGCCGCCTGCGCCGGGCCTCGCTGGCACGGCTGCGGTCCGAGGTGGAACCGGTCGAACCCGCGGCGCTGGGCCGGTTCCTGCCGTCGTGGCACGGGCTTGGCCGTCGGCTGCGCTCGGCACCGACGGTCGACGACGTGTTCTCGGTGGTGGAACAGCTCGCGGGAGCACCACTTCCGGCCAGCGCGCTGGAGTCCCTGCTGCTGCCGTCCCGGCTGCCTGGCTACTACCCGGCGTTGCTGGACGAGCTGACGGCGTCCGGCGAGGTGACGTGGACGGGGTGCGGTGCGCTGGCCGGTGGTGACGGCTGGATCGCGGTGGCGCCAACGGATGTGGCGGACCTGCTGCTGCCCGACCTGGTGCCGGAGTCGATCCCGGAGTCGCCGCTGCACGCGGCGGTCCTGGAGGCGCTGTCCGGTGGCGCCCTGTTCTTCCGTCAGGTCGTCGACCGCGTCTCGCTGTCCGTGCAGTGCACGGACGCGGAAGTCGTCGGCGCGCTGTGGGATCTGGTGTGGGCGGGCTTGATCACCAACGACACGTTGTCCCCCCTGCGCGCCTTGGTGTCCGGTGGCGGCGCGGCTCACAAGCCTCGCCGCAGCGCTCCACGCGGACGCTACGCCCGGCTGCGCGCGGCCCGTCCGGACCTGCCTTCCCGCACGGGTCCGCCGACCGCGGCGGGCCGGTGGTCGCTGGCGGTGAAACCGGCGGAAGACCCGACCCGCCGGGCGCACGCCCGAACCGAGGCTTTTCTGGAACGCCACGGCGTGCTGACCCGCGGCGCCCTCGACACCGAACGCGTGACAGGCGGGTTCAGCGGCGTCTACAAGGTGCTGCGGGCAATGGAGGAATCCGGCCAGGTGATCCGCGGCTACGTCGTCGAGGGGCTGGGGGCCGCCCAGTTCGCGGCGCGGGGTGCGGTGGACCGGTTGCGAGCGTTGTCGCGCCCGCCCGGCCAACCGGCGCAGGACGACCAGCCGGCGGTCGTCCTCGCCGCGGCCGACCCGGCCCAGCCCTACGGTGCCGCGCTGCCGTGGCCGGATCCGTTGGGAGAAGGCAGACATCGCCCGGCGCGCAAGGCCGGGGCGCTGGCGGTACTGGTCGACGGCAGCCCGGCGCTGTACGTCGAGCGGGGCGGCAAGTCCCTGCTGTCGTTCACCGACGACGATCCGACGCTGCGCGTCGCCGCGAACGCGCTGAGCCGGGCGGTCCGGGACGGCTGGCTGGGGCAGCTGGCCGTGCAGCGGGCCGACGGCGAGGTCGCGCTGACCTCGCACCTCGCTTCCGTCCTGCAGGAGGCGGGCTTCCGCGCCACACCGAAAGGCCTTCGACTACGAGCCTGACCGAGCACCTCGACCGCGTTCCGGTCCGCACGCCCGCGCTCCGCATATATGCGGGAGGAGCGAACC
>Ga0207692_10000877_pt1 | contig 10865 bp, 6 predicted proteins | sample LARL52metaG_FD_184345 | JGI IMG/M metagenome (GOLD analysis project Ga0207692, IMG submission 184345) | Corn, switchgrass and miscanthus rhizosphere microbial communities from Kellogg Biological Station, Michigan, USA - LAR L5-2 metaG... | ecosystem: Host-associated > Plants > Roots >...
TACAGCCGCAGTAGCCGGGGCCGAAACCTATACCGACGCTCAGATCATGCTGCGGGTGAAAGCGGGCGACCAGTCGGCTTTCGATTTTCTGGTGCAAAAATATCGCCGGCCGCTGGTGAGTTTCATGTACCGCATGGCGCGCAACGCGGCCGCGGCGGAGGATCTGGCGCAGGAAGTTTTTCTTCGGGTGTATCGTTCGCGTCAATCTTACGAGGCCACGGCTAAGTTCACCACATGGCTGTATCGCATTGCCACGAACCTGGCCGTCAACCATGCGCGCGATACTCGCAAGGAGCGGCCGGAAGTCACGGTGAGCCTGGACGAACCGGACGAAGAAACCGGGGCCACCATGGACGTGCCCGATGCTACTATGTCCGCCGAAGAGGCAATGGTTCGGCGGGAGCGACTCACCGCCATCCGCGGCAAGGTGGACGCTTTGCCGGAACGGCAACGGGTCGCTGTGATCATGCACAAGTACCAGCAGATGGATTACAAGCAGATTGCCGATGTGTTGAAGTTGAGCGAGTCGGCAACGAAGTCGTTATTGTTTCGGGCATATGAGACTTTGCGGGAACAGTTAAAAGAATTTGTTTAACAGGTCAGTTTTTATTTGCGAAGTACGGCGGCGAAGAGAGATTCAGGGGAGCGGTTATGAAGTGCGAAGAAATCAAAGAAATCATGCCGGATTTGGCGTCCGGTCTGGCAGCAACCACGCCGGAAGTCACCGGGCATCTTGCGGGTTGTGAAGCGTGCGCGGGAAAGCTGGAGGAATTCCGGCAGACAATGGCTCTGCTCGATGAATGGCAGGCTCCGGAACCGTCGCAGTATTTTGACGTGCGTCTCCAGGCGCGCTTGCGTGAGGAGATGGCCAAACCGCAGGCGGGATGGTTGGGTTGGTTCCGGCGTCCGGTGCTGGCCGCGGCCGTCACTGTGCTGATCGGAGTTGGCGTGGGCCTGTTCTTCACCCAACGGAGCGGCATCTTTAAGCCGAGCCATGACGAAATCGGCGTAGTCGAACCTCAGACAAACCAATCCACGGAGCCGGGCACAGCAGTGAGCGATTTGCAGGCTCTGGATAAGAATCTGGATTTGTATGCCGATTTCGATTTGCTGGACGATGTGGAAGTGCAGCAGGATGTGACGGCAAATCCGTAAACGCAGAATCAGAGAAGCAGAAGCTCACAGAAGCAAAGATCAGACCAACAAAGATCAGAGAAAAATTCAGGGCGGGCGAATGCGGCGGGGACATTTCATAACCGGGTGGATGGCAGCGGCGGTGTTGGCCGTAACCCTTGGCGTCGTTTCTCCTTCTCTGGCGCAGCGTGATAACAGCTACCGCCCGGCTCCTCCGCAAAATCAGTATCGGCAGCGGCCGCAGTATCCCGGCCCGGGGCACGCGGGCGATTGGCTGCGGCGCTATCGGAATGTGCCTCCCTGGGAGCAGGAACGTGCGTTACAGAGCGATCCTGCATTTCGCCGTTTGCCTCCGGAGCGGCAGCAGCAATTACGCCGCCAGTTGCGAAATTTCTCCATGCTTCCTCCTCCGGAACAGCAGCGCATGCTGCACCGCATGGAAACCTGGGAGCACTTAACGCCCGAACAAAAAGACTGGGCGCGGCATATTCATGGCGAGATGCAACAGCTTCCGCCCGACCGGCGGCGCATGGTTAGAACGGCAGTCGATCATCTGAGCGCCATGCCGCCTGACCAGAGAGAACGCATCATTAATTCTGACCGCTTCCGAAGCATGTTCTCGCCGCAGGAGCGCGACATCATGCGCGAAGCCTCGCGGTTGCCGCTCGCGCCGCCGGAGAATCGGCCACCGGAGGAGTAATCCCCTCCTTCCTGCTGATTCAGTGGAAGTCGTGCGAGACGGTTTCGGCTTTCGTGACGAATAGAGGCATGACCCGCTCTGCTTTCACCGAAATCACATTATCCTGGTTTTGCAGGATGCCTTCGATTGCCAGAAATCGCTCCGAGGTAAGCAGCAGACGATTGCTGTGAAACAAATCCGGCGTGACGATGGCATTGGCCACTCCGGTTTCATCTTCCAGGCTAAAAAACACAAAACCTTTGGCGGTCCCCGGGCGCTGGCGCGTAATCACGCAGCCTCCAATGCGAAGACGCTTGCCGTTAGGAATGGCGCGCAGTTCGCTGGCCCGGCGAATGCCCATGGCATTCAGCCACTCTCGACGATAGGCCATGGGATGCGGTCCAACCGTGAGGCCAGTCCCTTGAAAATCAGCGACCAGACGCTCCTCGTGATTCATGGGCTGCAGCGGCGAAGGGGAATCAGGCTCCGGCAATTTTTCCAGCAGCGGCCCCGAGCCCCGCACCGCGCGCTCCACCTGCCAGAGTGCATCACGGCGGTGGAGTTGCAGTTTCCGGTTTCCAGTTTCTGGTTTCCGGCAAGAACCTACACATTCATCTGTTTTTCTGGAAACCGGAAACTGGAAACTGGAAACTGCATTCAGCGCTCCAATTTCCGCCAGCGTCGTAAGCTCATCCTTGCGCAGTTCCGGAACGCGTCGCGCCAGATCGTGAATTGAACAAAACGAAGCAATCCCGCGCTCGCGCACGAGTGCCTGCCCAGCCTCCTCGCGCAGCCCGCGAACGTAACGGAGACCTAGACGCAGGGCAGGCGCGAGTACCGAGTACCGAGTACCGAGTACCGAGTTGCGGGATTCCTCCGCCCCTCGCATCCGCTCGGGGGTCGGAATGACAAAGGGTTTACTGGGTACTGGGTACTGGGTACTGTCAACTCCACTCGGTGCTCGGGACTCGGTACTGGGCACTGTCTCCAAACTGCACAACCACTCCGACCGCGTCACATCCACCGGCAGCATTTTCAATCCATGCCGCTGCGCGTCTTTGACAATCGTCGCCGGAGAATAAAATCCCATCGGCTGGTTGTTTAGCAGTGCAGCCGTGAACGCGGCCAGATAGTGGCACTTCAAATAAGCGCTGGCATACGCGATCAGCGCGAAGCTGGCAGCGTGCGACTCGGGAAATCCATAAAGCGCGAAAGACGTGATGGAAAGAATAATTTCTTCCTGAGCCTTCGACGAAATTCCATTCTGTGTCATGCCGGCGCGCAGCTTGGCCTCAATCTCGCGCATGCGCGCCTGCGACCGCTTGAAGCCCATGGCGCGGCGCAAATCTTCCGCTTCGCCGCCGGTAAAATTTGCCGCAATCATGGCGATGCGCAGCAGTTGCTCCTGAAAAAGCGGCACGCCCAGCGTGCGCGCCAGCACCGGCTCGAGTGATGGGTGCGGATACGTCACTTCTTCCCTTCCCTGACGCCGCAACAGAAAAGGATTCACCATCTGCCCCACGATTGGCCCCGGCCGGATGATCGCCACCTGCACCACGATGTCATAGAAGCGTTTCGGCCGCAGGCGCGGCAGGCACGACATTTGCGCCCGGCTTTCCACCTGAAACAAGCCGATCGTATCCGCGTTTTGCAGCGCGGAATATACTGCGGCATCATCTTGCGGAAGATGCGCCAGATCGACTTTCTCGGGATAATGCTGGCTCACCAGTTCGAGCGAATCCTTCAGCACCGCCATCATTCCCAGGCCCAGCAAATCAACTTTGATGATGCCCATGTCGGCGCAATCTTCTTTGTCCCACTGCACCACCACGCGCCCCGGCATGGACGCAGGTTCGAGCGGCACCACCGAATCAAGCTGCCCCTGGCAAATCACCATGCCGCCCGAGTGCTGACCAAGATGCCGCGGCATGTCCTGCACCGCCAGGCACAACTCGTAATACTTGCGCAGGCGCGGATGCTTGAGATCGAGTCCCGCATCGCGGAATCGGCGGTCAAGCGCGTCATTTTCGTCGCGGAATTCCCAGGTGGCGACCGCGGCGGAAATTTTGGCGAGCGTTTCCGGATCGAAGCCCAGCGCCTTGCCCATTTCGCGCGCCGCCATGCGGTTGCGATAAGTTATTACGTTGGCCGTCATGGCCGCGCCGCGTTCGCCGTAGCGGCGGTATACATACTGAATCACTTTTTCGCGCTCGTCGCCGCTGGGCAGGTCGAGATCGATGTCGGGCCATTCGCCGCGTTCTTCAGAAAGAAAACGCTCAAACAAAAGCTCCATGCCGATGGGGTCAACTGCCGTGATACCCAGCGAATAACAGACGGCGCTATTGGCAGCCGATCCGCGTCCCTGCAGCAGAATATTTTGCTCGCGGCAGAAGCGGACCAAATCCCACACGATAAGAAAATATCCGGCGAGCTTGAGCTTTTCGATCAGCGCCAGTTCGCGCTCAATCTGGCGGCGGGCGCGGCTTTGCATGTCGGCCCCGGCCCGCCCATAACGTTCTCGAAAACCTTCCCATGCGCGATCACGCAGAAACGAATTCATAGTCTCGCCCTCGGGAACGGGATAAAGGGGAAACTGGTAGCCCAAGTCGTTCAACGTAAATTCGAGGCGAGAAGAAAGTTCCAGCGTATTAGCGAGAGCTTCAGGCAGGTCTGCAAAAAGCTGCTGCATCTCTTGCGGCGATTTCAAGTGACGCTCGGAGTTGCGCGCCAGCAGCTTGCCCGCAGTGGATAGCGTGCGGTGATGGCGGATGGCGGTGAACGCGTCGCAAAGTTCACGGTCTTTCGCCGTTGCGTAGCAAACGCCGTTGGTGGCGAGCAGCGGAAGATTGAGCGAGCGGGCGATGGCGATGGCGGTGCGGTTGCGAGCTTCTTCTTCCCGGTGGAAGTGGCGTTGCAATTCGATATAGACATTTCCACGCCCAAATAATCCCACGAGTTGCTCAACCCGCTTGCGAGCTTCCTCGAATCCGCCCCGCTGCAAAGCGGCGGCTAGCGGCCCCTCCGGGCCGCCGGTCAGGCAGACAAGCCCGCTTGCATGCTCTTCCAGTTCTTCTTTGCGTACTGCGCCCTCGCCTTTTTTGGCGCGTAATTTCATCTTGGTGATCAGGCGGCAAAGATTCTGATAACCCAAGCGAGAGGAGACGAGGAGAGGAATGCGGAACTCACTACCAATGGCCTGAGAAATGGAGGGCTTGTTATAGGTTCGTTGTTTTTTGTTCTCTGTGTCTCTGTGACTCTGTGGTGAAAGATCCGCCGTAACTTCCGCCCCAATGTGCGCCTTGATCCCTATTTTTTTCGCCGCCATGTGAAATCGCGGCGCGCCATAAACGCCGTCAGTGTCGAGCAAGGCCATAGCCGGCATACCCAGCCGCGCGCACATTCCCGTCATTTCCTCGGGTAAGGACGAGCCTTCAAGGAAACTGAAAGCTGAGCGGGCATGAAGTTCGATGTACATTGAGTAATTGAGCCATCGAGTATTGAGTCATTGAGCGATTGAGTCATTGCAAACCCCAATCGCTCAATCACTCAATGGCTCAATCACTCAATTCCTTCAGTCATATGTGCCTTCCACAAACCATCCTCCCCCCAACAGATCGTGTACCAGCCGGTAGAGCGCGACTTCCTCCGCATTCTGCACCGCGATGTCCCACTCATCGAGCGCCCAGGCCTCGCGCTCCCACCAGTCACCGGAACTGCGCCAGGGGCCGGCTTTCCAGAGCACAGAGCCCTGCACTTCTTTTTTCCTGGCGCAAGTCACGTGCGTCAGTTCCCCATTCTCCCAAGTCACAGCCGCACGCAGCGGCGGACGGAACATGCGCAGCGCGGCCACTGCAGATTTTTCTTTTGCTGGTCCGGAAGCTGCTTGCGCACGGTTTTCCTGCGCAGCTCCAGGCATGAAGCGCCGCATGCGAAACCCTTCGGCGCGGTGCGTATCGAGCAACTCCAGAGAACCCACACGAGCTTCGCCGACCAGTCCGGCAATGCGCGCCAAAGTCAGTTCCAGTTTTTCCGGTTCCGGCGACGGAGGCAGAAACAGCCCGCCCTGGGCCGACCGCGGTCGCGCCGGCTCCGCGATGAGATGAAGTTTTGTAATCGGCGCGCCCGGCGGATGCGCGTTCAAATCCAGTTGCAGCAGCTTGAGAAAAAGTTTTGCATCAAGCATGGGCAGAGGCAGGCGAAGCGTGCGGCAGAATTTTCCCTCGCGACCGGAAACAAAATACTGATTCGCAAATTGAGTTTTACCTGCGACTTCTGCCGCATCGCTCTCGCTGGGAATCCCCACGGTGTCAGACTGCGGATCGCTCCCAGTCAGATTTTGCAGCCCAAGTGTAAGCCGCAATTCCTGCGTGTTCAGAGCACGCGCGGCTAAACGCGCGCAAATTTGATCGAGTAGCCGGTTCAGCAAAAAGGCCAGCGGCTCCAGCAGCACAATCGGAAACTCCAGTTCCATCGCTTCTTCAAACACCGCCGGCGCTTCCACCGGAACCAGCGTGCGCGCCGCCGCGCCTCGCGCCAGTTGCTGCCAACGCAGGCCTTCTTGTCCCAACCGTTCGCTCAGGGCAACTTCCGGCAGTGCGGCGAGCGCTCGCAAATCCCGTACGCCCCAGCGGGCCAGCGTTTCGAGCAGGTGAGCGGCTTCTTTTTGTTGCCCTTCTTGTTTTTGAGGAAATAAGACCTCAACTGCCAGGGACCCTAGCGATTCTGCTTCCTTTCCCGGCGGAACAACCGTAACGCCGGGAAACCCGCGCGCAGCCAGCACGGCGGCATCCGGGTTGGAAGCCACGCCAACATTCACATCGAGCCCCAGGCCTGCGGCGCAATGGAAAAGAGCGTGAGCGATTTCCGGCAGCGTGCCGAAAAGCGATTCCATTCCAGCCAGATCAAGAATTGCCGTGTTAACAGCCGCGTCCTCCACACACGGCGAGAACGATTGCGCACAATCCAGCAAAGCCGCATGTGCGGACGACTCCTGCAAAAAAGAGCGCGGACGCAGCCTCAACTCCGAACAAAGTTCCGCCTGCGCTTTGGTCATGCCCGGCGCAATCCCTACGCGGCCGGCGTTTTCATTGACTGCAAATATTTTTTCCAGCGGCGGCTTGCCTTCGAAAATTGCCACGGCCTGCGCCCGCAACTCCGGCTCGGCGCGAAACGCCGCCGTCACGGGAAAATTCGGCACGAAGATGCAAGCGAAAGGCATGGCAAACAAAATCCATTGCAAGATTCATCATTGAGTCATCGAGTGATTCCTTCATCCCGCCCATGCGGTCTTGCTGGCGAATGTAACCGCAGCCGAACCAACCGGTTTGCGTTCCATCCGCGAGCGCGCGATCTCCGCGGTGATTTCAAGATCGGTCAGCAATTGCGCATGGGTGGGCGACGCAAATTGCGAATGCTGCGGTATCCCCTGCCCCAGCTTGATTAATAATGAAGAGCAGCTTCCGGCAATGGACTGCCGCTCAACCGCCAGTAGCACGGTAGGCGTATGTTCCACAGCCCGCCGGAAACGAAACCATGTGGTCAACGGAATGCGCCGCGCCGTCTGCGGCGGCAGATCGCCAAGATCAAGGGCGATCATTCCAAAGCCTCCGCTTTCCAGCAGCAGATCCGCAGCACGCAGAAGTTGCTCTAGCGGTTGCTCAGAAGACGATTCTGATTTCACAAAGTTTTTTTTCTCCGGGTTGGAACCGGCCCGCAGTAGCTTCTGCGATGAATTTTCTCCGCAACGCACCCACAATAACCGGTCCAACTCAACTCCCGCATCGACCACAGACTGCGGATCGAGCGTATCGCCGGCATCCACCACCGCACAGCATTCCCCGCGCCGCGTGGCCGCAGCCAGCGCGGAGAGCAGCACCGTCGTTCGCCCGGAAGAGGCTGGGCCGCAAATTTCCGTCAGGCAACCGCGCGGCAAGCCTCCGGTATACGCATCCAACGCGGCTATGCCGCTGGAGACCATTTCCGGCGCAGGACGTACCCCCAGCCGCGAAGCCAGAGTAACGCCCGCAAGTCTTGAATCTTTCAAAGCCCCAAAAGAAACTGCAGAAATTACGCGCTGCGCCGGACGTCCTTCACCGAACAGTTCCGCCCCGGTCGGCTGTAGACACTCCACAACCTCTTCACCATCAAAGACAAAAGGGCGGCCATAAGCCGCCGAAGTGGAAAACACTGCGGAAGACATAAATTCCTCGGAAAGTTTTCAGGGAACACCGGGGCGGGGGCCCCCAGAGGCATTTCGCTTTTTATTCGCCTTTAAGAATTCTGGCACCAGCTCGGAAGATTGTCAAGCAATTAGGATCTGTCCCAAATTTAAGATGTTCACGATGCTCATGTAGGGACAGCCGTCGGCTGTCCATCGAGCGCAGCTCGATATTTTTAGAAACAAAACTCGGCCACCTAAAGCTCACCTTGCCTTCCACGCCCCGTCTAAGCCAAACAGCACAGCAGTCAGGCGCAAGGTCTCCATCCTTATTCATGTTGCGCGCCACCGCTGTTTCAACTCCCAGAAAAGGATTCCATCCCATGCGCAAATCTTGTTTCGTTGTTTTGTTGTCGAGCCTTTTGTCAGTGGCAAGTCTTAGCCATGCGCAAACGGCTGTTTCCGAAACATTAATGCTCGATCTCCCTCGCCAAAGCCAGCATGCCCAAATCGTGCAGCGTATCGGCATCACCGACATCACCATCAACTACCACCGCCCCTTGGCCAATGGCCGTCCTATCTGGGGCAAGCTCGCGCCCTACGGACAGGTGTGGCGCGCGGGCGCCAACGAAAATACCACCATCACCTTTACCGATCCCGTCACCATCGAAGGCCAGCCGCTCGACAAGGGAACTTACGGCCTGCACATGATTCCCGGCGAGAATCAATGGACAGTGATTTTCTCCAAAGCCTCCACCGCCTGGGGCAGCTTCACATACAAGCAGGATGAAGACGCCTTGCGCGTCAACGTGAAGCCGCAAGCCACCGAACCGCACGACGCCCTCGCCTACGATTTCGATGAACTCAAACCGGATTCCGCCGTCGTGACCATGCGCTGGGACAAAGTCGCGGTCCCCTTCAAAGTCGCCGTCAAAGTGAATGACATCGTTACCGCCAGCCTGCATAAGCAGCTTCGCGGATACGCTCAGTATTACTGGGAAGGATGGGACGACGCCGCCAGCTACTTCCTCGCCAATAAAATCAATCTCGAGGAAGCGCTGAAAGACGAAGACCAATCGCTCCAGATCGAAGAGCGCTACGACAACCTGCTCAGCAAGTCCCGCATCGTCGATGCCATGGGCCGCAAAGATGAAGCCGCTGACCTGAAAAAGAAGGCACTGGAAAAAGGCACGGCGTTGCAGCTCTACGTTTATGCCCGCCAGCTTCAAGGGGATAAGAAGCAAGACGAAGCCATGGCGATTTTTCGTTCAAACTCGAAGAAGTTCCCCGATCACTGGACGTCCCACCTCGGAATGGCCCGTGTTTACAGTGCTCAGGGAGACTTCGATAAGGCGGTGAAAGAGATGCAGACTTCGCTCACAACCGCTCCGGATGCCAATAAGGCGACCATGGAGAATTACGTGAAGCGTCTGCAGGCTAAAGACGACATCAATCGCTGATCGAAAACGGCTTCCGGCTACCGCTCTCCGGGCCTCCCGAAGCCGAGAGCCGGAAGCCGGAAGAGTTTAATCACCACACGCAACAAGCATTTGCCCGCACCATCTTCTGCCCGGGCTTGCAGCCGAATGCCTTGGCAAACTCCGGCATGTTGTTAAGCACGTTGTCGATGCGGAAAACCGGCATGGAATGCGGATCCGTGGTCACGATCAGCCGGGTAATTTCCGGCCTGACATTCGCGCACCACGAATACGCGTTGGAGAGGAAAAAGCGCTGTTCGTAAGTCCAGCCGTCCGGACCTTTATCCTCAAGCGACTTGCCCTGCTTTTTGAGTTCCGCGGCCAGCGCCCTCAGAGCCAACCGGTTTCCGCCGTTGTCAGCCGTGTCTTCGCCCTGGGTGAGTAACCCGTTCTGTTTGACTCCCGGACCCGCGTCCGGAACGTCCTGTGTGTACTCGTCGGAAATGCATTTACCGCGTTCGTCGTATTGCTTGGCGTCTTCCGCCGTCCACCAGTCGCGCAGGTTGCCTTTGGCGTCGAACTTCCTGCCTTCATCGTCGAAGCCATGCGTGAGTTCATGTCCAATGACCATGCCGATAGCGCCGTAGTTCACAGAATCATCCATGCCCTTTTCGAAATAGGGAGGCTGCAAAATACCGGCGGGAAAATTAATAGTGTTGAGCTGGGGCTCGTAGTAGGCGTTGATGGTCGGCGGCGTCATCGTCCACTCGGCGCGGTCCACGGGCTTGCCGATCTTTGCCACCCAGCGCTCGAACTCAAATCCGGTGGCCTGCTGCACGTTGTCCACATAGCTGTCGCGCACAATCTTCACGCCGGAATAGTCGCGCCAATGCGAAGGGTAGCCGATCTTGTCTTCGATCCCCTTCAACTTCACAATGGCCTGTTCTTTGGTCGCCGGCGTCATCCAACTTAGAGTTTCAACGTCGTCCTTCATCGCACGTTCGATGGCATGCACCATCTCAATGGTGCGCGCCTTGCTCTCAGGCGGAAACGCGCGGTCAACGTACGCCTGCCCCAGGGCTTCGCCCAAGTCGCGATCGGCGGCCCGGGTGCAGCGCCGCCAGCGTGGAAGCTGTTTTTCCTGGCCCGCCAGCGTGTGGGCAAAAAAGTCAAAGTTCTCCTCAACCATGGCCTTCGTCATAAATGGTGCGGCCGAGTGAATCACGTGCCACCGCATATAGGTTTTCCAGTCCTCCAGCGGATGCTGCGCCAGAAGTTTTTCCTCGGCGCGGAAAAAATCCGGCGACGTGACAATGTAGTGTTCGCTGGCCGGGGCCTTCACCGCCTTCAAGTAGACACTCCAGTCGATGGACGGGGTAAGCTCGCGGATTTGCTCCAGACTCATTTTGTTGTTCATGTTTTTCGGATCGCGGCGCTTGACGTTGTCCATTTGCGCCTGGGCCATGCCGGTTTCAAT
>Ga0207692_10000879_pt1 | contig 10859 bp, 8 predicted proteins | sample LARL52metaG_FD_184345 | JGI IMG/M metagenome (GOLD analysis project Ga0207692, IMG submission 184345) | Corn, switchgrass and miscanthus rhizosphere microbial communities from Kellogg Biological Station, Michigan, USA - LAR L5-2 metaG... | ecosystem: Host-associated > Plants > Roots >...
GTCACCATCGTCCCGGCCGTCAGCCGATGCTGGCAACGCCGGCCAAAGTCATCGTCGACGCCGTGGCCACGCCTGGGTCGCCGGGCAACGGAGGCGGCAGGGCGGCCATTGCCAGCGGACACCGCGCGCGGAATTTCGAAATTAAGATCAGTAATTTGCCGTGTCCTGCAGTCCGCCGAGAGCCCGGTTCCGGCCTCCTGCCGGGCGGCTCGGGCGGGTGCAGGCGGCGAGGACGTGGGTGTCCTGGATGGTCGCAGTGCCGTAAGGGCGGGCAACCTTTGTCAAGGTTGTCTGGAGCAGGCCGGGTTGGTCGATGATGTTGCAAGTGATGGTTGCTGAGCTGGGTGAGCCCGAGCGGCTGGTGTGGGCGCCTTTCCCCGGTGGTGCTTGGGTGGACTTGCGGTCGGGGATCCGTCCGCTGACAGCGTGCGGCACGCGCTGTCCTGGGGAGATCAGCGTGTGCTGCGTGCCGAGGTGCTTGCTGCGTTGCTGCTGGGTGCGGGTGAGGTGGAGCCCGGGCGCGTTCCTGTTCTTCGGCTGCGTGGGGTGCGGGTCACCGGGCGGCTGGATCTGATGGGCGCCACCGTCTGCTGCCCGCTGGTATGTGAGTATTGCTGGTTCGATGAGCAACTGCGGTTTGTTGAGTCGTCGGTGAAAACGGTCCGGATCGTGGCGTCGCGGCTGCCTGGGTTCGACGGCGCTCGCATGCGGCTCGGTGGGCGGCTGGATCTGTCCTCCTCGTCGGCCGACTCGATGATCACCCTGGTGCAGGCGAAGGTCTCCGGGCTGCTGTCGCTGCGCGACGGTCCCCGGAATCGGGCCAGTGTCCGCCGCGGCGATCCTGTCTGAGATCGTCGCCTGCCCTAGTGAGTTCTTCACCAGCGACGCGCACCTGGCCTTCATGGACCGGGCTGTGCCCGGGTAACCACGAATCGGCTGGCAAGCGCAAGCACGGCAAGCCCCGCAAAGGCAACCAGCACCTGCAGCCGTTGCTGGTAGAAGCCGCCTGGGCCGCAGTCCACACCGACACCCGGCTCAAAGCCCGCTACCACCGCCTGGTACTCCGCTTCGGCGGCTACCACAACCCCGCCGCGAAAAGAAGCCATCATCGCCGTCGCTCATACCTTGCTGGTGATCATCTGGCATGTCCTGGCCACCAGCAGGCCCCACACCGATCTGGGCACCGATTTCTACAAACGCCGCACCGACCCGGAAAAGAAACCCGCCGGCTCATCGCCCGGCTTGAAGCCCTCGGCCATCAGGTCAGCCTCACACCCGCTGCCTAACCTGCTGCTCACCACGAACCCGGCTTCGCTGCGCTCCGCCGGGTGCCGCCACCTGCCCCGGCTGGTCCCAGTCTCGTATCAGCGGCAGGCCCGACAGCGCTACCGTCGGCCCGCGCGCCCTCTTCGCGGAGCACGCCACGCCTCGTCGGGCTGACTACCATCCCTCCGCAACGGTAGACGCGACGGTGCATCTCCTCAATGCAAACTACCCTGCAATGTACGGTCAGGGATGGACTGCAATATAGCCGGGTATCCGGTGGTCTCCTTGACGCCTGGTGCAGTGTGTGCCAAACTCCGATTTGGGTTTAATCGCCCGATTTTTGTTCAGCGTTTCATTGATCTTCGCCCGTGGCATGTTTGTGACACTGTGCTGCGCTAGGGCGGGCCTGGGCGATTGTTTCGGTCTATGGAGCGGTTTTGCCTGATCTAGCCCCCTAACGCTGATGATCCCTGATCCTAGAAGAAAGGTAGAAGGTGTCTCGTGAGAATAATGGCAAAATGCCGCATTGATATTCGCATGTGTCGTGTGCTAATGGTCCTGGCGGCGCTTGCCGTCGGCCTGGCACTGTTGGTTCCGGTAGGCGCTAACGCAGCTTCGGTGGCGGTTAGCTCTGCGGTTACCCCGAAGGTGGAGATATGCGGCCAGGGCGCAGCTGTCGTGCGGCCCACCAGCATGATCCTGACCTGCGCCGATGACGGCGAGGTTGCCACGCACCTGCACTGGTCGAACTGGACTGCGGCACGGGCCACCGCCACCGGCACCTTAACCTGGCGGGCCTGCACCTCACTGTGTGCCGACAGCAGGCGCTGGAGCCATACCAGCGCAAGCCTCGCCTTGACCAGCCCGGTGACCGAGAATGGAAAGGGTGTTCTGTTCACCAGGCTCACGCTGCATGTGACCGGGCCCACGCCGCGGGGGTTCAAGCGGGACCTGGCCTTCGACGAGGCACCCACAGGGCTGGCCGCCCCGCAGCAGTCCGGCATGCAAGCAACGCCGTCCGCCGCACCCAGCGGCAGCCTCGGTTATGCGGCGATCGAGGGATTCTGGATCATCGCCGGCGGGCCCAACGGCAGCGCCGGCAGCTACACCGACGCCCAGGTCGCCGCGGCGATCACCGGCGCGGAAAGCTCCTACCTGCCGGGCATCATCCAGCCCGGCGTGGATTACTGCGGCGCCAGAGCCGACCGGGCTGGGTGGGGACTGTGGCAGATCACCTGCGGCAACTCCGTCCCCCAGTATGGCACCGACTTCCAGGTCCTCGATCCGTGGAACAACGCCGAAGCAGCCGTCTACAAGTGCAAGCAGGACATGGCGGCTGGCTTTAACTGCTTCACCCCCTGGTCCACCTACACCTCCGGGACGTACGCGCAGAACCTGCAGCACACCACCCCGGACACCAACCTCACCGACCCAGGGCAATACGTCCAGATCAACTCGACCCCGCCAGGGACCCCATCCTCACCTGCCCCCGACCCCGGCAGCACTTACGGGCCACCGATGAACAGCCGCGCGACGAGCCCGTCGATTGCGGCGGTGGCCGGCAGTGGGTATGTGGAGGCGTTCCAGAACCCGCAGGGCTACCTGTGCAACCGGACAGAGTCGGGTGTGTCTAACTGCACCAATCTGCCGATGATGGCCGCCACCAGCCCGTCGATCACGGGCCTGGCCGGCGGCGGGTATGTGGAGGCATACCAGAACCCGCAGGGCAACCTGTGCAACCGTCTGGAGACGGGTACGCAGGCCTGCACCAACCTGCAGATGGCGCCCGGCACCAGCCCGTCGATCGCCGGCACCGCCGACGGCGGCTACACCGAGGCGTTCCAGGCCAGCACCGGCATCTTGTGGAACCGCAACGCCGCCGGAACCGCCGCCACCACCAGCCTGGGGATGGACCCGGGCAGCAGCCCGTCGATCAGCGCCCTGGCCGGCGGCGGCTACGTGGAGGCGTTCCAGAACCCCCAGCATGACCTGTGCAACCGCCTGGAGACGGGTACATGGGCCTGCACCAGCCTCGGCATGACGCCCGGCACCAGCCCCTCGATCGCCGGCACCGCCAACGGCGGCTACACCGAGGCGTTCCAGGCCAGCACCGGCATCTTGTGGAACCGCAACAGCAACGGAACCGCCGCCACCACTAGCCTGGGGATGGACCAGAGAAGCAGCCCGTCGATCAGCGCCCTGGCGGGCGGCGGCTACGCGGAGGCGTTCCAGAACCCCCAGCACGACCTGTGCAACCGCCTGGAGACGGGTACATGGGCCTGCACCGGCCTCGGCATGATGGCCGGCACCAGCCCGTCGATCGCCGGCACCGCCGACGGCGGCTACACCGAGGCGTTCCAGGCGAACACCGGCATCTTGTGGAACCGCAACGCCGCCGGAACCGCCGCTAGCACCGGCCTCGGCATGATGTGACCCAGCTGACACGCCGAACGGCCTGATTGCGGGCCGTGCGGCGGGCCCCCCGTGCTCGCGGGTAGTCCAAGATCGCGAGCACGGGGTGTTAGGCGCACAGCAGTGCCTAACGCCGCTATTCCGCCGTCCTGCGAGTATGCACCATCGCCGTAAGGACGATGCTAGTGAGAATGAGGTCGGCGGCGAGTTCCAGGCCGCGCTGGTTGAGGATGTCGGCGATTGCGGCGTGGGTGTGGCGGTCGAGTAGCTCGTCGATGGCGGTGATGACCTGGGGCGGGGTCTGGCGGATGGCCCAGCCGGATCTGGGGGCGGGGCACCCGCAATCTGATCGGCGACCGCCTCGATATCACCGGCTCCCGGTGGGCCTCGAAGGAGCCGGGGCCATCCTCCGGCTCCGCACCGTCATCGACAACGGGGATTATCCCGATGTCCTCGTTATGCCGACGATGCGGGCGGGACCCGCGGGCGGCCATGGGCCGGGCGGGTCCCGCGGGCGGGATAACTTACGACCTCACCTGTGGTGATGATGCCCGCTGTCCTTTGTCTGGATGATCAGGAGCATCCAGACAAAGGAGGACACCCTGGCACACTCTGGTTCTGACGACGCTGGCGCCCGGGACCATCTGGCGGAGGCCTTCCGCGGCTACCTGACCCGGGAGCGGGGCCTGGCACGGGGCACAGTCGACAACTACTCGCACGGCGCAGCCTTGTTCCTGGCACGGCTGCCCGACCCGCTTGTCCCGCTCGAAAGTAGGATTCGTGCGGTTGACCTGGGCTTTGTCGCGGCGTCAGGCGGCTCGGATGTACTCATTGATGAGGCCGCTCAGGATAGGTTTTCCTCGGATTCGCTGGGTATCGAGGTCGGTCACGGTGATGCGGGGCATGTCGTGCAGGCGGCCGGGGATGCGCTGGGCGATGCCCTGGTGCGGCTGGGCTGTGTTGTAGTGCGCCTGGTATTCGGCCAGGACGGCGCGCAGATGCCGCTCGCCGAGGATCAAGAACCGGTCCAGGAGCTCGCGGCGCAAGGTGCCGACGAGCCGTTCGCAGATCGCGTTCATCCGCGGAGCCTGGACCGCGGTGCGCAAGATCGTGGTGCCGCTGGCCTCGAAGACGGCGTCGAAGGAGCTGGTGAAGTTCGAGCCGCGATCGCGGATCAGGAACCGGATGTCCGCGAACCGCCCGGCGATATCCCCACAGCGGATTCTCCTTCGTCAGCCGGACGACTACGCGGGCGATGCTCGCGGCCGTCGGCGGCCGGGCTTGCGCCGTTTCCGCGTGTCGTACCTCTTCGCGGCCAGTCTGTGGTGCCAGGCCAGCAGCGTCGCTGGCATGACGGGGAAGATCTCGGTCCAGCGCCTGCGGGGCAGGAGCCGGGCCAGCGCGGCGAAGCACACCCGGTCGGCCGGCTCGTATCGCACCCGGCCGATGTTGCGGCGCAGCACCGCGTTCTCATGCCGGAGCACCAGCAACTCAGCGGCTTTCGCTCGGTCGCCGCGGAACGCCAGGACAGCCACACCGAGGAGCCGTCACGTCAGCAGGTAGGCGATCTTGAGCAGCACCCGGCCAGCCAACCATCACCGCATCAAGCCCGTTGGTGATAGCCCAGGTCGGCCGCTCAATCGAGTATTCGAGCGGCACAGGATCAATGCGGCTCACACGTCACCCAGGTCGGTACAGCACACAGCCGTCTCGCTCGGCCCGGAATTGTCCAGCTCGCGGCCACCGCGTCAATGGCGGCGCTGCGGGCCGTCGCATGCGATCGGCTACGCCGAACCATTGACACGGCGACCGCTTACACGGAGCTGGGCGCCTGCGAGGATAACGCAGGGGAGCAGTCAGGTCTCGGCGGAGCTAAGCCGTTGAGCCAGGTGCTGTCGGTTAACCGGAGCTGTCCTTGACCACTTACCCTAATGGTGGCATCTTAGGATGCAGTAGCCTAGAAAGTTTGTAGATTGCGGTCGGGGCAACTTTGGCTCTGATTATTTCACGACAGAGATAGCGAGGGCAGAGTCGGGAGGTAAGCCATACGCAACAAGACCTGGAGGCAAGCGAGGTCACTGGCGAATTAATTCCGCTCACGGGAGGCCTATCGACGTATGACGCTTACGGTAATGTAAAGACGGCAGCCACCAGCTATGGGATAACGGTGCCAACTGGTCACCATGGACATCATGCGAACTGGCGTGTATCAAGGAGGGTGCTTACAATGCGCAGGCGAATTATCGGAGCCATCGCAGGAATTATCCTGGCATTAGGAGCAGTGTCCGGTCTCGGACTACCGGCAACGGTTAGCGCAAGCAACGTCATACCAAATCTGTGATATATCTCTGGCATGTCTTAACGCATGGAATGGAGGCCCGTACGTTAACACGTATGGGCCGAACACCAGGAACGATAACTTCCATATACAACCTATAGCCGGTCGCTGCAGGGCAGGCAGCGATTACACCACCGCTAACTGCCCGTATTCGGGTGTACCGGGCGGTCTTCTCATCGTCCAGATCCAGTATCTCAACAATCCTGGAGACTGCCTCGGTGATTTCAACGGACTATCCGGCAGCGCACGTGCAAGTGCATTCGATGCCTGCAATAATCCTAATACAGGGTCTGGCGGTTCTTATGGGACCGTATTTTTCGAGTACGTGCCGTCCGCGGGCTGTCCTCCCGGGCACTTTCAACTCTATTCATTTCACTGGCAAAACGGCGGGCTTAACTACCCCGGAGCAGGAAATGACCAGCCATGGTATCTCAACACAACCACGCCAGATTGCGTGCAACAGGGAACGTTCTAACTGGTAGCTGCATATCGCGCAGAACCGGCGGGAGCCGCGTACCCCTCCTTGTGCCGGGCCAGTTCCGGCACCGCGCGGACTGACCAGTGGGTAACAGATTCTCTCTGCCTGTTAGTTGAGGCCCCCTGCGAGCCCAGGGGTAGTGTCGCCTAATACCTCCCCCGGGCGGCCCCCGGCCGGGTTGCCCCCGTACCCGACCCACGGGGCTGTTAAGGGGCCCCCGGGCTGGCGTTCCCTCGATATGCCCAGCCCGGGGTCTCGGCTGAAGGCCACGTGATGCGCCGATCTACGCCTGGTCCCTTTTGGGCAGAGAATACGCTGGTGAGGGTCGTAGTGACCCTGTGGGTGCCGAGAACCTCATCCATGTCCCGACTTGGCTCAATTAGTGCGCATCCCGCAAGGCGGTGGAGGCGACTGAGGACCTGGCTCTAGTCATCCGGGCGGGGTCAGCGGCAGTGATGGCGTATGCCGAGCCCGTCGTGCCAGCGCCAGCCGACAGACGAGAGCCGCGCGAGAATCGCGTGGCCTTTGTGTTGCCCGAAAACGGATGGGCAGCCTGGCCGGTGCATGTCTATGATTCCCTTTCGTGATCTATCAGGATCCGCTGGCCTATCTGCTCGGCCTGGAGGGCGTCGCGCTGCTGGACGGCTGGGCCGGAGACCACGATCGCGCATTCACTGAGGCCCGGCTGGCCGAGATCAGGCGGCTGCTGGATGACGAGCAGCTGAGGGACCGCGGCGTGCTGGTTGAGCAGGTCAGCGCCGCGACCGTCTACGAGCAGGTGTCGGCCGGCTACGACGCGGAGGCTGGCGGCGGGCTGTTCGCAACCGACGAGCCGGTCGTAGCTGAGTACCTCGCCAGCCGGGAGCCTGGGGTGGCGCTGGACGCCGCATGCGGGACCGGGCGATTCGCCGAGTTCCTGGCTAGGCGCGGGCACCGGGTCATCGGCGTCGACAGCTCACCGGACATGCTCGCCCACGCGCGGCAGCGTGTCCCCGAGGCCGAGTTCCACGTCGCCGAGCTCGACCGGGTGCCGCTGCCGGATGGCTGCGTGGACGTCATCGTCTGCGCGCTCGCGCTTGAGCACGTTCCCCGCCTCGATCCGGTGCTGGCTGAGTTCGCTCGCGTGCTGCGCCCCGGCGGCGACCTGGTCATCTCAGATGTCCACCACGAAAACATCACCCGCGGCTCGGTGATGACCACCCGCGGCCCGGCGGGCGAGCCGCGCATCGCGCCTACCTACCGGCATCAGCTCGGAGACTACCTGCGGGCGGCGCTGAGACATGGCCTGCAGGTAAAGCGGTGCGAGGAGCCGCGCGTGATCAGAGCGGACGAACCGCTGCCCGAGCCCGCAACCGAGATCGGCGACTGGCAGGATTGGCCGTTCTCGCTGACGGACTACCTGCCATCGGCAGGGCGGGCCTCAGGGGGTCGCCCGCACCTGGTCATCTGGCACTTCCAGCTGCCCGCTGGCTGACCGACTTCCCGGCAGGCCCGACCCCGTCTAGACCTGTCCGCAGGTACGGCACACCCGCCCGCAAGCCCGGAATTAGTGCGCAACTTCGCCGTTCACCAGCCGCGAACCCGCAGGTCAGCGCAACTAGCTTGCGCTGCTCGAGGTCGATCGGTTCGGGTAGCAGTCTCAGCGGGGCAGCGCCGTCCAGCGACCGGTGAGGCCGGTGCTGATTGTGGTGGGTCTCGTACTCGCGCAGGATCCGCCGCAGATGGCTCTGATTCCAGATCAGGGTGTGGTCCAGGAGTTCGCGGCGGCATCCGCCGATCCAGCGTTCTGCGATCGCGTTCATGCGGGGCGCCCGGACGCTACAAAGCACGGTCCGGATCCCGGCGCCGGCGAGGACCGCATCGAACGCGGCCGTGTAGTTCAAGCCACGGTCGCGGATCATGCACTTAATCTGGTGTGCCTGCTCGCCGAGGTCCGTGATCAGGTGGCGGGCCTGCTGGGTGGTCCATTCCCCGGTGGGATGCAGGGTGACTGCGAGGATGCGGATGCGCCGGGTGGCGTGCTCGATCACGGCCAGGACGTAGGCCTGGGTGCTATCGAGCAGGTCAGCCGTGAAGAAGTCGCACGCCAGGATCGCCTCGGCCTGGGAGCGCAGGAACTGCGACCAGGCAAGCCCGGATCGGCGCGGTGCGGGGTCGATCCCGGCCTTCTTCAGAATTTCCCACACCGTCGACGCCGCTACCTTCACTCCCAGGCCGGCCAGCTCGCCGTGGATCCTGCGGTATCCCCATTCGGGGGTTCTCCCGGGCCAGCCGGAAGACCAGGGCACTGATGTTCCGGCGGGTCGTCGGCCTGCCGATCTTGCCGCGCATGGACCTGCCGGCCCAGCGGCGGCGGACGATGTCGCGGTGCCAGCGCAGGATCGTCTCCGGAGTGACCAGCAGCCGCAGCCCGTGGCGCCGCGCTCTCGGTATCACGCCAAGCAGGGTCGCGAGCAGGGCTCGGTCCGCCCAGTTCACGTTCGGGCGGCGCGGCTGCCGCCGTTGCAGTACGGCGAGCTGGTGGCGCAGGATCAAGATCTCGGCGGTCTGCCACGCCTGCTCACGCCGCGACAGCCGCAGCATGCGGCCACCCGCGTGATCAGGAGGAAGACGAACCGCAGGCACATGATCGGTGATCATCACGGCCGGATGGCTGGGAGAGCAACTCTGCTGGTCAGAGCCATGGACGGGATTCTCGGCACGCACAGGGCTGAGGATGCCGGTCATCAGGGCACCTGCGCGGGCGTGGCGGCGGGCAGGGGCTGGTTGTCGGGGCGGCGCTCGTCGGGGTCGATGGCGCGGGTGATGCGCCGGCTGATCTCGCGCAGCTGCCGGGACTGGGCCTTGGTCAGCGGGTCGAGGACCAGGCGGCGGACCTCCTGGACGTGGCCGGGCGCGGCCTGGGTCACCTTCGCCTGGCCCTGGCCGGTCAGGGTCGCCAGGGTGTAGCGGCCGTCGGCCGGGTCGGGGGTGCGGCGCACCCAGCCGCGCTGCTCCAGCCGGGCGACGACCTGGGACAGGCGCGGCAGCGAGCCCCCGGCCAGCGTCGCCAGCGCGCTCATCCGCAGGGTGCGGCCAGGTGCCTCGGACAGCAGGGCCAGCACCTGGTACTCGAAGTGGCTGATCCCGGCCTCGCGACGCAGCTGCGCATCGAGCGCGGCCGGCAGCCTGACCAGCGCGCTGGCCAGGGCACGCCAGGCTTGGCTTTCCTCAGCGTTGAGCCAGCGGGGCTCCTGCGGGGCGTCCATGGGGACATCATAACTTAACAATTGAAGTAATCCGGCAGCCTGATGACTTGCATCATGAAGTGATGTAGAGGTACCGTCAGTTAATGCTTTAAGTCAGTCGGGAACTATCAGAACCTGTCCGCCCGGACAGGGGAGGGCCCGTCCTCGCCGATGCGCTAGAGCCGCTGGCGCCATACCGAGCGCGGCCGTCCATGAATGAACCCACCGGAAAGGAAGCAATCATGACCACCACACCCAGCCTGAGTGTCGCAGCCCTGACCATCGACAGCGCCGATCCCGCCGCCCTGGCGGACTTCTGGGGGAAGGCCCTGGGCCGCCCGGTCAGCCCGGGCGCGGTCGCCGGGGACACCGCGGTCGACGCCACCGGCCCCGACAGCGGCCCCCGGATGATTCTCCACCATCCCCCCGAGCCCGGGACGGCCAAGAACAGCGTCCATCTTGTCCTGGTCACCGACCACTACGACGAGGAGATCGAGCGGCTGACCGGCTTGGGCGCCAGGCCGCTCAACCAGATCAAGATCCCGGCGGTCCACGCGGGCAGTGCGACGTTCAGCGTGTCGCAGACCACGTTCGCCGACCCGGAGGGCAACGAGTTCGATCTGGTGAGATGGCAGCCGCAGCCCGAGCAGGTGCCGGGCCCAGGCACGAACTGAGGCCCATCGATGATCTTGGACCGGCGGCCACCTCCGGCGGTGACCCCGGTCCAAGATCATCAAAACCGGCCGGAAGAAGCAGCTGTGAATGACCGGTGCTTGCTCTGCCCCGGACCCGGGGTACGTGAGGGTGATACCACGCCAACACAGACGGGCCCGGACGCTGGCATCCAGAGGCGACGCTGAGAACACTTACACCCGAGGCCGGCGACCACACTGGACACCTCGGGCGCAAGTCACCACGATTCACCATTGCTCGCGGACCCTCACCGATGGCCACCGGCCTAACGACCGGGAGCCTAGCGCGATGCCACTGGATACCCTCCGCGAGCAGGGACTTCACCAGCGCAGCCGCCGACTGCCCCAAATACGCCCCAAGAGTGCCGCGCCCATGGCGAGATAGCCAGGCCAAGGTGTCATTCGGAGTGGTCTGATGTAAAACCGTCGATGTCAATTTACCCTGG
>Ga0207692_10000882_pt1:0-2500 | contig 10846 bp, 8 predicted proteins | sample LARL52metaG_FD_184345 | JGI IMG/M metagenome (GOLD analysis project Ga0207692, IMG submission 184345) | Corn, switchgrass and miscanthus rhizosphere microbial communities from Kellogg Biological Station, Michigan, USA - LAR L5-2 metaG... | ecosystem: Host-associated > Plants > Roots >...
AATAATGTTGCATGGAATAATGGAATAGGACTTCAGTTCTATTTTGTTGGTCTTCTGAATCTGAAGTAATGATTAAGAGGGACAGACGGGGGCATTCGTATTGCAGCGATAGAGGTGAAATTCTTGGACCGTTGCACGACGAACTAAAGCGAAGGCATTTGCCAAGAATGTTTTCATTAATCAAGAACGAAAGTTAGCGGAGTGAAGGCGATCAGATACCGCCCTAATGCTAACCATAAACGATGCCGACTAGAAATAGTCCTGAGTTCTTTAACATGACTCGGACTGAGTCTTTCCGGAAACGAAAGTTTTTCGGTTTCATGGAAAGTATGGTTGCAAAGCTGAAATTTAAAGAAATTGACGGAAGGGCACCACCAGGAGTGGAGCCTGCGGCTTAATTTGACTCAACACGGGAAAACTCACCCGGCCCGGACACTGGAAGGATTGACAGATTGAGAGCTCTTTCTTGATTCAGTGGGTGGTGGTGCATGGCCGTTCTTAGTTGGTGGAGTGATTTGTCTGGTTAATTCCGATAACGAACGAGACTCTAGCCTACTAAATAGATCGTCGGCTTACAAACGCCGACGAGACTTCTTAGAGGGACAGGCGGTGATTCAACCGCACGAAACAGAGCAATAACAGGTCTGTGATGCCCTTAGATGTCCGGGGCCGCACGCGCGCTACACTGAAGTGATCAGCGTGTATTTTAAGCCTACTCTGTCAAGAGTGGGAAACCCAATGAACCTTCTTCGTGATTGGGATAGGGGATTGTAATTATTCCCCTTGAACGAGGAATTCCCAGTAAGCGCGAGTCATTAGCTCGCGTTGATTACGTCCCTGCCCTTTGTACACACCGCCCGTCGCTACTACCGATTGAATGTTTTAGTGAGGTCTTTGGACTGGCCGATGCAGCCACTCTCGTAGTGGCAGCGTTGTGCTGGAAAAATGCCCAAACTTGAACATTTAGAGGAAGTAAAAGTCGTAACAAGGTTTCCGTAGGTGAACCTGCGGAAGGATCATTACCGTATACACGCATATATATGTACATACATATATGTATACGTAAGTTGTCGAACGAAAGTCGCTCGTATATTTTTACAAGCGGCGAGAGTACGCATTAGACTCGACGTACTGCTGTCAAATGCGGAGTACACGCACGTTGATCATTAGGTACTTGTGTATGTGTATGCGTACGCAAGTGCGAGAGCGACCGATCATATGCATTGTGTGCTTCGTAGGCAGTTACGCGTCTGTGTTATGCTCTCGACGCAAAACTGGCTAATGTTAGGTGTCTAGTCCACAGTGTCTAGCGTTCTCTTAACGGAGAACTGCAGTACTCTGTACGTGTATGTATGTTATGTGCGCGTATAGAGTCAGGCAGTGGAGTGACGAGAATTCATCGTAATTTTCGCCGCCAGACTTAATTATTCGCGTAGTGCGCAATGCCTACTTTAGCCACTAACGGTGCCCATTAAGTTGTGTAGATTGTGCTTTGAAAATATTTTTTCGTTAAAAATGAAAAAAATAAGTACAACTGCAAACGGTGGATCACTCGGCTCGCTGGTCGATGAAGAACGCAGCTAGCTGCGTTAAGCGGTGTGAAATGCAGGACACGCCGAGCACTTGATTTTCGAACGCATATTGCAGCCTCGGGTCTTTCCCGGGGCTTCGTTTGTCTGAGGGTCGGTATGATATTAAAATCATTGTACAAGTCTTGTCTCGAGTATACGCCGATATACGTTGCAATACTCGTCGGACTCATGCGACACCAGACCGAGCGTGCAAATACATGCGTGTTATCGTTTCACAGCGACAGCGATAACGGCAGAACACCACATGTTTTGCCGGCTGTTTGTCTTGTGGCGATGTTTCACAAACACGTTCATGTCTTCATTTGCGTATTACAAGCGCTCAATCTGTCAACGGTGGCCGATCAATTGTGTGTGTTTACATGCACATTATTATTGTCGACCTCAGATCAAGCGAGATTACCCGCTGAATTTAAGCATATAACTAAGCGGTGGAAAAGAAACCAAACGGGATACCCTTAGTAACGGCGAGCGAAAAGGGTAGAGCTCAGCGCTAAGTCCTGTCGTCATTAGGCGTACAGGAGATTCAGCGTGTATACAGCAGTGCATCGCACTCTGTCTTCGTATCGCAAGTTCCTCTGACAAGGACTTATCCATAGCGGGTGCTAGGCCCATAGCGTTACGAGACGTTGTGCGCAAACTGTTGTTTGCTAGAGTCCGGTTGTTTGAGAGTACAGCCGAAAGCAGGTGGTAAACTCCATCTAAGGCTAAATATTACAGCGAGACCGATAGCAAACAAGTACCGTGAGGGAAAGTTGCAAAGAACTTTGAAGAGAGAGTTCAAAAGGACGTGAAACCGTTTGTAGGTAAACAGGTGGAACCACGAAGTATGCTGGGGAAGAGGATTCAATTGTCCTGCGGTGAGACAGTCGTCGGCGGCGTATTTGGCTTTCTCACGAGAGCAGTCGTCG
>Ga0207692_10000882_pt1:7500-10846 | contig 10846 bp, 8 predicted proteins | sample LARL52metaG_FD_184345 | JGI IMG/M metagenome (GOLD analysis project Ga0207692, IMG submission 184345) | Corn, switchgrass and miscanthus rhizosphere microbial communities from Kellogg Biological Station, Michigan, USA - LAR L5-2 metaG... | ecosystem: Host-associated > Plants > Roots >...
AGAAGAGGTCAACAAAGCAGAATGTCAATCCGCATGTTTTTAGCTGTTCCCGTTGGCTGATGACGGGCGTTGGAGGGTTTCGCGCCATTTTATGCAATCGCCGACATGTGCGGCCGCGGCGCGAACCACTTGGTCGATTGTTACCAAAATCTAATCAATTATCAACACGCATGAGACAAAGTGGAAAACGAGACTTGAGCGATAGGCGGCCATCGGTTCGGGCCACACTCGCGGCTTAATAATCACCGCAATGGTAAACTGCCAATGGTTGCGGGTAAAGAACAACTTGCCGTTGGACGAGAGCAACAAGAAGTTGATCGATACTAGAGAAGAGGACAACAAAGCAGAATGTCAATCCGCATGTCTTTAGCTGTTCCCGTTGACTGATGACGGGCGTTGGAGGGTTTCGCGCCATTTTATGCAATTGCCGACATGTGTTTGGCCGCGGCGCGAACCACTTGGTCGATTGTTACCAAAATCTAATCAATTATCAACACGCATGAGACAAAGTGGAAAACGAGACTTGAGCGACAAGCGGCCATCGGTTCGGGCCACACTCGCGGCTTAATAATCACCGCAATGGTAAACTGCCAATGGCTGCGGGTAAAGAACAACTTGCCGTTGGACGAGAGCAACAAGAAGTTGACCGATGCTAGGGAAGAGGTCAACGAAGCAGAATGTCAAATTTCACGTCTCTATCACTACCCGTTGGCCTTAGATTGGCGCCCGAAGACGGCATTACGTGTTGGCGCCAAAAAACAGTGTCAACGAGATAAAAAGAGAAATAGATAAATAATCTTCTTAGATAAAGAATCTAATCAATTATAGACACACATGAGTCAGATCAGTAAACGAGATTTAAGCGCCAGGCGGCCATTAATTCAGGCCACACTCGGGTCACTGATTGTCACCGCGAGCGGAGACATTTTGTGTGTATATTATATGTGTTTGTGTGTTTGTGTGATATATAATGCATTAGTGCACATGCAAGCATAGTAAAACTCTATAGCAACACATGTGTGTGTGGAGTGAATTTTCATGTAATGCATTTAAACGCAGTGTGTGTGAGAAAATAATTTTATGCGACATTAATAATAATATCGCGCCAAAATACACTAATCGGCGAGTGTGGGCCGAACGGCTGATCGGACAGAAGTCAAATTTGGCAGTGAGGACGACATCACTAATGCACACAATTGATCAACTTTTGGTGATGATCAGTTGACATCTTCGGTGTCCAATGACCGTAAAATTGAATTTTTTAAAAATTTTCAACCCCCTCTAGCCGCCTACCCACGCCTCCCTTTTAGGACATAGTGTGGGACATTTGCTACACTAGTGGTCATCTACAAGATGGTCGTTTCCGATTTTCGATAAACGTGTCCTACACGTGTCCACTCATGTGTAATACGCCCGAAATTTAACACATGAGGAAAAAAATTTTGGTGGGTGTAGTTGTTTTGCTATATTTATATAGGGAAGTGATGTCGTGAAGTGAGATATGCAGAGATGTGTGTCTCGCTGTAAAAGCACGGCAAGTGTGTGATTACAAACGCGGCTCGACCTCGAGTGAGAATCCGTTGTGTCTGCTCTTGGCGCTGGACAGGATTACGTGCCTATGCTATACCAAACGGTCCCGATTGTGAGTAATTGCTCTATGAAGGACTGGGCTAAGGTGCCGAAAGATCCGGTGCTTTGATGCGCGCTTCGTGAATGCTCAAATCCGCGTTAGTAACTTGCGTGGTGTATGTTTTATTACATCATTGCGAGTATACTTGTCGGTATATCTTACCGATGATGACAAACATTGTGTGCGATTGACTTGAAGTACGAAAAGTTTTACGAGAGAAAAATGTTTAACGGTGAATGGCCGCGACAAGTGGCACTGTATCGTAATAGTCACTCAATATATGTGAGACTTTACGGCAGTTTGCGATGTGCTATCGCTTTACACGAACGAAAGGGAGAGCGCGAGTGATATGCGTATGCGCGTATCACGTCGTGTGTGTATGTATATGTGCGAGAGATGTATTGCTCCGTCGGAGCGATCGTCGCTTGTATGAGGAAAATTCTCATTGTACGTGAGAAAATGAGAAGCTATCTGGTTGATTCTGCCAGTAGTCATATGCTTGTCTCAAAGATTAAGCCATGCATGTCTAAGTACATGCCTTATTAAGGCGAAACCGCGAATGGCTCATTAAATCAGTTACGGTTCACAAGATGTTGACTATCTACATGGATAACTGTGGTAATTCTAGAGCTAATACATGCACAAAAGCTTCGACCTTAACGGAAGAAGCGCATTTATTAGACCAAGACCAATGGGGTCTCTTCACGGGGACTCCTCATTGTGGTGACTCTGAATAACTTTGCTAATCGCATGGCCTTAGTGCCGGCGATGAATCTTTCAAGTGTCTGCCTTATCAACTGTCGACTGTAGTATATTTGACTACAGTGGTTGTAACGGGTAACGGAGAATCAGGGTTCGATTCCGGAGAAGGGGCCCGAAAAATGGCCACTACATCCAAGGAAGGCAGCAGGCGCGCAAATTACCCAATCCCAGTACGGGGAGGTAGTGACGAAAAATAACAATATGGGACTCTTATGAGGCCCCATAATTGGAATGAGAACAGTCTAAATCCTTTAACGAGGATCTATTGGAGGGCAAGTCTGGTGCCAGCAGCCGCGGTAATTCCAGCTCCAATAGCGTATATTAAAGTTGTTGTGGTTAAAAAGCTCGTAGTTGGATCTCAGTTCGTGTTAGACGGTCCGCTTGCCAGCGGTTACTGTCTGACCGAACACTTTACCGTGTTGTCCTATGGTGCTCTTCACCGAGTGTCATAGGCGATCGGTACGTTTACTTTGAAAAAATTAGAGTGCTCAAAGCAGGCGTATAGCCCGAATAATGTTGCATGGAATAATGGAATAGGACTTCAGTTCTATTTTGTTGGTCTTCTGAATCTGAAGTAATGATTAAGAGGGACAGACGGGGGCATTCGTATTGCGACGCTAGAGGTGAAATTCTTGGACCGTTGCAAGACGAACTAAAGCGAAAGCATTTGCCAAGAATGTTTTCATTAATCAAGAACGAAAGTTAGAGGATTGAAGGCGATCAGATACCGCCCTAATTCTAACCATAAACGATGCCGACTAGAAATAGTCCTGAGTTCTTTAAATGACTCGGACTGAGTCTTCCCGGAAACGAAAGTTTTTCGGTTCCAGGGGAAGTATGGTTGCAAAGCTGAAACTTAAAGAAATTGACGGAAGGGCACCACCAGGAGTGGAGCCTGCGGCTTAATTTGACTCAACACGGGAAAACTCACCCGGCCCGGACACTGGAAGGATT
>Ga0207692_10000887_pt1 | contig 10811 bp, 13 predicted proteins | sample LARL52metaG_FD_184345 | JGI IMG/M metagenome (GOLD analysis project Ga0207692, IMG submission 184345) | Corn, switchgrass and miscanthus rhizosphere microbial communities from Kellogg Biological Station, Michigan, USA - LAR L5-2 metaG... | ecosystem: Host-associated > Plants > Roots >...
GCGCGAACGCCGCGATCCTGCCGACCGAACGCCTCGACGCCCCGGGCGTGAAGGCCGCCTACTGGGTCGACGCGGGCGACAAGGCGCACCTGCGCTGGGTCCGTCCCGAGCCGGAGGAGAAGCTGCTGCCCGCGATGGCCCGGCTGGCCGCCCGCGGTGAGCTGGACCTCGGCGAGGGCTCCCGCTACGCCGGTTCGTTCCGCGCGCACGGCCTGCTCGTGCCGGTCTGGGACCTCGACCGCGAGATGCACGCCCGCGAGTGGGCCGAGCCGGCCGAGGCACTGGGCAAGCGCCTGCTGGAGGCGCTGGCTTCCGACGAGCCGCTGACCGACGCCGAACGCCGGGCCCGGGACGGCCTGCGCGGTCGCCAGATCACGCTCAGGTGACGTTGTCCACAGGGTTGTCCACAAGGAGCTGTGGATAAGTGTTGCTGCACATCATCTCGAAGGCCGACTGGGCCGCTGCCCAGTCGGCCGGTTCGATCGCGCCCGCCGGTGAGGGGTTCGTGCACTGCTCCGACCGGGGTGTCGTGCACGTGACGGCGGGCAGGTTCTTCCACGGGCAGAGCGGGCTGCTGCTGCTCGAGATCGACCCGAAGCTGCTCGGCGTGCCGGTGCGGTGGGAGGCGGTGGCGGACTCGCCGCTGTGGTTCCCGCACGTCTACGGCCCGATTCCGGTCGACGCCGTGGTCGCGGTGCACGAGTTCCCCTGCGCACCGGACGGTTCGTTCGTTCTGCCCGAGACCGTTGCGGTTCTGTGATTGAGTAAGGCAACCGTTCCGTCCACTCGGGCGTGAACCTCCCCGAAGCCAGTTGTTGCTTCGGGGAGGGAGCGTGCCGTGGCGGCGGTGCTGCAGCTGGAGTTGGCCGCCGAACGCGGCGGGGGAAGAGCGGAAGCCGTGGGGGACTTCGCGGAGTTCGTGAGCATGTCGATGCCCGGACTTCTGCGCTACGGGCATGCCCTGACCGGGAATCCGCACGACGCCGCCGACCTCGTGCAGTCGGTGCTGGAGAAGGTCGGATCGCGCTGGGGGACGGTGCAGCGCAAGGGGGACGACCCGCTCGCCTACGTCCGCAGGGCCATGGCCAACACGCACATCAGCATCTGGCGTCGCCGTCGCCGCGAGAACCTCGTGGCCGAGCTCCCCGAGAGCGGGGCCCTGGCTCCCGAGCTGAGCAGGCTCGACAACGAACCGCTCTGGCAAGCACTGCGCGACCTGCCGCCGCGGCAGCGCGCGGTGATCGTGCTGCGCTACTACGAGAACCTCTCCGAAGCCGAGATCGCGAACGCGCTCGGCATCTCGTGCGGCACGGTCAAGAGCCAGAGCAGCAAGGCGATGGCGAGTCTCCGGACACGCCTGGGAAAGGACTGACCGGTGGACGACGACCTCGACGCAGAGCTGCGCAGGCTCTTCAGCGACGATCGGCTGGACGTCCACGTGACTGCGGACGCGACAGGCGTGGTCCTTCGCGGCGCAGATCGCCGGCGACGCCGCCGCACCGCCGTCACCACGGCGTTCGCCCTGGTGGCCCTCGTTGGTGCCGGGGTCGGGCTGACCCAGCTACGTGCGCACGACGAAGACACGGCGGGGCAACTGCTGCCGACGTCCGCCTCCAGCTCCTCCACGCCGCCACCGCCGTCGGCCAGCACCGTCACCCTGACCACCACCGTGACCGTCGATGCGCCGCCTCCCGGTTCCAGCGGCAGCGTTCCCGGCAACAGCGGGACGTCCACGCCGGGCTCGGTCAAACCCACCACGACCACCCCGCCGCCCGCGCCACCCGCGGAAGTCGGCAAGGTCGGCAAGCTCGCCCTGGGAATGGCCGAGGCCGACGCGCTGAAGACCGGTTCGCTGGTGGAACCGGGCACGTCCACCAACGGGTGCACGGCCTACGCCACCACGACGGTGGCCGACAACGACGCCGTGATCATCTCGCCGGCCAAGGGGATCGTGCGGCTGACGTTGCCGAGCTACGTCAAGACGCAGCGCAACATCAGCGTCGGTTCGAAGGTGGCCGATGTGAAGGCCGCCTATCCGACCGCCACGCAGAACGGTTCCGAGCTGCTGGTGGAAATGGCGGCGACACCCAAGTGGACGTACGTCTTCGGGACCGACGGCGCTGCGGTGACGTCCATCCGAATGCGTTTGGCTGCCAACGACTGCCCGTCCGCCTGATTGTTGATCTTGCTGGGATCCCGCCGCTCTTGGGGGTGCGGCGGGATCCCGGCGTCCATTCCGAGCCGTTCCGGTTCGTGACTTCTTCGTGATGAGCGGCCCCGCAACCCCAGTGCGCAGATGACGTCTTATGGGTGTCCGAAACGGAAATGAAGAACTCATCCTTTCGGGCCTCTTGAAACAAACTGGGGGTTTGCCGTGAACAGCTCTGTCAAGATCGCATTCGTCGCCGCTTTCGCCGCCGTCGGAATCGCCGCGTGCACCGCCACGCCCGCCGTGCAGAACAACGCCGCGGCGCCGACGTCCTCCACTCCGGCCTCGGAGACGTCGACGCCACCGCCTTCTGTGGTGACCGAGGTGGTGACCGCCACGGTCACCAACCAGCCCAAGCCGGAGGCGGTGACGAAGACCGACGACCGCATCGGCTACGGCCCGATCAAGCTGGGCATGACCCTCGACGAGGCCAGGGCCGCCGGCTTGACCAACCTGACCTGGGCAAGCGACGGAGACGGCGCGTGCGTGGGTGACGACAAGATCGCGGTCTCGAAGAAGTACGGCATTGTCCGCATCTCGCTGCCGCTGGACGCCAAGACGTCCAAGGGCATCGGCGTCGGCTCGACCTTCGGTGACGTGAAGCGCGCCTACCCGGCGGCCACCGAGTACCGCGGCGGCTGGTCCGCAGGCGTCGGCGACCACGCTTTCTACTCCTTCATCGGCAATCTCGGCAGCGACACGAACAAGGTCGTCTCCATGAAGCTCGGCGCGACCGTCACCGACTGCGCGATGGCCATCCTCTGACCTGTCGTACCCGGCCCCGCTGGGGGGCGGATACGCCGTTTTCTGAAACGAATTCACCAGGTGGAAGAAAGGCGAACCGCTCGATCCCGCTCGTCGCTTTCTCCACTGCTGTCGCCCGGACGGTCGGAACCAGGACTGTCGCGAACAGTCGAAAAATCTCCGGTGGTCGTGTCGAGAAGCGCGCAACGGCTCCGTCCCCGTGGTGCGAGCGGCCAGAATGGGTCGCAACAGGACTGAGGGAGACACCCGAGATGGCCAAGTACCTGCTGCTCAAGCACTACCGCGGCGCCCCGGCGGCGGTCAACGACGTGCCGATGGACCAGTGGACGCAGGACGAGATCACCGCGCACGTCCAGTACATGCGGGACTTCGCCGCCAAGCTGGAGGGCACCGGTGAGTTCGTCGACGGCCAGGCGCTCGCGATGGAGGGCGCGTGGGTCCGGTACGACGGTGAGGGCAAGCCGCCGGTCACCGACGGGCCGTTCGCGGAGACGAAGGACCTCATCGCCGGGTGGATGATCGTCGACGTCGACAGCTACGAGCGGGCGATCGAGCTGGCCGGTGAGCTTTCGGCGGCGCCGGGCAAGGACGGCAAGCCGATCCACGAGTGGCTCGAGGTGCGCCCGTTCTACGGCACCCCGCCGACCATCCCGGAGGTGACATGGACTGGGCACTGCTCAGGAGCCTGACGCCGGGCGTGATCGGGATCCTCGTCCGCCGCGGAGCCGACTTCGCGGCGGCCGAGGACGCCGTCCAGGACGCGCTCGTCGAGGCCGTCCGCGTGTGGCCGGACGATCCGCCGCGGGATCCGAAGGGCTGGCTGGTCACCGCCGCCTGGCGCAAGTTCCTCGACGCGACCCGGGCCGAGACGGCCCGCAGGCGCCGCGAGGAACACGTCGAACCGGAAGCGGGGCCCGTACCCGACACCGACGACACGCTGCAGCTCTACTTCCTGTGCGCGCACCCGTCGTTGACGCCGTCATCGGCGGTGGCGCTCACCCTCAGGGCGGTCGGCGGCCTGACCACCCGGCAGATCGCGCAGGCGTACCTCGTGCCGGAGGCGACGATGGCCCAGCGCATCAGCCGCGCCAAGAAGACGGTCGGCGACGTCCGGTTCGACCAGCCCGGCGACGTCGCGACCGTGCTGCGCGTGCTCTACCTGGTGTTCAACGAGGGCTACTCCGGCGACGTCGACCTCGCCGCGGAGGCCATCAGGCTCACCCGGCAGCTCGCCGCGGTGATCGACCACCCCGAGGTGGCCGGCCTGCTCGCTCTCATGCTGCTGCACCACGCCCGGCGGGCCGGCCGGACCGCGGCCGACGGCAGCCTCGTCGCGCTCGCCGACCAGGACCGCGCGAAGTGGGACACCCGGCTGATCGCCGAGGGCGTCGAGATCCTGCAGAACGCGCTGGCGAAGGACCGGCTCGGCGAGTTCCAGGCCCAGGCGGCCATCGCGGCGCTGCACGCGGACGCGCAGACGCCCGAGGAGACCGACTGGGTGCAGATCGTCGAGTGGTACGACGAGCTCGCGAAGCTGACCGGCAGCCCGATCGTGCGGCTCAACCGGGCGGTGGCCGTCGCGGAGGCGGACGGGCCGCGGGCCGGTCTGAAGGCACTGGCCGAGCTCGACGACTCGTTGCCCCGCCACACCGCCGTGGCCGCATACCTCCACGAACGCGACGGTGACGAACAAACGGCCGCGCGGCTCTACGTCGAGGCGGCCGGGAAAGCGGCGAACCTCGCCGAACGCGAATACCTCACGCGCCAGGCCGCGCGGCTCAACCGAAAAAGCCCGCCTCACCGGTGAGGGTGAGGCGGGCCGAAAACTCAGGCACTGGAAATCAGGCACTCGAGCGTGCGGGAGAAAAACTCAGAGGGCGCCACCCGCGGCGGTCGGGGCGCTGGAGTCGCCACCGGTGTCGCCCACGGTTTCGCGAGTGAGGAACGTCTCCACGTAGAACATGTTGCCGTCCGCGCGGTCCATGATCGTGAGCAGCGTCTTCATCGAGGAGACCTCCTCGACCTGCTCCTTGAGGAACCACTGCGTGAACTGCTCGCCGATGTAGTCGCCCTCCTCGCGGGCGGCCTTGGCGAGCGCCACGATCTGGTCGGTGACCTGCTGTTCCTGGCGCAGGGCGAGATCGACGAGGTCGCGCGGCGCCTTGAAGTCGTTGATCGGGGTGTCGGTGCCGGGAATGGCGACCGGGATGTCGTTGTCCATGAGGAACTGGACGATCATCATCGCGTGGTTGCGCTCTTCGAGAGCCTGCTTGTAGAAGTGCGCGGCGAGGCGCGGCAGGTCCTCGTTGTCGAACCACACGGCGAGCGCGATGTACTGCTGCGAAGCGGAGAACTCGTTGCCGACCTGGGCCTGCAGCAGCTCGTGGAACTTCGACTTCTTCAGGGCAATCTTCTTCACGTTCGAGGCCATGCGGAGTACGTTAGCCCAAAGAGAGCACAGCCGCATTCCAGGAAAAGCTAACCTTTGTTTGGAAAGGTGATCCAAACAAAGGTTAGGCGTTCCTAACGGCTCACGCCAATGGTGCGCGGTCGATCGGGCACGACATGCACCGCGGTCCACCGCGGCCGGAGCCCAGTTCCGAACCGGCGATCCGCAGCACCTCGATGCCCGCGGCCTCCAGGCGCTCGTTCGTCTCGACGTTGCGCTCGTACGCCACGACCAGACCGGGCCCGACCGCCAGCGTGTTGTTGCCGTCGTCCCACTGCTCGCGCTCGGCCGTGACCGGGTCGAGGCCCGTGTCGATCACGCGCAGCCGCTCGATGCCCATCGCCTCGGCCGCCGCTTCCAGGAACGGCACCGGGCCGTCGACGCGCACGCCGCCGTCACCGTCCAGGCGCATCGGGTACGCGGACAGGCTGTCGCTGATCGCCGGGTACATCACCACGGCGTCGCGGTCGACCATCGTGCAGACGGTGTCGAGGTGCATCGTGGCGCGTTCCTGCGCGATCGGCACCGCCAGCACCGTGTGCGCGAGGCCGTCCGCGAGCGCGGAGCGGGCGAACGACTCCGCGCCCGCGGGGGTCGTGCGCTCGCCGACGCCGATGGCGATCACGCCCGGCGCGAGCAGCAGCACGTCGCCGCCCTCCAGCGGAGCCGAGTGGGCGCCGTACGCGCGCCCGGTGCGGCGGAACCGCGGGTGGTAGGCGTAGATCAGGTCGGTGAGCGTCGTCTCGCGGTCGCGGGCGGGCAGGGCGAGCGACGTGATGGCCACGCGGTCGCCGACCCAGACCGACGAGTCGCGGGTGAAGAGCAGGTTCGGCAGCGGGTCGACGGCGAAGTCGATCGGCAGGTGCATCTTGCGCACGAGCGACGCGCCCTCGGCGGCGGGCAGCTCCTCGAACGTCATGCCGGTCATCAGCGCCTGCGCCAGCTGTGGGGCCGGCAGCGACGTGAGGTGGCTGCGCAGCGCGTCGGCCAGGTCGATGCCGAGGCGGCGTTCGTTGACCGCGCTGTGGATGCCGGCGATGCGCGCGCGGTTGTCCTCCAGTGCCTGCGTCAGCACGTCCGCGAGCAGCAGGACCTCGACACCGCGGGCGGTCAGCGTCGCGGCGAACGCGTCGTGCTCCTCCTGCGCGCGGCCGACCCACGGCACGCCGTCGAACAGCAGCTGGTCGTTGTTGCGCGGGGTGAGCCTCTTGAGCTCGTTGCCCGGCCGGTGCAGCAGCACCGTGCGCAGGGGGCCGACTTCGCTGTCCACGCGGGGCGAAGCGTCGGGGAGTGCTTCCGTCTCGGCGATCGTGTGCGCAGTCACCGGACGAGCGTAACCCTGAACAGCACAAATCGCCGCTTTGGAGCCTTAACTCGCAATGAATGGTGTCGAATATTGGATTCTACGGTTGAATCGTTAAGGCAACCAGCTCACTTTGCCGCGCAACATTGTGTAGCCGATGAACGCAACGACGTCGAGGATCGTGTGAGCGATCACCAACGGCCACAACCGCCTCGTGCGCTGCCAGTGGAAGCCGAAGACGAGGCCCATCACCAGGTTGCCGATGAACCCGCCGAAGCCCTGGTAGAGGTGGTAGGACCCGCGCAGCACGGCCGCCGCGAGCAGTGCCGTGTACTTCCGCCACCCGAGCTGCTCCAGCCGTGTGATCAGGTACCCGACGACGAGCACCTCCTCCGCCCACGCGTTGCCTGCGGCGGCGAGGATCAGCGCCAGGCTCATCCGCCACTGGCTGTCCAAAGTGGACGGCTGCACGGCGAGGTTCAGCCCGAGCCCCCACGCGGCGAAGTAGAACGCGAGACCCGGGATGCCGATGATCGCCGCCAGTCCCAGCGCGCCGAGGGAGTCCGCGAGCTTGCGGGTGCCGTCCAGGCCGATGACCCTGAGCTTGATCCCGGTGCGCCACAACAGGTACAGGCCGATGCCGCCCCACGCGGCGAGCTGCAGGACGCCGAGCAGCTGGGCCACCAGGTCCAGCAGGTCGGCGCGCGCCTGCGGCACGTTGATCGCGACCGACTGCTGCTTGAGCGGGGTCGGCTGCAGCAGGCTGTCGATCAACCGGACGAGGCTGCGCAGACCGGACAGCCCGAGCGTCATGCTGAAGACGATCAGCAGTTCGAGCTGGTAACCGCGCTTGTCCTCAGCAGGAATCAAGGTCACCCGCGCGAGGCTACCTCTGGGACAGGAACGGGCAGCCCATCAGCCGCCGCAGCTCACCGGCGAGTTCCTGCGGCGTGCTCACCGGCCTGGCGAACGCGATCCGCACGTCGTGGTCGTCGCACTCGGCCTCGACCCGCAGCCGCAGCCCGAACCGGTCGAGCCCGAGCGGTCGCACGTGACCATCCCGCAGCTCCTCCGGCAGGTGCCTGGCGAGCTGGCCGACGACGTCGCGGTGCGCGCGCTCCAGGTGCCGCAGCCAGTGGTCCTCGTTGCGGCAGAACGGGTCCGGTGTCGCGGTCGCGAACTGCTCGGTCTGGATCGAGGACGTGCCCTCGGCGTCGGCGATCACCATCGACGCCGGGGTGAGCCTGAGCACCGAGGCGCCGTGGCCCGCGTCCAGCAGGCGGTGGTCGGGGCGTGCGTCGGCCACCGCGAGGATCTCGTCGCGCGCCTCCTGGCCGTCCAGCGCGGTGACCCAGCCGGTGAGCCACAGCAGGCCGCGGACGGGTTCGCGCAACGGCAGCGGGGCCTGGTCGGCGATCTCCAGCATCGCCGTCACCTCGGTCCGCGGGGTCTGCCGGAGCTGTCCGACCAGCGGGTGTTCGTCGGCGAGCAGCAGGATCGCGGTGCCGGACGGATGTACGTGGTGGAACAGCGGGCTGGTGCGGGTTCCGGCCTGGGGGAGCAGGGCGGCGAGACCGCCGCGAGCCGCGATCGTGCGGGCGCGCTCGGCGGCGTGCGGCGCGGGTGGGCGCCTGGTCTGGGTGTCGGTCACCGCTCCACCTCCTTGAAGGTTAGGCAAGCCTAACTTGATTTTGCTCCCGATGGGAAGCGTCACCTGTACGGTGGACGCGTGGTCGTGCCCAGCAAGCCGTCCACCGAGGTGACGGCGTTAGACGATCGGTGGACCCGGCACTGCCTCGACCGGGCGAGCCGTCGTGCCCTGGTGTGGACCGTCGTGGCAGGCTCGGCCTTCGTCCTCCAGTTCGTGCTGGTACTCGTGTGGTCGTGGTCCTCACCGGTGGCGCTGGTCCTGCTCTTCTTCGCCGCGGCCGTGCTGTGGGTGGTGACGCGTCGCCGTCCGGTGCGTTTACCGGAAGGTGAACCGTGGCATTTCGCCCATGTGCAGTGGGAAGGAGGGCGTCTGGTCGTGCTGTCTTCGCCGCCGCTTCTTTTGACGCTCCGCGTCGGTCCTCTCGTGCGTGGACGGATCGCGCGCCATCGGCGCGTGTGGTTCGTTCCGCCGGACCCCGCGGGGAACACGGTCGTCACGTTCCGCGGGGTGCCGCAGCTGATCCCGGCGCGTGTGCAGAGATGATCCCAAAAATCGGCATCGAGAACTGGACCGAGCTCTGCGTGGCCCGCGCGGACCGCCGCGCGGTCGGGCACATCATCTTCGCCCTCGTCGCGCTCGCGCTCGTGTTGATGATCGGCTGGCTGTGGCTCACCGTGCTGTCCGTCCCGGTGGTGCTGGAGCTCGCGACGCCGGGGCTGCGGCACTTCTTCACCCGGCGCGGCACGCTGCAGCTGATCGAGCGGTTCCCGTTCCGCCCGGTGTCGGTGAGCTTCGTGCCCGGCCGGCGCATCGGGCGGCAGGCGTACCTGAAGGTCGACGGCTCGGAGAACAACCTGCGGCTGCCCGAGCTACCGGAACGCGCGCGCGTGCTGGTGCGGCACACCGGCCGGGTGTGGATCGCCGGACCCGACGAACGCGGCCGCCTCGTGGCGATGACGCGCGGCCTGGCTTTCCTGGTTCGCGGACGGGTCGTGGAGCGCTAACGGCCCGTGGCGATGCCCTCGGACTCGGCCCACTGCGTGAGGTCGTCCTTGCGCAGCGCGGCCGCCAGCAGTTCGGGGAACTTGTCCGGCGTGCAGGCGAACGCCGGTGCGCCGAGGGCGTGCAGCTTGGCCGCGAGCTCGTGGTCGTAGGCGGGCGTGCCGGAGTCGCTGAGCGCCAGCAGGTTCACGACCGTGACGCCGCTCGCGACCAGCTCGCGGACCCGGCGCTGCAGCTCGGTCTCCGAACCGCCCTCGTACAGGTCGCTGATGATCACGATGACCGTGTCGGTGGGCCGGCGCACCCGGGTCTGCGCGTAGGCGACCGCGCGGTTGATGTCCGTGCCGCCGCCGAGCTGGGCGCTGAACAGCAGGTCCACCGGGTCGCTGAGCTGGTCGGTGAGGTCCGCGACCTCGGTGTCGAACACGACGAGCTTCGTGGAGATCGAGCGGATGCTCGCCAGCGCCGAACCGAGGACCGCCGCGTGCACCAGCGAGTCCGCCATCGAACCGGACTGGTCGACCAGGAGGATCACGTCCCGCATCGCGGCCGTGCGGCTGCGCCTGCGGTGACCGATCAGGTCCTCGACGATCACGGTCTTGTGCTGCGGCTGGTAGTTCTTGAGGTTCGCCTTGATCGTCGTCGCCCAGTCGACGTCCGGCAGCTGCGGGCGGTGGGTGCGCTTCGAGCGGTCGACCGCGCCCCGGACGGCCTCGACGAGCCGGTCCTTCAACCGCCTCTCGATGTCCTCGACCACCTTGGCCACCACGGCTTTCGCGGTGTCGCGGGTGCGGGCGGGGATGGCTCTCGACAGTTGCAGCAGGGTGCTCACGAGGTTCACGTCCGGCTCGACCGCCTGCAGCAGCTCGGGTTCGAGCAGGAGCTGCTTGAGGCCGAGCTTCTCGACGGCGTCCCGTTGCATCACCTGGACGACGGACGTGGGGAAGTACTTGCGGACGTCGCCGAGCCAGCGGTGCAGCTGCGGTGAGCTGGCACCGAGACCGGCGCCTCGGTCGCCGCCACCGCCGTAGAGACCCGTCAGCGCGCCATCGCGGCGTTGGTCGTCATCGCCGAGCTGCGCCACGTCCTCCGCGCTCGGGCCTAACAGAAGTCGCCAGCGCCGCAGCCGTTCTGCAGGTACTTCCGGGCTCATTTGAGGGCCGCCGCCACTTCTTCGGCCGCACGCACGACATGTGGGCCGACCACGTCCGCGTCGAGCCTCTCCAGTGCCACGACGCCAACGGAGGCGCGAAGTCCCGGGACGCCGCGCACGGGTGCCGCGACGCCGTACGCGTTCGGCTGCAACTCGCCGGTGGAGACGACCCAGCTGTCCACGGGCTGCGAGATGGCCTTGCCGGCGGCCCCGCGGTGCACCGGATGCCGGGAACCCACCCGGTACGCCACGTGGAAAGCCGTCCACGACGGTTCGACG
>Ga0207692_10000890_pt1 | contig 10798 bp, 10 predicted proteins | sample LARL52metaG_FD_184345 | JGI IMG/M metagenome (GOLD analysis project Ga0207692, IMG submission 184345) | Corn, switchgrass and miscanthus rhizosphere microbial communities from Kellogg Biological Station, Michigan, USA - LAR L5-2 metaG... | ecosystem: Host-associated > Plants > Roots >...
GGGCCGGCGCCTGCCTCTGCCGCCCGGGGCTGCCGGCTGCCCCTGCCGTCTAGGGCCGCCGGCTGCCTATGCCGCCCGGGCTGCCGCTTGCCCCTGCCGCCCCGGGCCGCCGCCTGCCCTGCCGTCCAGGGCTGCCGTCGGGGGCGCCGCGCGCCTCTGCTACCCGAGGTTGCCGCCTGCCTCGGCCGTCTGGGGCCGGAGCCCGCCCTGGTCTCGGCGGACCCGGTATCGGCCGAAACGGGCCGGATTCGATGGCTGCGAAGGCGTGAGTTGGCCCCCGAGTCATGGTGTACTTAGGTCAGGCGTCGCCGGCGCCGCCCCGTTCCCATTGCTAATGGTTTGCGGAATGCGTGCATCCCGCATATTGTTAGCAAAAGTAATGACTCAGGCTAATGAACATGACTGTGACGAAGACCCGGTCGGACGCGGGCCTCGCCACGGGCCTTCGCATCTCGGTGAGCCGACTCGCTCGTCGGCTGCGGGTAGAGCGCCAGGCCGAGGGCCTGGCCTCGCTCTCCGACACCCAGCTCGCCGCGCTCGCCGTGCTGGACCGGCACGGCGCGATGACGCCCGGCGAGCTGGCCGAGCACGAGAAGGTGCAGCCACCGTCTATGACGCGGGTGATCGCGGTGCTGGAGGAACGGCGCCTGGTGATGCGGGCGCCCCATGCCACCGACCGGCGCCAGGTGGTGCTGACGGTGACCGAGCAGGGGCGGGAGCTGGTCAGCCAGGCGCGCCGGCGCCGGGACGCCTGGCTGGCGAAGCGGCTGAAAGAGCTATCGCCGGAGGAGCGGGCGATCCTGCGTACCGCGGCGCCGGTGCTGGAGAAGCTCAGCCAGGCGTAACCGGCCGCTGGGCCACGCGCACGTTCAGCTCGCTGCGCACCCGCAACTACCGGCTGTTCGCGACCGGCCAGGTCATCTCGAACACCGGCACCTGGATGCAGCGGGTCGCGCAGGACTGGCTGGTGCTGGACCTGACCCACGGCAGCGGCGCGGCGCTGGGCATCACCACCGGACTGCAGTTCCTGCCGCTGCTGCTGTTCAGCCTGTGGGGCGGCGCGATCGCGGACCGCTACCCCAAGCGGACCATCCTCATGATCACCCAGGCGATCGCGGGCGGGCTCGCCCTCATCCTGGGCCTGCTCGCGCTGACCGGCACGGTGCAGATCTGGCACGTCTACGCGCTCGCGTTCGCGCTGGGACTGGTCACCGTGGTGGACAACCCGACCAGGCAGACGTTCGCGGTGGAAATGGTCGGCAAGGCCGACATGCCCAACGCGATCGCCCTGAACAGCGCCGTCTTCAACCTGGGCCGCATCGCGGGGCCGGCCGTGGCCGGCCTGGTGATCAGCGCCGTGGGCACCCCGGCCGCCTTCCTGGTCAACGCCGCGTCGTACGCAGCGGTGATCATCGGGCTCAAGCTCATGCGCCCGTCGGAGCTGAGCCCGGCCGAGCGGGCCCCGAGGGCCCGGGGCCAGCTTCGCGAGGCCCTGGCCTACGTCCGGGCCCGGCCGAACCTGTGGTCGCTGATGGTGCTGGTGTTCTTCGTGGCGACGTTCGGGATGAATTTCCAGGTCACCAACGCCCTGATGTCCCGCCTGGTGTACCACACCGGCGCGGGGGCGTTCGGGCTGGGTTCCACGGTATTCGCGGCGGGCGCGCTGGCCGGGGCGCTGCTGGCCGCGCGCCGTAAGCACCCGGGTGCCCGGCTGCTGCTGACCACCGCGTTCACCTTCGGGGCGCTCGAGGTGCTGAGCGCGCTGATGCCGTCGTTCTGGATGTTCCTGGCCGTGCTGTTCCCGATCGGGGTGGTACTGCTCACCTTCACCACGGCGGCCAACTCGGCCACCCAGCTGGGTACCACCGGCGAGATGCGCGGGCGGGTAATGGGGCTGTACCTGCTGGTGTTCCTGGGCGGTGCGCCGCTCGGGTCGCCGCTGGTCGGCTGGGTCGGCCAGGCATTCGGGCCGAGGGTCAGCCTGATCGCCGGCGGGGCGATCTCAGCCGCCGCCGCGGTCGCGGTCGCGGTCATGCTCTCCCGCAGCCTGGGCGTGCGGGTCCGTGACCACCTGCGGCCGGACCGCCTGCTGAAGCAGGCGGCCTGAGCGCCACGACTTCTGGTACCCATGATCGGGTGAGACTGTTTGTCGCCATCACCCCGCCGGCCACCGCCCTGGCCGGGATCGACGCGGCGGTGGCCCCGCTGCGCGCCGCCCGGCCCGAGCTGACCTGGAGCAGCCCGCAGTCCTGGCACGTCACCCTGGCCTTCCTCGGCGAGGTGAACGACGCCGTGGTGCCGCGGCTGGCCACGAGGCTGGAACGAGCCGCGGGCGGGCACCCCCGGCTTGAGCTGTCCACCGCGGGCGCCGGCGCGTTCCCGACCGTGCCGCGCGCCCGCGTGCTGTGGACCGGAGTCCGGGGAGATCCGGACGCGCTGCGCAAGATGTCAGGCTCGGTCGCGAGAGGAGCCACGAAAGCGGGCGCGCGGCCGCCTGGCGAGCGGCGGCGGTTCCGGCCGCACATCACGCTGGCTCGCTCCCGGCAGCCGGCCGACTTCCGCCCGCTGGTCACCGCGCTCGCGGACTACTCGGGCCCGGCCTGGATGGCGGACCGGATCCACCTGATCCGCAGTTACCTGGGCCCGCGGCCTCGTTATGAATCCCTCGGGGACTGGCCACTGGGCGTCCCCGCATCCCGGTTAGGCTCGATGGAGTGAATCGCGCGCCGCGCTGGCTGCTCCCGTCCGTGCTGGCGATCCTGGTCCTCGCCGTGGTCGTCGGCGCGATCGTCCGCTGAGCGCGCGCAACCAGGGGTGGTCGATGGCACATCACCGACGCTGGGGTGTCGGTAACGGGACATCGATCTTGGCCGGCGGCGGCCCGACCGGCTGCCGCAGGGGCGGCAGGACCGCTTACCGCAGGGGCGGCATAACGGGCTAGCGGCAGGAGGGGCTAGCGGCAGGACGGGCTAGAGGCGGTCGACCACGTAGTCGATGCAGGCGGTGAGCGCCTCGACGTCACCCGGGTCCACGGCCGGGAACATCCCGATCCGCAACTGGTTGCGGCCGAGCTTGCGGTAGGGCTCTGTGTCCACGATCCCGTTGGCCCGCAGCGTGGCCGCGACCGCGGTCGCGTCGACGGCATCGGTGAAGTCGATCGTGCCGACGACCTGGGAGCGCTGCGCCGGGTCGGCCACGAACGGCGTCGCGTACGGCGCCTTGTCCGCCCAGGTGTACAGCCGGGACGAGGAATCAGCGGTGCGCGCGGTGGCCCAGGGCAGGCCGCCGTTGCCGAGCAGCCACTCCACCTGCTCGGCCATCAGCACCAGGGTGGCGAGCGCGGGCGTGTTGTAGGTCTGCTCCTTGCGCGAGTTGTCGATCGCGGTGGGCAGCGAGAAGAACTCCGGCACGTACCGCCCCGACGAGGCGATCGCCGCCGCCCGCTCCAGCGCGGCCGGTGACATCAGCGCGATCCACAGACCGCCGTCGGCCGCGAAGCACTTCTGCGGGGCGAAGTAGTACACGTCGGCCTCGCTGACCGACACAGGCAGGCCGCCCGCGCCGCTGGTCGCGTCCGCCACCACCAGCGCCCCGGGGTCGGCACCGGCCACCCGGCTGACCGGCATGGCCACCCCGGTGGACGTCTCGTTGTGCGTGAGCGCGTAGGCGTCCACGCCCGCCTCGGCGCGCGGCACCGGGTGGGTGCCCGGCGCGGAGTCGATCACGGTCGGCTCGGCCAGCCAGGGCGCCGCGGCGGTCACCTTCGCGAACTTCGAGGAGAACTCGCCGAACGCGAGGTGCTGGGCCCGCTCGCGCACCAGCCCGAACGCGGCGATCTCCCAGAACGCGGTGGTCCCGCCGTTGCCCAGGATGACCTCGTAGCCAACGGGCAGCGAGAAAAGATCGGATACTCCGGAACGGACCCGGCTCACCACCGTGCGAACCGGGGACTGCCGGTGCGAGGTGCCCAGGTAGCGGGCTCCCCAGTCGGCGAGCGCGTCGAGTTGCTCGGGGCGGACCTTGGACGGCCCGCAGCCGAACCTGCCGTCGGCTGGCTTGAGGTCTTCGGGGATGTCTATGCCGGTCACCGAGTCAGTTTAGTGAGCGCCGCGACCGCATCAGTAAGCCGGCCGATGTGCCATTGCCGTGGTCTGGATCACCGTGGTCTGGATCACAGCGATGGCACATCAATGGGTTCACGGGGCCGCGGCGGGGCGCGCGGACGGGGGCCTCACACCTGCCGGTCGAGTACGTCGCCGGCCCCGGGTACGTCGGACACCGGGCGCGGCCCGGGGCCCACGTACCGCGCGCTCGGCCTGACCAGCCGGCCGGTGCGCTTCTGCTCCAGGATGTGCGCGGCCCAGCCGGCCGTCCGGGCGCAGGTGAACATCGAGGTGAACATGTGCGCGGGTACCTCGGCGAAGTCGAGCACGATCGCGGCCCAGAATTCCACGTTGGTGGCCAGCACCCGGTCCGGCCTGCGCGCGTGCAGCTCGGCCAGTGCGGCGCGCTCCAGCTCCTCGGCCACCTGGTACCGCGGCGCGCCGAGCTCCCGGGCGGTCCGGCGCAGCACCCGGGCCCGCGGGTCCTCCGCCCGGTACACCCGGTGGCCGAAGCCCATCAGCCGCTCGCCCCGGTCCAGCGCCGCCGTCACGTAGCCCTCGGCGTCGCCGGTCTTCTCCACCTCCTCGATCATGCCGAGCACCCGGGCGGGCGCGCCTCCGTGCAGCGGCCCTGACATCGCGCCGACCGCTCCGGACAGCGCGGCGGCCACGTCCGCGCCGGTGGAGGCGATCACGCGGGCGGTGAAGGTGGACGCGTTCATCCCGTGCTCGGCCGCCGAGGTCCAGTAGGCGTCGACCGCCTGCACGTGCTTGGGATCGGGCTCGCCGCGCCAGCGGATCATGAACCGCTCGGTGATCGTGTGCGCCTCGTTCACCTGGCTCTGCGGGACCATCGGCAGCCCGAGCCCGCGGGCCGCCTGGGCCACGAACGACAGCGCCATGACCGAGGCGCGGGCCAGGTCGTCGCGGGCCTCCTCGTCGCTGATGTCCAGCAGCTGCCGCATCCCCCAGGCCGGGGCGAGCATGGCCAGCGCGCTCTGCACGTCCACCCGGATGTCGCCGGAGTGCACCGGGATCGGGTACGGCTCGGCAGGCGGCAGCCCGGGGGAGAACTCGTTGTCCACGAGCAGGCCCCAGACGTGCCCGAACGACACGTGCCCGGCGAGGTCCTCAATGTCGACGCCGCGGTACCGGAGAGCCCCGCCCTCCCGGTCGGGCTCGGCGATCTCGGTCTCGAACGCCACGACGCCTTCGAGTCCGGGCTTGAATTCGGACATGCACGTTCCTCCGTCTCCTGGCCCGCCCGGCACTGGATGAGTGCCCGGCCCGCGGTGCCCGGCCGACCTATTCAACCGCGTCCGCGGCGTCTTGCCTATCTCCGGGTAACCGGCGCCGGGTTCGGTGCCGCCATGGCGCAGGCGGGCGCGCGGGTCGGCGGCGGGGTGTGTGAGGATCCCTATCCGTGGACGCCACCCAGCATGCATCCGGACCGCCCGCCCGATGGCAGGCCGGCCCGGCTACGCCATACGAAGTCGAGGGCCCCGGCCTCCAGGAGAGTATGCTGGCGGCGGATCCGTTCAGCCAGTTCTCCCGCTGGCTGGAGGACGCGGCCAGCCACCCGATCGAGCAGCCGAACGCCATGGTGCTGGCCACGGTGTCAGGCTCCGGCCAGCCGCGGGCCAGGACCGTGCTGCTGAAGAGCTACGATGCGTCCGGCTTCGTGTTCTACACCAACCGGACCTCGCGGAAGGGCCAGGATCTGGCCGGGCAGCCGCGGGCCTGCCTGCTGTTTCCCTGGCACGCGATGCACCGGCAGGTGATCATCGAGGGCGGCGTGCGGGCGCTGACCCAAGACGAGAGCGAGCCGTATTTCCGCGCCCGGCCGCGCGGTTCCCAGCTGGGTGCCTGGGCAAGCAGGCAGTCGTCGGTGCTGGCGTCCCGGGCCGAGCTCGACGAGCGGTACGCCGAGCTGGAGCGCCGCTGGCCGCCGGGTGAGACGGTCCCGATGCCGGATTTCTGGGGCGGGTACGTGGTCGTGCCCGACTTGGTGGAGTTCTGGCAGGGACGGCCCGACCGGCTGCACGACCGGTTCCGGTATCGGCGGTCGCCGGCCGGATGGATCATCGAGCGGCTGGCGCCCTGACACACTGATGTGCCTGGTCTTCCCGCGCGGCATAGCATCAGGGTGGGAGGTAGGACCGGTGACGGCGCACGGGCTCATCGACACGACCGAGATGTACCTTCGCACAGTCTTCGAACTTGAAGAGGAAGGTATCGTCCCGCTGCGTGCCCGCATCGCCGAGCGGCTCGCGCAGAGCGGTCCCACGGTCAGCCAGACGGTGGCCAGGATGGAGCGCGACGGACTGCTGGAGGTGGCGGGTGACCGTCAGCTCGCGCTGACCGCGACCGGCCGCGGTCTGGCCACCCGGGTCATGCGCAAGCATCGGCTGGCCGAGTGCCTCCTGGTGGGGGTCATCGGTCTGCCCTGGGAAGAGGTACACATCGAGGCCTGCCGGTGGGAGCACGTGATATCCGAGGAGGTCGAGCGCCGGCTGGTGGAGCTGCTCGGCTATCCGGTGCACTGCCCGCACGGGAACCTCATCCCGGGGCTGGACGAGCTGGGCCTGCCCGCGGAGGCGCGGGAGCGCCATATCGCTATCGGCCACGAGCCCGCCGAGGCTATGACCGAGGTCGCGGCCGGCCAGGCCGGGCGCTTTATCGTCCGGCGGATAAGTGAGCAAGTCCAGAGCGATGCCGATTTGATGCTTAGACTCAAGCACATCGGGATCCAACCCGGACGCGAGGTTACCCTCGTGGCCAGTCACGATGGTGTGCGGGTGACGTGTGAGGATTACTCGGACGGCCATAGCGCCGAGCTGCCCCGCGACGTCGCCGCGCACGTGTTCGTCGCTCGGCAGTGAAGGGGGTCGCCGCCGTCTTCGCGGCGGTCCGGGGGCTGGTGAGGTGACCTCGTGGCCGTGACCGGATGGAGGGACGCCGCTTACCCCTCCTACCTGCCCGCGGAAATGGTTCTCGACCAGGTCGAGACCGCGGTCGTGGTCACCGACCGGCTCAACAACCTGCTCTATGCCAACGCGTTCGCGCAGAAGCTGTTCGGGGTTTCCGCCGACGCGCAGCACCTGGTCGGCCGCCCTGTCCTCTCGCTCGGATTCGAGGTCGAGGACCTGGGTAAGGCGGTCGAGTTGGCTCGGCAGGTGCTGCGCGGGCGTGCCTGGGAGGGGACGATCGCTAGCCGCCGCGTCGACGGCTCGCGCGTGTTCGTCCGGGCCACCGCGGTCCCGCTGCGGCATCCGTCCGGCGCCATCGACGGCATCGCGATCTTCGCACGCGAGGCCACCAGGCGGGGCAGCCAGCGCGAGCATGAGCGGCTGGCGCTGCTGGACCGCATCGGGGAGCGGCTAGCCGGCTCCCTTGAACTGGGCGTCACCTTGCGGCAGGTGGCCGACACGCTCGTGCCGCAGTTCGCCGACCACTGCTTCATCGACCTGTGCCAGGGGGACAAGCTGGTGCGGCGCGCGGCGGTACACGCGCGCGGCTGGACGCCGCGGCCGGGCACCTGGGCCGCGGTGGGCGAGCACATCAGGTACCCCGAGGGGCATTTCTGCCACCAGGCCATGACGCGGCTGGACACCGTCCTGGTGGCCGACGCGACGGACGTCCTGTTCCCCTCTCCGCGTCCCGCCAGCCAGGAGGCGTGCGACGACGTAGGCATGCTTTCCATCGTGGCCGCGCCGCTGCTGGCTCGCGGCGAACTGCTGGGCGTAATGAGCCTGGCTCTGTCCCAGCTGAGCGATCGCGAAGAGCAGTGCTACGACGCCCATGACCGGGAGTTCCTCAGCGCGGTCGCGAGCCGGGTCGCCGTCGCGATCGACAACGCGATGCTGTTCGAGGAGGAGCGGCGCACCGCGCTGGCTTTCCAGAAGAGCCTGCTGCCGCAGAGCATGCCCGACCTCGACGGGCTCACCGTGGCGTGCCGGTACGTGCCCGCCAAGCCGCTGGAGACGCACGGGCAGGGCATCCAGACCCAGGTGGGCGGCGACTGGTACGACATCATCCCGCTGTCGGCCGGCCGGGTTGGCATCGTCATCGGCGACGTGGTGGGGCGCGGTGCCCGGGCGGCGGCGATCATGGGACAGCTGCGCGCCGCGCTGCGCGCGTTCGCGCAGGACGACAAGCCGCCGGCCGAGATCTTGCGCAAGCTGGACGACTGGTGCCGGACGCTCGTGCCCGCCCATCCAGGATCGCGCGATGACGGCGGGGATCCGCCGATCGTCAGCTGCACCTACCTGGTGTACGACCCGTGGTCGCGAGAGCTGACCTACGCGAACGCCGGCCACGACGCGCCGCTGCTGGTCACCGAGGGCAAGGTCGGCGAGATGAAGATCGCCGACAAGGGCCTGCTGCTCGGCGTGCGCGGCCAGGGCATCGCCGGGGTGCCCGCGTTCCGCGAGGAGACGATGCTCCTGCCGCCCGGGGCCACGCTGGTCTTCTACACCGACGGGCTGACCGACCGGCGGGTGCGCGCGGACGGGCTGGGTCACTACACCAGGACGAGGCGCTGCAAATGCTCCGCGCGGCGGTTGGCATGGTGGCCTACCAGGACGTCGAGGCGATCGCGCAGGCGGCCGAGGAGGCGGTTCCCGGCGACATCGACGACGATATGGCGATCGTGGTAGTCCAGTCATCGCCGGTGGACCTGGCCACCTGGGAGGCGACTTTCCCGGCCGAGCCGATCAACGTGTCGGAGGCCCGCCGGGCGGCGCTGTACACGCTGATGGGGTGGGGGCTGGAACCCGAGCAGGCCAAGCTGGCGTGCCTGCTGGTCTCCGAAGTGGTGACCAACGCCGTCCTGCACGCGGCGGCCGCACCGAGCCCGCGCCCCGACCTCGCGCTGGAGACCGCCGGGGCGTCGCCCGTGGCCGCGGTGCCCGCCGGGCCCTGGGACGAACCGCTGGACGGCGTCGGGCACCCGCCGGCCCGGGAGATCACGCTGCGGCTGCGGCGCGGCCGGTCGGCGGTGTGGGTCGAGGTGTTCGACCCCGACCTGCGGCTGCCCCGGATCCGCAGCGCGGGCGAGACCGACGAGGGCGGGCGCGGCTTGTACCTCGTGGACCAGATCGCCACCCGGTGGGGATCCCGGCCCACCCCGGACGGCAAGTCCGTCTGGTTCGAGATACCGATCGACGGGGGCCGGAAGCCGCCGCGGTAACACGGCGGCGGCGCGGGCGCGAGCGCGGTCAGCCGTGGCTGGTGGCCCAGAACCCCAGGATGACCAGGACCGTGACGAGGAACGTGATCCCCCAGGTCCGGCCGGTGGTGCCCATTCCCATCCGGCGGCGCAGCTTGGTGAAGCCGAAGGTGAACACGCCGGCGATGAACGCCACCAAGATGTACCCGGTGAGCATCAGCGCCTCCTCCGTGCTCGGTCCTTGCTGTCCCCAGCCTACGCTGAGTCGTCCGGCGGGGACCAGCCCGGCGGTCGACGCCAGGGGGATACCCTGAGGTAAACCGAACAGCACTCGGTTTGCCGGGGCCGGCACCCGGGACAACGGCTGGAGGCGTGGTGGCAGAGGCGTACATCGTCGGGGCGGTCCGTACCCCGGTAGGTAAGCGAAACGGCGGATTGTCCGGTGTGAACCCGGTGGACATGGCTGCGCACGTGCTGAACGAGCTGGTCAGCAGGACCGGCGTGGACGCGGCCGCGATCGACGACGTAGTCATGGGGTGCGTCTCGCAGGTCGGCCCGCAGACACTCGACATCGCGCGCCAGTCGTGGCTGTCGGCCGGGCTGCCCGAGCAGGTGCCCGGCGTGACCATCGACCGGCAGTGCGGGTCCTCGCAGCAGGCGGTGCACTTCGCCGCGCAGGGCGTCATGTCCGGCACCCAGGACCTGGTGATCGCGGCCGGGGTGGAGAGCATGAGCATGGTCCCGATGGGCTCGTCGGTCGCGCTGCCGATGAACATGGCGCTGCCCTTCGGCGAGGGCTGGAAGCAGCGTTACGGTGACCAGGAGATATCCCAGTTCCGCGGGGCGCAGCTGATGTGCGAGAAGTGGGGGATCACCCGCGACCAGCTCGAGGACTTCGCCTTGGAGAGCCACGCCCGGGCGGTCCGCGCGATCGATGAGGGCCGGTTCGCCAGCCAGATCACCGAGCTGGCCGGCGTGACCACCGACGAGGGACCGCGGCGGGACACGTCCAAGGAGAAGATGGCCGGCCTGCAGCCGCTCCGCGAGGGCTGGGAGATCACCGCGGCCGTCGCGTCGCAGATCTCCGACGGCGCCGCCGCGCTCCTGATCGCCTCGGAGGAGGCGGTGCACCGGCACAACCTGACCCCGAGGGCGCGGATCCACGCGCTGGCGGTGACCGGCGCGGATCCGGTCTTCATGCTGACCGGCCCGATCCCGGCGACCGGCCAGGCGCTCAGCCGGGCGAAGCTGGAGATCGATGAGATCGACGTGTTCGAGGTCAACGAGGCCTTTGCCCCGGTACTCATCGCCTGGTCCAGCGACACCGGTGCCTCGCTGGCCAGGACCAACCCCAACGGCGGCGCGATCGCGCTCGGCCACCCGCTCGGCGCCACCGGCGCGATCCTGATGACCAAGCTGGTGCACGAGCTCGAGCGCACCGGCGGCCGGTACGGGCTGCAGACCATGTGCGAGGGCGGCGGGCAGGCCAACGCGACGATCATCGAGCGGGTCGCCTGAGTAGGGG
>Ga0207692_10000893_pt1 | contig 10784 bp, 10 predicted proteins | sample LARL52metaG_FD_184345 | JGI IMG/M metagenome (GOLD analysis project Ga0207692, IMG submission 184345) | Corn, switchgrass and miscanthus rhizosphere microbial communities from Kellogg Biological Station, Michigan, USA - LAR L5-2 metaG... | ecosystem: Host-associated > Plants > Roots >...
CGAGTGGAAATCCAGCCCCTCATCCAGGCCCAGCGCGTCCCGGTACTCGCACAGCCGCTTGTGCAGCGTGCCGGAGCCGATCCGCGGGCCGCGCTCGGACGGCCACAGCGCCGCCGACTCCCCGGCCGATCCCATCAGCGGCCGGGCCTCGGCGATCCACTGGCCCAGCACCCCGGGCAGCCACTCCCACACGGCCAGCACGCTGCGGTGCTTCGGCGGCGACCCCTTCATCGCCTTGCCGAACCGCACCCGGCACACCCCGTACTCACCGAACTCCGGCGCGTGCGGGTTCGGCCCGAAGTCGGCTGTGTCCAGCATCGCCGCCTCGGTGCGGCGCAGCCCGAACCCGTACGCCACCTTCAGCGCCGCCGCGTCCCGGAACGCCGGCAGCCACCCCTTGCGCCCGCCGCCGCGGACCCGGACTGCCTGCTCGTCCGCATGGTCGAACAGCGCCTGGAGCTCATCGAGGGTGAACGCCCGCTTGCGCGGGCCCGCCTCGTCCTGCTGGACGTGCACCGCGGTGTTCCAGTCATGGACCACCTGGACCGGGTGGGTGCCGAACCGGGCCTGGCACTGATCGGCCCACCCGTAGGCCGGATCGGTCGCATACCGGCAGAACGCCGACACCGACGAGGCGCAGGCGCGGACCGTCGAGCGCGCCAGCCCCTTCACCCCCCGCATGTCCCCCAGCCACTCATCGAGCATCTGCGGTGCCCACTGCCACGGCAGGGCATCAGCGTGGCCCGCGAACGCCCGCACCACCGCCTGCCGGCGGCCGATCGTGGAGAACGCCAGGTTCCGGGCCAGCTGCTGCGCCCGCCACCCCTCCAGCATCGCGGCGAACACCTGCTCGCCGGGATGCAGCAGCGGGACGCCCGCCGCCAGGTGCAGGCCAGCCGAACCCGGCATGCCGTCCTGCCCCACGCCCATCGCAGCCACCCTCCGTCACTTACATCAGATGAAGGAATCTTTCACCAGATGCAGGCGGAGCGCAACCCCGCAGGCAGCAGCCCGCCGCCACCCCCGCCACCCTCCCGGAACGATTTGCAAAATACACCGCACCGGACAACACCCAGCACCATTAAATGCACCTCAGCGGCACTATTCATAACCACTCAGCACGCCGCATCAAAACCATTCCAGTCCTTCATCAGATGAAACCCGCGCTGTTAGAAGCAAGATGTGCGTAAAACAGCTTTATGTATTGACCGTGCGCGGTCTGTACATAAACTGATCCCAGTCCCCCGGTACTGCCGGAAATTCCCCAGTGGGATATTGCGCCGAAGGGCGCGGCAGTCTGGCGCGGAACTGAAAGCAGCCAGAGGAGTGTGACATGGCTAGCATCATCGATGACAAGGCGGGACGCGGTGAGGCGCAGGGGTCACGCCGCCCGCGGCAGCAGGCCAGGCGTGATCGCCGCGTGGGGTTCTCGCTGACCGGCGAAGAGTACGCACTGCTGGAAGCCGCAGCCGGCAGAGCCGGGCGGGCGACAGCAGCATATGCCGCCGAGGCGGCACTGATGGCTGCGCAGGGCCGGTCAATGGAGCAGGACACCGTGTTCCATGAACTGCTCCGGGAGCTAATACGTGCGTCCGGGCTGGTACGCAGGATCGGCGTGAACCTTAACCAGGCGGTAGCGAAGCTGAATGCCACCGGTCAGCGTTCTGGCGATCTCGTCCCGTACGCCGCGGAGAGCTTCCGCCGCGCGGAACGTCTCGACGCGGCCGCAGATGAAATCAGGAAAGCTCTTCGATGACAAGCGGAATGCATTCCGCAGGCCTGGATGGCATTCCGGGCACGCGGAATGCTCTCCAGCTTGCCCGCGGGATGCATTCCACTGACGAGGGACGGCCCGTGGCCGGGTTCCGGAGGGCTCGGCGGTGATCGGGAAGATCAGCGCGCCGCGCGGGGAGCGCGTTGAGCCGCTCATCTATTACCTGTACGGTCCCGGGCGGCGGGAGGAGCACACCGACCCGCACATCGTCGCGGGCTGGCGGCACCCGGCCGAACTCGAGCCGCCGCTGCGCGAGGACGGCAGCCGGGATTTCCGGCGGCTGTTCGGGCTGCTCAACCAGCCGCACGCCGCGATGGGCACGTGGGGGTTCGCCCGGCCGGTGTGGCACTGCTCGATGCGGGCCGCGCCGGAGGACAAGACGCTGTCGGACGATGAGTGGGCGCAGATCGCCTGCGACGTGATGCACCGCACCGGCCTGGCCCCGTTCGGCGAGGAAGACGACGCCGTCCGCTGGGTGGCGATCCGGCACGGCGATGATCACATTCACCTGGTCGCGATGCTGGCCCGGCAGGACGGACGGCGCCCCCGGCTCAGCAACGAGCGGTACCGGGTCCGCGATGCCTGCCAGGCTGCCGAGCAGCGGTACGGGCTGCGGTCGACCGCACCCGGTGACCGGACGGCCGCCCGCTGCCCCTCGCGGGCCGAATCGGAGAAGTCCGCCCGGCACGCCCTGGAGGAAGCACCGCGGGTCACGCTGCGGCGGCAGGTCAGCACCGCCGCCGCAGCGGCTGGCAGCGAGCAGGATTTCTTCGCCCGGCTGCGGCAGTCCGGCGTGCTCGTCCGCACCCGCCGCAGCACCCGTGACCCTGCGCAGTTCACCGGGTATGCCGTCGCCCTTCCCGGCGACACCACTAGGGCCGGGGCCCCGGTCTGGTACGGCGGCGGGAAACTCGCCGCGGACCTGACCCTGCCCAAGCTGCGCCGCCGCTGGCTCCGGCCCGGCCGCGAGGACCGTTTCACCGCCGCGGAGCGGAGCGCGACCTGGGATCACGTGGCACAGGTCGTGGACCATGCCTCAGCTCACATCCGGAACATGCTCGCCGGAGACGATCCGGGCGCCGCTGCTGACGCCGCATGGGCAACGTCGGACACGCTGCACGCCGCCGCCGCAGCGCTGGGCAGCCGGATTCTCCGGCAGGCCGCCGACGCCTACGACCGTGCGGCACGGGCACCATACGGGCGCACCCCCGCTCCCACCCCGGCCGGGGATGGCCTGCGCCGGGCCGCCCGGCTGCTGTCTGCTTACGGGTACATCACCAGCGACCCGTCATTCCGGCCCCTAATACTGATCATCCGGCTGGCCGTGCTCGCCGAGGCGATCGCCGATCTCCGGCAGAGCCAGCAGCACGCCGCCCAGGCCGCCGGCGCCCTGCGCGCCGCCCAGCAGCTCCACGCTGCCAGGGGCATCTATACCGCGCCAGCCGCAGCCGGACAGCACCCGGCGCGGTCGGCAGCCACACTGGCGGATTCCGGATTCCCGGTGCCGCCCGCCCCGGCCCCGGCCACAGCGCCCGCCCCGGTACCACTACCGCGAGCCCGGCCCCCGTCGCCCCCCGGACCCGGGCAGCAGCCACGGCGCTAGTGAACAACGATCTCGAAGGAGCATCCGATGGACACCTCTGATGTCTACCCCGACCTGTTCGGTGACGCGCTCAGCTACTCATCGCAGCGCATGGCCCAGCTCGCGTCGCTAGTCACCGCCGCGGCCACGGTCGAGGCCCGCCGCAAGACGCAGCGGAACGCCGCGAAGACCATCCGCAGCGAGCGGGAACTACGGGAACTGCACGATCAGGAACGCGCCGCTTATCAGCTGACACGGGCCGGCTGGGCTCCGACCCGCGATCCGCGGTTCCTGGATCAGGCCGACCTGCTCCAGACAGCCCGCGCGTGGGGCGCTGCAGCAGCCTACGCCGATGCCGACCCCGAAGCCGCTGATGCTGTCCGCAGATGCGAGCAGCGGCTGCGTGTCCTGCACCCGTATGCGATGGCCAGGTATGACCGGCTCCGCAACGAGAGGGTCGCACCGTTCGACGCCATGCGTGAGGCGCTGCCGTTGTTCGCCCGCGCCCCGCACGCACGTCCCGGCGACCCGGCCGCCGAACGCCGCGGCCTGGCCGCCCCGGGCGGTCTTGGCGCGGCATCGCAGGACAGCGGCGCGGACGATTCCGGCGTGGCCCAGGCCGCTGCCGATTCCAGCACTATCGGGCAGGCTGAGCAGCGTGGTCAGCAGATCGTGCGGGAACTGCAAGCCCGCGCGCTGGCCGAACGCGGGCATGCGCTGAGCCCGGACGAACTGGTGACCACGCTGGGCGCCATCACCACGCTGCCAGGCGATGTCATCGCCCGGCTTGCCCGCGCGGACAGCCAGGACCGCGTTGCCTGGAGTGCCGAGCGGACCCGCGCGGATGATCTCGGCAGCGCCTCGGCTGCCTCCGTTCCAGGCAGCATCGCGCACGGCGAGTATCTCACCGCGGCTGCGCAGGACCGGCTGACGGCGGACTCGGCAGCAGCCCATGCTGCTGATGACCGCAGCGCGGCGCGGCTGGCAGCTGAGGGCTTCCCGTGCACCGCCGTCGACGCGGTGACCGCGGCAGCCACAGGCGCCATCCAGGCGGCACCATCCGCCGCCCGAGCGAACACGATGGTGCCGATCCGCCGGCCCGGCCGTTCGGCATGACAGCACAGTGGCTTCACCTGCGGGATCGCGGCGATCCGCGCGTCTTTGCCAAGCGGCTGCCGTGACTGGGCGCGGGTATCACAGGCTTGCCATCGTGACGGATAGTCGCTGGCGGGTGCGGGAAGCTGCTTGCAGCGAGCCGCGGTGCCCCGTCCGCCAAGCGGTTGCCCGGCGGGACGGCGTCGCGGGTGACCGCATTGGCGACTTCGGCCAGGACATCGGAGTAATCGGTGAAGCCGAGCCGTTCGGCCACCCGCATGGTCTGGCAGGCGACGTCGGCGGGCAGGACGCGGGCGATCTCGGGGAGTTCGGGGTTCGCCACCGGCCGCATCTCCTCGTCCACGGTGGCCAGTTCCCGGTTGCCGGTGATTTGCCGGATCGCTTCGGCGCTCCCGGCGGGAAGCAGGCTGGCGATGACCGCGGCCGTGCTGCGCATGGCCAGCAGCGGTCCGTCGGGGTCGTGCAGCCGCCGTTCCCACTCGGTGAGGTGAGCGTCGATGACGACGGAGGACAGCGGCTGCACCTGGTCCCGGAGAACCGTCCGGAGAGCCTCCGGACCCTCGGTTTGCAGGATCTCAGCGGGGTCTTTGCCGGGCAGGACCGCTGATTGCAGCCGTCCGCTGACCGTGCGGAGGATGCCGTGGGCACGGACGGCGGCTTTGCGACCGGCCGGGTCGTCGTCGAACGCGACGATGACGCTGGTGCGGCTGAGGTCGGCGGACTGCGCGAGGATAGCGGCTTGCTTGCTGGTCAGGGCAGTGCCGCAAGGTGCCAGGCCGACGTGATGGCTGGGGTCTGCCACGGTGACGGCGATCGTGTCGAAGGGACCTTCCACGATGACGGGCGTTGCTCCGTGGGCGAGCAGATCGCGCGCCTGGTGGAGGCCGAACAGCAGGCTGCCTTTCTGGTAGCTGCTGGTCTCGGGGCTGTTCAGGTACTTCGGGACCTGCGGGCCAGCTCCGGGGCGGGCACGGCCGAGGAACCCCGCGATGTTTCCGCGCTGGTCATGGACCGGGAGCATGACCCGGTCGCGGAAGTGGTCGATGAGCGTGCCGCGGGAGGAGATGCGGGCGAGCCCGGCGGCCTGGATCGCGTCGTCGTCGTGGCTGAGGGCGCGGAGGTGGCCGGTGAGCGTGTCCCAGCCGCCGGGGGCGTATCCGATGTGCCACTGGCGCATCGCGGCGTCGCTGATGCCGCGTTCGGCGAGGTAGGCGGGGACCCAGCTGCGGGCGAGCTGGCTGTCGTAGAACTGCATGGCGTCGTACAGGACGCCAGTGATCCGCGGATCGGGCTCCAGAGCCGGTAGCGGTGCGGTGGCCGTGGATGCGGCAGATTGCGGCGGGCGTTCGTCATGGCCTGCCCTCGTCGCTGGTTCCGCCGGCGCTGCAGCCGGGCGGTTGCCGGCCAGGTAGTGGTCCAGCAAGCGGCTGATTTTCGCTGCAGCCGTGGTGATGCGCTCCCCGGCGGTCAGGATAGCGGCGGCTGGCTGGGAGCGCGGATCGGTGCCCGCCCACGTCTGCGGGCTGGAGAAGGCGTGCTCGATCCGGGCGCCGTGCCGGGAGCAGGTGATGAACGCGACGGAGTCGGCTTCGGACTTCTGGATGCCGTGACAGCCGGAGCTTGTGGCGCCCGGCGGGTGGGCATTCGTGTTGTGCAGCAGGACGTGGCCGAGCTGGTGGGCCAGCGCCCAGGTAGCCGGTCCGCTGGGCAGGCCGGGCGGGATGCGGATGCGCCGGGCGGCCCAGAACGTGGTGCCGTCATCGGGGCTGCCGTCCTGGCGTTCGACCGCGAAGCCCTCCCTGCGGGCTAGCCAGCACAGGCAGTCCCACAGCCCGGGTGGCGCCTCCTCCTCTGGCGCGGGAAAGGCGGATGGGAGCGGAACGGGCTGGCCGGTGGTCTGGGACAGATCCCAGACGTATGCGACACGCTGGGCGTCACGCCAGCTATGGTCCTGGCCGGCCTCCGCAGCGCCACGGCTGTCTGGTTCCCGCCGCTGGCGCGTGCCGGAGAAGATCTCGATGCCTTTTTCATCGCGGTTGACCTGGCGTCCGGCTGTCCGCCAGGCCTCGTATCCCTTGACCAGCGTCGCGTCCGGTATCCGGGAGCAGATCAGCAGGATGTTTGCCCAGGTCTCGCCGTGCAGGCGGGCGGCTGCCTGCAGGTACCTGGTCCAGTCCTGCGCGGAGCGGATCTGCCCGGCTGTCTCGTGCAGGCGGGTGCGCAGGGCGGCGATCCGCTGCTCGCGGTCCTCGTCTTGCCCGGGCCGGGCTGCGGGTGCTGGCGTCCTGATGCGGCCCATCACCGGCTGCCGTTAGCTCGCGTGCCGGGCTTGCCGTTCTGGCCTGCCTCCAGGCCGCTGACGGCGGCCAGCCAGCGGAGCCGGTTATTGGCGACTTTGTGACCTTCGCTGCGCAGCTTCTCGCCCAGCGCGAGCTGGCTCAGGCGTGTGCCGGCGCGGCTGGCGCCGGCGACGATGCGCCGGGCGGCTGCGACGAGCTCGGCGTCACGGTCACCGGGATCCGGGTCGTCGTCCTGCTGGCCCGCTGCCGCTGCTGCCCCGGCGACCGTGGCGGTGCGGTCCGGCAGGCCTCCGTCGGGCCGGGGTCCGCTGCGGTCTGCTGAAGCCGCGCGGTCGTCCGCGGCGATCTCAGTGGCGGTCGCGTCCGGCGCGGCCGGATGCCCGGGATCGGGTGCCGGTGCCGCGGCGGAGGCAGAGCAGATGAGGCTGGCGATGGCTGCGCGAGCAGCGTCGGCGGTGCCGTAGTCCAGCCGGGCTAGCGTTGCCGTCTGGGTCATCACCTGAACCTGGCGCAGCACTGCGAAGGCGATCAGCGGCTCAGTGAATCCAGCGCGGAGCAGGGCGCCGCAGGCGCAGCGCTCACCCCGCCGGATACGGCGCGCGGTGAGCATGCCAGGGCGGGCCGCCTGCTCGCCGGCGCGGAGCAGCCCGCGGAGGTGGTACAGCCGCCTGGCGGCGGCGTCGATCCGGACCCGGCTGGTAGCTTCCTCCGCCGACAGCTGCTGGTCGGCGGCCATGCGGAGCTGAACCCGGAAGCGCTCGGCCGGGCGCAGCCACCGCAGCGCGCCGAGCGTGCGGTCTGCCCGGTTCGCCGTGCGCAGCCGCATTTCCCGCAGGCAGAACTCGAACAGCAACGCGGCGATCACCGGCATCAGCCCGAATGCCTCGGGCGCGGCCGGACGGCGGGGCGCATGCGTCCAGTTGAAGAAGCTGCTGGCAGCAACCAGGCCCCACACGGCCAGCCGGGGGGCCAGGCCCGGCTCGGCCCGCGCGGCCCGGCGCACCAGCAGCACCGCGCAGACTCCTGCCGCGCCGTCCAGCGCGAAGAACAGCAGGTAGGGCCAGGGCCCGCGGAGAGCCATGTTCGAGCGGGCGAAACCTGTCAGGCCCTGCGCGGAGATGCCGGCCGCAGTCGACGCGAACCCGCCGAGCAGCACATACTGGGCCGCGGACGCTACCGTCTCCCGTGTGCGCGAATGCTGGCCCGTCACGCGTCAGCCTCTCAGGAGTGCACATGCCCGGGACGGCGCTGGCCGCGCCGCTCAGATCCGCCGGGCGGGCGTTCGTCGTCCCGGGCCGCGCTGCCGGGCGTACCCCCTCGCGGCTCACCGCAGCCGCGGACGCTGCCTGCGGCCATCGTCCCACCACCTTCAAGTTGACCGGTTCTATTACTGAGATCAACTCAGGTTGACTCCACTATAGGTCCAGGAAACGAAAACCTGTCAACTTGAGTACGAGACAAGAAGAGACAGCTTTGATATAAGATGATGTCCATGGCGGTCCGGGGAGGTGCAGTGATGCCGGGTGAGGCAGCGGATAGCGCAAAGAGCACGCCCGTCCTGCGCACGCTGGCGGACAAGGTGAACTGGCTGATCGACCGGGCCCACCCGGCCGGCCGGGGCCCCTACACCAACAACGAGGTGGCTGACCTGATCAAGAAGACCACCGGCGAGGAGATCTCCTACACCCAGATCTGGAAACTGCGCAACGGCCAGGCACAGAACCCCCAGATGCGCCTGATCGAGGCGATGGCCAGGACCTTCGGCGTGCCGGCCGCCTTCTTCTTCCCCGAGTTCGACGAGAAGCAGGCCGGCCTGCTCCAAGAGCAGGTCGAACTGCTGGCCATGATCCGCGACGCGCGCATCGACACCGAGCAGCTCCGCGCCATCCTCGGGCTGAGCCCCGAAGCCCGCAAGGCGATCACCGACCTCATCGCCGTGACCGCCCGCGACGATGCCCGGCGGCGCGGCGCCCCAGGGGACGACGGCTGAAGCATCCGGCGCTGGGACATGCATCTACGGGACATCCGCCGTCGTCAATCTAGCGCTGGACCGCCTGCCCGAACCGCACGAGGTCCCGTCGCTGGTGCCCGTGTCCATGCGGGCTCCGGGCGAGGAGAGCATCTACGAGAACCGGGTGTCGGCGACCGTGGCCGATCTCCCTGTCCACATCGCCGATCCGGTGGAACGCCTCGCGGTGGTCCGGACGGAACTGGAGTCGCTGAACGCGAGCAAGGAGGCGATGGTCGGCGAGGTGCTGGTCGGCCTGGGCCGCTATAGCCCGTACTCGCTCGCATCGTGGTGGGTCAGGCTGGCTTTCTGGCTGCCCCAGCGGGAGATCGTCACCGTCACCACGAACGTGCCCGGTCCCCGCGAGCGGCTGTTCGGGATGGCCCGCAGGCTCGAAGAGGTCGTTCCCTATGTTCCGATCGCGGGCCGGATCCGCACCGGCATCTCGATCTTCAGCTACTGCGGCGCCATCACGTTCGGCCTCACCGGCGACTTCGCCGCGAACCCGGACCTGGACGTGCTGGTCCGCGGCATCGAGCACGGCGTATCCGAACTGCTGACGGCGGCCAGGAAGCACTCGCGGTCGACCGCGGCCGCAGGCCGGTAAGGCCGCTACGGCCTAGTGGTGACGAGTTTGCCCGCATGCACCTTCGTCAGGACAGCACCACCGACCATGCCCAGGCGACCATGCCCACCGCCAGGACGAGCGCAGATACCGCCTGCAGCCACGGCGGTGGTCCGACGATACTAAACGCCGCCGGAAACGCGATGTTGAGGGCAACCCCGGCAAGTACGAACAGCAGGACAAACGCGCCAATCCGATCACCGCTGGCGATAAGCACGCCGAGCCCAAGCCCAGGTCGCTGACCTGGACGCGGTGCCTGTCCGGCCGACGTCCCGTTCTCGGTTGTAATGGATACCACTCCCTTCCGAATCGCCGCACGACGGCGGCCGCGATGCCGGGCGATGGCGCGCATGTTCTCCAGGTCGCTACGGGATGGCGGGCAGTGCCGGGATCAGCTCGTCAGGCTTTCCCCAGGCCGGGTTGGGCGTGGACGGCGGGATTACTGCCTTCGCGGCCGGGTTCAGGTCGCGGTGGATGACCCGGGCGATGGCCTCGACGGTGGTGATCCCGTAGGACATGGTCGGGTTGTCCGTGGACAGCACCACCATGCTGTACCAGCCGCTGGGCCAGGTGAAGCCGCCGATGCTGTTGATGCGCCAGCCGTGGGTGGCGCGGGGCAGCCATCCGTTCTTCACGTGGACAGTGACGCCGCGCGGCGCGCCCGCGGGAACGCCCCAGCGCTGGGAAGAGACGACCTGCGCCATCAGGCCCAGCGCATAGGCGCGCGAGTTGCCGGTCAGGACCGTGTTGGCGGTCAGCAGCAGCCGCAGCAGGAGCATCTCGTCATGCGCGGTGACCTGAGTCAGGCCCCAGTAGCCGCCGGGCCCGAGAACTGTCTGCCTCATCCCGGCGAGGTTGAGGAAATGCTGCAAGTACGAATGCCCGAGCCTGGCCCACAGCGCGGACGCGGCGTTGTTGTCCGATCTGGTGATCATGGCACTGAGCTGGGCCGTCTCAGTACTGGTCAGGTACCTGTGCTGATCCAGCGCCTTGCGCAGCACCGCACCGAGGATGGTCACCTTCACGATGCTGGCCGAGTCGAAGTGCGACGACCCGCTCAGCGAGCAGGTGATCCCCGCACCGGGATCATCAACCCACACCGCCACCGTAGAGGAGCGGCCCCGCCGCGCCGCCTGGATGTCACGGGCCAGCGCAGCGGCCACGGCCGGATGCGGTTTCGAGATGCAGGCGACCGCGGCGGCAGCCAGGCTCCCGGCGGCCGGATTCCCGCTGGCCGCAGCCGGATTCCCGCTGGCCGCAGCCGGACTGGCCGCGGCCGCGGCCGGAGCCAGTACCGGAATGAACCATCCCAGCAGGACGACCACCGCTGTAACCAGCAGCCGCCCGGGCCGGGATTTCCCGGTGGAATCCGGAGCACG
>Ga0207692_10000897_pt1 | contig 10775 bp, 9 predicted proteins | sample LARL52metaG_FD_184345 | JGI IMG/M metagenome (GOLD analysis project Ga0207692, IMG submission 184345) | Corn, switchgrass and miscanthus rhizosphere microbial communities from Kellogg Biological Station, Michigan, USA - LAR L5-2 metaG... | ecosystem: Host-associated > Plants > Roots >...
CGGTCCTCAAGTTCTGCCAATTCCCGCTGCAGTCGACCACGCTCCAGAAGCCCGGTTGCTACTTCACAGAAGTATCTACGCACCAGTTCATCGCTGTTGCGGCATCCGGTGCGCTGATAACAGTTCCAAAGTACTCTTCGAATGGTCTGTTCCGTGGTGCGAAGGCATTGAGCGATCTGGCGGTTCTCCAGACCACATGTGACGAGGAGCATTGCCTTGAATTGCATCGGCTCCAGAAGATCTGCCAGGGAGGGCGCGTCGAAGGTGTGCAACGAATTGGAAGATACGGCTGACAATACTTTTCTTACCTCATTCTCTAAAGATGGACCTCTAGTATTCACTAGGGCTATTAGGGCCGTCGTTGCGTTACGGCAATCTCGTGCTGTCTGCGTAATTGATAAACATAGCGAGATTTCTTGGAGGATGTGACGCGCGGACGTGGATTTGGGGGCGAACAGACGGCGCAAATAGTCTTTTTGGGGGGCTTCCCCTGCATGAACTCCCAGTTCTATCGCCCGTAGCAGCCGCTTAGTGTGAGTGCTCGCCCCAATGGACGTATGCAGATCGTGACTGTCGCCGTCGACATCACATTCCGATGCTTGCCTCTCACTGGTAAGCGAGAGGCATACGGGAGAAGCAATGACGACACGGCAGCTCTCCAAGCCACGTGACTGCGACCGCTAGAGGAGTGAAAAATGAAATCCAGATTGATTGTTGTTGCCGTATGCTTGCTGGCTCTCATGCCCCGTGTCGCCGTCGCCCAAACACCTCGGGCAACCCGAGCAGGTGCAGCGGCGGAGCCGCCCGCTCTGCCACTACACGGCTTCGCCAACACAAGCCAACCCGATGAGGCCATCTCCCGCGTGTTGGCATTCCAGCCAGCCCAGCCGTTGGGACCCGCCGACGTGCTCAAGGGGTACGAAGTCGGAATGACCTTGATCGCCCAAAGACTAACAGCGGATTTGATCAGTATCTCGCAAGCGAACCGAGCCAACCAGATTACGCGCGAAGAGGCGGAATATTTGATCCAAGACAGATATCAGGTCGCGATGATGCAGCATGACGTGCTCAGCGCTTTGCACGACAGCTTGGAACACGACCTTGCCCAAACAGCAACGCCCACCGGTAGAGCCAGCCAGTCGGACCATGTAGTTGTTGTGCAGCCACCGCCGTCCGGAGAAGGTTTCACTCAATAATGTGGCCCTTTCGGCAAAAGGTTGAGATCATTTCTCCTCGGCTCCTCGGGAGCACATCTATCCCCCCTAGGTAGTTGGCGCAGTATCGCGGTTACACTCACGCGTCAATCAGGGAAATAGCCTGATAACAGCAAGTGTCGCGCCGCGCTGGGGAACGATAGACTTGAAATCCTTAAACGCATGGGAAGAACTCCTCAGAGATGGATTTCCCGCCCGGCTGTTAAGCGGAACATCCAGATTCGGGGACGAGCACGTAGTCGGACGACAATCAGGCCGACTCTCACCAGAGTGGTGGGTTTTCGGTCGGGCCGACGATTTGAACGCGGCGGTGCCGTCTCGGCGGATCGCACATCGCGCGCCTTCAGTTCTGGGTCGAAACCGCCGGCCCACTGCGCAGAATCAAGTGTACCCCGCGTTGCGCGTTCACCCGCGTAGTGACGGCCCAGTCGACTTGATTCGATTCGATCACGCTGCTGCGGCCGTCCGCGAGGGCATACGTAATCCGGCCGTTGCGATAGCTATAGTCGCCCAGCGAGAGCACGGTTCCGGTCTTCATGACGAACAGAGGGTCCCGGGAGTGTGCTTCGGTCGTTGGTGTTGGCACGGGCGCTGAAACGTAAGCTGCGTACAATGCTCTCGCAGGTTCGACGACGTTCTGGTCGGTCGGAGGGATATTGCAAACCACTGGTCCGACCCCGATTGCCGAAGAATTACACTGGGATTCACACCGTGGGCGGCCAAAAAAGTGCCACTCGGGTCCGTAAGTCTCTCCACAGCGCAAACGTTTCGGGTTCGACAGGGGGCGAACACCCGCTCCGAGTGCCGGATCGTGGAATGATTGCGGCTGGAACTGAACGCCTGCTCGCCCATTGGACGGTGTGGCCTGCGGGATCTGAACGTCATCCATCAGTCGCAAGCTGAGAGTAGTCTCGCCCTTGAGCCGGGGCCGCGGTCCTCGCGCCGGCAACATGATCACCTTCCAAGGCCATAGCGGGGGCAGCAACCATTCCACGGTGTCGCGTTTCGCGTGTCCTTTACCCCGAATCCTCCCCTGTTTGTCCACGTTGTACCCGCGGGTGGAGGAAATCTTCGCCGCCACCGGCACGTCGCCGCTGGGCAAGCCGATGCGGTCGAACAGCAGCGACAAATTGCCTTTGCCAAAGAAATGGCCAGGATCCTTTGCCGACTCCAGATGCCCCACCAGGTAACTGCCTCGTGGAAAAGCTTGCTCGCCAAATTCTGTCATCCCGCGAAGATGACAAACCACCGGATCCCCGATTTCCACCGTAGCCGACGAAAAGTTCGGCTCATTCAGCGTACACTGCACAATCGTGCCGGCGGGCACGACGAGGTCACTGGCCCTGGCCGCACGGTTCCATAAGAACGCAATTGCGCCTAACACAAACACAGCCGGGAACTTGCTGAACTTGGACTTCATAAATCACCTCATACAGAGGAATATTCCACCTGCGTGAAGTGACAGTAACGACCCACTTCTTTCACGGTAACTGTTAGAAATGACAGTGCGGCGCAGGCGAGGGTTTTTGGCAGTTGCCCGTAACATCGCCAAAACACTCATTGCTCCGGGCTTGCCCATTGCCAACGAATGTAATGTTCTAGTAGCGGAAGCTAAAACACGGCACCGACTTAGAGTTGTTTAAGCAGCCGGAAGATGTGGACTTTAATCCGCCTCTTCCTGGCTGACCAACTCCAGAGTTCCCGAGCAAAAGGTTTTTGCGCAGCGCGTCCATTCCCGAAAGACTATTCCTCGATCGTTGGCGATAAGCCGCTATTGCTCCCACTGCCCACAGCACGAATCCGTTTAATCCCCCTATTCTCCGTGTGATGCAGATCACGCGCGTTTGTGACGCGGCGGATTGACTGCCCTGCCGCTCCCAGCATATCCTTAAAGTTGAAATTGAAATTCATTTTCAAAATGGCAGGACGCTCATAAATGCTTCAGGCTTTCATTATTACGCTGCGCGAGGGGGTCGAGGCCGCCTTGATTGTGGGCATTACGCTGGCCTATCTGACCAAAATTGGCCGCGCAGATCTGCGCAAGGCGGTGTATGGTGCGTTAGGCGCCGCCTTCCTGGGCAGCATTGGGGTAGCGATCGTCATCTCCCGGCTCAACCTGAATGAAGACGTGTTCGAGGGCTGGATCATGCTGGTGGCTGCGTTCTTCGTCATCACCATGGTGATTTTCATGATGAAGACAGGGCGCAAGCTGAAGGGGCAACTCGAGGGAAAGATCGGGCTGCTGGCGGGCAATGACGCGTGGATTGGGCTGTTCTTCTTTGTGTTTCTGATGGTGCTGCGCGAAGGCGCGGAGACGGTGCTGATCCTCTCGGCGGTTTCGCTGAACTCGACCGAGTTGATGAGTTTCCTCGGGACGGTGCTGGGCGTTTTGACGGCGGTGGCCTTTGGCGTGATGTTCGTGAAGGGCAGCGTGCGGATCAACCTGCAGAAATTCTTCCGGGTGACGACAGCGATCCTGTTCCTGGTGGCGGCCCAGTTGGTGATTGCGGGGCTGCACGAATTGTCGGAAAGCGGAGTGATCCCTTCTTCGAAGCGCGAGATGGCGTTGATTGGGCCGATCGTGCGCAACGATCTTTTCTTCTTTGTGACGGTTCTCGCTTTGGCGGCTTTGATGGTGCTGTTTGACGCCAAGCGGCGCGAACCAGTAGTGGAAGCCGCATCCCCCGCCGAACGGCGCAAGGCCGCCTGGTCGGCCCGCAAAGAGCGAATCTGGATGGCATCGGTTTACGTTTTCTCTTTTCTGTTTATCGCCATGCTGACGGCGGAGTTTGTTTATGCCAAGAGCCAGAGCGCGCTGTCGCCAGCGACGGAAGTGAGCTTTGTGAACGGGCAAGTTACGATTCCGCTGGCGCAGGTTTCGGACGGCGATTTGCATCGTTATCAGGCACAGGAGAATGGAGTGCCGATTCGTTTCTGGCTGTATCAGAAGCCGGATGGGAAGATTGCCACCGTGTTTGACGCATGCGAAATCTGCGGGTCGGTGGGCTTCTACAAGTCGGGGAGCGGAGTGATTTGCAAGAACTGCGCGGCCCCGATTAATCCGCAGTCGGTGGGCACGGCGGGAGGATGCAATCCCATCCCGTTGAAGGCGACGCAGACGGCCGACTCGGTGATCGTGCAAGAGGCGGACATTGTGGCGGGAAGCCGCGTGTTCGAGAAACAATAAATGTTCGTCCGGCTGGTGTACGAATCGTTCCGGCGGCAGAAGCGGCGCAAGCTGCTGGCCGGAGCGGCAATAACTTTGGGCGTCACGGTGGCGACGGCGATGATTGCGGTTGCAACCGATATTGGCGACAAGATCAACCGCGAACTGCGCACGATTGGCGCAAACCTGGTTGTAACCCCGCAAGAAGATACGCTGGACGTGGAAATTGGCGGCGTGAATCTGAAGCCGCCGAGCGATGGCGCTTTTCTGAACGAAGCCGACCTGCCGAAGATCAAGGGAACGTTCTGGCACAACAACATCACTGCCTTTGCGCCCATGCTCCCCGTGACCGCGACGGTGCAGCGCGACGGCAAAAGCGAAGACGTTACCTTGCTTGGCACTTACTTTGCGAAACCGGTTGCGTTTGGCAAAGAGGAATTCAGCACGGGGGTAAAGACCACCTATCCATGGTGGAAGGTTTCAGGTGCGTGGCCGGAGGATTCTTCGCGCCAGGTCTTGCTGGGAGAGCGGCTGGCGGCGCGCCTTGGTCTGAAGGCGGGCGATTCTTTGAGTGTGTCGGGGCGTCAGTTGGAGGTGAGCGGAATTCTTTCCACCGGCGGCGTTGAAGACGATGAGGTTGTGGCGCCGATTGCGGTTGCGCAGGAAATTCTGAGGAAGCCGGGAGCGGTGCGGCGGGTATACGTGAGTGCGCTCACCAAGCCCGAGGATGCGCTGGCGCGGCGGGATCCGAAAAGCATGTCAGGACCGATTTACGACCGATGGTATTGCTCGCCGTATCCGCAGTCGATTGCGTTCCAGTTGGCGGAGGCAATTCCGCACGCCCACGCCGAACAGATTCGGCAAGTGGCGCAGAACGAGGGCGCGGTGCTGACGCGCATCGAGGGGCTCATTTTTCTGGTGACCCTGGCGGCGTTGTTCGCCTCGGCGCTGGCGGTGTCGGCGGCGATGGCCACTGCGATCTTTGAACGGCGCGCGGAAGTTGGCCTGATGAAAGCTCTGGGCGCGGGGAAGCTTGCGGTGGCTTCGGTGTTTTTTGCCGAGGCAACGCTGCTGGCTTTGTTTGGCGGACTGGTGGGCTTTGTGGCTGGAGGGATGCTGGCGCATCAGATTGGGCGGTCAATCTTCGATTCGCAGATCACGATTGCGCCCGTGCTGTTTCCCGTGATTCTGGTGATTGCGGTGATCGTCACTTTTGCGGGAAGCGCTGCCGCGATTCGCAAAGCGGTGGGGCTGGATCCGGTGTTCGCGTTGCGGGGGGAACTGTGAACGGAAAGGCTTTTGACTCCGCGCAGGCTGTAGCCGCTAACCGGGAGAAAGTTCCGCATACTTCGATGTTTGTGCGGATGCTTCTGCGGGCGGCCGTACTACGTCGCGGGCGCGCGGCGTCGGCATTGTTTGCCATGGTGGTGGCGGCTGCCGTGACCACGGCGATGCTTAATCTCTACGTAGACGTGCAGGCCAAACTGCGGCGCGAGTTTCGCAACTATGGAGCGAACATCATACTGGTCGGCAGGGACGGCGCTTCCCTTCCCCCGAATGCGGTTACGCAGGCGGAGTCGGTGGTGGCGGGGCGTGGTGTGGTTGCGCCTTTTGCTCTGGTGGTCGCGCGGACGAGCGATGGGCAGGCTATTGTGGTGGCCGGTTCGGATTTTGAACGAGTGCGGCAGCTTGATCGCTGGTGGTCGGTGAGCAACTGGCCGGGGGGTCCGGATCAGGCGCTGGTCGGGGTGCGTGCACTGCCGGTGGTTTCGCCGAAAAATCAGGCATTCGACCTTAGCTTTCAGGGGCGCACGATTCACCTGACGCCGGCCGGGACGGTGCACACTGGTTCGTCGGAAGACAGCCGGGTTTATCTTTCGTTGGCGGATTTTATTGCGTGGAGTGGTGTGCAGCCTTCTACGGTTGAGATTGCCGCCACCGGTTCGTCTGAGGAGATCGCCGCCGTGATGCGGCGACTCGAGCAGGCGATTCCGGCGGCAGAGGTACGTCCGGTGCGGCAGATCATGGAAGGCGAGGCGCGTGTGCTGGGCAAAACTCGCGCTACCCTGCTGGCGGCAGCGGCGCTTATCATTTTGACGGCGGCGCTGTGCGTGCTCTCAACCCTGATGGGATGGGTGTTTGACCGGCGGCGCGACTTTGCGATCATGAAGGCCCTGGGGGCGTCAGATAGATTGCTGAATGGATTTTTCGCCGCAGAAGCGGCGGCTCTGGGCGCAACCGGCGCGCTGGTGGGATTTGTGCTCGGCATCGGCATCGCCGCTTGGATTGGGCGGGTTAACTTCCACGCGCCGGTGGTGCCGCGGTTTAGTGTCCTGCCGTTTGTGCTGGCTGGTAGCATGGTGGTGACGCTGCTTTCGGCTATTCTGCCGATTGCGCTGTTGCGGCGGGTGCAGCCGGCGGTCATCTTGAGGGGAGAGTGAAATGATCCAGATCAAAGACGTGACCAAACTCTACCCTGCCAAGGCTGCGGGAAATGAGAATGCGACCGGAAAAGAAAACAACGCAAGCGCCATTCATGCTCTGGACCATATTTCTCTTCATGTGACGCAGGGGGAATGGCTTTCGATCATGGGGCCGTCTGGCTCGGGCAAGTCGACGCTGGTGAATTTGATTGGCTGCCTGGACCGGCCCACGTCGGGTGAAATCTGGCTTGATGGGCAGAACGTTGCGGGGATTTCATCGAGCGAATTGAACCGCGTGCGCGCGGAGAAGATTGGATTCATCTTCCAGCAATTTCATCTCATTCCGTTTCTCACTGCAGTAGAGAACGTGATGCTGGCGCAGTACTTCCACAGCATGACCAACGAGAAGGAGGCGATTGAAGCGCTCGCGCGCGTGGGACTGGGGGATCGGGCGCATCATTTACCGTCGCAACTCTCAGGCGGAGAGCAGCAGCGCGTCTGCATCGCAAGGGCCTTGATCAACGATCCGAAAATTATTCTGGCGGATGAGCCGACGGGAAATCTAGACGCGGTAAACGAAGAGTTAGTGCTGCGGCTGCTGCGCGAGTTTCATCAGCAGGGGCGGACGATCGTGATGGTGACGCACGATCCGGTGGTGGCGCGGCTGGCGGACAGGCGCATCGAGTTCCACCACGGCAAGATCGAGTCGCAGGAAGTTTTTGCCATGGCCGACGAAGAGCAGTTCGACGAAGTGCTGGAGGAACTTTGGGTCCTTGAGGAGCACGGCGAAATTGCCGAGGTCGAGCGCATGGAAGTTCACGGGGCGCTGCCGGTGAGTCTGGCGATTGAGAAGATGATACAGATGGAGCTGGTGGTTTCGGCGCCGCATCCGCCGATGGCGCATGGGCACAAGCCTTTCGTAAATCCGTGTCACGACGCGCTGAAGCCGGTGGCGGCGTCGGTGGGGGATGGCACCCTGATTGTAGAGTTGACTCCGCGCGGGCGAGAGCGGGCGGGCAGCATCATCCGGCGCCATCGTCTGGCCGAGCGCTTGTTCACCGACAGTCTTGCGATGGACAGCGAGTCTGAAATTGAACAGCAGGCTTGCAAATTCGAACACATTCTTTCGCCGGAAGCGACTGATAAGATCTGTACATTTCTGGGACATCCACGTACGTGCCCGCATGGGACACCGATTCCTCCGGGGGCCTGCTGCGGCAGAGCGGAAGAACTAACCAGCGCTCCCCAGAGCGGCGCTCGTCGAGTTTGATCTTTGGATGAGGAGGGCGGCACACCCCGCCCGATCAATGCCTGGAAAACCCGGTGCCGGGCTCACGCCAGCTGGTCCTGCATTACCGTCGAGGCAGCCAGCAGGCCGGCCGCCAGTTCGAGATCGTGCAGATCTTCACGGCTGAAGTCCCGAGTATGGCGTGCATCCAGGCCTTTGCGTGAGATCTGAAGGACCCCGATCACCGCCGACTGCTGATTCAAAATCGGCACCGACATTAACTTCTGGATAGGGGCCGGCGGCGACGGAAGCTCGGCGTCAGCGCCGGCTGATTTGATCGTCTCAAAGATGCTGGCATGTTTTACGCGCGCAAAGTTGTTAAAGATCTCGGCCTTTTTGCTTAACGCGGTGTGAGCGGCGACGGCCTTGCTGGAAATCGGAATCGCGCCGGTGGTGCGCAAATGCTCGGGAAAAATAAATTTGAGCAAGCCGCTCTCTAACCTCATCAGAGCGACCTCGGTGTGCTGAACGCCAAATACTTTCGCCAAAACCTTACTCACTTCCAGCGGCGTAATGCCGTCGCCCAGCACGGATCCGAGCGGAAGCAAATTTTCCGGGAGAATCATTTCTTCCGTAGCACCGTCGTCCGGTTTATGGGTCATAGGAAACTCTCAATTTCAATTTTGAATCACTTCGAGATGTCGCACTTTTAATTCCAGTCGACGCCTGTAATGACATCCTACAACCCCTTTCGATTCATCAAAGTAGCAAACGACCATGACCTTTCGCGGCAGCCCCTTTTTGGCATAAGCGGTTAGGCTATTTGACATTTTTTGTTAGTTCAGGCCTGCGCCTACACGGCCCGTCGCTTTCTTAAAACTTCCCTTTGTAGCGCCAAAGTCATTACACTGCCTTCCATGAGCATTCCTGCACAGCCCAACGTCAAACTAAACAATGCGCCAGATTACCGCGAAGCCTACGCCAACAGCGTGCAAATGCGAGTGAATGTCTGGGACTTCTTTATGGTTTTCGGCACCCTGCAACAGCAAACCGAGACGCAAGTGGAAATTCGTAACTTCCAGGGCATCTATCTCAGCCCGCAACAGGCCAAGGCTCTCCTCGGACTGTTGCAGCAGAACGTTTCCGGTTACGAAAGTGCGTTCGGCGAGATAAAACTGGACCCGCGCATGACCCCGCAGGGGCCGGTACACTGACACTCGGACTGAAGAAAGGCATTCCATCAAAGCGGGACCTATACGTGAGCCGAAGGTGACGAGGTTGGTTTCCTCGTCACCGGAAGGAACAATTCTGAGAGTGGACCGATCTGACCTGAACCACCAGGATCGATGGTCAGGCGCTTATGCGGCCGCGGTTTTTGCCGCCATCTTCATATTCATCTTTCTGCTGCACCTGCCGTTGTTGCAGTTGCCTTACTTCTGGGACGAAACCGGCTACTACGTTCCTGCCGCCCGCGACATCCTCCTAAGCGGCGGCGTTATTCCTCACTCCACAGTTTCAAACGCGCACCCGCCCCTTGTAATGGCCTGGCTGGCGCTGTGGTGGAAAGTGGTGGGCTACGCCCCTGCAGTGACGCGCACAGCCATGCTGGTGCTCGTCGCGTTTTCCCTTCTGGGTGTCTTTCGCGTGGCAGAGCGCGTAGCAAATACGCAGGTTGCGGTCGCATCCACGCTGTGCACCGCGCTGTATCCGGTGTTCTTCGCGCAAAGCTCTCTCGCACAAGTGGATCTCGCTGCGGCGGGCTTTACGTTTTGGGCGCTCTCAGCCTATGTGGAGAATCAAGCCATCGCGACCACGCTCTGGTTTGCCCTCGCAGCCCTAGCCAAGGAAACCGCGATTCTCGCTCCAGTCGCGCTTGCGGGATGGGAACTTGTGGGCATTCTTATGCGGCGCGGGCAGCTGCGGAAATTCTCGATGGATCGAGGCGAGATTGCGAGTTCAACGCGGCGCATCGCTTCCCTGCTGACTCCGGCGTTGCCGCTTGTGATCTGGTACGCGTATCACTACACGCGTACGGGATCTGTCTTCGGAAATCCGGAGTTCTTCCGCTACAACGTGACAGCAACGTTGAGTCCAATTCGATTTCTTCTCGCTTTGGCAATGCGTCTTTGGCAGGTTACGGGCTATCTCCATCTCTGGGTTCTGACCGGAGCGACTTTGCTTGCGATGTTTCTGTTGCCGCCGCGGCGTGATTCGGACGCAGAGCGCCCGCGAATCGACCTTCCCATCCAAGTGCTTTTTTACATTGTGACACTGGCCTATGTAGTAGCGATGTCGATGGTCGGTGGCGCGGTGCTGGCGCGCTATATGCTCCCCGCAATTCCACTTGTGATCATTCTTTGCGTCTCTACGCTGTGGCGCAGGCTCAGGTTTTGGCGGATCGCAGTGGCGTGTATGGCGGTAGCCTTTGTTGCCGCCTGGTTCTGGAATCCCCACTATGGCTTCTCTCCCGAAGACAATCTCGCCTATCGCGATTACATCGTGCTCCATGAAGATGGCGAGCGCTTTCTGGAGGCTCGCTACCCCATGGCGCGCGTGCTGACCGCGTGGCCGTGATCGAGAATAACGGCACGTCCATAGCCGCCCATGAAATCCGCAAACTCCACCACACCGTCCGCAGGAGTGTGTATTCGCGCTCACGACTCAGACCTTGTCGGCCGACCTGAAGACCAACATCACCCCTTGCCAGTTTGGCGGAAATCCGGATTGCACATCCTGCGGATGCG
>Ga0207692_10000908_pt1 | contig 10714 bp, 9 predicted proteins | sample LARL52metaG_FD_184345 | JGI IMG/M metagenome (GOLD analysis project Ga0207692, IMG submission 184345) | Corn, switchgrass and miscanthus rhizosphere microbial communities from Kellogg Biological Station, Michigan, USA - LAR L5-2 metaG... | ecosystem: Host-associated > Plants > Roots >...
GGCCGTTGAACAGGTTCGTGATGAACAACGGGATCAGCTTCTCCGGGTGCTGGTACGGCCCGTAGTTGTTGGAGCAGCGGGTGATCGACACGTCCATCCCGTGCGTCCGCCAGTAGGCGCGGGCGATCAGGTCGCTGGACGCCTTCGAGGCCGCGTACGGGGAGTTCGGCTGCAAGGGCCACGTCTCGGTCCAGGCACCCTCGTCGATCGACCCGTACACCTCGTCGGTCGACACGTGCACGAAGCGCGACACGCCGGTTCGGCGGCAGGCCTCCAGGAGCGTCTGCGTGCCGAGAACGTTGGTGAGCACGAAGTCCGCGGCCGCCGTCAGCGAACGGTCCACATGCGACTCCGCCGCGAAGTGCACCACGGCGTCGTGGCCCGGCAGCAGCTCCAGCAGCAGCTCCAGGTCGCAGATGTCGCCCTGCACGAACGACATCCGCGCGTGCGACTCCGGCAGGTTCGCGCGGTTTCCCGCGTACGTCAGCTTGTCCAGCACTGTGACGTGCGCGTCCTCGTAACCCGAGTACCCGCCGTCGAGCATGGTGCGGACGTAGTGCGAGCCGATGAACCCGGCCGCCCCGGTAACCAGCAGCTTCACGCCGCCACCTCCACATGCGCGTCGTCACCGACGACCAGCCGGTGCTGCTTCGCCGACCCCACCCGGGCCTTGCGCCCGATCAGCGACGTCTCGATGCCGGAGACGTTGTGCACGTAGGCACCCGACAGCACGATCGAGTCGGACATCCCGGCCTCGGTGATCCGGCAGTCCGCGCCGATCGCCGTGTACGGCCCCACGATCGACTCCTCGACCAGGGTTCCCGCACCGATGATCGCGGGCCCGACGATGCACGACCGCACCACGCGCGCGCCCTCCTCGACCACGACCTCGCCGATCAGCGAGCTCTCGTCGTCGACGACGCCCTGGATGTCCGTCCGCAGCCGCTGCAACAGCTCGCGGTTGCACTCCAGCACGTCCTCGACCTTGCCGGTGTCCTTCCAGAAGCCCGAGTAGATCCGCGCGCGCACGTCGCGCTCGTGCGTCACCAGCCACTGCAACGCGTCGGTGATCTCCAGTTCTCCGCGCCACGACGGTTCGATCGCGTCCACGGCCTGGTGGATGAGCGGGGTGAAGAAGTACACGCCGATCATGGCGAGATCGCTGCGCGGCTCCTGCGGTTTCTCCACCAGCCGGGTCACCCGCGAGTTCTCGTCCACCTCGGCGACGCCGAACGCGCGCGGGTCCGGCACCTTGTAGACGACGACCTGCGCGGACGGCCGCACCTCCGCGAACTCGTCCGCGATCTCGGAGATGCCCTCGACGAGCATGTTGTCGCCCAGGTACATCACGAAGTCGTCGTCGCCCAGGAACGGCCGCGCGATCTTCACGCAGTGCGCGAGCCCCAGCGGCGCGTGCTGCGGGATGTACGTGATCGCCACGCCCAGCGCGGACCCGTCGCCCAGCACGTCGGAGATCTCCTCAGCGCGGTCGCCGACGATGATGCCGATCTCGGTGACCCCGATCTCGCGCAGGTTCCCCACCACGTACTCGAGCACCGGCTTGTTGGCGATCGGGATCAGTTGTTTCGGCATCGAATAGCTGAAAGGTCGTAGGCGTGTTCCCGCGCCTCCGGACAGCACCAGGGCCTTCATGGAACGTCTCCTCCACCGACTGTCACGTGGGACCGAGAGTCCCCGTCCGTGGTGGACCGCAACTGGAGAACTGCCTCAACAACGAGGAAGGGGCCCGGCGCACCGGACCCCTTCCTCGTGGTGAGAGCGGTTTCTCAGGACATCGGCATGCCCGACGGCGGCGTCGCGGCGTCGCCCATCCGGCCACCGACGGTGGACGGCATCTCCTGCGACGCGCGCGGCATCGGCGAGTGGACGTTCGCCTCCTCCTGCATGCGGTTCAGCCAGCCCTCCCACCGCTGCTGCATCGGGCGGACCAGGCCGCCGCCGACACCGATGACGATCACGCCCGCGACCGTGGCGAGCACGGCGATCAGCACCGGCATGGTCACCGAGATCGCGATGCCCAGCTGGTTGAGCGCCGCGATGACACCCAGCGCCATCACGAAGCCGTACGTGATGTTGCCCAGGATCTTCGTGTACGAACGGGCGCCCAGCGCACCGGTCACGAGGCCCTTCAGCGCGGTGCCGATCGCCGACGCGACGATCACGAGCACCATCGCCACGACGATGCGCGGCAGGTACGCGATGACCTCGTTGAGCAACGTGCTGACCGGGTTCGACGCGCCGAACACGCCGAACGCCAGCTGCAGCGCGATGAGCAGCACGAAGTAGTACACGAGCTTGGCGATCAGGCCGGTGGCGTCCATCGGCGACTGCTTCATCGCACCGTGGAGGCCCGACCTGTCCACGAGCCGCTCGAAGCCGATGCGCTTGAGCAGGAACTGCACACCCTTGGCCAGTGCCTTGGCGATGAACCAGCCGATGACCAGAACGAGCAGGAAGCCGAGCAGCTTCGGCACGAACGTGGCCACCATCGCCCACGCCTGGCCCAGGCCCTCGGTGATTTGCGAGCCCACGGGCCCTCCTAGAACGAAGTTGCGGTGAGTGAAGATCCGACCAGTTGATCGTTTCGTGGTTCACCCCGCGCGGCAACTTCGACACTGTGACACGAAAGGGTGGCTGACGTGGATTTTTGTCTCAATACAGTCCAGAGTGGAACTACCGGTGGGGACCGGGGAGAGGGAAGCACCCGCCACGGAGAGTGGCGGGTGCTTCCACATTTCTACGGCCTGGCGCTCAGTCCGCGGCCGTCGAGGTACGACTGGATCCGGCCGGGGGACAACGCGGGAGCCGGCGTCGGCGCCGGCCCGCCCTGACCGTCCTTCGGCACGTCCGGCCGCGGGTCACCGGGGCACTCGGAGCTGCTGCCCGGCAGCGCCCCGTCGATCAGGTACCGGTTGACCTTGTCGTCGACGCACTTGTTGCCGCCGTTGTAGAGGCCGTGCTTGCCCTCGTCGACGACGGTGATCAGGTTGTGCCCCAGGCGCGCCGCCATCGCCGGGCCGCTCGCGTACTGGGTCTGCGTGTCGCCCTCGGACTGCACGACCACGCCGACCGGGTAGCCGTTGCGGGCGATCCTGACCGGCTCCTCCGGCGGGGTGAACGAACGGAACGTGCAGGTCATCGGCGCCGCGCGGACGATGCCGAAGCCGAACGGGTAGCGCTCGCGGAAGGTCCGCATGTCCTCGTAGTAGAGGTGCAGGTCGGTGGGCCAGTCCGACTCGCAGGTGACCGTGTCGAACACGCCGGACCGCAGTTCCTGCAGACCGGTCTTGGCGAGCACCTGTCCCGCCTTGGCGCCCTCGGTGTTCTGCGGCTTCTCGCCCGACCGCAGCTTCACCACGATCGCCGCGAGATCCGACCACAGTGGACGGTAGCGGGAGCCCACACCCACCGCGCCGTCGAAGGAAGAGCGGTCGTGCTCACCGATCGGCGTGGTGTGCAGCTTCGCCGCGACCTTCTCGACCTCCGCGATGACCTCGTCCTGCGACTTGCCCAGGCCGAACTTCTCGTTGCGCTCCCCCACCCACGCCGCCCACATCTCGACGTCGTGGCGGTACGCGACGGCCTGCTGGCGGAACTGCTCGTGCCAGACCCACTCCGGGTGCACCGCGGAGTCGAGCACGCTGCGGTCCAGGCGGTTCGGGAACAACGTCCCGTACACCGCGCCCAGGTAGGTGCCGTACGAGTAACCCAAGTAGTTGATCTTCTGCTCGCCCAGCACCGCGCGGATGACGTCCATGTCCCGCGCGGTGTTCGCGGTGCTGATGAACTGCCGGATCCCGCCCGCCGACTGCTGGCAGGACTCCTCGGCCTCCCGCGCCTCGGCCGCCCACTTGCCGAACTCGCTGTCCGCGGGACGGGAGTCCGGTTCGGCGATCGCGGGCGCCGCCCGGCAGTTGAGCGCCGTCGAACCGCCGACGCCGCGCGGGTCGAAGCCGATCACGTCGTAGACCTGGGCGAGCGCGGACTTCGCCAGGAACAGCGGCAGGCCCAGCCCCGAACCGCCAGGTCCACCCGGATTGGTGAACAGCACGCCGCGCCTGCGGTCCTGCGCCGCCGCCTTCCTGCGGCTGATGGTCAGGTTGATCCGGTCGCCCGCCGGTTTGGTGTAGTCGAGCGGTGCCATCAGCGTCGCGCATTCCAGCTCGCCGAGCTTTCCGCTGCACGCCGCCCACTTGACCGGCTGCGCGTGGTACTCGGCGAGGGGATCGGGCGGGTCGGCCGAGGCGGTCGCGCCCGTGGCGGCGAGGGCGACCACTGCCAGGACGAAAGCCAGGAACCTACGCAAGACGAAACCTCCGCGCCGAAGAACAGACCTCTCCTGCCGCGAAGGTATGGCCGTTCCCGCGGCGACGAGGGTTGTGTCACCCATCCCGGTGATGTCACCTCCAACGCCCTAAGCTGCGGGTATGACCAAGGCAGCCGAGGCGAAGGAGGAGCACCCGCCCACCCTCTCCGCCCGTACGATGCGCAGGATCGAGCGCGCGTCCGGAGCGCTCGCCACCGCGAGCGTGGCCGAGATGGAAGAGCGGCTGCCGTGGTTCGCCCGGATGCCCGCGGACCAGCGCGCCAGCGTGCTGCTGCTGATCCAGAACGGCGTGGCGGGCTTCGTCGAGTGGCTGCACGACCGGCAGCAGGCGATCCGGCTGACCGCGGACGCGTTCCGCAGCGCCCCCAAGGACATCTCGCGCTGGGTGAGCCTGCGCCAGACCGTCGAGCTGGTCCGGATAGCGCTGGAGCACTTCGAGCAGCAGATGCCGCAGATGGCCGCCGACGAGACCGAACGCGCGCTGCTGATGGAGGGCGTGCTGCGGTACGGGCGGGAGATCGCCTTCTCCGCCGCCACCTCCTACGCGGCGGCCGCCGAGGCGCGCGGCGCGTGGGACGCCCGGCTGGAAGCGCTGGTCGTGGACGGCATCGTGCGCGGCGATCCCGAGGAGTCGCTGCTGTCGCGCGCCGCGGCGCTCGGCTGGGACCCGGCGCTGGAGGCCACGGTCCTGGTCGGCAACCCCGGCGGCGAGGACCCGCCCGCGATCATCTACTCGGTGCGCAGCAAGGCCGCGCGGGCCGGACGGCCGGTGCTGCTGTCCGTGCAGGGCTCGCGGCTGGTCGTGGTGCTCGGCGGCCCGACGGAGACCGGCGAGGACGTGCTGGGGCGCATCGCGGAGGGCTTCGGCGAGGGGCCGGTCGTGGCCGGGCCCACGGTGCGGAGCCTGTCGGAGGCCCATCGCAGTGCGAGTGACGCGCTGAGCGGGCTGCGCGCGGTCGTGGGCTGGCCGGCCGCGCCGAGGCCGGTCCGGTCGCTCGACCTGCTGCCGGAACGGGCGCTCGCGGGCGACCCGGAAGCCGAGTGGCAGCTCGTCGACAGGGTGGCCCGGCCGCTGGAGGACGCCGGTGGCGCGCTGCTGGAGACCGTGGACGCGTTCCTGGAGGTCGGGGGCGTGCTGGAGACCTGCGCGAAAAGGCTGTTCGTGCACCCGAACACGGTCAGATATCGCCTTCGGCGCGTTCAGGAAATGACCGGAAGAAATGCACATGACGCTCGAGACGCGCTTGTGCTTCGCGTCGCTTTGTCTGTAGGTCGCCTTGCCCGCGCACGGGGGCTGTGGTAACGAACGAGCTGTGACCGACTTCGCACACATCCGTTAGGGTGAGAGCCAAACGACCTGTCGATGCGCTGAGCTGGGGTTACGTCCGCTGACGTTCACCTGGCCGACACTTTTGTAGGGTCTCTACAAATACGATCGCCGTACTTCGTTCTTTACGGCATGGGGTACCGGTGGGTTCACCAGCTTTAGTAATCGACGTGATCGCACTCCTCGCGCCCGGACAAGGGTCCCAGACGCCCGGCATGCTCGCCCCCTGGCTGGAACTGGAGGGGGCCGAGAAGCAGGTGCGCACGTGGTCGGAGATCACGGGTCTCGACCTCGTGCGGCTCGGCACCACCGCGGAGGCCGAGGAGATCGTCGACACCGCCATCACCCAGCCGCTGGTCGTGGCCCTCGCGCTGCTCGCGTTCGGTGAGCTGCGCCGCCGCGTCGAGCTGCCCTCGGCCGTGATCGTCGGCGGCCACTCGGTCGGCGAGCTCGCCGCCGCGTCGGTCGCGGGCGTCATCAGCGCCGACGACGCCGTCGCGCTGGCCGCCGTGCGCGGTCGTGCCATGGCCGAGGCGTGCGCGCTGGAGCCGACCGGCATGGCCGCGGTGCTCGGCGGTGAGGAGCAGGAGGTCCTCGCCCGCCTGGAGGAGCTCGGCCTGGTGCCCGCCAACCGCAACGGCGCCGGCCAGATCGTCGCGGCCGGTCCGCACCCCGCGCTCGACGAGCTCGCGGCGAACCCGCCGGGCACGGCGAAGGTCCGCAAGCTGGCCGTCGCGGGCGCGTTCCACACCAAGTACATGGCGCCGGCCGAAGACGCCGTGCGCGCGCGTGCCGCCGAAGTCACCACGCACGACCCGTTGCTGCCGCTGGTGTCCAACAAGGACGGTCAGGTCGTCACCGAGGGCACCGAGGTGCTGCGGCGCCTGGTCTCCCAGGTCACCAGCCCGGTCCGGTGGGACGCCTGCCAGGCCACCCTCGTCGAGAAGGGCATCACCGGCTCGGTCGAGCTGCCGCCCGCCGGTGTGCTCACGGGTCTCGCCAAGCGTGCGATGAAGGGCACCGCCACCCTCGCCCTGAAGACCCCCGACCAGCTGGAGAAGGTCGCGGAGCTCTTCGACACCGTTGGAGCTGCTCAGTGACAAGCTTTCAGGCCCCGCAGGCGTCTGCGGGCAGCCGCATCATCGGCCTCGGCAGCTACCAGCCCGAGACGGTGGTGAGCAACCACGACCTCGCCGCTCGCATGGACACCTCCGACGAGTGGATCCGCGACCGCGTGGGCATCGTGAACCGGCGGATCGCGTCCAAGGACGAGGGCGTCGTCGACATGGCGGTCGTCGCGGGCACGAAGGCGATCGAGGACGCCGGGCTCACCCCGTCCGACATCGGCGCCGTGATCGTGGCGACGTGCACCATGCCGTCGACCATCCCGAACGCCGCCGCGCAGGTCGCCGACCGCATCGGCGTGAAGGCGGCACCGGCGTTCGACCTCAACGCCGCGTGCGCGGGTTTCTGCTACGCCGTCGCGACCGGCGCGGACCTGGTCCGCGCGGGCACGGCCAGGCACGTGCTGGTCATCGGCGCGGAGAAGCTCACCGACTGGACCGACCAGGACGACCGCTCGACCGCGATCATCTTCGCGGACGGCGCGGGTGCCGTCGTGATCGGTGCCAGCGAGGAGAACCAGATCGGCCCCGTGGCGTGGGGCTCGGCCGGTGACCTCTCGGAGACCATCCTCATCGCCGACCGCGACTCCTTCATCCACCAGGAAGGCCAGGCGGTCTTCCGCTGGGCGACGACCCAGATCGCGCCCGTCGCGATCCGCGCCGCCGAACTCGCGGGTGTCGAACTGTCCGATGTGGACGTGTTCGCCCCGCACCAGGCGAACCTGCGGATCATCGAGGCGATCGCCAAGCGCCTGCGCAACAATGGTGCGCGGGAGGACCTGAAGATCGCTCGAGACATCGTCGAATCCGGCAACACCTCCTCGGCCTCGATCCCCATGGCGCTGGACCACATGCGGGCCGCGGGCGAGATCTCCAGCGGAGACGTGGTGCTGATGGTCGGGTTCGGCGCAGGTCTGTCCTACGCGGGACAGGTGGTCCGGTGCCCGTGAGTACCCCCGGTTTTTCCATCGTTTCAATCGAAAGGGAACTTCAGTGAGCGACAACGTCCTGTCCGGTCTTGCCGAGATCGTCGAAGAGGTCGCCGGTGTGGCCGCCGACGACGTCACCGCTGAGAAGTCCTTCGTGGACGACCTCGACATCGACTCGCTGTCGATGGTCGAGATCGCTGTCCAGGCGGAGGACAAGTTCGGCGTGAAGATCCCGGACGACGAGCTGGCGAACCTCAAGACCGTTGGTGACGCGGTGAACTACATCACCAGCAACAAGTGAGTTCGGAAATCGAGGTCGTCATCACCGGGCTGGGTGCCACCACCCCGCTCGGTGGTGACGTCACGTCCACCTGGGACGCACTGCTCGCGGGCAAGAGCGGGGTCCGCCCCCTCACCCACGACTGGGTGGAGAAGTACGACCTGCCGGTGAGGATCGCCTCGCAGCTCGTCGTCGACCCCACCGAGGTGCTGCCCCGCGTCGAGGCGAGGCGCCTCGACCGCTCCGAGCAGGTCGCCATCGTGGCGTCCCGCCAGGCGTGGCAGGACGCCGGCCACAGTGACGACACCGTCGACCGCCAGCGCCTCGCCGTGATCATCGGCACCGGCATCGGCGGCGCGATCACCCTCCTGACCCAGGACGACCTCCTGGAACAGCAGGGCCTGCGCAAGGTGTCGCCGCTGACCGTCCCGATGCTGATGCCGAACGGCCCGGCCGCCCACGTGGGCCTGGAACTCAAGGCCCAGGCAGGCGTCCACGCCCCGGTCTCCGCCTGCGCGTCGGGCGCAGAGGCCATCGCGTGGGCCTACCGCATGATCAAGTCCGGCGAAGCCGACGTGGTCGTGGCAGGCGGCGCGGAAGCGTGCATCACGGCAATCCCGGTGGCGGGCTTCTCGCAGGCCCGCACCATGAGCACTCGCAACGACGAGCCGGAAAAGGCGTCGCGCCCGTTCGACACGGCCCGCGACGGCTTCGTCCTGGGCGAGGGCGCGGGCATCATGGTCCTGGAACGCCGAGAGTTCGCCGAAGCCCGCGGGGCCAAGATCTACGGCCGCCTGGCAGGCATCGGCACCTCAGCTGACGGCTACCACATCACCGCCCCCGACCCCGAGGGCGTGGGCCAGTCGCGTGCCATCGCCGCATCCCTGCGGTCCGGCGGCATCGACCCGTCCGACGTGGGCCACGTGAACTGCCACGCCACCTCCACCCCGGTGGGCGACGTCGCGGAAACCGTGGCAATCCGCAAGGCGATCGGCGACCACCCGGTCCTGACCGCCCCGAAGGGCGCCCTGGGCCACCTCCTGGGCGCAGCCGGAGCAGTGGAAGCCATCGTCACCGTCCTGTCGATCCGCGACGGCGTGGTCCCCCAGACCCTCAACCTGGAGAACCTCGACCCGGCCGTGTCCCTCGACGTGGTGGCGGGCGAACCCCGCAAGATCAAGCTGGACGCCGCCGTGAACGACTCGTTCGGCTTCGGCGGCCACAACGTGGCCCTGGCCTTCACCCCGGCCTAGCCACACCGCACCACGCCGCAACGCCCCGACTCTTGGGTTCTAGGGATCGTTGCAACACCTGAGTTGTTCAGGGGTTGCAGTGTTCGAGATCCGAGAAGACCGATCGCCGCAGGGACCTAAGAAGCTGGTGGCGGAGCGCCAGCAATATCTTGATCTTGTGGCGAAGGGTATAGGCACCGCCGAGGCGTGCCGGGTGGTCGGGATCAACCGGCGGACCGGTCATCGGTGGCGGTATGGACAGAAGAGCCAGGCCGGACGGAAGGCGGAGCGACCGCCTGCCGTCCGGCCTGCGCCGGTGAAAGGCCGGTTCCTCTCGCTCGACGAGCGGATCGTGATCGCCGACCTGCTGCGGGCGGGGCTCGGGGTGCGGGCGATCGCGACCGAACTGGACCGGCCGCCGTCCACGATCAGCCGGGAGATCACGCGCAACCGCCATCCCGGCTCGGGCGACTACCGGCCTCACGCGGCCCAGGACCGGGCCGACAAGCGCCGCCCACGGCCCAAGACCGGCAAGATCGCCGCCTGCCCCGAGCTGCGCGATCACGTACAGGGCATGCTGGACGACCGGTGCAGCCCCGAGCAGATCAGCCGCCGGCTGCACCGCGATCACCCCGACCGGCCGGAGCTGCACGTGACCCACGAGACCATCTACCAGGCCCTCTACGTGCAAGGCCGCGGCGAACTGCGCCGCGAAGTGGCCCGAGCCCTGCGCACCGGCCGCACCATGCGCAAACCCCGCCGCACCGGCGAGGCCCGCCAGCCCCGGTTCACCGAGCCGATGGTGATGATCAGCGAGCGGCCCGCCGACGTCGAGGACCGCGCTATCCCTGGCCACTGGGAAGGCGATCTGATCATCGGCGGTGGCGGCACCTCGGCGATCGGCACGCTGGTCGAACGCGCCACCCGGTTCGTGCTGCTGGTCCACCTGCCCGCACGCCACGACGCCGAGACCGTCCGCGACGGTCTCATCACCACGATCGACACGTTGCCCGAGCTTCTGCGGCAGTCGCTGACCTGGGACCAAGGCTCGGAAATGGGCCGCCACCACGAGTTCAGCCTCGCCACCGGCATGCCCGTCTACTTCTGCGACCCCCACAGCCCCTGGCAACGCGGCTCCAACGAGAACACCAACGGCCTGCTGCGCCAGTACTTCCCCAAAGGCAGCGACCTGTCCGTCCACACCGCCGAGGATCTCGCCGCCGTCGCCGCACAGCTCAACCGCCGCCCACGCAAAACGCTCGGCTGGGACACCCCAGCCGAGCGCTTGACTAAGCTCCTGGCCGAAGCCAGTTGATCACCTGTGTTGCAACGACCCCTGGAATTCGCCACTCGCACCGCGAGCCGGGGCGTTGCGGCGTAAAAGCACCAGTACGAGCGCGCGGCCAGCGACAACCCAGATCATCCGCGATGGCACAGCCGAGCCGTCCTTCCGAACAAACCCGGTGGCCGCCCA
>Ga0207692_10000910_pt1 | contig 10700 bp, 13 predicted proteins | sample LARL52metaG_FD_184345 | JGI IMG/M metagenome (GOLD analysis project Ga0207692, IMG submission 184345) | Corn, switchgrass and miscanthus rhizosphere microbial communities from Kellogg Biological Station, Michigan, USA - LAR L5-2 metaG... | ecosystem: Host-associated > Plants > Roots >...
ATGACTGGCAATCTTGAAGAGCAGACCAAGCGCACGATGGACGGCATCAAGCAAACGCTCGATGCTTCCGGGGCCAGCTTCAAGGACGTGGTGCACATGTTCGTGTTCCGCGCTCGCCCGCAGATGGGCGACATCGGCCGCGCCGCGCGGGTGATCAACAGCTACTTCGCGCCGTTCAATCACAAGCCGACGTCGACCAACATCGCCGTGCTGGAACTCGGCGAGCCCGAGCAGCTGATCGAAATCCAGATGTTCGCGGTCGTGGATTAGGCGCGCGACGCAGCATCGGCGCTCAGCGCGCCTTCGCCACGAGGGCGCGCGGGGGGAGAGAACGGCGGAGCAGCACACATGACGAACTGCACCACTCAGAAGCAAGAGTGCCGGTGCTGTCGCATTGGAGCGGATCGTGGCTGGTGGTGAGGCGGCCGGTTTGCCATACTCATATTGCAATCCTAATATGAGGGCGATTGAGGTCCTCGGCTATCATGGAGGGTGCGATGCCAGCCAAGATCGTCGATTTGTCAGCACGTTCAACCATCATCGAGGCTGAACCCTTCGGGCTGCATTTCTGGGAATGCACGCCAAAAGAATTTCTGACTTATTTGAAAGATCCCCGCGGGTTCTTGGCATCGATGGGTATCAAGCTGCCAAAAAACTGTCGTATTGAAACGACGATTGAGAACCATGATTGGCTAAGCGCAAACACGCGCAAGCTGGCAGCTGACAATGGCCCCGTCATCGTTTGCAACGTTGGCGGCGGCAATGTCGCGGTCACGCGAAATATCTACCGCGTGGTGAGTTACGCGCATACTCATGACGCGATCGGTAAATTCAAGAAGACGTTGTTGCATGCGCGCAATGAGCAGGAGCGCAAATCGAGATAGCTAGCCGATGGGGCCGCTATCCGGATCTTCCGCGGCAAGGCTCGCTGAATCGCCTTGAGAGTGGGCATACGAAAGGATGGCGAAAAGTACCGCCGAGCGGCATCGCACTGATCGCGCGGGCGAATTGAGCTTGCGGCGGCGATCTGCTACAGCGCCGTATATGACTCGCCAGGGCCGCCCATGATCCCGCGTTACACTCGGCCGCAAATGGCCGCGATCTGGGATCCGCAGACGCGCTACCGCATCTGGTTCGAGATCGAGGCGCACGCGGCCGACGCCATGGCCGAACTTGGGATCATTCCCAAGGCCGCGGCCCGCGAGATCTGGGCCAAAGGCAAGGATGCCAAGTTCGACGTCGCGCGCATCGAGGAGATCGAGCGCGAGGTCAAGCACGACGTCATCGCGTTCCTTACCCATCTCGCCGAGATCGTCGGCCCGCAGGCGCGCTTCGTGCACCAGGGCATGACCTCCTCCGACGTGCTCGACACCTGCCTCAACGTGCAGCTCGTGCGCGCCGTCGATCTGTTGATCGCCGACGTCGATGCGCTGCTCGCGGCGCTGCGGCGGCGCGCCTTCGAGCACAAGATGACGCCGACCATCGGCCGCTCGCACGGCATCCACGCCGAACCCACGACCTTCGGCCTCAAGCTCGCCTACGCCTACGCCGAATTCTTTCGCGCCAAGGAGCGGCTCATCTGCGCGCGCACCGAGGTCGCGACCTCCGCCATCTCCGGCTCGGTCGGCACCTTCGCGCAAGTGGATCCCCGGGTCGAGGAGCACGTCGCCAACGCCATGGGGCTCGCCGTCGAGCCGGTTTCCACCCAGATCGTTCCGCGCGACCGGCACGCCATGTATTTCGCCACGCTGGGCGTGGTCGCCTCGTCGGTCGAGCGGCTCGCCACCGAGATTCGCCACCTGCAGCGCACCGAGGTGCTCGAGGCAGAGGAGTTCTTCTCCGCGGGGCAGAAGGGCTCCTCCTCCATGCCGCACAAGCGCAATCCCGTCCTCTCGGAAAACGTCACCGGGCTTGCCCGCATGGTGCGGGCCTATGTGACGCCAGCGCTGGAGAACGTGGCGCTCTGGCATGAGCGCGATATCTCGCATTCCTCGGTCGAGCGCATGATCGCCCCCGATGCCACCGCGACGCTCGATTTCGCGCTCGCGCGCCTCGCCACGATCATCGACAAGCTCGTCGTCTATCCCGCCACCATGTTGAAGAACCTGGAGCGGCTCGGCGGCCTGATCCATTCGCAACGCGTGCTCATCGCGCTCACGCAAAAGTGCGTGGCGCGCGAGGACGCCTACGCGATGGTGCAGCGCAACGCCATGCGGGCATGGGAGGGCCAGGGCGATTTTCTCACCTTGCTCATGGCCGATAACGACGTGCGCAAACATCTGAGCGCGGCCGAGCTTAAGGAAAATTTCGACCTCGGCTATCATTTCAAGCAAGTCGACACGATTTTCGAGCGGGTGTTCGGCAAGGCCGCGGTCGAGTCCGGCGCCCGGGGATGATGCGGTAAACTCGGCGCGTCGCCTTTCTTCAATTGGGAGAGGCTTGCTGAGGGGGTTACGTGACGACGGCCATCCTCGTCTTCGATTCCGGCCTGGGCGGCCTTACCGTCTTTCGCGAAGTGGCGAAGGCACGGCCCGACGCGAGCTACGTCTATGTCGCCGATGACGCCTTCTTTCCTTATGGCAGCCACGGCGAGGACAAGCTCGTCGCGCGCGTTACCGCGCTCATGGGCGAGTTGATCGCCGCGCATCGTCCCGACCTCATCGTCATCGCCTGCAATACCGCCTCGACGCTGGTGCTGCCGCATTTGCGCACGTGCTTTAGCGTGCCGTTCGTCGGCACCGTGCCGGCAATCAAACCGGCCTGCGCCACCTCGCGCACGAAGCGCGTCGCAGTGCTCGGCACCGAGGCGACCGTCAGCCGCGAATATACCCGTGCGCTGATCCGCGATTTCGCCAACGGCAGCGACGTCGTGCTGGTCGGCTCGGCGCGGCTCGCCCGCTTCGCCGAGGACGAGCTCAATGGCGCGCCGATTGCGGATGAGCCGATCGCGCGCGAGATCGCGCCCTGCTTCGTCGACGCCGACGGACGGCGCACGGACACGATCGTGCTCGCCTGCACGCACTATCCCCTGCTGCTCGACCGCTTCGAGCGGCTTGCACCTTGGCCGGTGACCTTCGTCGATCCCGCGCCGGCGATCGCACGGCGGGTCGTCGGCCTGATCGGCCCGGCGGCGAGCGCCGAGGCGCCGTCTGCCGCGCGCATCGTGTTCACCTCAGGTCGCCCGTCCTCGGCCGCGCTCGCAGCGGCGCTGCCGCGTTTCGGCATTGCTCCCTGAGCCTGGAACATACGGCCGAGCCCCCGCGGCCGCGGTTTCTGATTTCAACCGAGACAAAACCGCTCTAGCATCGCTCCGGTCCAGGTCCTGCGGAGGGGGCATACAAATGGCAAACGAGACACAAACGGTGCGGCGAACCGTGCAGTTCAAATTCACGCTACCGACGGCAAATTCCAGCCAACTTATCTCGCTGTTGAAGTCGACGGCGCCGTTCTACGAGGCATTCGGCGCTCGGCGCATGCGCCTCTTGCAAAACGTGGACGATCCCGCGCGCTTCGTTCACGAAATCGAATACGAGACGCACGAGTTCATCGAGCTCAACCGCCAGCGCGTCGCCAGCGATCCGCGCATGCAGGCCTCGATGCAGACGTGGCGCTCGATGTTTCCCGGGTCTGTCGAAATCGACGTCTATCAGGAGATCGAGTAAGGCGCCGCGTGCCGCTGCCGCGGCGCCCTGCTGCCCGCGAACGGTGGGGTCTTTCGCTCGACAAAAGCGGTTTGACTTGACGCTGCTTTGCCCCTAGAAACCCGGCGCAGCGCGGGCCTTCGGGCCTGCGCGACGTTTCGCGACCCGCGGTCTTGTCCGCCGCTTCGGCCAAGACCTGTCGGTTCCGGCAGACCGGGACAGAGGAGGGCGCGATCCTCGAGCAACCAAGACAAGAGGACGCGATGACCAAGCGCCACGAGGCGAAATACAAGATCGACCGCCGTATGGGGCAGAACGTTTGGGGCCGCCCGAAGAGCCCCGTCAACCGCCGCGAATACGGTCCGGGCCAGCACGGCCAACGCCGCAAGGGCAAGCTCTCCGACTACGGCGTGCAATTGCGCGCCAAGCAGAAGCTGCGGGGCTATTACGGCAATATTTCCGAACGCCAATTCCGCGGCATCTACGCCGAGGCGATCCGCATGAAGGGCGATTCCGGAGCCCACATGATCGCCCTGCTCGAGCGCCGGCTCGATGCCATGGTCTATCGGGCGAAGCTCGTGCCCACGGTGTTCGCCGCCCGACAGTTCATCAGCCACGGCCACATCAAGGTGAACGGCCAGCGCGTGACCATCGCGAGCTATCGCGTCAAGCTCGGCGACGTCATCGAAGTAAAAGAGCAGTCGAAGCAGCTGGCGATCGTGCTCGAGGCCGTCGGCCTAGCCGAACGCGACGTGCCGGATTACATCGAGGTCGACCACTCGAAAATGACGGCGAAACTCGCGCGCATCCCGCAACTTACGGAGGTGCCCTACCCCGTGCAGATGGAACCGCACCTCGTGGTCGAGTTCTATTCGCGCTGATCTGCTGGCGCGCTGCTGAGGGCGCGCCGCGCTAACGCGTCGGCGCAATTGGCCGCATCAGGTCGAGGCGCGTTCTTTGACCGCCACGCCCTTGTCTTTCAGCAGGTCCTGCAACTCGCCGGCCTGAAACATTTCGCGCACGATGTCGCAGCCGCCGACGAATTCGCCCTTTACATAGAGCTGCGGGATGGTCGGCCACTTGGAATAGGACTTGATGCCCTCGCGCAGGTCGTCGGAGTCGAGCACGTTCAGACCCTTGTAGCTCACGCCGATGTGATCGAGGATCTGCACCACCTGCCCGGAAAATCCGCACATCGGAAACTGCGGGGTGCCCTTCATGAACAGCACCACGTCGTTGCCTTTGACCTCATTCTCAATGAATTGCTCGATCGCCATGGAATGCCTCTTGTTCCGGGCCGCGCATCTCGGCGCGGCGCACCCCTTCTGGCACCATATGTAGCGTAGCGACGGCCCGAGCCCAAGGGCCGCCCTCGCCCCGCCGATCACTTTTTCACCGGCGCGTAGAAGGTGCCTTCGACCTCGAAAATGTCGTCCTGATTGAGGCGGTGGACCTCGACGATGGTGCGCGGCGGATAGGGGCCGTTGCCCCACAGCTCCTCCTGCACCTTGTTCACCAGCGGGCGAAAGCGAAACATGTCGGTCACATAGACGACGATGCGCACGCAGTCGCGCAGGCTCGCCCCCTCTGATTCGGCAATCATGCGCATGTTGAGAAAGCCTTGGCGAATGCGGGCCTCCTCGCCCTGGACGAGCGCGTTGCTCGCCGGATCGATGCCGCGCATGCCGGCGACGTAGACGAAGTCGCCGGCGCGCGCGCCGAGGCTCCAGGTCCCGGTGGTCTTGATCGCGCCGGGAGGCGCCAGCGTCTTGACCCGCTCCGGCAACTGCGCGGCCGCGAGCCCGGTCAGCGCGATCAGCGCAACCGGAGCGACAATCGGTCCCCTCTTCGCGGCGCCGCGCATCAGCGTTCCGGCGTCCCGGTCTGCAGGGCCAGCGCGTGCAGCTTGCCGCCCATTTCGGCTTTGAGCGCCTCATAGACGATCTGATGCTGCTGCACCCGCGATTTGCCGCGAAATGATTCGGCAAGCACGGTGGCGGCGTAATGGTCGCCATCGCCGGCAAGGTCGCGGATGGTCACCTCGGCATCGGGAATACTCAGCTTGATCAACCGTTCGATCTCGCTCGCAGCCATCGCCATGGCGTCTCTCCCGCTTCAGGCCGACTGGCCGGCCATATAATCCGGCAGCCACCCCTCGAAGCGCTCGCGCAGTTTTGCCACCAGAATGGGGCGCTCGCCTTCGAGCGTCAATGCGTCACCGCCGGTGAGGCCGAGCTGCCGCGCGGGAACGCCGGCGGCGCGCGCCCGCGCCAGCACCGTCTCGGCCACTCCCGGCGCCACCGTGACCACATAGCGCGCCTGGTCCTCGCCGAACCAGGAGGCGTGCGCCGGAAGCGGCGGCCGATCGAGTTCGGCGCCGATGCCCGACGCCATCGCCATCTCGGCGATGGCCGGCAGAAGCCCGCCGTCGGAGACGTCGTGCACGGCGCTGGCGATGCCTTCGGCGATCAGCGCGCGGACCAAGTCGCCGTTGCTGCGCTCGGCGGCAAGATCGACCGGCGGCGGCGCGCCCTCCTCGCGCTCGCAGATTTCGCGCAGATAGAGCGACTGGCCGAGCCAGCCCACGGTCTCGCCGAAGAGCAAAATGGCCTCGTTCTCCCGTTTGAAGGCGAGGCTCGCCGATTTGGTGAAGTCCTCGAGCAGGCCCACGCCGCCGATGGTCGGTGTCGGCAGAATCGCGCGGCCGTTGGTCTCGTTGTAGAGCGAGACATTGCCCGATACGACGGGAAACTCCAGCGCCTCGCAGGCATCGGCGATGCCGTGGATCGCGCCGACGAGCTGGCCCATGATCTCCGGCCGCTCGGGGTTGCCGAAATTGAGATTGTCGGTCAGCGCCAGCGGCCGCGCCCCCACTGCCGTGAGATTGCGCCAAGCCTCGGCCACGGCTTGCTTGCCGCCTTCGAACGGATCAGCCTCGCAATAGCGCGGCGTCACGTCGGTCGTGAGCGCGAGCGCCTTCGGCCCGTCATTGATGCGCACCACCGCGGCGTCGCCGCCGGGCCGCTGCACGGTATTGCCGAGGATCACGTGGTCGTACTGCTCCCACACCCAGCGCCGCGAGCACAGATCGGGTGAACCGATCAGCCGCAGCAGTGCATCCGCGGTTGCAACCGGCGGTGCCACATCGGCTGCCGTCAGAACCGGCTTCTTCGGCGACTCGACATGCGGCCGGTCGTAGACCGGGGCCTCGTCGCCCAATTCCTTGATCGGCAGGTCGGCCATGACCTTGCCGGCGTGGCGCACGACGAAGCGCTTGGTCGGCGTGGTCTTGCCGATCACCGCAAAATCGAGGCCCCACTTCCTAAAGATCGCCTCGGCCTCGCGCTCTTTCTCCGGCTTGAGGACCATGAGCATGCGCTCCTGGCTCTCCGACAGCATCATCTCGTAGGCGCTCATGCCGCTCTCGCGGCAGGGCACGACGTCGAGGTCGAGCGTGACGCCGAGATCGCCCTTGGCGCCCATCTCGACCGCGGAGCAGGTGAGCCCGGCCGCGCCCATGTCCTGAATGGCGATCACGCAGTCCTTTGCCATGATCTCGAGGCAGGCCTCGAGCAGCAGTTTCTCCGCGAACGGATCGCCGACCTGGACGGTGGGACGCTTTTCCTCGGTGCCCGCGCCGAACTCGGCCGAGGCCATGGTGGCGCCATGGATGCCGTCGCGGCCGGTCTTGGAGCCGAGATAGACGATCGGCATGCCGACGCCGGAGGCGGCGGCGTAGAAGATCTTGTCCCGCGGCGCGAGGCCGACCGCCATCGCATTGACGAGACAGTTGCCGTCGTAGCGGGTGTGGAACCGCACGGAGCCGCCCACGGTCGGCACCCCGAAGGAATTGCCGTAGCCGCCGATGCCGGAGACCACGCCGGCGAGGAGATGCCGCGTCTGCGGATGCGTCGGCGCGCCGAACGAGAGCGCGTTAAGGCAGGCGATCGGCCGCGCGCCCATGGTGAAGACATCGCGCAAGATGCCGCCGACCCCGGTCGCCGCGCCTTGATAGGGCTCGATGTAGCTCGGATGGTTGTGGCTTTCCATCTTGAACACGACGGCGAGCCCGTCGCCGATATCGATCACGCCGGCGTTCTCGCCCGGTCCCTGGATGACCCACGGTGCTTTCGTCGGCAGCATGCGCAAATGGATTTTCGAGGACTTGTACGAGCAATGCTCGTTCCACATCGCCGAGAAAATCCCCAGCTCGGTGATGGACGGCTCACGGCCCACGAGGGCGAGAATGCGCTGGTATTCCTCCGCCGTCAGGCCATGCGCCGCAATGAGGTCGGGGCTGATCTTCGCACGCTTGGCAACCTTCGACCGCCGCTTGGTCTTCGGCGCCGGCGGTTTCTTGGGCGCGCGCGCCGAGGGCTTTTTGGCCGAAGACTTTTGGGATGTCGCGGCTCGACTCATGCCGCTTGTTTGAAATGGTCGACCAGGCCGGCGAACAGGCCCCGCCCGTCGGTCGGACCGAGCGCAGCTTCGACGTGGTTCTCGGGGTGCGGCATCAGGCCGAGCACGTTGCCGCTCTGGTTGAGCACGCCAGCGATGGCATTGGTTGCGCCGTTGACGTTCCAGGCCGGGTCGAGCGCGCCATCGGGATCGGCGTAGCGGAACAGCACTCTGCCCTCGCCTTCGAGCCGCGCGATGGTCGCTTCATCGGCGATGTAATTGCCCTCGCCGTGGGCGACCGGCACACGGATCACCTGGCCCGCATTGTAGCCGCGGGTAAACGGCGTGTCGGAGCGCTCGATGCGCAGATAGACGTCGCGGCAGATGAATTTCATCGCCGTATTGCGCATCAGCACGCCGGGAAGGAGTCCCGCTTCGCACAAAATCTGGAAGCCGTTGCACACCCCGAGCACGAGACCGCCGCGCCTGGCGTGGGCGCGCACCGCGTCCATGATCTGCGCGCGCGCGGCAATTGCCCCGCAGCGCAGATAGTCGCCGTAGGAGAAGCCACCCGGCACCACGACGAGGTCGGTCTCGCCGGGCAAGGCAGTGTCGGCATGCCAGACCATCGCCGGATCGCGGCCGCTGGCGAGGCGGAGAGCGCGCGCCATGTCGCGTTCGCGATTGATGCCGGGAAAGACGACGACCGCCGACTTCATTGGAGCGCGCGCCCGCGCGCGGCTTGCGCCGCGATCGGCTCGACCTCGGCGCGCAACGCGATCATTTGAGCTCGACCTGGTAATTCTCGATCAAGGTATTGGCGAGGAGCTTGTCGGCCGCCTGCTCGAGCGCGGCCTGCGCCGCCTTGCGGTCGCGGCCCTCGATCTCGATGTCGAACACCTTGCCCTGCCGCACGCTCGCCACGCCGGCGATGCCGAGCGACTTGAGCGCGCCCTCGATCGCCTTGCCCTGGGGATCGAGGATGCCGGACTTGAGGGTGACGGTGACGCGCGCCTTCATCGCTGATCCTGCGCGTATGGATATCGTGCGATTCGCTCAAGCCGCAAGTCGAAGACGCGGGCAACGCTGCCCTGCCTGCGCCGGCGGGCAGGCCTGTCGACGGCGGGTGATCACCCCTTGACCAGGACCGGCCCGAGGCCGCGCGGCCGCTCGCCCTCGCTCATGATGCCGAGGCGCTTGGCGACCTCGGTATAGGCTTCCACCAAGCCGCCGAGATCGCGGCGGAAACGGTCCTTGTCGAGCTTCTCGTTCGACTTGATGTCCCACAGCCGGCAGGAATCGGGGGACAACTCGTCCGCCACCACGATCCGCATGAGATCGTTCTCCCACAGCCGGCCGGTCTCCATCTTGAAGTCGACCAGACGGATGCCGACCCCGAGGAACAGCCCGGAGAGGAAATCGTTGACGCGGATGGCGAGCGCCATGATGTCGTCGATCTCCTGCGGGGCGGCCCAGCCGAACGCGGTGATGTGCTCCTCGGAGACCATCGGGTCGCCGAGCTGATCGTTCTTGTAATAAAACTCGATGATGGAGCGCGGCAGCTGCGTGCCCTCCTCCAGCCCGAGCCGTTGCGACAGCGACCCCGCCGCGACGTTGCGCACGACGACTTCGAGCGGAATGATCTCGACCTCGCGGATCAACTGCTCGCGCATATTGAGCCGGCGGATGAAGTGAGTCGGAACGCCGATGTCGTTCAAATGCTGGAACACGTATTCGGAGATGCGGTTGTTGAGGACGCCCTTGCCCTCGATGACGTCGTGCTTCTTCGCATTGAAGGCGGTTGCATCGTCCTTGAAGTGCTGGATCAGCGTTCCCGGCTCGGGTCCCTCGTAGAGAACCTTGGCCTTGCCTTCATAGATGCGGCGACGACGGCTCATCGGCGTGTACCGTGGTTTGTTTATGTCCATCTGGATGCCGTGGCTCCGGTTCGAGTCGCAGCGCGCGTGGCGACTCGACCAAACGTGGACATTGCGGTGCGCGTCCACGGCGGCAAGCTAGCCGATCGCGCTGCGCAGCACAATCGCGGTGAATCGCTTTATTGCGCACGTTCCACCGCGGCGAATCGATTCGCCATCGGTTGCCTTGACGATCGTGTCCCGCTATGCAAGGGCGCGCACGGTGGTTCCACCTCGGTTGTGCAAACCACCCGATGCGACGCGGCGCGCCGCCCGGCCGAAATATCGGTGCGAGAGCGGCCGCTGCCGATGAGCGAGGATGCGATGACCACATTCGACAAGCGCGAGGAAGGCTTCGAGAAGCAATTCGCGGTCGACGAGGAGTTGCGTTTCAAGGCGAATGCGCGGCGCAACAAGATGCTGGGCCTGTGGGCGGCGCAAAAGCTCGGGCTCTCCGGGGCCGAGGCCGACGAGTATGCCAAGGCGATCGTCCTCGCGGATTTCGAGGAGCCGGGCGAGGACGACGTGTTCCGCAGGATTCGCAAGGACTTTGACGAGAAGGGCATCACGGACTCCGATCACCAGATTCGCCGCACCATGACCGAGCTGATGGCGAAGGCGGTCCTGGAGATCAAAGCCGGCCGCTGACGGTTCCTGCGTGATGCGCGACGTTCTCCGCCGGCGCGGTCGCTCGCAGCAAGGGACGATCTCATGACCACTGCAACCGCCTTCTCGCTCGCCGGCC
>Ga0207692_10000917_pt1 | contig 10657 bp, 10 predicted proteins | sample LARL52metaG_FD_184345 | JGI IMG/M metagenome (GOLD analysis project Ga0207692, IMG submission 184345) | Corn, switchgrass and miscanthus rhizosphere microbial communities from Kellogg Biological Station, Michigan, USA - LAR L5-2 metaG... | ecosystem: Host-associated > Plants > Roots >...
ACAGGGCGGTCGGGGTCATGATCGCGGCGCCGGCGCCCTGGATCACGCGGGCGGCCAGCAGCGCCGCCGGCGCCCAGGCGAGCCCGCAGAGCAACGAGGCGGCCGCGAACACCAGCACGCCGGCCATGAACACGCGACGGCGTCCGAGCAGGTCGGCCGCGCGCCCTCCGAGCAGCAGCAGGCCGCCGAACGTGAGGGCATAGGCGCTCAGCACCCACGGCAGGCCCTGCTTCGAGAAGCCGAGGTCGGCTCCGATCGAGGGGAGCGCCACGATCGTAATCGTGCCGTCGAGTAGCACCATGAAGAACGCGCCGCAGAGCAGCGCGAGCGCCCACCAGCGGCGCGGATCGAGAGCCGGTGCGGACGCCGGGCGCGAGACCGGCGCGGGCGTTTCCATCATCAACCTCCGAGGTCGTGGCCAGACGCCCGGATCGTCCGGGCCGTCGATGATGGGTACACCGCGACGCCGGCGAACTAGGCGCCCGCCGACCGCCCAGTTCGCCCCCCGGCCGGTGTACGTACAGGATGGAAATGCGACCAGGCGCGGGAAGAAGGTGACGCGACGGTGAAGGTGGCGAAAGCCGACCTGATCTCCAAGGCGCGGGCCGGAGACGGCGACGCGTTCCGGGAGCTGACCGAGCCACACCGCCGGGAGCTGCAGGTGCATTGCTACCGGATGCTCGGGTCCTTCCAGGATGCCGAGGACGCGCTGCAGGACACTCTGCTGGCCGCCTGGCAAGGTCTCGGAGGGTTCGTCGAGGAACGAGCCTCGCTTCGCACCTGGTTGTACCGGATCGCCACCAACCGGTGCCTCAACGCGCTTCGCTCGGCCAGCCGGCGACCCGCCAGGCAGTGGGACATACCCAAGGTGGCACCGCCCGAGCCGACCCGGCTCGGCGAGGTCGTATGGCTCGAGCCATTCCCCGACGCGCTCCTCGACGGCGCGATCGACGTGCCGCTCGGCCCGGAGGCCCGCTACGAGCAGACCGAATCCATCTCCCTGGCCTTCGTCACCGGCCTCCAGGTCCTGCCGCCCCGCCAGCTCGCCGTCCTCATCTTGCGCGACGTCCTCGGATTCCACGCTGCCGAGGTGGCCGGCATGCTGGACTCCACCGTCGAATCGGTCAACAGCGCGCTCAAACGAGCCCGGGCCGGCCTGCAGCGCCGGCAGCCGCCGGTCGGCGGCCGGGAACCGCCTCCCGCCTCCGGCTCGACCGCCGAGCAAGCGCTCGTGGCGAAGTTCGTCCGCGCCTGGGAGTCCGCCGACCTCGACACGGTCGTGGCCCTGCTCACGGACGACGTCTTCATGTCGATGCCGCCGATACCGTTCGAGTACGAGGGCCGGGACGTCGTGGCCCGCTTCTGCGCCAGCCTGTTCGGCGCGGGCCGGAGGTTCGACCTCGTCCCGACGCGAGCCAACGGTCAGCCGGCATTCGGCGCCTACCTGCACGCCCCCACCGGCATCCGCCACGGGACCGGCCTCTACGTGCTCACCCTCACCGGCGACCGGATCTGCGCGCTGACCCGCTTCGACAACAGCGTGCTGCCCTGGTTCGCGCTACCGCGATCGCTCCCGAGCCGGTAGCCGGCCGGCTATCGGGCGGTGCCGCCCTCAGTCCGCTGAGGTCAGGGTGTCGTCGGAACGGGGGGCGATCACCTGCCCGTGCGTTTCCTCGGTGCGCTCGGGCAGCAGCAACAGCGCACCCACGAAGAAGCAGACCGCGCCGATCAGGGTCTGCGTGGCCGCCCGCGCGGCGTTGTTCACCTGGCCGGTCACCGGGTTGACGTAGGAGGCCACGGCGGACACGCCGAACGCGACCGAGCCCACCAGGTTGGCCAGGGTGATCCACCACGACCACATCTTCGGCCGCCAGGCGGCCCAGCCATGGCAGACCTCATACCAGGCCAGCACGCTGGACAGCAGGAAGCAGGCCGAGCCGACCACGTCGGGCCGCCACACGTGCTGATGCGCGGCACGCGCGGACAGATCCGCGGCGGTGGCGACACCCGTGCTGACGTTGAAGAACAGCGTGCCGGCGAGCTGCACCGCGGTGGCCCACCAGTCGATCCGCCCCGGCTGGTAGACGAAGAACCGCCGGCCGACGGGGTTCAGCGCGCGCGGGGCGGCGTCGACCGCCTCCCGGTAAGTGAGGAACGCGGCCGAGGTGAAGAACAGCGAGCCGACGAAGAACGTCACGTTGTCCCAGCGGGTGCCCGCGGCATCCGCGTAGCCGGGCACCGAGCCCACCGCGAACAGCAGCGATCCCACGGCGAACAGGACCGCGATCCACCAGCCGCGGGCCCGCGGCGCCCACCACGTCGAGCCGACCGCGGGCCCTTCCTTCAGGTGCTTGCGGTGGCGGCGGGATTCCCAGCGGACGATCACCCCGTCCGGGCGCAGGCGATCAACGAACGTCGCGGGAGCGCCGATGCTCAGGGTCCGCTCGCCGCGTTCCGGCCTGGGCATTGCCGCCTCCTACCAGTGCATCGCGCCGGATCAGGTCACCTTAGGCCGGTCCGTGGCGACCGGGCTACCCCCGGCCGCCCGAGCGCGGGTCGCTTAGGCTAAGGAGCACAGGCGGCCCGGTCACCGCGGAGGTGGCCGGCGCGATCGCCCGGCGGCCAGGGAGCGTGGCGGGGATGAACGCTGACATCAGCGTGCTCGTGGTCGGCGGCGGGCCGGCGGGGGTCACCGCCGCGGTGCAGGCCCGCGAGCTCGGCGCGCGGGTCACTATGCTCGAAGCGCAGCAGGTCGGTGGCACGAGCCTGAACCGCGGTCCCGCGCCGGTGCGCACGCTGGCCCGCGCCGCCCGGCTCGCGCGGGACTGGTCATCGTGGTCCTCCTACGGTCTGCAGGGTCCGCCTCCGGTGCCCGACCTGCCCGCCGTGCTAGCCAACACCGAGCGAGTGGCCCGGCATGCGCACGTCAAGAAGGACATGGCCGGGCAGCTCCGCCGGGTGGGCATCGAGCTCGTCGAGGACGTGGGCCCGGTCCGCTTCACCGGCCCGCATTCCATTGCGGCCGACGACGGCCGCGCCTGGTCCGCGGACCGCATCATCCTCGCCGTAGGCGGGCACGCCGCCCGGCTGCCCATCCCGGGCGCCGGGCACGCGCTGACCTACGAGGACATTCCGTCCCTGACCAGCCTGCCCCGGCGGGTCGCGATTATCGGCGGCGCCGATACCGGCTGCCAGATCGCGTCCATCTTCGGTGACCTCGGCGCCGCGGTCACCGTGTTCGAAGCCGGGCCGACCCTGATCCCGGCCGCAGACCTCAGCGTCTCAGTCGAGCTGCGCCGGGCGTTCTCCGCCCGGGGCATGACGGTGGCCACCGACACCCTGGTCGACGGCCTGGCCCCGGTGGACGGCGGCATCAGCATCAGCTACCGCGGGCGGGAGCGGCCGGGCCGGATGGTCGCCGATGCCGTGTTCTTCGCGGCCGGCTGGCCCGCCAACCTCGACCACCTGAACCTGGACGCGGCCGGCGTCGAGGCCGGGCGGGGTGCGCTCTTGGTCGATGACTACCTGCGCACCAACGTCGGGCATATCTTCGCCGCCGGCGACGTCAACGGGCGTTCGATGCTCGTCCAGACCGCCCGGATGGAAGGCCGCATCGCGGCGGCAAACGCGGTCCTGGGACGGGTCCAGCAGGCCACCTACGACGTGGTTCCGAGCGGCAGCTTCACCAACCCCGAATACGGCCGGGTCGGCCTCACCGAAGCCCAGGCCGGCCAGCAGCACGACGTTGTCACCGGCATCGCCCGCTATGACGACCTGGTCCGCCCGGTCGCCGACGGCCGGGCCGACGGCTTCTGCAAGCTCATCGCCGACCGCCGTAGCCACGCCATCCTCGGCGCGCACGTCGTCGGCGAGTACTCAGCCGAGACCGTCCAGACCGTCGCGGCCGCGATGGCGGCCGGCATGACCGTGAAGCAGGTCGCGGAGCTCCAGCTCGCCTACCCCACCTTCACCGAAGGCGTTCCCATGGCCGCGCAGAAGATCTGCCAGGCCATGGGGATCGGGCGCTTTCCCCGGGTCTGGAGCTATCTCGGATCCGAAGAATGAGCCAGGGCCGCTCGGCCACGGCGCCCGCTCCGCGGCTCCTATTCGCGGTGGTGCAGGTGATCGGGCTGGGTCTGCCAGCCGGTCGATCTCGGGCTGGTCGGTCCAGCGGGTGGCGGCCAGGTCGGTGTCGGTGAGGTCGACCGTGGGCGGGCTGATGCGCGCCGCCTCCAGGGCGTGCCGCTGACTCAGCGCCCAGGCCGGGAACAGGTCCGCCGGAGCGGTGCCGAGCACGTCGTGGGCCAGATCCGGCAGCGCGACCGTGCCCCGGCCGGCCAGCCGGTGCCCGGGCCGCAGCCCGACCAGGAGCGGCTCGGCGCAGAACACCTCGTTGGCTATCCCGTCGGGCACGGGAATCAGGCCGCAGGTTATGGCCACATCGATGCGCCCGCAGATCAGGGCGTCTGTCATCGCCGGCAGCCACATCCGCTGCAGGTTCACGGTCACCTGCGGAGCTTCGGCCGTGAACCGGCCGGTCAGAAGCGGGGCGAGCACCGGGGCCACGGGCGGGGTGATGCCCACCCGTACCGTGCCCGCCTCGCCGGCGGCGACCCGGCGGACCGCGGCGTCCGCCGCCGCGACCTCATCGAGGATGACCTTCGATCGGGCCAGCAGCTCGGCGCCGGCACTGGTCATCGCGACCTGGCGGGTGGTGCGGGTGAACAGCGGGGTGCCCAGCTCGCGTTCCAGGCGCCGGATCAGCTCGCTCAGCGTCGGGGGGGCCACGTGCAGGCGCTCGGCGGCCCGACCGAAATGAAGCTCGGTGGCCACCGCCACGAACGCTTCCAGCTGGCGTAATTCCACAGGCTGACCGTACCCCCGAGAGGCGGAGTGGCCACAGAAAGGGCTCTGGTTCGCGGCCGCATTGTTCGGCCCCGCCGAAGAGTGCGTTTGCGATTTACTCCTTGTTCCGGCGCCGTGGGCCGTGTCAGCCTGGGCCGTAGCCTGCCCGAGCCAGGGGAACGCTATGAGTGCCATCAGCTCCGCCGGGACCGGTGTCCGGTCGAAGACACTGGTCTTGACCGCGATGATCTTCGCGGTAGCGATGACCTTCATTGACCAGACCATCGTCTCGATCGCCGCGCCGAAGATTCAGCAGGAGCTGGGCCTGTCCAGCAGCGGGATGCAGTGGGCGATCAACGCCTACCTGCTGGCGCTGGCGGCCCTGTTCGCCTTCGGCGGGCGACTAGCCGACACGGCCGGACACCGCAAGATGGTGGTCCTCGGGGTGATCATCTTCGCGGGCGCGTCGGCGCTGTGCGGCTTGACGCCGGCCGGCGGGGCCGCGGAGGCATGGCTCGTTACATTCCGCGCGGTGCAGGGAGCAGGCGGGGCGATCATGTTCCCGGCCGCGATCGCCATCGTGGTGCAGACCTTCGACCTACGCTCCCGTGGCCGGGCGCTGGCCCTGTTCTTCGGTCTGGCCGGCGCACTGACCGCGATCGGCCCCATCCTGGGCGGCTACCTGATCCAGTGGACCTGGCGGGCGATCTTCTGGATCAACATCCCGGTCGCCTTGATCGCCCTGATCCTGATCGCCATCTCGCGGCCGGAAACCGACCACCGGCCGGCGCCGGTGGACTACCGCGGCCTGGCCCTGATCGTCGCGGGCGTGGGGCTGAGCGTGTTCGGCCTGCAGCAGTCGGCCATCTGGGGCTGGGGCAACCCGGCCATCGAGGTGTGCATCGTGGCAGGCGTGCTGCTGCTGGTCGTGTTCGTCGCGGTCGAGCGGCGCACCGCGTCGCCCTTGATCAACGTGCGCATCTTCCGCAACCAGACGTTCGCGGTGGAGAACGTGGTCCTGGGCGTCGCGCAGATGGCGTTCATCCCGGTGTTCTTCTTCGCGAGCCTGTACGGGCAGATCGCCCTGGACGAGAAGGCCACCAATGCCAGCGTGCTGCTGCTGTACTTCTTCCTCGGCTTCGTGGTCGCCGCGCAGATCGGCGGGCGGATGCTGGACCGGATCGGGGCCAAGCGACCGGTGGTGCTCGGCTGCGCGCTGGCCGCGGTGGGGTTCGGACTGTGGGCCAGCAAGGCGACCACCCTGCATACCGGCTCGCAGGTCATCTGGATCATCATGGCCGGGGCCGGCATGGGGCTCATGCTCGGCCAGGCCAACACCGACGCGATCAACCGGGCCTCCCGGTACTCCTACGGCGAGGCCACCGGGATCACCCAGACCGTCCGCAACTACGGCGCCAGCCTGGGCTTCGCCATCCTTGGTACGATCCTGATCACCGAGTTCCGGGACAAGGTCACCGCCTCGCTTACCGGCAGGGGACTGCCGCACGCGGCAGCGGCGACGGAAGCCTCTAAGATCGCCCAGCTGCAGGGCCGCAACAGCAACGTCGCCAATATCCCCGCGTTCATTCGCGCCGACTTCGCCGTCGCTGTCCGGTCCGTGCTCTACACGATGGCCTTGATAATGGCCGTGGCGGGCGTGGTGGCCCTGCTCGGGCTCAAGCGGGGCCTCCAGGAAGACACCGAAGCGCCCAAAACCGAACCCGCCAGAAGGCAGCCCGGCGACGACCCGGACGCCGACCTCGCCCGGCGCTGAGCCCAGGGCCAGCATGAGAGTCATGCTCATATCACGCTAGCCCTGGGGGGTGTCAGAGTAGTGCCCTGTGCATATAACTGTGGATGATTTCAATAAATACGCTGGTCAGATGCCGTACGACTGTGGACGAGCGTTGATGTGGATATGTGGATAACCGGCGAGACACGGGAATCCCACGGGTCTGGACGAGACACGGGAATCCCACGGGTCTGGACTTGAGCCGCTCCGGGGCGCGTGGGCGTCCCGGAGCGGGAGCGGGTCATTTCGGCTCGCGGCGGATCACGACCCAGCTCAGCCCAGCTCCTGGATGCGGATCAGGTTGCCTGCGGGATCGCGGAAGGCGCAGTCGCGAACACCGTACGGCTGCTCGGTCGGCTCCTGGACGACCTCGGCGTCACTGGCCTGGAGCCGCTCGAAGGTGCCGTCGAGGTCGGTGGTGGCCAGGTTGATGCTGGCGTAGCTGCCCTTGGCCATCATCTCGGCGATCGTACGACGCTCGTCGTCGGTGACGCCGCAGCCCGGCGGGGCCGGCGGCTCCAGAACGACGGACGTGCCAGGCTGGTCGGCGGGGCCGACCGTGATCCAGCGCATTTCGCCGTATCCGACGTCGTTGCGGACCTCCCAGCCGAGGGTGTCGCGATAGAAGGCCAGGGATGCGTCCGGGTCATTGTGCGGGAGGAAGGTCGCGTGAATGCTGAGCTCCATGGCGGTCACGCTACCTGCGGCCCGGTGACCTGCGCTTCTCGATTCCTGACCGGTCTGGTCACGCGCTTCGCCACGCACGGCGGCATCCCCGCCGTGGCGCGCGCCGCGTGCTGCCGGTAGGCGCTGGGCGGCATGCCGACCAGTTCGGTGAAGCGAGTGCTGAAGGTGCCCAGCGACGAGCAGCCGACCGCGAAACAGACGTCCGTGACACTGAGGTCGCCACGGCGCAGCAGCGCCATCGCGCGCTCGATCCGCCGCGTCATCAGGTAGCTGTAGGGCGACTCGCCGTACGCGAGCCGGAACTCGCGGCTGAGGTGCCCGGCCGACATGTGCGCGCCGCGGGCGAGCGCCTCGACGTCCAGCGGCTGCGCGTACTCCCGGTCGATCCGGTCGCGGACACGGCGCAGTCGCGCGAGGTCGCGCAGGTGCTGCTCCGGGGTGGACCTGCCGGTCATGGGTCCATTCTATCGGCCGGGCGCATGGTGATCATTCCCAGCGGCAGCTGGCCACCGAGGCCGGTCGGACTCGTTCTGGGTAGCCTTGCTCCCCGACGGATGCCCTTCCATCGGGTGCGCCTTGGCTGTCCCGCACGTGAGGAGGCCTTGGCTGTCCCGCACGTGAGGAGAAGGTGTGCCGGCCCTTATGCCGCTGCTCGCTTCCGGCCTGGCGCTGCTGTTGGGCAGCGCGGTTGAGGCGGCCACCGGCTTCGGGTCCGCGATGGTGGCGTTGCCGGTAATGGAGATGGCCTTCCCTTCGCGTATGCCTGCGCTGCTGATCTTGCTCGGGTTTCCGCTGATCGTCCTCATGGTGGGCATCGAGAGAACGCACATCGACCCCCCGGCCGTGGCCCAGGTCTCCTCCGGGCTGATACTCGGGACCGTCGTGGCCATCCCGGTCCTCGACCTGGTGTCGGGTCGGCCGCTGCGGCTTCTGTTCGGGTTCGCGACGCTGGCCGCGCTGGTACCCCTGACCGTGATGCGCGGCGGGGTGGTGCGGACGCCACCGCGGTCCTTCGCGGCCGGCCTGGGTTCGGGATTGATGGGGACCGCCACGGGGATGAGCGGACCGCCGCTCGCTGTTGTCTTTGCCCACGAGCACGGGCCGACCGTCAGGGCGACGCTGGGCCTGGTCTACGGGATTGGATCGGCCTTCTCGGTCGGGGCGCTGCTGTTCGCCCGGCGCATCGGCACCACCGATCTCTGGCTGGCGGCACTGCTGACGATCCCTGTCGTCATCGGCTTTGCCGTGGGACGGCTGCTGCTGAGGAGGGTAAGCAGGCGCTTCCTGCGCGTTGCGATCGTCGCAGTGGTCGCTGCATGCGCCGTCATCCTGTTCCTGGGCGCCGTGTGATCACTGGATGGCACTGACGGGAGCCGGCTCGCGAAACCACCGGTCGCATGATCGCGACCGGGCGGCGGGCCGGGTGGAGTCAGCTTGGCCTGATTGAATCCTGATAGCTCAACACCGGGAATCCGGGCCCGGACTGCCTGCGAGCGCGCTTGACCAGCCAGTCGTGCAGCAGCGCAAGCCAGCCCGTCGGTACGGCCATGATCAAGACGAACCAGACCAGGGCAACCGGGAGCACAAAGGACGGATAGGGCGGCGCCAGCATCATCACCGGCCACAGGCCGATCAACGCGGCGGTCGCACCGGCCATCGCCACGACTGCCTTCTTGCTGACCGATTCCCGTGCGGGTTCCGGCGGCCGGGCTCTTGCCAGCCGGGCGGGGATGTCGGCGGTGAGGGCGGCCAGGTCAGCGTAAGTCCGCGACGCCAGCGCCCGGCCGACCCGCAGGCCGAACTCGTCCCGGTCCAGCCGTCCTTGCACGAACGCGGTCTTGAGCATGTCGATCACCTGCTCGCGATCGGCACGCGACGCCCGGAAGCGACCACGGCCACCCGCCCGAGCTGGCAGCTCGTTTCCCGGCTCTGTAATGCCCGGCACCTCCCCATGAACAGATGTACTGGCAGCGTAGCCCGGCTGCACTCAGCCGGCCACCTTCTAATCGGCGGATAACGCCGCCGGTACCGCCCACCCGGTCAGGTCATAGCCATCCGCGTCGCGATCCGGGTGTCCTGCATTGGGGCCAACAGCCTGACCGGGTGCTGTTTGATGTGATCTTCGTAGGCGGCCACTCCTGCCGCGATCGAGAATGCCCCCCGAACCCGCTGCAGAGCGGGTGAGACCTCGCGGTGATCCAGGCCGGGATCATCCCCGCAGTCGCGGCAGATGATCTCGAACACGTCGGTGTAGCCGCCTTCCGGCCTGCCCTCGACGACGCGAACCGGCCGACGTCGCAGCACCACCGTCCAGTCCAGCATGGGCTCATCATTGATCTTCATGCCCGATCCCCCAGCGATCAGTGCCTCAAGGCAATCAGCATGCACCCGACTCCAGGCGGCCCGCCAGGGACTTTGGTCCCGATGGGTGTCCCGGTTGACCGCGATCCCGAGACCGGACGGCGCATCGGGCACCGGTCCAGGCAGGGTTGGCCGATGTAGCGTTGCCTTCGTGGCGGTGAATGCGGAGCAGGCCGAGGACTGGAACGGAGCCAGCGGGCGGCACTTCATCGAGCAGCGTGAGCGGTGGGAGCGGATGCGGGGCCGGCTGACGGCGCGGTTGTTCGCCGGCGCGCAGATCCAGGACGGGGAGAACGTTCTCGATATCGGGTGCGGCTGCGGTGATACGACCCTCCTCGCGGCACGCGCCACCCCAAGCGGGCACGCTCTAGGCGCCGACTTGTCCCGGATCCAGGTGGCCGAGGCGCGCAGGCTCGCCACCTGTGCTGGCGTCGCCAACGCCAGGTTCGAGGTCGCCGACGTCCAGGTGCACGCGTTCCAGGCCGGGATCTTCGACGTGGTGCTCAGCACTTTCGGCGTGATGTTCTTCGATGACCCGGCGGCGGCGTTCGGCAACTTGCGGAAGGCGCTGCGGCGCGGCGGCAGGCTGGCGTTCCTTTGCTGGCGCACCCGGGATGAGAACCCGTTCTTTACCTTCGGGTTCGCCGAGGCCGCGGCGGTACTCGGCCTCCGCGAGGTTCCCGGGCCGGATGCTGCCTTCTCTTTCGCCGACATCGGCCGGGTGGGCGCGGTGCTGAGCGGTGCCGGGTTCGGCAGCGTCGAGTTCGCGAAGGCGGACGAGCCGATGCTGATCGGCCGCGACGTAGACGAGGTGCTCGAGTACGAGCGCACCTTCCCCAGCGCCAGAGAGGTCCTGACCGGGCTCAGCCCAGCACAAGCCGACGAGCTGACCAGACAGGTCCGGGATCGTCTGGTGGCGTACGCCTCGCCAGATGGCGTGACCATGCCCGGCGCGGCCTGGCTAGTCACGGC
>Ga0207692_10000931_pt1 | contig 10596 bp, 10 predicted proteins | sample LARL52metaG_FD_184345 | JGI IMG/M metagenome (GOLD analysis project Ga0207692, IMG submission 184345) | Corn, switchgrass and miscanthus rhizosphere microbial communities from Kellogg Biological Station, Michigan, USA - LAR L5-2 metaG... | ecosystem: Host-associated > Plants > Roots >...
CGTCCTCGGTGTCGACGGTCACCAGGACGACGCAGCCGACCGGCTTGTCGTCGCGGGGGCCTCCGGAGCGGTAGAGCGTGTAGCCGTCGAGCTCGGTGCGGCTGCGGACGAACGGGGGCAGGACTGGAAGAGTCATGCCCCCGATCCTGTGATCTCCAGTTAGCTGGAGGTCAAGCTCAGTCGAAGGAGCAGCCGGGGTTCGCCTCGTCCCGAGACAACGGCGTGCCGGTGGGGTTCACGTACAGCACGTCGAGCACCATCGGTTCGGTGCCGAGGTTGCGCCCGATGTGCACCTGGTGCGGTTGCTCGATCAGCGTGTCGCCCTGGCGGTTCACGAAGGTCGTGGTGCAGTCGGACTCGGTGCGGGTCAGCACGCCCTGCTTCACCACGGCGTAGAGCGTGCCGTCGTGGTGGTGCCAGCCGGTGCTGCCGCCGGCGTCGATGGTGATCTCGCGGAGGACGTAGTCGCGGTCGCCGGCGGTCCACTGGGCGAGGATCTTGCCGGTGACGCCGCGCGAGGGCGTCGCGTTGGCGACGCCGGAGAACAACAGCAAAGCGGCCACTACGGCCGAAACGATGCGCATGAAGGTCAACGTAGCCGTCGGTTCGCCAGCACCGGCAGTGCTTCGCGCGCTTGTTCCACCGACTTCGGATCGATTTCCGTCACCACGACCTCCGGCTGGCCGGACAGCTGCAGGACGACGTTGCCGAACGGGTCGGCGACGGTCGAGTACCCGATGCCGGTCGGGGCCGAGGAGCCCAGCTCGCCGGGGTAGGCCTGGCCGCACGCCACCACCCACGACGTGCAGTCGAGCGCCCGAGCGCGCACCAGCAGCTCCCACTGCTCCTTCTTGCCCGGCCCGGCACCCCACGACGCCCCGACCAGCACCGCCGACGCGCCCTTGTCGGCCAGCGCCGTGAACAGCGCCGGGAAGCGGATGTCGTAGCAGGTGGCGACGCCCAGCGTCACCCCGTCCAGTTCGAAGGTCACCGGCTCGGCACCGGGTGCGACCGTGCGCGACTCCTGGAACCCGAACGCGTCGAACAGGTGGATCTTGTCGTAACCGAGGTGGATGTCCGGTCCGGTCACCAGCATCGTGTTCGTCACGCGGTCGCCGGACGGTGTGAACATGCCCGCCACCACCACGACGTCGTGCGACGCGGCGATCTCGTGCACCGCGGACGCCCACGGGCCGTCCAGCGGTTCGGCCACGGGAGCGAGCGGCACGCCGAAGCGGCACATCGTGGCCTCGGGCAGCAGGACGACCCGCGCGCCCTCGGCCCTGCGCACCGCGTCGCGGACCAGTTCCAGGTTGGACCGGGGGTCGGTGGTGGAGCTGATCTGACTCACAGCGATGCGCATGGGGATCACTGTAGGGTCCGGCAGTGTGCGTCTCCCACTGCTCCTAGTCGTGTTGCTGGCCGTCGCGGGCTGCACCGAGACCGCCGCACCCCGCCCGGACGGTGGCACGAACGGCACGTCCATCGTGCTCGCCGACCGCGACGAGCCGACCACGCTGAACCCGCTGCTCGGCTACGGCGCGCAGGGCGTCTCGAAGATCTACGACGGGCTCGTCGAGCACCGCCAGGACGGTTCGCTCAAGCCGCAGCTCGCCGCCGACCTGCCGGAACCGTCCGCGGACGGGCTCAGCTGGACGGTCAAGCTGCGCGGCGACGTGAAGTTCACCGACGGCAGCACCTTCGGCGCCGAGGACGTCGTCGCCACCTACACCGCCGCGCTGCGGAACCCGGTCAAGGAGCGGTTCGGCACGCTCAAGGGCGTCGAGCAGGTCGATCCGTCCACGGTCCGCTTCACGCTGAACCAGACGCAGGAGGCGTTCCCGCACCTGCTCACCCTCGGCATCCTGCCCAGCGAGCAGGCCAGGCCGGACGGTCAGCCGATCGGCACCGGGCCGTACAAGGTCACCGAGTGGAAGAAGGGCGACCGGCTGCTGCTGGACGCCAACGAGAGCTACTTCGACGGCGCGCCCAAGGTGAAGAAGCTGACCGTCGTGTTCGTCAGCGACGACAACCAGCGCGCGCGCCGCATGCGGGACGGCGAGTTCGACGGCACCGTGCTGCCGCCCAGGATCGCCACGCAGTTCACCGGCAAGTCGGGCCTGGTCGTGCGGTACCACCAGAGTTCCGACTACCGCGCGGTGCGGCTGCCCTCGGCCAACCCGGTCACCGGCAACGCCGCCGTCAGGCTCGCGCTGAACTACGCGTCGAACCGCCAGGGCATGATCGACAGCCTGCTCGACGGCAAGGGCACGATCGCCTACACGCCGGTGCCGGACGCGCTGGCCGAGGAGTTCGACCCGACCGCGAAGTTCCGCTACGACAAGACCGAGGCCGCACGCCAGCTCGACGTGGCCGGCTGGGTGCCCGGCGCGGACGGCATCCGCGTCAAGGACGGCGTGCCCGCCCGGTTCACGCTGATGTACCCGCTCGGTGACGACCTGCGCGCCGATCTGGCCACGGCGTTCGCGGCGGACGCCAAGGCGGTGGGCGTGGACGTGCAGCTCGCCGGGCTGTCGTGGGAGGCGATCCGGCCGCGCATCGCCCAGGACGCGCTGCTCTACGGCGAGGGCTCGCCGTTCGACCCGGACCTGATGCTCTACGACCTGCGCGGGCAGGGCAGCCCGGCCGCCGACGCGGCGCTGGAGAACGGCCGCAGGCTCATCGACCCGGCGCAGCGGGCGGTGGCGTACAAGCTCTTCCAGCAGGCGTTCGTCGAGGCACCGTCGATGGCCGTGCTGGTCTTCCCCGAGCACGCGTACGTGATGCGTGACTCGTGGAACGGCTATCAGCCCGTGGTCGACCCGAACTCCTACGGCGCGTTGGCCTGGGGTCCGTGGTGGAACCTGGAGAAGTGGGAGCCTAAGTAGTCCGGGCGTTGATCTCGCGGACGGCTCGCTGCGGGTCGTCCGCCCAGAACTCGACGCGCTCGACGCGCTGCACGCCGGTCTTGCCGAGGTTGACCAGCTGCGGTTCGTGGAACGGCACCGACACGTTCGTCTTGGTCAGCGACTGGATGACGAGCGAGTCGCCGATCACCTCGACGCTGCGCCGGCCGGTGTGGCTGTGCTCGGTGATCTCGGCCGTGCCGAGGTCCGCGGTCGGGATGCGCCAGTCGAAGAACCCCAGCTGACGCAACCGCAGCTCGTCGTCGGAGATCGTGTGCGGCTGCTTGTGCAGGACGTAGAGAGCACCCACGCACACGACGGTGTTCAGCACGCCGAGCACGATCAACGTGATGAGCAGCCACGGGATGTGCAGCGCAAACGCGACCAACGCGATCCCGACCGCTGTGATGATCAGGAACCGCCAGTACCGCGGCCGCATGCGCTTGCCGTAGGGGATCTCCACCATGGTGGTGAGCCTATTTCGTGGCAAAGTGCAGGCGTGAGCGACCTGATCTTCCTGGACAGCGCCGGTTCGTCGATCGCGCCCGCACCCGTGGTCGACGAGGTGGTCGGGCACCTGCGCAGGGAAACCGAGATAGGTGGCTACCGGGCCGCCGCCGAACGCCGTGACGACCTCGAAGCCGGCTACGGCGTGATGGCCGAGCTCTTCGGCTGCGAGCCGTCCGAGGTCGCGTTCACCGACAGCGCGACCCGTTCGTGGCTCACCGCGTTCGACGCCGTTGAGCTGCGCGAAGGCGACCGGATCCTGGTCACCGAGGTCGAGTACGGCGGCAACGCGGTGCCGATGCTGCGCCGCGCGGAGGAGACCGGCGCGACGATCGAGGTGATGCCGTCCGACCGGCACGGGCAGCTCGACGTCGAGGCGCTGAACCTGGACGAGCGGGTCAAGCTGATCTCGCTCGTGCACGTGCCGACGAACAGCGGGCTGGTCAACCCGGTCGACGAGGTCACCGCGAAGGCCCGCGAGGCAGGCGCGCTGGTGCTGCTCGACGCCTGCCAGTCGACCGGTCAGCTGGACCTGCGCGGGTACGACTACGACATGCTCGTCTGCACGGGACGGAAGTGGCTGCGCGGGCCGCGCGGCACGGGCGCTCTGGTGGTGCGCGACGAGGCCAGGAAGAAGCTGAGGCCGCGGCTGATGGACCACAGCGCCGCCGAGTGGGCCGCGCTCGACCGGTACGAGCCGCGCGACGACGCGCGGGTGTTCGAGCTGTGGGAGTTCAACGTCGCCGACCGGCTGGGTCTGATCGCCGCCGCGCGCTACGCCCTGGCCAGGGGCCTGGACGTGATCGAGGCCGAGGTCGCGGACCGGGCCAAGCGCCTGCGCGACGGGTTGCGCGCCATCCCCGGCATCACCGTGCGGGATCTCGGCGAACGGCAGTCCGGCATCGTCACCTTCACGTCCGAGCACGTGCCCGCGCTGGAGCTCAAGGACCGGCTGTGGGCGCGGAACGTGGCCGTGACGGTCTCGCTGCGCGAGTCGACGATGATCGACATGACCAGGCGGGGCCTGGACGAAGTAGTGCGGGCCTCCCCGCACTACTTCGTCACCGTCGAGGAGATCGACCAGGCCCTGGAGAGGATCAGCAGGTCTGCCCGATGACCCGCTTCACGCAGTCGGAGTACTGCAGGAACAGGTCGGTCGCCTGGTCGTTGCGGCTGGTCTGCGCGGCGATGACGTTGTCACGCGGGTAGAAGCCGTTGAGGCCGCCGCTGCTCGGGTACATCTCGAAGGTGTACGACCAGATCTTGTACTGGCCCCACATCCAGTCGTCGATGCTGCCGTCGGTGATGTAGAGGTCGCTCGACTGCTCGGGCGTGTAGCCGTTGGTGGCGGCCATCTGCTGGCCGAGCGTGCGGAACGCGCGTTCCTCGTTCGCGTCCAGGCCGGGCGCGGTGTTGTTGGTGGTCCAGCCGAACGGCCACAGCACCAGCTCGGAGAACGTGTGGAAGTCGAGGTTCGTCTTGATCTGCTGCACACCGCCGACCACGCGGGAGTTCACGAAGTCGCGGACGCGGGCGGTCTCCGGCGCGGAGAACGCCGCCGTGCCGCGGTAGGTGTCCGACGACGTGCTGCCGCTGGAGCCGCCGCAGCAGCCCCACTTGTAGCCCCAGTTGCGGTTCAGGTCGGTGCCGGGGCCCTGGCGGTTCTTGCGCCAGCCGCGGAACGAACCGGACGCGATGTCGTACTCGGAACCGTCCGGGTTCACGCTCGGGATGACCCAGATCTCACGGGAGTCGACGAGCGCCTTGAGAGAGGCGTTCGACGCGTAGCCGTCCGTGAGGCGCTGGATGAAGTGCAGGCACATCTCGACGGTCAGGTGCTCACGCGCGTGCTGGTTGCACGTCACGATGACCTCGGGCTTGTCCTGGTCGACCGCCGGGTTGTTGCTGATCTTCAGCATCCACAGGTCGCGGCCTTCGTACGACTTGCCGATGCTGGAGAGCTTCGCGAGGTTCGGGTGGGCGGCGACGGTCTTGTCGAGCTCGGCCTTCATCTCGGCGTAGTTGTGGTAGCCGGTGTAGCCGGACGGGAAGTCCTGCGTCGTCACCTGACCGGGGACCGGGTCGGTGAAGTCGACCTTGCCGAGCTTCGCGAACTCGGCCTCGGCGTCACCGACGTACTTCATCGGCAACCCGGTCCTGCGCAGCGCACGGGCCTCCGCCGCGCTGGCGATCACGGTCACCGGACCGTTCGTGGTCTCGTCGATCAGGTCGGTGCCCGTGTAGACGACCTGCCTGAGCTGCTCGACGTTCCTCACGGTGATCTCGTAGACCGTGCGGCCGGAACCGGCTGCCTGGGTCGGCGCGCTCGTACCCACCAGCAGCGGCAGGCTGAGTCCGAGCACTGCGGCGACGAGACCGCGGCGCTTGTTGAACATTGATCCTCCATCATCAGCAGGGGTTTACGACGGGAGTTGTGCTCGACCGAGCGTGGCCGGGGTGTCACTCGCCGAGGTAGCGCCGTTCGCGGGCTGACGGTTGACAGAATTCGGCAGGAACTACCCTGTAGGGCATGCTCAGCCGCATCGACCTGCGAGGTCGCACCACGACTCCCGCTCAGTTGCGCGCCGTTGTGCCGCGCGCCGAGGTGGACGTGGACGCGGTGCTGCATCACGTGCGGCCCGTGGTGGACGCGGTGGCGGAGCGCGGCGTCGAGGCCGTCCTGGAGTACACCGAGAAGTTCGACGGCGTTCGTCCCGGCTCCGTCCGAGTGCCCGCTTCCGAGATTTCGTCCGCCTTGTCCTCGTTGGACCCGGCCGTGCGCGAGGCGCTGGAAGAGGTGATCGCACGCACCCGGCGCGTGCACGCCGATCAGCGCCGTACGGACACGACCACGCAGGTCGTGCCCGGCGGCACCGTCACGGAGAAGTGGGTGCCCGTCGCGCGCGTCGGTCTCTACGCGCCCGGTGGCCTCGCCGTCTACCCGTCGACGGTCGTCATGAACGTCGTGCCCGCACAGATCGCCGGCGTCGAGTCGCTGGTCGTGTGCTCGCCGCCGCAGGCCGAGTTCGGCGGTCTGCCGCACCCGACGATCCTGGCCGCCGCCGCACTGCTCGGCGTCGACGAGGTGTGGGCCGCGGGTGGTGCGCAGGCCGTGGCGTTGATGGCGCACGGCGGCGTGGACACCGACGGCGGCGAACTGGCCCCGGTCGACGTCGTCACCGGTCCCGGCAACATCTACACGACGGCGGCCAAGAGGCTGCTGCGCGGCCTGATCGGCATCGACTCCGAGGCGGGGCCGACCGAGATCGCGATCCTCGCCGACTCGTCCGCCGACCCGGTGCACGTCGCCGCCGACCTGATCTCCCAGGCCGAGCACGACCCGCTGGCCGCGTCCGTGCTGGTGACGGACTCCGTCGAGCTGGCCGACCGCGTCGACGCCGAGCTGGCACGCCAGGTCGGCGCGACGAAGCACCACGAGCGGATCCGCACGGCGCTGGGCGGCAAGCAGTCCGGGTGCGTGCTGGTGCCCTCCGTGGACGAAGGCGTCCGGGTCGTCGACGCCTACGCCGCCGAGCACCTGGAGATCCAGACGCGCGACGCACGTGAGGTGGCGGCGCGGATCCGGTCCGCCGGCGCGATCTTCGTCGGCGCGCACTCGCCGGTGTCGCTCGGCGACTACTGCGCGGGCTCGAACCACGTGCTGCCGACCGGTGGCTGCGCGCGGCACTCGTCGGGGCTGTCCGTGCAGACGTTCCTGCGCGGCATCCACGTGATCGACTACTCCGAGGAAGCACTGCGCGAGGTCGCGGACAAGGTCGTCGCGCTGGCCAACGCAGAAGACCTGCCCGCGCACGGGCAGGCCGTCACAGCGAGGTTCGTTCGATGAAGCCAGTCATCGGCGCACGGGTGGAGCTGTCCGACCTGCCCCTGCGCGAGGATCTGCGCGGCCGCACGCCCTACGGCGCGCCGCAGCTCGACGTTCCGTACCGCCTGAACACCAACGAGAACCCGTACGCGCCGACGGACGCCCTCGCGGCCGACGTCGTCGCGGCGGTCGCGGAGATCGCGGGTGAGCTGCACCGGTACCCGGACCGCGACGCGGTGGCGTTGCGCGAGGACCTGGCGGCGTACCTGGCCGAGGCGACGTCGGTGCCGCTGACGGCCGAGAACGTGTGGGCCGCCAACGGGTCCAACGAGGTCCTCCAGCAGATCATGCAGGCGTTCGGCGGTCCCGGCCGCACGGCGCTGGGCTTCGAGCCGTCGTACTCGATGCACCCGATCATCGCCGCCGGCACGCGCACCGAGTGGGTACCGACGCCGCGCCGGTCCGACTTCTCCCTGGACGTGGAGAAGGCCGCCGCGATCATCGCCGAGACGCGGCCGGACATCGTGTTCGTGACGTCGCCGAACAACCCGACGGGCCAGTCGATCCCGCTCGCGGACCTGCGGCTGCTGATCGCGTCGTCCACCGGCGTGGTCGTGGTCGACGAGGCGTACGCGGAGTTCTCGCCGCAGGAGAGCGCGATCAAGCTGCTCGACGAGTACGGCTCGCGGCTGATCGTCTCGCGCACGATGTCGAAGGCCTTCGCCTTCGCGGGCGGCCGGCTGGGCTACCTCGCCGCCGCGCCGGCCGTGGTCGACGCGTTGCAGCTGGTGCGGTTGCCGTACCACCTGTCGCAGCTGACGCAGGCGGCCGCGCGGGCGTCGTTGCGGCACGCCGCGGAGACGCTGGGCTCGGTGGCGCTGCTCGCCGCCGAGCGCGACCGCGTCGTGGCGGCGTTGAAGGACATGGGTTTCCAGGTCGTGCCGTCGGACGCGAACTTCGTGCTGTTCGGCTGGTTCGAGGACGCGCGCGAGACCTGGAAGTCCTATTTGGACCACGGCGTGCTCATCAGGGACGTCGGAATCGCCGGTCATCTGCGGGTGACCATCGGAACGCCCGCGGAGAACGACGCCTTCCTCGCGGCCAGCAAGGAGGTCGGCCGGTGAGCCGTGTGGGCAAGGTGGAGCGCACCACCAAGGAGTCGTCGGTCTACGTGGAGATCGACCTGGACGGCACCGGCCAGGTCGAGATCGGCACCGGCGTGCCGTTCTACGACCACATGCTCACCGCGTTCGGCGTGCACGGCTGCTTCGACCTGATCGTCCGCGCCACCGGTGACGTCGAGATCGACGCCCACCACTCGGTCGAGGACATCGCGATCGTGCTCGGCCAGGCGCTGCGGGAAGCGTTGGGGGACAAGAAGGGCATCCGCCGGTTCGGCGACTGCTGGATCCCGATGGACGAGACCCTCGCACACGCGGCGGTCGACGTCTCCGGCCGTCCGTACACCGTGCACCGCGGCGAGCCGGAGCAGTTCAACTCGTTCGTGATCGGCGGCAACTACCCGTTCGTGCTGAACCGGCACGTGTTCGAGTCGCTCGCCTTCCACGCCCAGATCGCGCTGCACGTGCGCGTCGAGTACGGCCGCGACCCGCACCACATCGCGGAGGCCGAGTACAAGGCGATCGCGCGCGCTCTGCGTGCGGCCGTGGAACCGGACCCGCGCGTCGGCGGCATCCCGTCGACCAAGGGCGTGCTCTGATGCCGAAAGAGGTCGTCGTCATCGGCCTGCTGGCCCTCGCGGGCTTTCTGGCCGGTGGCGTCTACGCCACGTGGAAGACCGCCAGGTTCATGGCGCTCATCCTCCTGGTGCTGATCGTGCTCGCGGTCGGTGGCGCGGTTCTCTGGCTCATGTAGTGCCCGTGAGCGAGCCTGACTACGACGCGTTCCTCTCGTGCGGCCGTGCTCTGGACGGCCCGCTCGCCCGGGTGCTGCGCCGCGGCGTGCAGCGGTTCGCCAGGCCCTGGTACCGGCTGCGCGCGTCGCGGGTGTTCCTCGACGACGTCGCCGAATGGGCGTCGGTCGAACAGGCGCTCGGCCGGTCGCGCCGGCTGATCCTGCTGGCCTCGCCGGAAGCGGCGGCGTCGGAGCGGGTCGGCCGCGAGCTGGCGTGGTGGCTGGAACACCGGTCGGCGCGGCAGATCCTCGTCGTGCTGACGTCCGGCGAGTACGCGCGGTCGGTGCCGCCCGCGGTGCGCAGGGCGCTGGGCGAGGACCCGCGCTGGGTCGACCTCCGCACGGCCGGGCCCGTCGACGACGCGAATCCGCGGCTGCGCCAGGCCGTGGCCGCCATCGCGAGCGCGGTCCGCGAGGTGCCCGAGGCCGATCTCGTCGGCGAGCACGTCCGGCAGCACCGCCTGAGCGTGCGGCTGGCTCGGGGAGCTCTGGTGCTGCTCACCGTTGCGCTGCTGGTCGCGGGGCTGGTGGCGGTGGGGCAACGCGGTTCGGCGGTGGCGCAGGCTCGGGCGGCGACCGCGCGCGGCCTCGCGTCGGCCGCGGTGGCGAACCTGCGGACCGATCTCGCGTTGAGCCAGGTGCTCGCGGCACAGGCGTACCGGGTGGAGCCGAACGCGCAGACCCGCGCCGCGCTGTTCTCGTCGTTGACGGCCAGTCCGCAGCTCGACCGGTATGTGCCGGTAGGTGGTGAGGTGTCCGCGCTGGCGTCGTCCGCCGACGGCCGGATCGCGGTCGCGGGCACCGAGGACGGCCGGGTGGTCCGGGTGGATCTCGCTTCGGGCAGGCGTGCCGAGCAACGGGTCGGCACGCGTCCGGTGACGGCGGTGGCGACGAGCGCGAACGGTGGCGTGGTCGCGGCCTTCAGCGCGGGTTCGGCGTTGCGCTGGGAGGTGGGTTCCGGTGCCACGCAACAGTTCGGCACACCGGATCTCACGGACGGCTTGGTCGCCGTGTCGCCGTCCGGCCGGTTCACCGCCGTGTACAGCACGGTCCGGGAGAACATCGACGCCGACGGTCGCACCCGCGGCCACCGGATCGTCCACGACGGACAGACGGGCCGGCGGACCGAGCGCGACGACACGAGCTTCCCGGTGTACCTGCTGAGGTTGCCGAGCGAGGACGTCCTGCTGGAGGTGTCGTTCTTCGACTGGGTCCGCCGGGCGCCCTCGACGCTGGACGTCACGGCGACCGCGGTGGGCAACGCGGTGCCGGCCGGTGGCTTCTCGGTCGGCCTCTCGGGCAACGGCGACTACTTCGGTTACTCGGCGAAGGGCACGAGCAAGGTCTGGCGCACCACCCAGCGCGCGTACGGCTTCGACACCCAGGACTTCCTGCTGCCGGACGGCAGAGCGGACCCGGCGGCCGTGGCGATCGCCGGCGACG
>Ga0207692_10000934_pt1 | contig 10591 bp, 6 predicted proteins | sample LARL52metaG_FD_184345 | JGI IMG/M metagenome (GOLD analysis project Ga0207692, IMG submission 184345) | Corn, switchgrass and miscanthus rhizosphere microbial communities from Kellogg Biological Station, Michigan, USA - LAR L5-2 metaG... | ecosystem: Host-associated > Plants > Roots >...
GCTACTCAAAGCGCTGATGGACTACTTCCCCCGCCTGGGCCCAGGGCTCAACCGGCTCAGCGGCGCCGACAAGCTCATGACCGCCGTCGCCGACCACCGCGAAGCCGCCCGCACTGCGCTGCCGGACACTGCCGGTTAGCTGACGGCGTGCGAGTCTGCTCGTGCGGTCGGAATGTTCATCCCGATGTTCACGGGACCTGAGTTTGGCTAATGAGTTATAAACCTAGTTGAGTGCGTTAATTAGCGCTGCCACGGAGCGCAGAACTTTTGAAACAACGTTCGCTGCAATGCCGAGTGCCCTTCCTACTGCTGGAAGCACGTCTGATAGCCATTCTCCAAAAGATCTCCGCGCAACCTCGCCGTTGAGGGCCTGGGCTTTGTAGTTCTGCTCTAGCTTGGCATTGAGCCTAACCAGATCCTGCGCTTCCTCGGGCGTTAGACCGACTTCTCTGAGTTGTTCTGGTGTCAAACTCATTTTGAGCGCCTCACTCTACCTCGTTAATTCCGCCCCCTCGGTGGCATTGCTCAGACGCCAACGAGTGCTCGCGCCTTTTGCAACTTTTGCAGCTTCGTCTTGTCTACGAGCTCTTCAAAGTCGGCCACCTCGGTCGACTGCTCAAGCACCCATCGCCGCTTTTCACTGGCGGCTAGTAGCATCTGATGCAACAATTCCTGTAGCTGATAGCGCTTTTCGGCCGAGTAGGATACTACCTCACCCTTCCATCTGACCTCCTTCAACCTATCCCGAATGTCATCTTCTCGGCCCTTAATGTTCTGCTCTTGTTCGAGGCCAGGAAGATTGAGAACCTTGTTCCAAGATTCGGGTCCAGGTTGAACCAGGTCCACCTTATTCATTCCGAAGACCAAGTTCGGTGTAAGATGACCGTGGTCCATAAGAAAGTACTGAAGAGGAGTTATCGCGCGATTAATTGCAGACAATATCCAGAGAGCTAGATCCACATCCGGCAGTACTCGCGAGTAAGTCTTGATGTGAACCTTGTCCGCTTCTATGCCTTCGCCCAACCCGGGCATGTCGAATACGTGGATATTCCGGCCCTTGGCTGTCGGGTACTCCTTTACATCGGCGTCGTACTCTTCGGCTTCTTGTGTACACGCGCGAGTGTGACTGATACTCGCCCCAGAGTGGAAAAGAGCGTTGATAGTTGAGGACTTGCCGACGCCCGTCAATCCGATCAACGCTATTCGGATAGGCGGCTCATCCCGCATCCTTCGCTCTACTTCAGCCTGAATGTCTTGCGCAGTTCGTTGATCCAGCTCGCCCCCGAAGGCGGATTGAAATGCCTTCAGTGGGCTTGGCAATCTCGAGGCCATCGCCATACATCCTTTCAGTGCAACGACCACGAGGAATCAGGAGGAACGTTTCGCTCACTCCAACCCCCCGTGAACGGGATAGTACGTCTACTAATCGAACTGGTCAAGCGATTCCGCTGCGGCCAGTTTGAAACGATGTCGATGGCGCCTCCTCGCCGTAGCATGACCTTGGCCAGGTGGAGACCCTCGCAGCCGAATCGGATACCAACTCAGAGTCCCATTTTAAGTAAAGAGATACCCGCATGATGGCAAGGTATAAGTAAATTGCACCCGATCCACTCTCGATCGGACCTCTGGGGCTTGGCCAACCATTGACTCTATCGTGGGGCGCTACCCCGCACCCCGGTCCTCCCTCGCAGATCGGGCTGCACCGGTGGTCATCTCCTCGTCCGGACACTCGGAGTTCTGCTCCGGAACCTCCTGGCTGCAAGGGCCACTTCGATCGCCCCTGTGGGCAGACCCTTGCCGCCCCGGAGAACCCGCGTAGCCCGAAGAGTGTCCGACCGAGGGGATGAGGGCCTGACGCCGTGCCATTAGCCTGCCTGTGAGTATGGCTTCGCTAGTTCTGGCAATGCCGACTGGCAGGGCGGGCCAGGTTTGGTGCTGGCGGCGCTGGGTGACTCGTGGCATGCCCGACCGTTTGCGGATGTATCTTAGTAATGGCTTGTCCCCGGTGCTGCGGGCACCGGCCTGGCCACCCTCGTTGGCCTGATCAGGAGCTTGTCCGGCCTGCTTGCCATGACTCATCACAGGATTGCCGCGGGAGTTCCCACCAGGCCGGTGCCGCCTTTCCAGCATGACTGACGAGGGAGGACATGTGGTAAGCATTCCCGCGGGAATGTCCAGGCGTAGCACGCCGCGGAACTCCTCCCCGTACCAGCCCCTGGCGGCGGCCACAGCCCGACCGCGGTGGCGGTGCAGTTCACGCGTGACCTCCTCGGTCAGCAGCTGCACCGCATCGCTGATGCGGCGCAGGACGGTGCGGGGGTATAGCTGGATTGGTTAACCAAACACCCAACCCGGTCCGCAAACAGCAGCATCTGCCGGTCTGGTCTTCCAGGCCCAAGCTAGCCAAGACCGCGAGCTGCAGATCAACGGGCAGCGAACCGGCCAGCCGGGCCAGCTCTCCCGCCAAGGGCAGGCGCAGATCGCCACCCCCCGTGGCGAGTTCCCGCAGGCATGGGCCCAGCCGTCTGCGCAGATCACTGGCCAGCGCGCCGCAGCCCTTGCGCAGCGCCCGGATCTCCGCCGCGATCACCGCGGCGGGCAGCCCCTGGTGGGTCACCGCCTGTTACCTTACTGGCATCTTCGGAATTCCATGTCACTTCCCCAGAACTGTTTAGTTTAAGGGTATGGCCCTTCCCGCCCACACCGGTAAACATCAGCCGAGGGACCATTCCACGGCCTTGCCCCGGCAGAAAACCTGGCGCCGAAGACGTCGGCCTCTCAGACAACCAAAAGACAAAGGAAAATCCAATGACTAGAACCCAACTTCTTAACCGCAGGTCGGCCACGCGACGTGCCAAAGATCAGGTCGCCGCCGGGTTGATGATGGGACCAGACCGCGGGATCACCTTCTGCGCCGGGGTCGATCCCTCGAATCGGCTGGGAACCAAGTAGGGGTCCACGGTGGCCTTGGTCACGAAGGTCAGGCCGGTGTCGGTGTCCGGCGGGGCGACCAGGCCGCCCGACATGTTGAACAGGTAGAGGTAGAGCGTTGGCAGGAAGCCCTGCAGGTACGGGCCCTGGTCGATGGTGAAGTCGAGCTGGCCCGCCTTGATCGCGGACAGGGTGCCCGGAGTCAGGTCGAACCCCCCGGCCGGGATCTTGCCGGCTAGGCCGTTCTTCGCCAGCACCGGGCCGAGGAACTCGGTCGAACCCGCGTCCACCGCGAACGCGCCTCTCAGACTCGACTTGGTGGCCAGGATGTAAGCGTTCTCGGAGGATTCCTGACCCGAGGTCGCGGCCCCCGTCGCCTGCTCCGCCACCGTGAAGCCCGCCGGCTTGAGCACCGACGCCGCGCCGTCATAGCGGGGCTGGATGTTCCCGGTGCCGGGGGTCGCGATGAAGATGACGACGTCCCCGGGGGTGGAGATGAGTGACTTGATGCGGTTCCCCATCTGGACCCCTGAGTTGTACAGTGCCTGGCCGACGTAGCAAAGGCGGTTGGTGCCGATATCAGGAACACCATTGGTGACCGTGCCGTCGGCGTTGTAGCTGACCACGGGGATGCCCGCGGACATGGCCCGGGCCACCGGGGCGGTGAACCCAGTGGAGCTGATGACCGTGGTGGCGATCCCGTCCGCCTTAGCCGCGATGGCGGTGTCGAGGAAGCTCACCATCTCGGGGACACTGGAGGTGGACGCCGAGCCGCCCCACTTCGGCACGGGGATATCGAGCAGCGCTGCGGCGTCCTGGAACCCGTACTGGGCAGGCACAAAGAACGGGTTGCTGGTGACGTGGTTGACGAACCAGAACTGCCATGCCGGCGTCTTAGGGAAGTTACCAGCGGTGGTCTTCGCCGTCGCAGAGGCGTTGCTGGATGAGGACCCGCACGCGGTCAGCAGCGCCGATGCCGCAGCAGTGGCGCTCACCAGCCCGGTGCCGGTGAGCAGCTTCCGGCGCGACGGGCCGTCCTTCATGTTCAGCGTCTCGATCGCTTCTTCGACCCCGGGGTCGACCTTTCTCATTGCATCCCCCCAAAGAGTTCCGTGCGCCAGGACTGGGGTCCCGCGGAAGCGTGGACATTTCGATTGAGCTGATCTTGCTCTTGCCCGCTTCCTGATGGCTGCCATGTAACCGCCGGAGCGCAGGGCTTGTCCAGGTGGAGCCCCCGCAGACCCGCAAGGCCTGAGGAGGAACGACCTTGACAAGGCCGATACGGCCGGTGCTCGAGGTGGCGGGAAGCGGGATCATCTCAGGCCACCTCCCCGGCCGCTGGTGCCTGCTCGTAAGCGACGGGCATGAGCATGCCCAGCGCGGAGTGCTCGCGGGCTGTGTCGGCGGAGCGGTGGGTCTAGCTGGCGTGCGGAGTCGCGAGTCTGGCGGGTTCCCGGGATCTCTGGCGGGTTCCCGGGATCTGTTGGAAGCTTGAGGCAGTTGATCGGTGCGGTTGTAGGCGTGCGGGGGTTGGGCGATGGCCGAGCAACCGGGTCCGGGTTTCGGTGTGCTGGTGCGCGAGCTACGAGGGGCCGCCCAGCTAACGCAGGAAGAACTGGCAGCGGCAGCGGGCGTGTCGCCACGCACGGTTAGTGATCTAGAGCGGGGTATCAGCCGGACCGCCCACAAGGACACTGCCGTGTTGCTAGCTGGCGGGCTGGGGCTGGCTGGGTCCGCCGCGGAGATGTTCGTGGCGGCGGCTCGTGGCAAGGCCTCGGCTGTGGCAGTGCTGGTGGCTGCCGGAAATGGGGAGGCGCAGCAACTGGGGCTGGCTGGTTCGCCGTACCAGGGGCTGAGCGTGTTCGAGGAGCAGGATGCGGCGTTGTTTTTCGGCCGGGATGCGGCCACCACGCAGGTGCTGGAGCGTATGTCGCGGCTTTTGGCGGGTGTGGGCCTGCTGGTGGTATCGGGAGCATCGGGCGCGGGGAAGTCGTCGCTGTTGCGGGCGGGTTTGCTACCCCGAATTCAGGCGGGTGGACTGGCGGCCGCGCTGGGGTCAGCGTCTTGGCCGCGGGTGGTGCTGACCCCCACCCGTGCGCCGTTGGATGAGCTGGCGCTGCGAGTGGGGGTGCTGGCTGGGGTGGACGCGGCGGCGGTGCGGCAGGAGCTGGACACCGCTCCGGCCTGCTTCGCGCTAACCGCTTGGCAAGCCGCCGCCCTGGCGGGGCCACGCGGTCCGGCAAGGGATCGGGATGGCCGCTCGGCGGGGCGAGATCAGCCGCCACAGCGCCGGTTGTTGCTGGTGGTGGATCAGTTCGAGGAGTTGTTCACCCAGTGCACCGAGGAAGGGCAGCGGCGGGCGTTCATCACCGCGCTACACGCGGCCGCCGCCGCCGGGCACGGCCCAGACCAAGCGCCGGCCGCGCTGGTGGTGCTGGGGCTGCGCGCCGATTTTGAGGCCCGGTGCGCCAGCTACCCGCAGCTGGCCGACCCGGTGCAGGACCGCTACCTGGTCACCGCGATGACCGAGCGGCAGCTACGGATGGCCATCACAGAGCCAGCCAAGAAAGTCGGTGCCAAGGTCGACGACGACCTGACCGACCTGCTGCTAGCCGAGGTGCGTACTGGCCAGCCGGGGGCAGTCGGCGCGGGGGTGCTCCCGTTGCTATCGCATGCCCTGGACCAGGCCTGGCGGTGCCGGACCGGGCAGACGGTCACCCTCGCTGACTATGACCGGGCAGGCGGTATTGACGGTGCGGTCGCCGCCAGCGCCCAGCGCGCTTACAACACGTTGACCCCTGCCCAGCAGGCTGCGGCCCGGCAGGTGTTCCTGCGTCTGACCGCCACCAGCGGCGACGGTGTGGACACTGCCGACCGGGCCATCCGGGCCGAGCTGACCGATGGCAAGGCCGCTGCCGAGGCAGCGGATGTGGCGGCGGTGCTGGAAGCCTTCGCCGCTGAACGGCTGCTCACTCTCTCCACTGACACGGTGGAGATCAGCCATGAAGTACTCCTGACAGCGTGGCCGCTGCTGCGGGATACCTGGCTCGCCGACACCCACGCCGACCGGATCGTGCACTCCCGGCTGCACGCCACCGCCGCCGAGTGGGCCCGCCACTCCCGCGACCCGTCCTACCTTTACGGCGGCAGCCTGCTGCAGGCGGTCAGCGACGCCGCGGCCCGGATCGCCGCCAACCCTGCCCATCACCCGCCACTCTGCCATACCGAACGCGACTTCCTGCACGCCAGCGACCGTGCAAACCAGCGCAGGGCGCGTCAGCGGCAAGTCCTCGTCGCGCTCCTGACCCTCCTGGTCCTCGGGTTCGCCGCAGCGACGGTAGTGGCCGTCCGCGCGGGCCAGCAAGTGACACGCCAACTTCATGTCGTGACCTCCGGACTGCTGGCCAGCCAAAGCCGAATCATCGGTGACACCGACCCCGCCCTCTCCAAGCTGCTGAGCGTTGCGGCATGGCGGATCAATCCCTCCAGCATCGCCCGCTCGGCCATGCTGGCCGCCGCCGCGCGCCCGGGCATCGCGATCCTGAGAGGCCAGGGCATCGGTGCGGTACTCGGCGTCCACACCCGCAGTGTCAACTCGGTGGCGTTCAGCCCCGACGGGAAGATCCTGGCCAGCGGCAGTGTCGACCGCACGGCGCAATTGTGGAACGTGGCCACCCGCCGCCCGATCGGGTACCCGCTTGTCACCTATACCGGCGCTGTTACCTCGGTGGCGTTCAGCCCCAACGGAAAGATCCTGGCCACCGGCAGCGACGATGACATATTCCGGTTGTGGAATGTCGCTACCCGCCAGATGATGGGTCCCCCCATCATCAGCGACAACGGGCCGGTGACCTCGGTAGCGTTCAGCCCCGATGGGAAGACCCTGGCCACCAGCAGCGATGACGGCACCGTGCGGCTGTGGAACGTGGTCACGCAACGGCAGCGCGGCAGGCCCATCACCGTCCCCGGCGGCCCGGTCCACGCGGTGGCGTTCAGCCCCGACGGCACGACCCTGGCCACCGTTGGCACCGACGGCAAGGCACGGCTATGGAACGTGGCCACCGGCCAGCAATCCGGCGGCCCCTTTGTCGGCCAAGGCGGCGGGGTCACCGCAGCGGCGTTCAGCCCCGACGGCGAGGTCCTGGCCACCGGCAACTTCGATAACACCGTGTGGTTGTGGAACATCGCCACCCGCCGCCAGCCGATCGGCACCCCACTGGTCAACCCCTTCACCGGCAGCGTTACCTCGATGGGGTTCAGCCCAGACGGCACGACCCTGGCCACCGGCAGCACCGACGGCACGGCGCAACTGTGGAACCTAACCACCCACCAGCCTGCCGACCCGCCCTTCACCGGGCACACCGGGCCGGTTACCTCGGTGGCGTTCAGCCCACACGGCACCACCCTGTCCACCGGCAGCACCGATGGCACCGTGCGGCTGTGGAACGTGGCCAGACCCCTCCACAACCTGGCCAACACAACGAACCTGGTGCGGTACTTGTGCGCAGTGGCAGGACCGTCCCTTACCCGCGCAGAGTGGGCAAGATATGTGCCCACCCTCGCGTACCTGCGGGTTTGCCCTTAGGGCGGGCCTAGTCAGGGTCCAGTGCCATGGTGGCAGTGTAATCCGGGTCGATAGCCGGGCGGGCGACCCCATCGGTCGGGATCCGGTCGATCAGGTCGGCCGTGGCGCAGCAGCGGTGGGCTGACGACAGCGCCGACAGCCGCCGTCGCACTTGAGGCTACCGCGCCACTGTCGGCCCGCGCGGCCACCCACAGGGCCGGTGAACCCGGCCGGTATCAAGCGCGCCGGTCTAGCGCTCGCCGAAGCCAGTGCGGTTGGTCCCCGCTGCAGGTCACTAACCGACCGCGGGCTCAGCCGCTGCCTCGGCGAGCCCCTCCTGAGTCAGCCCGGTCGGCTACCGCCATCACCTCGTTACCCAGCGCAGCCACCGACAGCAGCCAGTCGGTCGGCACCCGGCCACCGGCCCCGCGCTGCCACCAGCGGCCCACCCATCAGAAGCCGTGCTACCAGGCCAGTTGTCACTGCGCCGGCCAGAACGATTCCTGTGAGTTCTCCTGTGAGTTCGTCCTGTGGGCCATCCCGGTGTGGTGAACCACTGCCCCGCTCCCCATGTTGATACCAGCCACAACAACGGCCGGGGGATCCAGCAGCCAGACCTCACGCATCCAGCACCCCGCTGGAGCGCCCAAGGAGACAACCATGCTGACCAAAGCACGCATCCTCATCGCCTGCGCCGCGGCCGCCACCATCGCCGGCGCCGCGGCGGCCGCGGCCGGTTCTGCTGGGGCCTTGGCCCGGACGGCGTCGCTGGCGGTTAAGCCGGCGCCTGCCCCGGCTGGCCTGCCGAAAGCGGCAGGCACGGCATCACCCATCAAGCACGTCGTTGTCATCTACGTGGAGAACCACAGTTTCGACAACCTGCTCGGCTACTGGTGTGATCACAATCCCGGCCGCTGCCCCGACGGGGGCATGCCCTCGTCGGTGACCCTGTCCAACGGCGCCGTGGTCACCCCGTCGGTCGCCAAAGACCGGGTCCCCGCGATCGACCACTCGGTCGCCTCCCAGGTTGCCGCCATGGACGGCGGGAGGATGGACGGCTGGCAGAACATCAAGTACGGCGGTTGCGACGCGGCGACGGGCTACCGGTGCATCCGCGGCTACCAGCCCTCGCAGATACCCAACCTGACCAGGCTCAGTGGCCAGTTCGCCATCTCCGACGACACGTTCTCGATGGCCGACTCGCCCTCGTGGGGTGGCCACCTGTATGCGGTCGCCGGCACGCTGGACGGGTTCACCGGCGACAACCCGCACCCGGCCAAAGGCGTCACTCCCGGTCTCGGCTGGGGATGCGACTCGAGCAAGGTGACCACCTGGATCAGCCCCGCAGGCCTCCGGAAGACCGAGCCGTCGTGCATCCCCGACCCTGCACTCGGCCTGGCCCATGGCGGCGCGTTCAGGTCAACTCCAGTTCCGCACATTCCCACCATCATGGACCGGCTGGACGCCGCCGGTCTGTCGTGGCGGATCTACGGGACGACCGCCGCCCAGGCCAACCCGGGTGACAAGACCTTGTCTGGCGGGTACGCGTGGTCGATTTGCCCCACGTTCGCCGGCTGCCTGGACACCAGTCAGGATCAGAACCTGGTCTCCGCGGCGGACTTCCGCCACGACGCGCGCAACGGCGTGCTGCCCGCGTTCTCCGTGGTCACCCCCGGCGGGCCGGACTTCAACGATTCGTGCCACAACTCGTTCTCCATGACCGCGTGCGACAACTGGATCGGCTCGCTCGTCCAGTCCGTCCAGGACGGGCCAGACTGGTCATCGACGGCGATCTTCATCACGTTTGATGACTTCGGCGGCTTCTACGATCAGGTGCCCCCGCCGGCCACGCTGAACGCGAACGGCCAGCAGGCCGGCCCCCGGGCACCCCTCATCATCGTCAGCCCCTACGCCAGGCCGGGCTACACCGACACCAAAGCGACCACGTTCGCCGGGATTCTCGCCTACACCGAGGACGCTTTCGGCCTGGCCCCCCTCGGCCCCAACGACGCCGCGGCCTACGACTTCAGCAACGCGTTCGACTACTCCCAAACACCGCTGAAGCCCGTACCGATGACCTTCAGGCCGCTGCCGTACTGGGCACGGCACCTCCACCTGACCCGGGCCATGCTGGACGATCCGACATAGCACGGCAGGGTAGCCACGGCACCCGGACAGGCCGCCGCCGGGCCGTCCCGCCCAGCGCGAGGACTTCGTCAGGAAGGTCAGCTCCGGTGCATCGTGGCTGCCGTCTCCGCGAGCAAGGCCAGGCCCTCCGCCGGCCGCCGCGCGCAGACCAGCCAGGCAGAACCCGCCACCCAGGACACGCGCTCAAACCAGAGCCGGGCGCCGAAGACGCCTCCCGCCGTCTCGGAGTGATCTTGGAACGGCGCCCGGAACGCTCAAACCATCACCGGTAAACGGTCTCGCCGCGTACAGGGGCCGCGGCGGCCGCCGGCCACAGGGGGGCATCATGTTGACTAGGACACCTACCATCATCGCCTGCGCCACCGCCTTAATGCTGCTCGGCTCGGGCGGCCCGGCGGCCCTCGCCGCCACCGCCACGACCTGGTCGGTAACGCCCGGCCGGAGCTTCTCCGGCAGCAGCAGCAAAGTCACCTTCACCGACACCGCGACCGGATCAGAACTCGTCTGTTCATCCTCATCCATATCAGGCCAGCTCAGGTCGGGAAGCGGTCTGGCGGGTACCCACATCGCCTCCATCACCGCATTCTCGTTTGGCCCGGCCTTCAGCTGCACTATCGGCGGCGGCCTGGAAGATTTCACCTTGACGGCCGGCTACGACTTTCCGTACTACCTGGACGCCGGCTCTTACGATGCGGCCAACGGCGAAACTACCGCGACCGTCACCGGATTCGTGGCCGCCCTCACGGGTAACACCTGCAACGCGGCGATTTGGGGCAGGGCATTCACCACTCCCGGTGCGGTCATAGGTAAATACACCAACAACACCCATAAACTTAAAATCATAACCAGCGGAAGCACCTTGCATCCCTATCACCTTAATCCTGACTGCGCCGTCTTTCTCATGTGGAACAACGGAGACCCGGTGACCATGTCGGGCACCTATACGAT
>Ga0207692_10000937_pt1 | contig 10568 bp, 6 predicted proteins | sample LARL52metaG_FD_184345 | JGI IMG/M metagenome (GOLD analysis project Ga0207692, IMG submission 184345) | Corn, switchgrass and miscanthus rhizosphere microbial communities from Kellogg Biological Station, Michigan, USA - LAR L5-2 metaG... | ecosystem: Host-associated > Plants > Roots >...
GGCGATCCGCAGCGAGTGGTACCGCACCGCCGCGAACCACTGCGGCAGCCCGGCGAACAGGTCACGGCCGACATGAGTGATCCGGTCGACCATGCCGTGCACCGGCCGGGCGGCCTGACCGACCTCCGCTCCCGCGAGCCACCCGAGCAACTGGTGGCCCAGGCACACGCCCAGCACGGGCAGCCCGCTCTCGACGACCAGTCGTGGCACCAGCCCCACGTCACCTGCCACCTGCGGCCGGCCGGGGCCCGGCGAGATCACCAGCGCGTCGAACGCGGACAGGTCGACCTCGGCCAGTTCCGGCGCGTCGTTGGCGAGCACGACCGGCTCGACGCCGCACGCCTGCGCGATGAGGTGGAAGAGGTTGTAGGTGTAGGAGTCGTAGTTGTCCAGCAGCAGTGTTCGCATGATCACCAGCGCCCCTCGCGCACCAGGAACCGTCGGGTCTTGCCGGTCGCGGTCCGCGGCAGGTCGGCCACGAAGCGGACGCCGCGCGGGACCTTGAACGGCGCGAGCGACCGGCGAGCCAGCGCCAGCAGGTCCGCGCTCAGCTGATCGAGCGGGCCGGCCTCCGGCGCGGGTACGACGAAGGCCCAGAGCTTGCTCGCCCCCCGCTCGTCCCGCACGGCCGTCACGACCACCGCGGAGACGCCCCGGTGACCGCCGAGCAGGCGCTCGATCTCCGCGGGCGCCACCGTGATCCCGCCGACCATCTCGAGGTCGTCGATCCGGCCTCGATGCGTGAGCGCACCGTCGGGCCGCCGCACGACGAGATCGCCGGTGGCCCACCAGTTCCGGCCGGGAGCACCACTCGCTCCGTCCAAGAAGGACTGGAACAGGGTCGGCCCGCGCACCCACAACCGGCCCTCGCCGCCGTCCGCGACCGGCTCACCGTTCTCCGCCACCACCCGCAGCTCGTACCCCGGCAGCGCACGACCGATGGTGCCCGGACGGTTGTCGTGGATCGTGTTCGAGCAGATGCCGTGTCCCGCTTCGGTCGAGCCCAACTGGTCCAGCGGCAGGAACCCGAGCAGGTCGGCCGTCCGTTCGGCCACCGCCGGGGGCAACGCCTCCCCCGCCGAGACCGCGGCCCTCACCGAGACGAACGCTTCCGGACGTTCGGCGACGAGGCCGGCGTAGAGCGAGGGCACCGCGTAGAGCAAGGTCACCCCGTGCGTGGCCACCAGGTCCGCGACCGCACGGGGAGTCGGCTTCTCCCGCATCAGCACGACGCTGGAACCCGACCACAGCGGGAAGACGAACGCGTTGCCGAACCCGTAGGCGAAGTAGAGCTTCGACGCGGAGAAGGTCACGTCTTCCGGACGTGGCTCGACGACGGGCACGCCGACGAGCTCGTAGTACCGGCCCGGGTCCGCGTGCGTGTGCACGATTCCCTTGGGAGCGCCCGTGGTTCCGGAGGTGAACTGCGCGTACAGCGGATCCTCCGGCCGCACCGGCGCGACCGGCGCGACCTCGGCACCACGAGCTCGTTCGCAGAGGTCGTCACCGCCGAGCACGTGAACACCCGCGATCGGTTCGTCCGCGATCACCACCACGGGGTCCACGACGTCGAGGACGTGCCGGTGCTCGTCCGCCGACAGGCCGGGGTTCACGCACACCACCAACGCTCCCAGCCGTGCGCCCGCGAGGAACGCCACCGGCCAGGCCGCGCAGTCGGGAAGAGCGAGCAGCAGGCGGTCACCGGCGCGCACACCGAGTCCTGAAAGGACCGTCGCGGCCCGGCCGGCCAGATCGTGCACCTGTCCGTGCGTCCACTCCCCCGCCGGTGTCCGGAGGGCGACGCGGTCGGACCAGCCGTGCTCGACGACCCGCCGCCGCACTATCTCCGCGCAGTTGTGCTCCGGCCGACCGGCTCCGGTCACCGAGTCGCACAATTCCGATTCGACCGGGAACCTGGACACGGAAATCCTTTCACGCGTTTCGGACAAGTGCGCCAAGTCATGATGCCCATCCGAGAAGTCCACCCGGCGCGGATTCACCCCTCCTCGCAACATACCGCCACCCACCGGATTCACCCGCCCGATTCCCGGAGTGAGAAGTTCCGCCGAGGTCGTTGTCCCGCCGGCGGGACACCTGCCGCTCCAGCGCTTCAAAATCCCGGCAACGACCACGAACTGGCGTTTCCCGCACTCGTGAGAACACCGTGGTCCGCTGCGGCATCATGAGACCGAGACCTCCGGATCGCCGTTGTCAGATTCAAAAACAGCGGCGCTGTTCTCGCCTCACCACCCTCGTCTGAACGAACGGTGCACATCGATGAGCGAAGACCTGGACGCACTGGTGATCGGTGCGGGGCCGGTCGGGCTGGCCGCCGCACTGGCCCTGAACGCGCTGAGGCTGCGCGTCGCGGTCCTGGAAGCCGACCCGGCCGACCGGCCCGACCGCGGCAGCCGAGCGCTTTACCTGCACCGCGACTCGTTGCGCCTGCTCGACGGGTTCGTCCCCGGACTCGGCGGCCAGATCGCGGACTTCGGCCTGCTGTGGCGTGCTCGCCGCACGCTCTACCGAGGGCGGCAGGTCTACGCCGAGACGTTCCCCCGGCGGAAGGCGAACGGACTGCCTCCGCACACCAGTCTCCGCCAGGCCGACACCGAACGCTTCCTCCGCGCCGCGGTGACCGCCGCGGGTGTCGAGATCGTCTGGTCGGCCCCCGTGCACTCGGTGAGCTCCACCGCCGGCGGCGTTCAAGTGTCCACTGAGGACGGTCGTACCTGGTCGGCCGGTCACGTGCTCGGCGCGGACGGCGGCCGGTCCACCGTGCGGGAAGCGGTCGGGCTCGCGCTGGACGGCGAACGGTCCAACGCGTACCACGTCGTGGTGGACGTGGCCGATGAGCCCGCCGGGCCCGCCGAACGCGTCTTCCACTACCGCCACCCTGGACTGGCCGGCCGGCACGTGCTGGTCGTCCCGTTCACAGGCGGCAGGCAGGTAGACCTCCAGTGCTTCCCCACCGATGATCCGAGCGCGCTCGCCGAGCCCGCCGGGGTGCGCCGCTGGCTGCCCCGCGTGCTGGACAGGGCGGCGGTGGACCGCGTGATGTCGGTGTCCACCTACCCGTTCCTGCAGCGGGTGACCGACCGATTCGTCGACGGGAACCACCGCGTGCTGCTGCTCGGCGAGGCCGCCCACCTGTTCGCGCCTTTCGGGGCGCGCGGCCTCAACAGCGGGATCGCCGACGCCGACGCGGCGGCCGTGGCGGTGGCGGTGGCGACCCGCGCGGCGAGCGGGGACCGGGCACGGGCCGCCGTCGAGGAGTACCACCGCGTTCGCTCGGCGGCCGCGCACCGCAACCGGGCTGCCGCCGGAGCGGCGCTGTCCCACCTGCGCCCGTCGGCGTGGCAACGGGCACGACAGGAGATCGCGTCCGTGCTGGCGCCGGTGATCGGCTCGTGCGGCAGCTGGCTGGAACGCCGGCCGTACGGTCCCCGCGAGCTGAGCGGTACCCTGCCCAGCCGCTACTGACCGATTGCCGAACCCCCGTGCGGAGAGGAATCCGCGAAGGCTAATGGTCGAGTGCGCGGGCGACTGCCGCGGGTGTCGGAGCGTCGAAGAACTCGGCCATCCTGACCCGCTTCCCCGTTCGGGACAGGAGCCGGTTGATCAGGCGGGCCGCGGACAGCGAATGGCCTCCGAGGCGGAAGAAGTTGTCGTCCGGCCCGATGTCCGGCACACCGAGGACGTCCTGGAACAGTTCGCACACAAGACGTTCGGTCTCCGAAGCCGCTCGCCCGCCCTGTCCGGTGAAGTCCACCGCGGGCAGCCGGGCTCGGTCGATCTTGCCGTTCGCGTTGCGCGGCAACCGATCGTGTGCGCGGATGACGTCCGGCACGGCGTGGGGCGGCAACGCACGGGACGCGGACCGGCGCAGCCGCTCCGGATCGGCCGAGCCGGAGCTGAACACCACGTGCGCCACCAGTCGCAGGTCACCGTGCCTGTCGGGAACGCCCGCCACGGCCGCGTCGACGACGTCGGGATCGGCTCGCAGCACGTGTTCGACCTCACCCGGTTCGAGCCGGTGGCCGCGGATCTTCAGCTGGGCGTCGGCGCGGCCGTGGAACTCGAACGCCCCGCTGGGGAGCCGGCGCGCCAGATCCCCTGTGCGGTACATCCGGTCTCCCGGCGCACCGAACGGATCGGCGATGAAACGCGCCGCGGTCAGGACCGGATCGAGGTACCCCCGGGACAGCGCCGCCCCGCTGACGTGGAGCTCGCCGATCGCACCGTCCGGGACGGGCCGCAACCGGTCGTCGAGCAGGTGGATCCGGGTGCCGTCCACCGGCGTGCCGATCACCGGGGTGGAGCTGTCGCTCAGCCACGCCGTGGTCGTGTCGACGGTGCACTCGGTCGGGCCGTAGCAGTTCACCGCGGCCATGCCCGGAATTCCGCGGATGCGCGTCCATAGCTGTGGGTCGACCGCTTCGCCACCCAGCCACAGCAACCGCACCCGGTGCTGATCACCCAGGCCCTGCGCCAGCAGCTCCCGCGCGTGCGCCGGTGTCAGCGGCAGCACGTCGATCCTCTCCTCGTCCACAAGCGACAGAAGTGCGACGGGATCGCGTTTGACCGGTTCTTCCACCACTCGCACGCTGTGCCCGCCGATCAGCCACAGCGCCTGCGAGATCGAGGCGTCGAAGGCGCAGGACGCGAGATGCGCGGTGCGCAGCTGCCGTCCGGCGCCCTCGGCGGTCGGCCTGAACACGGTCCGGTCGAGGTAGCGGAAGAGGTTGCGCAACGACCGGTGCTCGACCACGACGCCCTTCGGCTGACCGGTCGACCCCGACGTGAACATCACGTACGCGACGCTGTCGGGCCGCGGTGGTTCGAGGTCCCCCGCACCGGTTCCACCTGGATTCACCGAGACGGGCACAGCGCCTCCCGGCACGGTCTCCGCGTCCGTGACCACCCGGCGAACTCCCGCGAGGCGCAGCAGCTCGGCAGTGCGGGCGGGTGGCGTGGCCGGGTCGATCGGCACGTACGGGTTGCCGGAGCGGAGCACGCCCAGCAGCGCGACCATCAGATCGGCGCTTCGCGGCAGCAGCACGCCGACCGGTTCGGGTGAGGTCCCGCGCAGGTGCCCGGCCAACCGGGCGGACAGCAGATCCAGTTCGGCGAAGGTCAGTGAGGTCTCGGTGTCGCGAACCGCCACGGCGTGCGGATGCTCGCGCACGCGATCCGCGAACTCCGCGAGCACGCACCTGGGTGGGCCGGAGACGTCGGCGACGTGCGACGCCTGGTCGATCCGGCCGTCCTGCCGCGGCGGGGCGAGGACGTCGCGGGCGAACTCCGCCAGGAACTCCAGGAATCCGGCGAGATGCCGCTCGGTGTCCGCGATCGAGTAACGAGCCGGGTTGGTGTCGACGTCGACCCGCCGCGTCCCGGCGGACAGGCCGTAGACCGTGAGCGTCAGGTCCTCGACCGGGCCGTTGGCGAGGCTCCGCACCTCCGCTCGGTGCGGCCCGAACCACAGCTCGTCGTCGAACGGTGTCAGGTTCACCGACGGACCGGTGATCTGCCTGCCGGAAGCGACCAGGCCGAGGTCCCGGTTGAGCTCCTCCAGCCCGTAGACCTGATGCCGAAGTGCCGCCAGGAACGCGCTTCCCGCCGACCGTGCCAGCGCCGCCGGCGACTGCCCCGCGACGTGCAACCGCAGCGGCACCCGCCCGGCGCACATCGCGGGCACGCGGTCGGCCGAGGCCGTGACCCGGCCCGAGACCGGCAGTGCCAGCACGACTTCCTGCGCCCCGGTGACGCGGTGGACGTAGCCGGCGAACGCGGCGGCCAGCACTGACCCCCACAGCACGCCGGACGACGCCGCCGCCCGGCCCACCGCGTCCAGCAGCTCGCCCGTCAGCTCACCGGTCGCTCGGTTGAACCGGCGGTCCGGGTGAGGCGACCCGGACGTGCCGGACGCCAACGAGGTGGGGCCCGGGCGGTCGGCGAAACGGGAAGTCCAGTACTTCCGGGCCAGGCGGTGCCGCTCGTCCGTCCGGACCGCCCGTTGCTCGGCCAGCAGGACCGCGTAGTCGCCGAACTCGACGCTGTCCACAAAGGACCCAAGCGTTGCGGCGTAACGCGCGGCGACCTGGCGCCGCACCAGGTGGAAGCCGTACGAGTCGAGCAGGATGTCGTGCACCCGCTGGTACCAGACGAGCAGGTCGTCCTCCAGCAGGAACAGCGCGGTGGTGAACAGCGGTCCGGAGAGCAGGTCGACCGGCGTGTCCAGGTCCGCGGACATCCACTTCTCGGCGGCTGCCGCGGCGTCCGGCTCCGCGCGCAGATCGACCACGGGCAAGGACCACTGCGCGGGCGGGCCCAGCACCTGCTCCGGCAGCTCACCGACCTGGCGCAGGCGAACGTGCAGCGCGGTGACCCCGTCGAGCACCTCGCGCAGGACCGAGCGGAAGACGTCGACGTCCACCGGTCCGCGCACGATCACCTGCTCGGCCACGTTGTAGCGCACCTTGTCCGGGTCGAGCTGGTGGGCGAACCACACGCCCAGTTGCGCCGCGGACAGCGGTTCCACCGTTGTTGTCTTCACTGCACTGTTGTCCGGCGTGGAAAACGGCATAGCCTCGACCGTAGCCGCAGAGCCGAGCTGTTTCGTCCCGCCGGCGGGACAACGGAAAAATCGCGAACAGATCCTCGATCCGTTGCGCTGAACCGAAAGGACTGGAGTGACCGACCAAGCAGGCGCGGTCGACGCACATGCGGACGCGGTGCGCACCTATTACGACACTCTCGACGAACTTTACGAGCACACCGGCAACGCACACATCCATCACGGTTACTGGGCGGAAGACGCTCCCCTCGGCACCCCGGAGGACGCGCAGCTGCGGCTGACCGAGAAGGTGATCTCCGTCGCCGGTGTCCCCGCCGGCGCGAGGGTGCTCGACGCCGGGTGCGGTGTCGGCGGAACCGCTGTGCTGCTCGCCCAGGCCCACAGGTGCCACGTCGACGGCATCACCCTCAGCGAACGCCAGGTCCGCCGTGCGACGCGGCGCGCCGAGGACGCCGGAGTGGCTGCCACGACCCGCTTTCGCGTGCTGGACGCACTGGTCACGGACTACCCGGACGGCGCGTTCGACGTGGTGATCGCCCTCGAAAGCTGTGAGGTCATGCCGGACAAGGCGCGCTTTCTCGGGGAGTGCGCCAGAGTTTTGCGTCCTGGCGGCACGCTCGTGGTGGCCACCTGGTGCGCGAGCACCTCGACACCCACTGCCGCGCAACAGGAACTGCTCGACACGGTCTGTGCCGACTTCGTGCTGCCCTACGTCCTGACGTTGCCCGAGTACGCGCGGCTCTGCCGGTCGGCCGGGCTCACCGACGTGCGGACCGAGGACTGGACCGGGAACGTACGGGCCACCTGGGAGGCCGAGACCCGCAACCGCGGCGCACGACCCGATCTCGCCGCGCTGGCCAAGCTGCGGGCCGTGGACCTGGTCCGGCTCGCCGACTCCGCCGAACACATGCGGCGGGCATATGCGGAGAACGTGATTCGCTACGGCGTTCTGCGGGCGACGAAGCCGAACCTGCCGGAGAGCTGACGAGAAAGGGCTCCACATGGCCGACGAAATGGAAACCGTGCGCCAGTTCATCGTCGAGCAGTTCCTCGGAGGTGTCCGGCCGGCGGATTTCGACGACGACTACGACCTGCTCGACCGCAGCGACCTGGACAGCCTGCGGCTGCTCAAGCTGATCTCGTGGCTGTCCGCGGAACTGCGGGTGGAGATCTCCGACGACGAGCTGTTCCCCGGCAACTTCCGCTCGATCAACGCGATCCGGGCGATGCTGGAACGGCACAGCACCGCCCGGACCTGACCGCCGGCTCTCTTGTCCGAAGTGGAGGGTGCGGGATCGTCTCCGGTCAGCCGCTGACGAACGATCCCGGAGCGGGCACCCAGTCGCGCACCGGCAGCCCGGGGTCGCCGACCGCGGCGCACAGCAGCCCGAGGTAGCGGTCGAGCCAGCCGCGCACGGTGCCGGGATCCAGGTGGTCAGCGGAGAACTCGGCCCACAGCCGCAAACCCGAGCGTTGCGCCACCGCGACGAACGCCAGGTCCGTACGCGCGTTCCCGGCCACGGACACGCGTTCCACGCGGACGTCGAGCCCCGCGACCGGTGGGAGCCGGTCGTAGTCGGAGTTGAGCACGAACACCGCCTGCGGGAAGCGGTCCACCCCGCTGCGCCGGGCGAGGTCGAGCCGTTCGGCCACCAGCCGATAGGGGGCGTCCTGGTGGTCCGCGTGTGCGAACAGCATCCGCGCCACCGCACGGATCATCTCCTCGATCGTGCGCTCGGGCTCGCCGCGCAGCCGGAACAGCGTCGAGTTCGCCATGTGTCCGACCATCGTCTCGGTGTCCTCGTCGACCCGGTTGGCGAACGTGCCTCCGACCACGACCTCGTCCACGTCGCCGAGGCCGCGCAACAGTTCGCCGAAGGTCGTGAGCAGGATCGAGTACGGGGTGACGCGCAGTTCTCCGGCGAGCGCCTCGACGCGGCCGGACAAGGCCGGGTCGGCCACCAGTTCGATCAGGTGACCGCGCCCGGAGAGAACCTGCGGACGGGGCCGGTCCCCCGGCAGCGGGATGTCCAGGCGCGCACCGTCGAGTTCTCGCTCCCAGTACCGCAGCGACGACTCGAAGGCGGACTCCCGCAGCATCCGGGCCTGCCGGTCGGCCACCTCGATCGGCCGTGCGCGGACCGGCGCGATCTCCGGCGTGGTGCCCGCCCGGAGTGCGGCGTAGCGCTCAACGATCTCGCGCAACAACACGCCGGTCGACGCCGCGTCGGTGATGATGTGGTGTTGCACGAGCGACACGACCCATTCCCGGTCGCCGACACGAGCCGTGGCGCACCTGAACAATGGCGCCCGATCCAGCCGAAATGGTTCTTCGGCCTGCCGCACGCTCCATTCCTCGACCTCGGCCTCATTTGTGAGGTACGTTGGACGGGTCACCGGCTCCCGAAAGGCCGAAATAAGCCCGGGGGACAGTTCGAGAACCTCCTGCCGCCACTGTTCGCCGACTTGGCGAAACCGGGTGCGCAGAGCCTCGTTGCGTTCGGCCGCCTGGCAGGTGGCGGCGGCCAGAAGAACGACGTCCAGGTCTCCGACCAGCCGGAGCCGCAGGGCCGTGTTCAACCGCGAAGGGGCGTGCGTTGAACGATGAGCGCGAATGAAGTCGAGCTGCCCAACGGTGCACGGCCCCGTCGCCGCGACCGCCGAGCCGGAGGACCCGGTTTGTCCGATAATCATTCTGAACCTTTCCCGGCCGACTCGGCGTGATGTGTTACATTCGAATTCGACCGCACTTCGACAGGTTGTCCCGACGCCTGGATCGCCCCGGTCGGCGTGTCATCCGAATCGCGCCGCACACGAATTTCACGAACTCCGGAGGCCGGTGTGCCTCCTGGGGAATCAATAGTGCCACAAAAGAGAGAGGAATACCGATGATCAACATCAGCACCATCGCCGAGGAGCTCGCCACGCCGTCCGCGTCGGAGTGGCTGCACCAGCTGTAACCGATCGCGCCGGAGGGCTCCGACGCGGTCGGAGCCCTCCGGCGTCCCCCATCCCGAAGGAGTCCACTGTGGACAAGACAGTGCCCGAGTACCGCACCGAACCCGGCGCAGCCGCCATGGAACGCCGGCTGCGTTCCCTGCTGACCGCGGGTGTTCCTGTCCGCTGCCGCGTCTACCCGGGACTCGCCGCACCGGGCACTCACAGCGCCGGGCACGCCAAGGTCACGCACACGCTGGCCACCCACCTGGCCGACGGCACGACTGCCGAGCTGCCCGACTTCAACATCAACCCGCCACCGGTCCTCCGCGCCCTGTCGGCAGCGAGCCTCGGGCGCGCCGACGGACTCGGTTCCGACATGACGGCCTTTCCCCGCGACCTCGCGAGCGAGCTGTGGCAACGGGTCGAGGAACGCACCCGCGACGGCCGTGCCCTGACCGACGACGAGCGCCGAGTCGGCAGCGACGTCCTGCTGCGCCTGGGCTACCCGGACCGCGCCGCCGACCTGCTCGGCCTGACCGGCCGCGATCCGGCCGGACACGTCTTCTCGCCGACCCTGGCCATGCGCGAACTGGCCGTGTTCTTCCGCCGTCCGCACGACACCGCCGCCGTGGAGGCTCTCGCACTGCGCGGCGCGCGAGACGACCGGCTCGGTCCGCGCATTCGACTGGCCCTGGCGAACTTCGTCGTGGTGCGCAACGGCAAACGCGGATCCGACACCGCCGCACTGCACGAGGCAGCCGCGATCGGCGAACGCGCGATGACCGAACTGCCCGCGAACGGACTGACCACCCATCTGGATCGGCAGACCTACTACCGCGCCGCCGCCTTCGTACCGTTCGTCCGCCGCAACGCCCAGGCCACCTCGGCGCTGCTCGAACTCGCGCTGGAGAACCAGCTGGCTGGCCGGGAAGAGGCCGAACGCGCGGGCGGTCTGGCCGAGCTCGCCTGGCGCGACTACGCCTTCCCCGTGCACGAAACGCTCGCCCGCACGCACCTCCTGCAGAACGACCCGGAACGCGCCGTCACC